>Ga0315281_10002986_pt1 | contig 24901 bp, 41 predicted proteins | sample YL17G07_0_MG_FD_204540 | JGI IMG/M metagenome (GOLD analysis project Ga0315281, IMG submission 204540) | Sediment microbial communities from Yellowstone Lake, YNP, Wyoming, USA - YL17G07_0 | ecosystem: Environmental > Aquatic > Freshwater > Lake > Sediment | place: USA: Wyoming | collected... | reverse complement strand
CACGCCAGCAAGTCCGCCATCTGGCGGGCACTGGCGGTGCTGGAAGAGGTAGGCTGCATCGTGATAACGGAGGAGGAAGAGTAGTCCTTGGACTGCAACCTCATCATCAAGGACAACCTCTGGGCCGTCGCCGAGAGTGACACGCCGGGCGTCCAGGCGCTCGTCCGGGATGCCCTCACCTTCAGGCCAAAGGGATACATTTTTTCCAACGCCTATCGCCTTGGTTTCTGGGATGGGCAGGTGTGCCTGATGAAACGAGACGGCCGCTTCCCCGCCGGGCTGGTGGCCCACGTCGTCGAGAGTCTGAAGGTTGCTGACATCCAGGCCAGCATCGAGGATCGGCGCATCCGCCCGCAGCGGCGTGAGGATCTGTTCACCCAAGAACCCACGGTCAAACTCAAGGACTACCAGGAGCAGGCTGTGGCTGCGGCCTGCGCTGCGGGCCGGGGCATCGTCCACCATCCTGTCGGATCGGGCAAGACCCATGTGCTCCTGGAGATCGTGAAGAGACTGGGAGTACCGGCGCTGGCCCTAGTCCATCGGAAGGATTTGCTCTACCAGTTGGCGGAGCGGGCACGGGACATCTACCACATCAAAGCCGGGATCGTTGGCGACGGTCGGTGGGAAGAGGGAGAGGGACTGACCGTCGCCACCTTCCAGACCATCTACTCGCGGCTGCGGAACCCGGAGACCAACAAGGAAACCGCAGGATGGCTCCGCCAGTTCCTAGCGGTCCACGTTGACGAAGTGCATCACGTCGTTGCAGAAACCTACGAGTACGTGATGCAGCACCTCCCCAATGCGTACTACCGCTTTGGCTACTCGGCCACACCCACGAAGAGCGGGGACAAAGGCACCTACCTCAACGTGGTGGGGTGGACCGGGCCCGTGGTGTCACATCTGCCGAGCGAGAAGGGGATAGCAGCCGGACGCCTGGTGCCGGCGGATGTCTTCATCGTGACCTCCGTGCCGGGGCGGTTGCCCCTGGATATGGACTACCAGACTGCCTACCAAACCGGAATTACCGCCCACGCCGGACGGAATGGCGTCATCGTCCAGCTCGCCCAGGCCCTCCGGCAAACAGGCCCCACCCTCATCCTAGTAGAACGCATCGAGCACGGGCGTCTCCTGGCCACCAACCTGGATGTACCGTTCATGTCTGGATCTACATCCGGGGCCGAGCGCGTGGACAAATGGGAGGACATGAGGCAGGGGCGCCTAGATTGCGTCGTAGCTTCGGTGATAGCCGACGAAGGACTGGACATTCCTAACATTGCCAACCTCATTTTGGCTGGCGGGGGACGGGCTCCACACCGCCAAATCCAGCGGATCGGAAGAGGTATGCGGAAGGTCGCCGGCAAGGATCGGCTGACCGTGGTGGACCTAGCGGATCGTGGCTTCTACCTGGGACGCCAATACCGCAGCCGCCGCCGCGCCTATGAGCAAGAGGCAGCCTACACGGTCGCAGAAATAAGTCCAGAGGAGATAGACCAATGGACCCATTAGAGTCAGGCATGATCTACCGCGAGGCCCAGACGAACATCCCCCTAGACGACCGAGGCATCCACGAACAGCGGGCGATGGAGCACATCCAGGGCATCCTCACCGAGGCCCTGGCCCACCCAGCGAAGGTAGGTGGGGTGGTGTTCGGGATCGTGATGGAGGATGACGCCAAGTTGACGGCGCCCAACGGCGAGAAATCCTCCACCTTCGCGGCACTGGCAGGCAGCGCCCAGTGGCAGGCTATTCTCACCTATAACTTGCTGGAGAGCATCATCAAGATGCAGCAGGACAGGCCGGAGCCGGAGGACGTTTAAACGTGCGTAGAGACAACGACGCCTACTACACACTCCAGGCGCAGACCGCCATCGATGCCCTGGTCGAATACGCGCAGGTCGGCGGCCATATCTTAGAGCCATGCGTTGGGCGGGGCCATCTGGTTGAGGCGCTCAGGAAACGGGGTCGCGGTTTCCTCACCACCAATGACATCGACCCGGAGGTGGACGCCCACTTTACGCTGGACGTTTCCAGGCCATTTGAGCACGCGAACATCGGTCGAGTGGACTGGGTTGTAACCAACCCGCCCTTCTCCAAGGCGTTCGAGATCCTGAAGCAGATGCTTCCGTTGGCGCATGAGGGCGTCGCCCTCTTGCTCCGGCTGTCGTTCCTGGAGCCCACCTACGAGCGCGGGGCATGGCTGGCCAAGCACCCGCCGGATCTTCTCGTTGTAACCCCAAGGTTTTCATTCACCGGCGACGGGAAGACAGATTCGGTAACGACGGCTTGGTATGTCTGGTACACGGGCCCTGTCTACTCCGGAATGCACACCGGCATCCGGGTCTGGCCGAAGAAGGGATGAAACATGCCACTCTACTCATACGAATGTCCACGGGGCCACAAGTTTGACAAGATCGTGCCCATCGCCAAGATGGACGACTACCAGGAGTGCCCCGGCAAGGTGGTCAAAGCAGACGACAAGCTGGAAGACTTCAGGGTGGTGCCTTGTCGGACCCCGGCCAAGCGCATCCCAGTCCCGTCCCGGCCAGCCTACGTCATCATACACTAGGAGGAGAGAACCATGCCCTACATCGACCCACACGACCGACCTATCATCGACGAGCACATCGACCCGGTTATCCCGTTCCTGTCTGGACCCGGAGACCTCAACTACGCCATGACCAAACTGGCGGCCGAGTACCTGGACATGATGGGCGCCTCCTACGCGCACTTCAACGAGGTCATCGGAGTCCTGGAGTGTGCAAAGCAGGAACTATACCGCCGTATGGTGGTCCCGTATGAGGAGCGCAAGTGCGCTGAAAATGGCGATGTGTATCCCTGAGTGGTTCACCTGCTTCCTTGATGACCTGACCCCCATCGTGCGCTGGTGGCACCGGCGCTTTGGCCACGGCGAGACGAGCCAAGGCATCTGCTGGTGCTGTGGAAACATAAGGATAGGTGAGTGATGGTTGATCCGATAGACGAGGCGCGGGCGACGCTGACGGACGAGTTGAATATCCTCGCCGGACTCTACCACGTCGGACGCGGGCAGCTAGAGGCCGTCCGTGCCGCCGCCGACCGCTACGCGCTGGCGGTGCTTGACGAGGGATACGCTGTGCATCGTCTCGCTGTTGAGGGCAACTGGACTGACTGCAATAAGCGTTTTGACGCCCTGCGTGCCCGCCTGGAGGCCCGTGCCCTGCTCTCCCCGCAGGCTGCGGAGCCACGGCCACGGATCGTCTGCCTGTGTGGCAGCACGCGGTTCATGGACGCTTTCCACGAGGCAGGTTGGCGCGAGACGCTTCTGGGAAACATCGTCCTATCCGTGGGCGTCTGCAAGTACGCCGAGACACCAGATGGCGGCCACGTCGCTGAGAGTCTTGGCCCTGAAGTTGTCAAGGCCCTGGACGAGTTGCACAAGCGCAAGATCGACCTGGCTGATGAGGTTCTGATCCTCAATGTCGGCGGGTATGTGGGCGAATCCACTCAGAGCGAAATCGACTATGCGCGGGCACACGGCAAGCCTATTCGCTGGCTCGAAGACCCGCAGGCTGCGGAGCTGCCGTGCCCAACTATCGAACAGGTGGAAGGTGCCTACGGTGAAGCCCTGTATGAACAGGAGCGGGAGACACGATGATGCCGGATGTTGAGGAGGCGTGGGCAGCAGCATTCCAAGCAGTTGCCTGGGGCTATCCCGAGATTGTGCGCCAGAGAAAAATGGCCGCCGTCCGCGACGCGATGCTGGCGGCCTATGATGCGGGCGCACTCGCCGAACGCCGGTATGGGCGATGGCGTAGACCGTACATGATGGATGAGAAGCGTGCCCGCATCCAGGCCCTGGGCGAGCCCCGCTAGCCCTGCCGTCTGGCGCTGGCACGACCTGAGCACCACCATTGGCAAGGTGATGGGGGCGCTTACGCAGGTTCCTAATAATGTTAACAAAGGTTAGCCTTTCCGAGGGCGTACCGTTGCGCTGTTAGGAGTTGACAGTCACCCCTAATAAGAGTAGGATAGAACTGAGGAGAAGGAGTCATCCCTTAGAGCCCAGATTCAGCCCCTAATAACGCTAGGCTTAGAAGGCCGGGGCTAAAGGATGCCCCCCTACTAATGCTGGTGCTTTAGGGCTCAGGTATTAAGAATAGAGTACGTCACACGTAAATAAAGGGAGAGAACCTTTGCCCGAAAGTTTCGGTCCCTGCTGCCGGCGGGAGGAGCAGTTCAAACGGATACCGGGTGTGCCGGATTACGTTGTCTCCAACCTGGGCAGGGTGCGGCGTGATACACCCGGCAAGGGAACCTACGTCGGGCGGATCATCAAGCCTGTACGGAGACCGGATGGCCACCTCTATGTCTACATGCCGCCGGGCAACGGCGATAAGTTGCGGAACACAGACAGGCCCCGGCCAAAGGGTCTCTTTATTGCCCTGCAACGGCTGGTGGTGGCGGCGTGGCTCCCTCCGATGCCGGAAGCCCGGTGGAAAGACCCGCGCCAGATCACCCACCATAAGGACGGGAACAAAGCACATAATTGCGACACTAACTTGGCGTGGAGATCGCGAGCCAAGCATCTGCGGGATCACTATGCCCAAAGGCGAAGGGAGAGAGATGCGGACGACACTGACGGACGGCCACCGCCGGTATTCCGTGAACGTCCGGAGATCCGAGTGGAGCCCGACCCCTGGGGGTGAGGTGGCGCCGGCCAACACTGTCGGCGAGTTCCTGCACTGGTTCCGCCAGCGCGGGATAGAGTGCCGCTCCTCTTGCCCACCCTTCGACGCCGAGGATGCCGGGATAGCGAAGCGCCTGCTCCTCAAGCATGGCGAGATGCGGTTGAAGGAGTTGGCCACGTACTTCTGGCACTGGCATAGTGAACCGTTGGCCGGGCGCTACACCCACACGATGAGACTCTTCGCCGCTAAGATACCGGAGTTGGAGGTGGCGTTGAGATGACAGTTGACCTCAGCCGCTACGGAACCTTCTTCGCCCGGAGACATCCCGGCCAACGATGGCATATCGTAATGGGGATCAACGGAACGTACTGTGGACTCTACCTGGGTGCCACCAGAAACAACGAATCGAACGACTCGCGTGGTCTCCGGGGGAACATCTGCCTTCGCTGTGCCGCTGCCTTCAAGTCTTGGGTGGGTGTAGACGTGCTGAAGGAAGTATGATGACTGACGACGTAGCCTACCGCACGGTCTGGCTCCTCCTGCATGATGAGGACTTCCTGCGGGCCCATAAGACCCTGGACCCAAACGTGTTTCCTCCGGGGCCAATGAAGTATCTTGCCGACCTCGCCCTCCGGCAGTGGGCACGTTACCGCAACACGGTCACGGCCTCGGTACTAAGTCAGGCCCTCGAAGTGGAGTACACCCAACTCCGGAAGGCGCGGGCGACGGAGGAAGCGGTCATCCGCCTCTACTTCGAGTTGGACAACTACGCGCCGGATGCCCCCTCGTTGGCCTATGCCCGCGAGGTCTGCACGGCATGGTTGGCACAGTACGCCCTCGGTGCCTACGTCGAACAGGCAGGCGCCGCCCTGGACAGAGGCGACGTGGAGAAGGCCAGGGAGAAACTGAGCACAGCCCTAACTTCCAGCACCGAGGATTCAGACGAGAACGTGTGCCTATCGGCATTCATCGGCGAACCGCCGCAGGGATTCTCTGGCGGCGCCATCCCCACAGGCCTCTATGACCTGGATAAACTGTGGGAGGGCGGCATCCATCCCGGAGAGTTGGGGATCATACTTGGTCCGACGGGCACCGGCAAGAGCATGTTGGCCGTCAACATGGCGGTGGAGGCATTCTGGAAGAAACGTTCGACCTTGTACTACACATTCGAGTTGACGCCAACTCAGATCTTACGCCGGGCCGTGACTGGCATCCTCCAGAAGGGTGCCCGCTCCCTGAAGTGGGGCCGGGACGAGGCCCTAAACGCTACATTGTGGCAGACAGAACTGCTCCGGGCCGCCAAGGGCAGACACATGGCAGACCCGCCGGCCGCCGACATCGACGTGCGGACGGGGCTGATGACCATCCGCGACCTCATCCACGACATCGACCAGTACATCGCCGAAACTGGCCAACCGCCGGGGTTGATAGTTTTGGACTCGGCAGATGAACTTGTACCAGAGCGCCAGAAGCGGCAGGGTTGGGAAGAGTTGAAGGATATCTTCACCACTCTCCGCGGCGAGGTGGCACAGGGGCGGGAAGTGCCCATCTGGACCACCGGCCAAGCCACAAGAGAGGCGGTGGACAAGGCCCGCATAAGCCTCAAGCATGTGGGGGCCTCCTTTGCCAAGGCGCAGAAAGCACACTTTGTCTTGGGCCTAGCCCAGACCGACCAGGAACGGGACGACGTGGAGGGGCCTTGGATGAACGTTTCGGTGCTGAAGGACACACACCACGGTACCACCGGCGGCTGGCTGCGCTGTACGGCGACATTCGGTCGAGGGGACAACGGGTTCCCTGGACTTGAAGTCGTCGAGACGCGCAACCTAACGGGGGTACTATCGGGGGAGAGGGATGACTAAAGCTAGGCCACTGACTTATGACGAGTTACCCGAAGACTTACGATCCTACTTCACGTTGGACAACCAGGTTGTCTCCACAGGAGAATCGTCTGGCAGAAACCGGCGGTTATCCATACTGCGCCGCTGTGTCATCTGCGACGACATCCAACGGGTTACGGTTCATCAGGTTCGGGCGACAATTAAGGAAGGAAATCTGACGGGCTTATGTCTCCATTGCAGTGGCAGGAGAACGGGAAGGATGACCAGTGGTGCACGGAACGGACATTGGAAAGGGGGCCGTGTCCGGCAAGCAGACGGATACGTGTACACGCGGATGCGCCAACATCCGTTTGCCAGCAACGGTTATGTTCTCGAACATCGCCTGATAATGGAACATCTGATCGGACGCTATCTCCACCCAGGCGAAACCGTACATCACAAGAACGGCGACAAACAGGACAACCGCCCAGAGAACCTAGAACTCTGGCGGGGTCGCCACGGAGCAGGGAGCGGGCCACCACACTGCCCCACATGTAGATGTAAGGCAGAGAGAAAGGGAAAACTCCAATGATCGATCCTGATGCCCTCATAGAGTTCTTCATCGACGGCGGCATTGAGGCCGAGCTGGTAGAGGACGGAACCGAGATCCGGATTCCTTGCCCGCTCTGCGGGGACGACCGTTCCCGGCTCTACATCGAGGCGGAGACTGGTGTGTGGATCTGCTTCCGCTGCCAGGAGCGGGGAGACCTGTTCGACCTGTTCCACCGGGCCCTGGGCATGGAGCCTGCGGAGGCATTCGAGGCTCGGCGCAAGTTACGGTTCCGGGCAGAGCCCAAGTTCCGGTTCGGTGGTGGCGTCCCGGCGCCGGTTCCAGGGGTGACGTTGCCCAATGAGTTTACCCCCATCCCTGACCACGGGGACGCACAATGGCTGGATGTCATCGAGTACCTAGATTCTCGCCACGTTCCGACTCCCCGTGCCCACTCCTACGGAATCGGTTTCTGCGTCACCGGATATTATGCCGGACGCATCATCATTCCGGTTACATACCACAAGCAACTCTACACCTTCGTCGCCCGCGCCCTCGACCCGGCGGTTGAGCCCAAGGTGCTGTACCCAGCCGGGAGCCGCCGGAGCGATGTGGTGTTCAACCTGGACCGGCTGGAGCGCCTGCAACATCCGCGCCCGCTCATCATCACGGAGGGCGTCTTCGACGCGCTGCGCCTGCCCAACCAAGCAGTGGCGATCTTGGGTAGCCAGATGTCGGCGCAGCAGGTAACACTACTCGGTCGCCTGCCGGTGGGGTGGCGTCCCTTTATCATTATGATGGACGGCGATAAGGCCGGGAGGAATGCGAGCCGCCAGATCTGCCGGTCCCTGTGGAGCCACGGCGTCCCACACGTCGAGGCCCGACTACCGGAGGGCATAGACCCCAATGCTGCATCAGATGGAGTCCTACAAGAGACCACCGAAAAGGCGATGGACTCCTGGATGCGAGCGCAAACCATCCGGCTCAACACGCCCCCGGAGGAGCGGGGTTGACAATTTCGCGGGGTAGTCTGTCATACTGAGGATGCGGAGATGAGAAGGCGGCGACTTCCCCCCTTGACTGGGGCACTAATCAACCTCGCTGGTGTCGGCGGACTCTTGGTCTTCTACATGACCCAGAGTATCTCTGTCTTCGCCAAGCGCGACGTAACAGGCCTCAGCTTACCCGCCTTCATTGCCTTGTTCATCGGATGCGTGGGTCTCATTGGCACCAGCATCAAGGCCCATTCCCGCATCTTAGAAGTGGTCAATCTGGTGGCCGCCGTATGCACCGGCGCCACCATCGTAGCCATTGTTGTGTGGCAATAGAAGGGAGAGAAGAGTGAAGAAGTACGCGCTCATCATAGGGTTGGCGGCCCTGGCTGGCGGCCTGGCGAAGGCAGCGACAGTCGTGGGGTTGCTAGGCTTCAGTGCCAGCACCACGGCGTTCCTGGTCATTGTCCTCGTCGGCGGGGCCCAGTTGGTGGCTGACTACCTGAAGAAGGTGGAGGGTTAGGATGGGAAGCTGGAAACGCCCTGATATTGCTGCCTCAGTCGAGGCGGCCAAGGCCCTAGCAGAGGGCACCCCACTGTTCAAGCCGCAGTCGGGGCCCGGCGGCAAATGGGCAGACAACTGGATCAGGATCCTCCCGCCCAGGGAAGACCTACCTTCGGATCCCGATACCGGCAAGACCCTGTTCTACTACCCGGTGGCCGTTCACTTCTACGGCGCGAACCGGGCGCCGTTCGTCTGTCTTCGCAAGATGTACGACGAACCCTGCCCCGCCTGTGCCCAGGCCAGGGAACAAGGCGACGGCAAGGGGCCACGCTGGTACGCGGCCATGAACGTCGTGACGTTGAAGGACGACGGCACCCCCAAGGAAAACCTTGTTCGCATCTGGCCATGTCCAAGGACGACCCTAGACGACCTGACCCAGGCCATCGAGGAGTTGCCAGAAGACGAACGGGACATCACCGACCCGGACACGGGGCGGCCGGTGCTCATCCGGCGCAAGGGCACAAGCGTACAGGACACGAGGTATCAGGTACTCCTGGCCCCAGACCCGATGCCGCTTGAGGCACCGGATCTCCTGGAGAACATGAACGATCTCGTGGCCAACTACGAGGTGCTGACCGCAGCGCGGATGCTGGAAGTCCTGGCAGGGCCAACCGATCCTTTTGGAGCATCCACAGCACCGTCGGCCCGGCCCCGGTTGGGCGCGGGTCTGCCTCCGCCGCCGGATGAGGTGGTGGAGGGAGAGATCCGCGAACTGGCGGCGGAAGAGGAGGAGGAGGAGGCACCCGCCCCGGCAGTGCCGAAGGCGCGGGCGAAGGCGGCCCCAACTGCGGAAGAGGAAGTGGCCCGAACCTCACTGCGGGAAAAGCTGCGGAGAGCACAGAAGGAAACAGCAGCGGTCGAATAGGGGCGGCGAACCCCGGCCTACGGAGGGAGAGAGATGCCACGGAAGAAGGCGTCCCCGCCAGAGGACGCACCCGGTACGTTTGAGGAGCGTCTCGCTGCCAAGTTCCAGCTAAAGCTCGCTTCTCAACCCCTCACCTCAGACATAGCTGACTTCATCAGTACCCAGTGCGCGATGTTGGACTACATCATCGGGCAACCGGGTATCCCTGTCGGCCGTGTCACCGTGTTCTATGGCAAGGAGGGCGCCGGGAAATCTACCGTGGCCTACCACGTCTTGGCGGAAACGCAGCGCCGAGACGGGTTGGCGATCCTCATCGACGCCGAGCATCGGTACAGCCGGGACCGGGGTGAACGCCTTGGCCTCATCCCCGCCCGGCTGGTCATGCCGACGCCCGCAACCTTGGAGGACTGCTTTAAGGACATCGAGGAGATCATAAAGTACGTCCGCGAGGAAGACCCCGCCCGTCTGGTGTGTATCGTCGTGGATTCCCTCTCGGCGCTGCCCGCCAAGCAACAGTTGGAGGCCGCCATCGACGACCAACCACATCCCGGCATCATCGCCCGAACGATAAGCCGGGAGATGCAACGGTTGGGGCCGATGCTGGCCCACCACAAAATTGCCCTGGTCCTCGTGAACCAGCTCAGGCAGCATCTCGACATCATGGGTGATCCGCGGAGTCGGGAGCGTCGGAAGGCCATGAAGCGCAACACGATGGCCGGTGAGGGTGCCCTGGTCTTCTGGGGTTCGCTGCTCGTGTACTTCACGAGCACCGGCGTCATCAAGACTGGGGAGGATCCTGTAGGCATCACGGTGCGGGCCGAGATCCGCAAGAGCAGCATCGCCCCGGAGGGAAAGCAAGGACTGTTCGACATCTATGCCCTCTATGGTGTGGACAACGAGAACAGCCAACTAGACCTGCTGGAGAGGCTGGGGCTCGTCACGCAGGCCGGATCGTGGTACTCGCTGGATGGCGAGAGCGCCAAGTTCCAGCGCCGGCAATGGTCCTCCATCCTGGCAGAGAGGGCGGACCTCCAGGAGATCATCCGGGAGGCACCTTTGCTGTGGCGCCCGGATCCGAACGAGAGGAGCGAGCAGGATGCAGATGCCACGGCGGATGGTTGAGAACTTCCTCCGATCCTACGTCCGCATTCTCCACGCCCACGGTATGGATGTGAATGTCCGGAAGACGAGAACCGGCGAAGTCTTTTCTTATGTCTATGGGCACGGACGCGGGTGCGACCACTATGTTCCTGCCGCGATCACATTACAGGGCGCTCCTGCGGGGCGGCTAACGGCACGGCAGGTACTAAAGGAACTAGGATGCCTGGAGCAGTAGACTTCCGCTACGACGGCCAGACCCATTCCTATTACCTGAAGGGGCTCCGTATCCCCGGCGTCACTCAGGTAATGGCTGGCATCAACGACTTCCTGGGCGTCGGCGAAGAGATCATGGCTGCGGCGCAGGAGCGCGGCACCTTAGTCCACACGGCAACTGCACTCTACGACAGGGATACCCTGACCCTGGAGGAGGTGCAGGCGGATACGGTTCTCGAACCCTACGTCCGCGCCTGGGTGAAGTTTCGAGAAGAGGCCAAGTTCGTTCCAGAAGGTGTCGAGGTTCAGGTCTACTCAGTGCGGCATCGCTACGCGGGAACCATCGATCGCATCGGCGAACTCCGGGGAGTACGGGTGGTCCTGGACATCAAGACCGGCGCCGCTCTTAATCCGGTGACGGCACTCCAGCTCGCGGCCTATCAGGTCGCCTACAACGAGCGGCACGCCGTTCGGGTCAAAGAGCGGTGGGCCATCCAGCTCGGCGCCGACGGCAAGTACAAGTTGCACCAGTATAAGGATGATGCCGGCGATTGGTCTGCGTTCCTGTCGGCACTCAATCTCTATTCATGGCGGAGGAGAAACATCAGATGACAATCGATCCCAACGACAGCATGAAGGTTCAGACCTTCACGGCCGACACCGAGAAGATGGTTGTGGCCATCCCTACCGAGGTTCATATCGTGACGGCCGATGACTACGAGGATGCGGCGGCCACCCTCCAGCGCATCAAGGGACGGAGCAAGGAGCTGGACGACCTACGCCGCTCCTTGACACGCCCCATCGATGAGACCAAGAGAAGGATCATGGCCCTCTTTGAGCGGCCTATGTCCCTGTTGGTCAATGCTGAGTCCGCCATCAAGCGCGGCATCCTCGGCTACCAGAGGGAGCAGGAACGTCTCCGATCCGAGGAAGAGGCCCGACTGCGCGAGCAGGCCCGCAAGGAGCAAGAGCGCCTGCTGGCACGGTCGGCACGAGCGGAAGCCGCTGGCAAGGAGGAGATGGCCGAAGCCCTGGAGGACCAGGCGTTCATGATCGTTGCCCCTATCGTCGTATCTGACACGCCCAGAATCTCAGGTCTGTCAACGCGGCAGACCTGGCACGCCGAGGTCGTGGACAAGATGGCGCTCATCCAGGCCGTGGCCGCAGGCCATGTTCCGGATGTGGTGCTCGTACCCGACATGACGATCCTGAACGCCCAAGCCCGCGCCCTGAAAACGGCGCTAGATTATCCGGGCGTTCGGGCTGTGCCTGAGCAGGTAGTGGCCGCCGGCGGGTCGAGAGACTTGGCCCCGCCCCGGCCGAGGAGCTAAGAACTATGAGTTGGGCAACCCGCAAGTACCGTGTCCGTGTACGCACCACTGTCATCGGAGAAGTGGACGTGAACTGCCACGGATACGACGAGAACAGCCGCATTGATACGGCGGCCAGAGAAGCCACCCAGAAGAGCCGCCGAGTGCAGATCAAGAACGCCCGGCGCCCGATCACCGGCGGCGAGATCGAGGTATTGACAGTCGAACCTGTTGCGGAGGTCATGTCGTGAGCACGTGGACCCACATTCGAACCCTGCCGACATCTGTAACTGAGGTTCCGCGTGAATGTAGTGGCGTTCACGAGTCCTGTCTGCGTTCCTATCAGATTCTTGAGAAGGTCAAGGAATATCTGGTCCGCGGAGTTCCGGCTGATGTGATCCTCGAATTGGTGGTTGAGGCCGAAGGGAAGGACGAACCATGACCCGATACGCCCAAGGGTATCGGTTCGAGGTTCGAGTCCGCAAGGACATGGAGTCTCGTGGTTGGTTTGTGATACGCGCCGCTGGAAGTCATGGGCCCGCCGATCTCTTGTGCCTCAAGGCAGGGGAGCCACCGCTCCTGATTCAGTGTAAGGCCAACTCAGCCCGCTACAAGCGTGAGGGAATCGCCCTGGCTGCCATAGCAGACAGTGTTGGGGCTGAGGCACTCCTGGCTGTGAAAGAAGGACACAAGCTCGTCTACCGCCCGGCCGATAAGGAGAAGTCCTTGTGAGTGGGTGCCCGCACCACTGGCTCCTGAGCGATCCCGTGTACGTCTGGCAGGATGGGAAGTACATGGAGTTGACGCACCAGACCTGCCTCAACTGCGACGTGAAACGGGACAACCTCTGCCCGATGGGGCCGGAGGCATGGGTGGACAGTTTGGTGATAGACCCGATACACAGGGCCAGGGTAACAGTAGACCTAGAGGAATAGACAATGCCCCCCGCCCCAGACTGTAACTTATGTCCTGCTCTCTCGAAGTGCCGCAAGCGCATAGTCGGCGGTCGTGGAACCCCCGCCTTCATTATGTTCGTCGGACTTGCGCCAGGCGAAGAGGAAGACCTCCAAGGTAAGGCCTTTGTAGGCCCCAGCGGGCACCTCCTCCGGTTGCTCTGCGACATGGCCAACATCCCGGCACAAGGCGTCTACCTAGCCAACGCCATCCGCTGTCACCCACCCGGCAACCGGCGCCCAACAGTGGCCGAGATCCGGACCTGCCGCCCGTACCTCATTGAAGAGATCAAGGAGGTGGCCCCGCTAATCATCGTCACCCTGGGCGATGTCGCCCTGCAAAGCGTCTACGGCCAGACCGTGACCCTGAGTTCGGTACTGGGCCAGACACTCACTCAGCCAGAGACAGGAATCCCATTCATTCCGAGCTACCATCCGGCCTTCTTGTTGCGTGGCCAGTGGCACGTCGCCGACACCGTGCAGGCCCACTTCGAGAAGGCCCTCCGCATAGCGTCGGGAGAGCTGGGTCAGCCCCGCCTTGGTGATTACTCCGCCATCACCACACTGGCCCAGCTCACCGACCTTAGAGACTACCTACTCCATCCGTCCACGCGGGAAATTGCGGCGGATTCGGAGACCACCGGCCTTGACTGGCGGCACGATGAAATCCTCTGCCTTTCCTTCTCCACCGAGCCCAGCGAGGGATTCGTGGTTCCGCTCCTGTCGCACCAGCGGGTAGCGGAGGACATCGTGGAGATCAGTCCGCGGGTGGCCAAGAACCTATTGGAGGGCAAACGCCCACCGAAGACCCCGGCGGAGATCATCCTCATGTCTGCGCCCCCATCCGGCCCGCCCTACCTCGTGGAAGTACCAAAATCCGGGGTTGATTCCCACTGGGCGGATGACGAATGGCCCCAGGTCATCACCATCCTGAAGGAGATCTTTGGCTCGGATAAGAAGAAGGTACTCCAAAACGGAATCTTCGACCTCCGCTTCCTGGAGCGGAGCCCGGACTGGCCTTTCGTGACGGCCGCCACCGCCTTCGGCATCGAGATCAAGGGCCAGATTGAAGACACCATGCTCCTGCACCATGCGGTCGCAGAGACAGCCATGCCGCCGGAGGCACGGAAGACCAAGCGCCATAGTCTTTCCATTCTGACGGCCCGCTATGCCGACCCGCCGATGCCCTACTACGAGGCAGAAGTCAACGCCGTCAGCAGCAACAAGCGGAAGATGTCGGAGGCCCCGGATGACGTGCTTTGGAAGTACAGTGCCGCCGACGCCGACGCCGTGGAGCGGGTGGTCCCTGTCCTACGGGCGAAGGCCGATGCCGAGGGTACGCGCTGGGCATCGGAGGCGATCATCCAGCCCCTCATACGCTGCTGCTGGGAGATGGAGAAGCGCGGCGTCCTGGTGGACACGGACTACTTCGAGAAACTCTGCGCCCACTACTCCCAGCGCATCGCGGACGCGGAGGCACGGCTCTGGGCCATCCCTCTGCCAGAGACCAAGGCACCCTGGAACTACATGTACCACAAGAACCTCCAACGCATCCTCTTCGAGGAGTTGGGGTTGCCCAAGAGTGGCTTCAAGACTGATGGCGGGCGCGGATGTGAGGCCTGCGACGTGGGCCTCTGCTTCGAGCACGAGCAGACGGGGGCGGATGCCCTTGCTGCCGTTCGTTCTCAGGTTGACCATCCCATCCTGCCCATCCTGGTGGAACTCAAGGAACTACGGAAGGCCAAGGGCACCTACCTCGACGGTAGTAATGGTGCGGGGGGCCTTGCCCGCTTCATCGAATCAGACAATCGCGTTCGTAGCACTTACCGTCCCGGTGGTGCTGAGACAACCCGCCTATCCTCCGCCGACCCGAACATGCAGAACCAACCCGCCAATGTGGAGATTCCGGAACTGGGAACCAAGGACGCCTTCCGCCGGACATTCATGGCACCGGAAGGTTTTGGCCTTATGACCGCCGACTGGAGCCAAGCGGAGGTCTGGGGGTTGGCGTACATGGCCGGGGACGATGGCCTGCTGAAGGTGCTCACCAGCGGCCAGGATGTCCATGTCTACATCTCTCGTGCTATCTGGCCAGTTGACCCGGAGATGACGGACTTCGAGTGGAAGGAAGCACATGCTGACCTCCGGCGGCATGGAAAGACACTTGTGTTCGGCATTGGGTACGGACTCACCGATGAAGGGATCGCCGACCGTCTCGATTGCAGTCTGGAAGAGGCACAGGAGATCCGAATCCGCTACATGCAGGTCGTTGCCAGCCTGCCCTCCTACTTCGCCCAAGCGCGAAGGGACGTGATCGAACTGGGCCACCGAGACAACATCTTCGGTCAGCGGCGCCACTTCCCGGCGGCGTCACTGCTCAAGGCCATGCGGCGGTTCAATGACTTGGAGGCACTCATACGCGAAGGAATCAACTACCCCATCCAATCAGGTTGTTCGACGCTGCACAGTGTGGCACACATTCTAACAGAGGCCTCACCAACCCTGAAGCAGCGGCAATGTTACCCCGTGATCTCCGTCCATGACTCCATTACGTTTGAGTTCTACTGGCCGGACCACGCCTACGCGGAGGAGACTGCCAGGATCATCAAGCACCTCTGGGAGCAGACGGCGCTGACCTTGATCCTGCCGGATGGTTCCCGCCTCGGCTGGGCCGTGCCGGTGGAAATCTCTTGGGGCCCTTATTGGGGCGACGAGATATTCAAACTGACAGCCAGGGGAGACATCCTCGACCTGCGGAAGGAAGACCAAGACTAGCGAAATATGCTATCCTGAGAGTGTGAGAAGGGCCCACGGTGGGCGGCGAGCCGCCGTAGGCCTGTTACCCCGAAGGGAGAGAGCCCGTGCGTGGGGAACGACCCTGCCAGTTCCCTGGCTGCGGCGAGATCTTCGCCCCGCCAAACCCTAGATCCGCAAGTAAGTATTGTCCCAAGCACCCAGGCGGTCGCATAGCTAACAAGCCGACCGAACCACAGACCGATCTATCCGCGGAACAACTGGACCGCCTGTCCGGATTTCTCCGGGAGCGGGTGCCGTTACCGCCTATTCCCCCCAAGATCTTTGCCACCCGAATCGAGGACATGGGCTTCGATACTCCCCAGGAGGGGGTGGCACTTTTCAGCGACCTCCATTACTACTCAAAAGTGGACAAACGTGTAACCGGCATCTGCGAGTACAACATCGACATCGCCCGCGACCGGATGGCCCGCTGGCGGGACGGTCTCCTCCGGTTCACCCAGATGAATCAACTCTGGGTGCCCCTGGATACCCTTCACATCTTCGCCCTGGGCGACGAACTGGAGGGTCACGGCCGAATGTTCCCGACGCAGGCACTCCAGATGTCTGAGTCCCTCCTGTTCCAGGTCATGGGGTTCGTCGAGGACATGACCGACGTGTTGATCTCCTTCCTGCGCCGGTACAAGAAGGTCGTCATCTACAAGGTCGTGGGCAACCACGGCCGGACGGCAGAACGAGCGCGGGATTCCTACGGCCCCGACAACGCCGAACTGTTTGCCTGGGAGATCATCGCCGAGCGCATCCGCGGTGCCTGTGGCGGCACTTGGCAAGAGACGGCCGACGGCGTACATGCCTTGACCGGCGGCTCCATCGACTTCCACCTCCACCGCAGTTTCCTGGCCAAGGTGGACATCCTTGGCTGGCGGTGCGTCGGGCGGCACGGGCACGGCATCCGCGGTCTTGACTCGACCTACGTTGGGGCCCTTGACAACAAGTTGCGCCTCAACTCTGTCCTGGGCGAGATTATCCACTACTACTTCAAGGGCCACCTGCACGAGCGCCAGTCCGCCGAGTCAGAGATCGGCGGTGAGGTGATCCAGAACGGTTCTTTCGTGGGCCCGTCCCTATTAACCCTGGAAAGGTCGCGGGCGGCGGCAACTCTACCAAGTCAGGAGTTCATGCTGTTCCATCCGCGGTACGGAAAGACGCACCAACATACCATCCATCTCGCCACTGCTGAGGAGGTTCGGCAGGTGCGGTGGATTGGGGAGGAGAAGGAATGAGGTTCTCACTATTCCTCTGTCTGGGTTACAACGTCTTTGGCCTAGGTCTAAGTGTTGACTGGACAGAGGACGACGCCGGTTTCGAGCTTCAACTCGGACCACTCAACATCTGGGCGGTGTCGTGCTGGGGGCTGATGATCAGTTTCCTGGGTCGCCGGGTGTACTAGTCCCATGTGTACCTTCGCTGAACACGGAGGCGACCGCCGCTTCCTAGAGAAGCTGGAGCAGATCGCCGAATTGCATTCGGTCAAACAGCATGACTATGGCGTAGACGAAGATCCGTTTGCCAACATCCGCGCCAGCCGCGATTTTGGAGTAGAACCCTGGGTGGGGGCCGTCATCCGCCTCAACGACAAGGTGACACGGATCAAGTCCTTCCTCAAGAAGGGCGAGTTGAAGAACGAACCCATTGTGGACTCCTTCCGAGACGTAGCGGTTTACGCCTTGATTGCTTGGATTCTCTTCGAGGAAGAGGTACGTGAGAAGATCGCAGACCACGACGCCGCCAATGTCGATGCCTACCAGATCCTCCGGCGCCTCAGTCTCGAACCGGATGTGCCACTTACACCAGACGAGGTTGCCAAGTACCTGGGAATCCCCATCGCAGAGCAGGAGAGTCGGATGGAGGAGATCCTAAAGGAACACCAACCATGCGAAGAGTAGTCTACCTGTCCGGCACTCTTTCCGGCCGTATGTACTCCGCCGCCGCAAAGGAGCGCCACCAGGCCACAATTCTCCTGCTGGAGCGGGGCTGGGATGTGCTGGATCCTCTTCGGGGACGGCAGATCCTCAGCACATTGACCGACCCGATGGACGGCCCGGAGACCACACGGCTGTTGGGGGTCACGGAGGCGGCTTTAGTCCAGAGGGATGAGGACGACATCGCCCGCTGTGACGTACTCCTTGTCCTAACAGGAAACCATGCGAGTTGGGGCACGGCCTTTGAGTGGATGCTCGCCGCACGTGCCTACCATAAGCCGGTGGTGGTGGTGGGTACGCGCTCCAAGGATCACCCTTGGTGCAAACACTACGCCGGTTACTTCGCAGAGACCATTGAAGAGGCGGTGGAGTTTCTCGACACCTTCTTGGATCGTGGCTACCGTCTCGTGAAAAGTGAGGAAACATGACAACAGCCGCAGGTCTGTTCGAACGCCTTTGGTCCCGCGTGCGGTTGGACCCCTATGGCTGTTGGGTTTGGACTGGGGCCAAAAACAGACGCGGGTACGGGCATATCTGGATCTCTGGCCGCTGCCGCTATGTCCACAGACTCTCCTATCGAACGTGGTGTGGCCCCATCCCAATTGGACTAGAGATCGACCACCTTTGCAGGAACCAATCCTGTGTGAACCCTGCCCACCTGTGCGTTGTCACACACGCCGAGAATCGTCGCAGAGGGCGATACCAGATCTGTCGGCGTGGGCATCCCTATGATCTTGCGAACACGTACACCTACATCGGTGCAAATGGGCGCATCCTGCGCCGATGTCGGACCTGTTTCAGGATTGTCAATCAAAGATCCCGCCAGAAGAATCGGGAGATAAAGGAGACCATACGATGACTACGGCTGCGGGTATTTGGGCATGGCACAATAATTGGTCTACCATGCCCCTGGCGAAGTGCGTCGAGCGGGCGCAGCGGGCCAAGATCGAAGGCGTCATCGTCAAGTATGGGGCGCCTGCCACGGAGAAAGCCTACGCCGCCGGCGGTGTCCGATGGGCCACGGAGCGGTACGCCTACAGGGATGATCCCGTTGGTGAAGGCACCAAGTTGGCTAATGCCGTGGATGCGGGTGCCCAGTTCGCCGTCATCAACGCCGAAGAAGGGCCCGGCGGCTGGGGTCCACTTACGGACACCGGCCCAGCGATGACGACTCTCATCAACACCTTCCGTGCCCGACACCCTGGGACGCCACTCTATGCCTCAATCGATACTCGCGGCGACCGTCTGCGCCACCCATACCAGCAGGTCATGTTGCTGCGGTGTAACGGCGTCATGCCCATGATCTACCCCGGTGCCTTCCGGCCATCGCAGCCGGACGGCTACATCACACTGGCCGTTGTGGAGTGTCTTCAGGGTAAAGACTTCTACGGTCTGCCGGTCTTCCCCACCCTTCAATCCTACCCCTGGGAGTGGCCGAAGGACTCTGGACAGATCCGCACGATGGGACCGGAGGGTATCCGTCTCCAGGCGACGGGTGCGGGAATCTACTGTCCGGAGGGCATCAACTTCTACACCATCCACCACGCCACGGACGCCGAGTGGGATGAGGTCTGCAAGTTGGTTCACGTCAGCAGCAACCCGCCGCTGGTGGACGAGGCCGCCCTACGAAAAGCCTACATGGGACTGGCGTCTGAACTTCTGGCCTTCCGGCCCGACTCGCTACAGCAGGTGGTGAACGCGGCGGCTAGTGTCTTTGATACGAGGGCCAATGTCTGAGGACGACAAGGCCCTGGTGCCCCTAGAGGGCGAGGTCGTCTCGACGGTCGAGACCTACCTCGGTGGCGGTCACGGACTCCAGCGCCGTGGGCCAGATGGCCTAATGCTCGACCAGCGCCGCTTTCTCCAAGAACTCCTGATCCAAGGGAGTTGGAAGAAGGCGTGTAAAGTCCTAGAGATCAAAGAGCGTCGTGTCCGCGGCTGGCTGACAGACGACGAGGCCTTCAACAAGGCCTATGACGACCTCATCAGTCTTGACGATGTGAAACTCACCAAACGTGAGTTGGAACTGATGTCAGGTCGTGCGGCAGGCGTATTGGATGAGGCGCTGGAGGCCGAACGTGGGCTCCGACAGAAGGTGATGTGCCCCCACTGCGGCAAAGGGTTTGAGGCAGATACCGTCCGCCCGGACTGGCGCATACGTCTCCGGACAGTAGACACCATCTTACGGTCGGCCAAGATCCTCCAGGACACCAAGGAGATCAAGGGCACCATGTTCAACATCAACCTCACCGGCGATGAGGCGATAGCGTTGCTTGCCATCAGAGCCGGGAGGCCGGTGCCGGAGGCGGCACGGGCCCAACTGCGGGCGAAGGGGATCGATGTATGAAGCCCTATGTAGCCACCCTATATGACTCCCCCGCCTATGAATTGCGGTTGGAGGGCCCCCGGTACTGTAGCAATCTTACCGAAGTCCTGTCCTGTCTAATGCGATGGGACAGTGGCTATCACTACCGCTTTCCGGCACTGCGGGCGGTACTCGAAAAGCACACAGGGGCCGAAGTGAAAATCCGTTACTGGGACTTTAGCAGGTGCCCCTGTGTCCGAGAAGGCCATATTGCGGCAGATGTCTGAGGAACGCCGTCCCACCTGCGGATCATTGTTCGCTGGTATCGGGGGCGGCGATCTCGGTCTGGAACGAGCGGGTTGGGATGTCATATGGCAGGTGGAACTCGATCCTTGGCGGAGGAAGGTACTGGAACGACACTGGCCGACCACCCTCCGTTGGGATGACATACAGACAATGCCATATCTGGATGATCCTGGGTGGAAGGTTGACCTGATTATCGGCGGTTTCCCCTGCCAGGATCTTTCAGTCGCAGGCAAACGGGCGGGTTTGAAGGGAGAGAGGAGTGGGCTGTTCTTTGACTTCATGCGGGTGGCTGCGGCGATCCGCCCCCGCTGGCTCATCGTTGAGAATGTTCCTGGCCTCCTGTCTTCGCATGAAGGTCAGGACATGGGCATCGTCCTCGAAACGCTTTCCGAATGCGGGTATGGTCTGGGCTGGCGAATCCTGGACAGCCAGTATTTCGGAGTGCCCCAGAGACGCCGCCGTGTCTACATTGTCGGACATCTTGGAGCCCCGTGCCCACCCGAAATACTCTTTGAGTCCGAGGGCGGCGGCGGGGATACTCCGGCGGGCGGAAAGGCGGGGCAAGACCTTGCCGCCCCGCTTGGAGGAAGCACTTCTAGCTTTGGCGGGCATAGAAACGACCTTGACAATGAAACCTATGTCGCCGCCCCTCTTGAAGCCAGCGACGGGCATCACGGGCGAAGCAGTCCAAGGGCGGACGGAGCCGACAATCTCATCGCCCAGCCCCTGCGCTCCAACCGCTGGGGAGGGAGCGATAGCCACGGAGATGAGGGGAATGTCATTTGCGGCCCCATCACGGGAGCAGAAGCCCACAACGGAAACAGCAACCCCATCGCTGACAACCATGTCTGTGAGAAGGTTGACACCCAGCGAGTGCGAGTTACTACAAAGTTTTCCTGTGGGCTGGACCCATGTCCACGGTGCCCCGATGGCAGGCGGTACGCCGCCCTCGGAGACGCCATGACAGTGAACGTAATCAAATGGATCGGGCGGCGAATCTTGGCGGCAATCGATGTCTGAGGCGAAGATCACCTACCGAGTCTGCGGCGGACGGAGACGGCGCACCCTTACCGGGAGTCGGCAGGAACTCATAGACCGGTGGTACGCCGACTGGCCGGAGGAGAAGCTAGAGGAACACGGGCGCCGCCTTGCCAACCGGCTCTTGGCCGTGGATGAGGTACTCCTGCGGCGCTTTGGTCGCCCCATACTCAGTCCTAGTGGGCGCGGCATCGTGAAGTTGCTGGTGGGAACATGATGAGTGATAAGATCTTCTACCCCCTGATGACCTTCCTTACAGGTATGGGTATTGGCATGTGGCTGACAATCCTACTTTACTGGGTGAGGCCATGACCACCAACCGACCCTATGGCGTACACCTACTTGCCGATCCAGTGGGGGTAACGGATTTCATGACGCACCTGGAGGCGATGGGATTCCACGATGCGGATCCTGTCGGTGTGGCGGTAGACGAAGAGCAGGTCATCCTCGCCCAGGAGAAGGATGTCTACATTCTCCCACGCCGCGGGGACGGGGACTACGCCCGATTTGCGCTGGCTGCCGCGATCATGGGCGCCTCCCCGCCCCGCCTGGTAGCACTCGACGCCACGGAGACATTGGTGGGGCTAATGGGCGCCCTCGCTGCGCCATATCCAGCAGGGGAGTTCTTCCTCCGGCTGTCGATGTGCATGTTGGGCGACCTCCGGGCCTGCGCCTACAACACAGGCGGGGCGCCGCCTCCAACCGGCATCTCCCTTCAGGACCAGGCCTTCACCGCCCGCCTACTAGAACCCCAGCTCCAGTTCGAGGCGCCAAACTATTATTTCGCCGTCTCGATACCACTGGCCCGACTCCGGGCGGAGTGGCAGGTGTTCTTCCTAGAGGAACCACTGGACTGGTGGGTGACATATTCGGATCTGTGGCTCCATGTCCTACGACGCTACACCGGCGACCCGACGTTGGAGTGGCTCTTCACCAGCGGCCACGATCCACTGACGGGGCTGGCCGGACTCTTCGAGTGGCCGCCCGACGTGACGAAGGCTGTCCTACTGTGGCATATCTGCGGCCGGTCGGTGGACGTGATGGCCGGGGTGGATGCGTCCTTAGTTGACCGACTGCCGGACAACCTCCCGGTGGTCGGCGACCAGTGGAACAAGCGCCTACCCAGCCTGTGGCTCGGCATCATCACTCTCATGCAGGCCTACCAGCGTGACCGCCTGGCGCGGACACTCTACGGTCGCAAACTACACGGCGGCCTCCATCCCGGCGTAGCCAGTGCCCACACCATCCTTGGCACCGTGCGCGACATCATGGAGGTGGCCGCGGTGACGTTTCACAACAATCGACCCGGCCCGACCGTGCTGGTACGGGACATCGAGACCGATCCCCTGTCGGGCCTACTCCGTGTCACCGGCACTGGGCCCAAGAACACTGAGGAAATGAACCGATGGATAGAGACACTAACCGACCTGGCGACCCTGGCCAACCCCCTGGGGCTGGAGCCACTGAAGGCCACCGTCGTACAGGCACCCCGCGTGGCCCAGGCAAGCGGGGAGTTGACAAGAAGTTCCGCTGGCGTGCCGGACACGAACCCGACTACGCCGAGCCCTCATCGGGCTGGGTCTACATCCGATGGGACATCACAGAGCACGGGCCAACGCCGCCGAACCAGATCAAGGAAGTCGTCGGAGGCCCCGAAGCCTTCGAATGCGACCGATGCCACGCCATGATGCGGATCGTCACCAAGAAGAAGCCGACAGAGATCATTGAGAACTCGGACGTGATCCGGCTGGGCGAACAGGTGGACGTGGCGAAGGTCAACACAGACGACGTTTATTTGGTGGCGTGTCCGCAATGTGATAGGAGGACACAGATGCCGGGGCGGTTTCTCCGCGAACTCGTCTATAGAAAAACGGGGCGCCTGATCTCATGACGGACTCAAGACATTGTTTGCATTGTCAACAAGATAAGCCCATAACCGAGTTTGTTCGGAGTTGTGGAAACAATGGCCGCCCAGGTTCGAGTTATTGTCGTCCCTGCCGCAAGGAGATGCAGCGAACGAATGCACTAATGAACCTATATGGGATATCAGCCGATGACTATGCTGCCCGTCTGAAGGATCAGGACGGCGTCTGTGCTATTTGCCATGAACCACCGAAAAACGGAGGCAAGCCTCTCTTTGTAGATCATAACCATACAACTGGGCAGATCCGTGGCCTGCTATGTGCCCGCTGCAATCAGTTAATTGGCTGGCTTGAGGTAGACCCAGAAATACGGCAGAAGGCCGCAGGCTATCTCCATGCTACACCAGAGTACAAACCACAGACTTGCGGCAGTGCGCCTCGCCAAGAAAATGTTACGCCAAATAAACAACCTTCCAGGAGGGGTCGGCCACCCGGAAATGGCGCCGGGCTCAACACAGCCGTCGCCACCCGCCTGACACCCGAAGAGTCGGAGGCCCTTGACACCCTTACCACGAAGATGGGTTTCAAGAACCGCGCCGAGACCATCCGCTACATCATCAAGTCCGTGATCGGGGGGACGTAGGGAATGAAAGACAAACCGCCAGCCAAATTCAAGTTCGCCGGAAGTCTCTCACTACCAGCGGACGTGTGGCGTCCTGACCACACCACGTTCAAGATGGTTGACGCTGCGGCGGACAGCCGTACCGGACTGTTCTCGGCCGCAGTGGGCGCCATTATGAAGGGACTTGGCTGGGGAGACGGGGAGATGCTGGTGGGTCTGCTCATCGACTTCCTCAACCACTTCCCGGATGAGGCACGGGTGGCCTTTGCCGCCGGCGTTGTCCAAGGCCTCGGTTTGGTGGTTCAGCGTAAGGGAGACTACCTCATGGTGGACATGGTGCCTGTGACAAATAGTCTGGAAGACGGCGGCAAGGAAAAGCGTACACCTTCGGGGTTAATCCTACCAGGTCGATGAGAACACCGGGGACATGTCAGGATTGCGGGGCCCCGACCACCGGCCGTTGCTGGAGACGTTGCCGTTTCTGTTCTAATCGACGGCCAAAGCATTATACCGGGCCGACTCTCCGCGTGCGCCAAGTTCGTGTATTAACAGCCGTTGAAGCTGCCTGGGTGGGTGCCATGATCGAGGGAGAAGGAACCATTAGCCATTACCCGCAACATGATCACAACGCCGCACTAATCTCAGTAACGAGCACCAGCATTGAGACAATAGCCACCCTTCTCCGGCTAGTTGGTGCCGGACGGATTATCTTCCAAGAGGCACGCCTCCCCAATCGAAAGGACGCCTGGCGCTGGACAATCACACGGAGTAATGATCTGGTCGCACTGGGCCAGCAGATACGGCCTTATCTGACAGACAAGAGCGAAAATTTAAAGGGACTGTTTGCGGACATAGTGGCACGAGAAGAGAGAAAACGCGACCTAACAATACGGTGGAACCAAAGCAAATTGGAGGACGCCGATGGCTGAGAAGGAAGGGTACTGGCCCCGGTGGTGGAGTGCCGCATGGACGGTCATCCTTGGCTTTGCCTCCATC
>Ga0315281_10002985_pt1 | contig 24901 bp, 21 predicted proteins | sample YL17G07_0_MG_FD_204540 | JGI IMG/M metagenome (GOLD analysis project Ga0315281, IMG submission 204540) | Sediment microbial communities from Yellowstone Lake, YNP, Wyoming, USA - YL17G07_0 | ecosystem: Environmental > Aquatic > Freshwater > Lake > Sediment | place: USA: Wyoming | collected... | reverse complement strand
TCATCCCGCTCTTTCTGCTGCCGGTGATCGGTCTTGCCGTGCTGGTCTATTACCTCGTCGTCGCCCTCGATCCGGCCCGCGACCCGAACCGCGTCGCCACGGTGATGATCGACCAACCGGTGCCGAGTTTCGCGCTGCCGCCGCTCGATGGCGAGCGGCCGGGCCTCGCCAGCACGGACCTCGACGGCGTCGTTCTCATCAATTTTTTCGCCTCCTGGTGCATTCCCTGCCGGGTCGAGCATCCGCTGTTGACCGAACTGGCGAAATCCGGCGTTGTCATTCATGGCATCGCCTACAAGGACAAACCCGAGGACGCGCGCGCCTGGCTCAACGAGTTGGGCAACCCCTATACCCGCCTCGGCGCCGATAGCAATGGCCGCGTGGCCATCGATTTCGGCGTCTATGGCGTGCCAGAGACCTATGTTGTCGATCGCCAGGGCCGTATCCGTTTTCGCCAAGTCGGGCCGTTCGATCCAACCACGATCGAGGAGACGCTGAAACCCTTGCTGCAGGAGCTTCGGCAATGACGGCGCGACGCTACGGGGTCGTTATCGGGTTTATGTTCTGGCTCGCGGCGACGGGTGCCGGCGCGGTCGAGCCCAACGAAATGCTGGCCGATCCGGTGCTCGAAGCCCGCGCCCGCGACCTGAGCCGCGAAATCCGCTGCCTCGTCTGCCAGAACCAGGCCATTGACGATTCCAACGCTGATCTCGCCCACGACCTGCGCCTGTTGCTGCGCGAGCGCCTTGTTGCCGGCGACAGCGACGAGCAGGCAAAACAATTTCTGGTCGCCCGCTATGGCGACTTCGTGCTGCTGCGCCCGCCCTTGAAACCGCGTACCTATGCGCTCTGGTTCGGGCCGGCGGTGGTTCTGCTCTTGGGCGGGTTCGGCACCGCGCTCTATATGCGCCGGCGCCGGCCGCGGGCAGCGCCTCTGCCGCTTGATGCGGCCGAGCGCCATCGTCTCGATGAGATTCTGGCCGAGGGATCGGACGCACCATGACGATATGGATTTTCTGGCTGGCGGCCGCGCTGTTGGCGGCTGTGGTGTTGCTGCTGCTGTTGCGCCCGCTGCTGCGCTCGCGGGCGCCGGCCGCGCGCGTCGGCGCCGACTACGACCTTGCCGTCTATCGCGATCAGTTGGCGGAACTGGAGCGCGACAGCGAGCGGGGCGTCTTGTCGGCCGGCGAAGCGCACGGCGCGCGGCTCGAAATCGAACGCCGCATCCTGGCCGCCGCCGCCGGCAGGAGCCAGGGCGAGGGCGCCGACGGTCGCCACCTTGGCTTCGCGGTGGTCGTGGGTTTGGCCGTGGTCGCCGGCGCTTTCTCCATCTATCTCTCCTTGGGCGAGCCTCGGGTTGCATCGGTTCCCTTCGCCGGGCGCGCGGCGCCAGGCGCACCCGATCTCGCCGCCTGGGCCGACGCCGCCGCGCGCGAACCGGCAAGCCTCGAGGTCCAGCTCGGCTATGCCGAGGCGCTGGTGGCGACATTGGTGCCGGGCTCGGCACCACCCCCGGCGCTGGCGGCGACGGTGGCCCGCATCCGCGCCCTCGATACAACCCATCCGGCCGGGCTCTACTACGCCGGCATCGTCGCCATGGGCGAGGGCCGTCGCGATGACGCCATCGCGCTCTGGCAACAGCTTCTCGACAGCCTGCCGGCGGATTCGCCCGAGCATCCGGCGCTGACCGAGCAGCTCGACCTTCTGCGCGGGACCGCCAACTAGAAAATTCGCCCGCCAGCCTGCTATCCTGTCCGCCGTTGGCCGAGAGGTTGGACCAAGGGGTTGGGCATGGAAGGCGAGATTGCGAACCAAGCCGTTTTGTCGTTGCCGGCGCCATGGTATCGCGACCCCGGCATCTTCGAGCGCGAGCGCCAGGCGATCTTCCGCCGCGAATGGCATCTCCTGGGCCATCTCGGGGCGCTGTCGGGCCCAGGCGATTTCATCGCCGGCGACATCGCCGGCTGGGCCATCTTCGTCATCCGCGACCGCGACGGCGCGCTGAAAGGGTTCCATAACCAATGCCGGCATCGCGCCGCGCCGCTGCTGGCGGGCGAGACTGGGCATTGCGACGTCTTGCGCTGCCCCTATCACGGCTGGGTTTACGATTCCGCCGGGCGCCTGCGCCAGACACCGGAGTTCGGCGCCGCGCTCGACAAGGAGCGTCTCGGCCTCCACCCCATCGTCGTCGATGTCTGGCGCGATCTTGTCTTCGTCAATCTCGATCCGGGCTGTCCGCCGTTGACAGAGGGGCTGGGCGCGCTGGTCGAGGAGGCGGCCGGCTATCCGATGGAGGAATTCACGATTGCCCGGCGGGTCTCCTATGACATCGCCTGCGATTGGAAGGTCTATGTCGAGAATTATGTCGAGGGTTATCACATCCCCTATTTGCATCCCGTACTCAATGCTCAGATCGATGCCAAGGCCTATACGGTCCGCAATCGCGGCCGGGTTTGCATCCACGAGGCGCCATCGCGCACCGGCGCTGTCTATAACGGGCGCTGGCTGTGGCGCTACCCGAACCTCTCCTTGGCCGTCTATCCCGACGGCATGAACCTGTCGCGCACGCTTCCCCTCGGCCTCGGGCGGACGCGGCTCTACATCGACTTCTTCTTCCGCGAGCTGACGCCGGCGGCCGAGCGGGCCATGGCCACCACCCGCGCCGTGGTCGAGGAGGACTTTCCAATCTGCGAGGCAGTGCAGCACAGCCTCGAGTCCGGGCTCTACCAGGGCGGCCCCTTGAGCCCGCGCCATGAGGAGGGGATTGTCATGTTCCACTCGCTCGTTCGCGCCGCCGTTGGCGTTTAGAGCCCACGCCTAATCTTCTTGGCAAGACTGCATCCAGCCGACTAGGCTCAAGCCGCAGGGGAAAATGGGGGTCAAGGCGCCAAGGCCTTGCCGGCATAATGAGTGAAAATAGCGGGGCCGAGGCCCTGGTCATCGAGGATCTTCACAAGCGGTTCGGCGACCTTGAGGTGCTGAAAGGCGTCTCGCTGTCGGCCAAGGACGGCGACGTGATCGCCCTCATCGGCGCCAGCGGCTCCGGCAAAAGCACGCTGCTGCGATGCATCAACTTGCTCGAAGTGCCGGATTCGGGTCGAATCTCCGTCGGCGGCGAATTGATCCGCATGCGTCAGGTACGCAACCGCCATGCCGTGCCCGAGGACCAGCGCCAGGTGGACCGCATCCGCTCGCGTCTGGGCATGGTCTTTCAAAGTTTCAATTTATGGGCCCACATGACGGTCCTGCAGAACGTCATCGAGGCGCCGATCCATGTCCTGAAGCTATCGCGTGCCGAGGCCATTGCCCGCGCCGAGGCACTGCTGGAAAAGGTCGGCATCGCCGAAAAGCGCGATCATTACCCGAGCCATCTTTCGGGCGGGCAGCAGCAGCGTTGCGCCATTGCCCGGGCGCTGGCCATGGAGCCGCAGGTGATGCTGTTCGACGAGCCCACCTCGGCGCTCGACCCCGAACTGGTCGGCGAGGTGCTGCGCGTCATCCGCCAGTTGGCGGAGGAGGGGCGCACCATGCTGATCGTGACGCACGAAATGAAATTCGCCCGCGAGGTGGCAAATGAAGTCATATTCCTCCACGCGGGTCGGATCGAGGACCAGGGGCCGCCATCGTACCTGTTCGGCTCGCCCCGGTCCGAACGCTGCCAGCAGTTCCTGGCTAGTCATTTTTAGAGTGGGCGTCAGGCCTTGGCGGGGCGCGCTGTGGTGCCCGGCAGCGGTCGTCGGTCCTTGCCCAGCGCGCGTTCGATCCAGTTCAACAGGCGCGTCAGCAGAAAGACCATGCCGATATAGACGATCGCCGCGCCGAGCAGCGTGTCGTAAACGCGGAACGTATCCACCCGGATGGCCTGCGCCGTGCCGAGCACTTCGTAAACCGTTACGGTCGAGGCCAGCGATGTCGCCTTCAAGAGCACGATCATTTCCGAACTCATCGTCGGCAAGCAGATGCGGATGGCCCGGGGCAAGGTGATGCGCCAGAAAACCAGGAACCGCGACATGCCAAAGGCCCGCGCCGCCTCGATCTCGCCATGAGGTACGGCAAGGATGGCGCCGCGCAGGATCTCGCCGGTGTAGCCGGCCGTGTTGATGCTGAGGGCAAAGATTGCGTACCAAATGCCGTCGCGCAGGAACGGGAAAGCGTGCATCGTCGCCGGCGATAGAACCTGGCCCAACCCGTAATAAACCAGATACATCTGGACCAGAAGCGGCGTGCCGCGCATGAGCAAAATGAACAGATAGGCCGGCATCCATAATAACGGATTGCGCGACAGCCGGGCCACGGCCACGGGCACGGCCAAGGCATTGCCGATGATACCGGAGGTTCCGAGCAGCAACAGCGAGGTCGGCACCGCCAAGATGAGGGCCGGCAGCACCGTCATTACCATGTAGGCGAAATCGAGTTTCATCGGCCCGTTCCCCGCTTCAAACCCGGCGCACGCCGCGATTGGCGCGGCGTTCGATAAACCCAAGCAGCACCATCGAGGAGACCGACAGCAACAGGAAAACCATGGCGGTGACGCTGTAATAGAACACGTACTGCTTGGTTGCCGTGGCCGCGCCGCGGCCGGCGGAGAGCAATTCATAGGCCCCAATCACGCTCACCAACGAACTGTCCTTGGTGATGTTGAGCCACTGATTGGCCATGCCGGGAATGGCATAGCGGATCATCTGTGGCAGGATGATGCGCCGGAAACGCAACAGACCGCCCATGCCAAAGGCGCGCGCGGCCTCGATCTGCCCGCGATGGATCGCCTCGATGCCGCCGCGCAGGATGTCGGTGAGATAGGCGCCATAGATAAAGCCCAGGGCACTGACCGCGGCCGTGAAGGGGCTGATCTGCAATTCCTCGCTGGCCAGGCCGGCGAAGACCAGAATCTTCACCAGCGCCGAGGTGCCGGCGTAATAGATGAGCAGGATCAACAACAGTTCGGGCAGGGCGCGGATGATGGTGGTGTAGGCGTCGCCAATGCGATTGAGCGACTTGTGCAAACTTAGCTTGGCGCCGGCGCCGAGCATGCCCAGGGTCAGGCCGACGAGATACCCGCACAGCGATATTTCAATCGTCAGCACCAGGCCGTGGGCGAATTCATCGGCCCAACCGGTGTCGCCCCAGGCTAAACCGAGCCACAAAGACTGATCCGGCTGGATCGCCACTATCCGAACCCTCCCCCGAATCAGTGTAGGCCTGCAAGGAACGATAGTAACGGCGGTTGGGCGGGCTCGCAATCGAGCTGGAACCGGGACAAGAAAAAGACCGCCCGGCCTAGGGCCGGGCGGTCGAGATCATCGCGTTAGTGGCGCCCTTAGTAGGCGGGCTTAAACATTTGGCCGGCCTGATACTGCTGATCCAGATCCGGGTATTTCTTGGTGATCTCGTCATACTTGCCGCTGGTGACGACGTCCTTGATGCCGGCATTGAGTTTTGCCAGCAATTCCGTATCGCCCTTGCGCACGGCGGCACCGACGCCCCCGCCCATGATCGGGTCGGCGGGCACCTTTGCCTTGACTTCGAAGTCCTTGCCTTCGGGCGAATTCATGAAAGCAGACAGCGTGGACAGGCCTTCTTGAACAAAATCGACACGGCCCGCCGCCAGATCGGCCAACGCGTTGTCGAGGCCGTCATACTTCTTCACTTCGGCGGTGGAGCCGAAACGCTTGTCCAGGAACTTCGAGTGGATGGTGGCACCCTGGGCGCCGAACACCTTGCCCTTGACCGAATCCGGATTGTCGAAATCGATCTTGGTCGTGTCGGCCTTCGGCCCGATGATGACGACGGTCGAGTCATAGTAGAAATCCGAGAAATCGACCTGCTGCTTGCGTTCCTCGGTGATGGTCATCGAGGCGAAAATGAAATCGATCTTCTTCTCCTGCAGGGCGGGGATGATTCCGTCCCAGGCCGTGGGTGCAAGCTCGCAGGTCATTTTTTGCGATTCGCATACCGCGTTCATCAGGTCGATTTCCCAACCGCTCCAGGTGCCGCTGGCGTCCTTCAAGGCGAATGGTTCGTAGTTGGTCTGGTCGATACCGACCTTATAGGTATCCCCGGCTTGCGCGCCTGTGGCCAGGACGGCCGCGAAGGCGCCGGCGACGATGCCCTTGAACAAGCTCTTCATGTGTAGGTTCCCTGCTTCAAGTTGATGGTTCGATGTAAGCGCCTAGGCGGTTTCCCGCGCGGTCGTATACTAAAGGGCCGCTTCAGGATCGCCAATCGACGCCTGGATCGAGGATAACATGAGACTTTCCGCCTTGGATAGCGCCGCTTCGACCAGCATCGGCGCGGGCTAGGCCCGCCAGTGCCGCCAATCGTTAACGGAGCCGGCCCCTCAGCCCGCCTCGCCGTCGGCAATCACCTTCAGCGCTTCGGGCCGCGCCAATTTGATGTTTCGCCCGCTGGCGCTCTCGATCAGGCCCTGCCGGCGCAGGATGCTCATCACCCGGCTCACGGTTTCGAGCGTCAGGCCCAGATAGTCGGCAATGTCGTTCCGGGTCATGGGCAGGGCCACGGTCGTGCTGTCGGTTCCCACCCGCGTGGCCCGCTCGCCGAGCCCGACCAGGAACGAGGCCACCCGTTCGCGCGCGTCCTTGCGACCCAACAGCAGTATCTGTTCATGCGCCGCCGCCAACTCGTCGCGGGTCAGCGATAGCAATCGGCGTCCCAGATGCGGCCAGCGCTGGAGCAGGTCGTCGAGGTCGCGCCGGCTGAGCTGGCACAGCCGCACCTGGTTCACGGCCTCGGCGCCGAATCCATAGGTGGTGCTGCCGGACAGGCCAAGCAGATCGGGCGCCTGCAGGAAGCCGGTGATTTGGCGGCGCCCGTCGGGCAGCAGCTTGAAGGTCTTGACCGTGCCGCCGCTGACGATGAAGACATGGCGGATCGGATCGCCCTGGTTGAACAGAAGCTGTCCCGCCGGCCGCGTGATGGGCACGACCAGGTTCTCGATCGCCTCCAGTTCAGGCGGCGCCAGATTGGCGAAGATGCTCAACGAGCGCACGGCGCAATGCCGGCAGTCGGCTAGCTTGGGCCGTGGATGGAGAGCACAGACCTTGAAGGCGGGGACAGCGATGGCCTTCTCCTCCGTCGGGGGCGTATCGGGGTCGCGACCGCCCAGGAAGACCACTCTAGAGGCCCGGCTGTCCTGGTCAAGGCAGCCCGTTGATCGGTGACTTGAATATCGAGAGGTGAAAGACGCTTCGGTGCTGGACAAAGCCGATGGATGGGATTATGTGCGAACCAATCGGCTCATATCCTTGAGTCGCAATAGCCGGCACGCGCCATATTGCCCGTGCATCCGGCGGCAGGGAGACGAAGGCCACCATGCCGACGCTTGCGGCGGACGAGGACGCGGAGCCTCCAAGTCGATTGGTTTCCCTATCCGGCGGGCGGCGTTGCCTGCGACCGGCGGCGGGGCGGCGCCGATGATTCGGGTCGGGCTCACCTACGATCTGCGCGAGCACTATCTGGCCCAGGGCTATGGGCTGGAGGAAACCGCCGAGTTCGACCGGCCCGACACCATCGATGCCATCGAGGGCGCGTTGCGCCGCCAGGGTTTTGAGACCGAGCGCATCGGCAACCTGCGCCAGCTGACCGGGCGGCTTGCCGCCGGGGCGGTCTGGGATCTGGTTTTCAACATCGCCGAGGGCTTGCGCGGCGTCGGCCGCGAGGCCCAGGTGCCGGCGCTGCTCGACGGCTTTGAGATCCCCTACACCTTCTCCGATCCGACGGTCATGGGTCTTGCCCTGCACAAGGGTTTGACCAAGAGCGTCATTCGCGATCATGGCTTGCCCACGGCGCCCTTTGTCGTCGTCGAGAGCCCGGCCGACGTGGCTGGCGTCGATCTGCCGTTCCCGCTCTTTGCCAAGCCGGTGGCCGAGGGCACCGGCAAGGGCGTAACGCCGGCCTCGCGGGTGACCTCGCGGACGGGCTTGCGCCGGGTCTGCCGACAGCTCCTCGATCGCTATCGCCAGCCGGTCCTGGTCGAGGCCTTCCTGCCCGGCCGCGAGTTCACCGTCGGTCTGCTCGGCACCGGGACCGAGGCCAGCGTGGTGGCGGTGATGGAGGTGCGGCTCAACGAACGGGCCGAGGCCGGGGTCTATGGTTACGTCAACAAGGAGGATTGCGAGTCGCGGGTCGAGTATCTCCTTGCCGACGATGCCGAGGCGGGGACGGCGGCCCAATTGGCGCTGGCGGCTTGGCGGGCGCTTGGCTGCCGCGACGGCGGGCGGGTGGATTTGCGCTCGGACGGCACCGGCCGGCCCCATTTCCTCGAAGTAAACCCGCTGGCCGGGCTCCATCCCGAACATTCGGATCTACCGATCATGTGTCGTCAGGCCGGCGTTTCCTATGACGAATTGATCGGCCGGATCGTCCACTCGGCCTTGCGCCGAGCCCGACCCGGTCGGCGGGTGGCGGCGGCATGACCCTGGTTCCGATCCGGCGCCGGCGCGCCGACCGCGTGGCCGTCCTTCACGACGCCGTCGCCGGGCAGGGTGGCCCCGACGAACAAGACGTTCTGGTGCAGGCGGCGGCAGTGCAGCAGGCGCTCGCCGCCCTTGGCTATACGCCGGTCTTGCTGCCGGTGACGCTGGATCTGGCCCGGCTGCGACAAGAGCTGACGGGGCTCAATCCCGGCCTCGTTTTCAATCTGGTGGAATCGATCGCCGGCCAGGGCCGCCTCATTCATCTGGTTCCCTCGCTCTTGGAGGCGATGGGCCTGCCCTATACCGGCGCTGGTGCCGGGCCCATCTGGCTCACCTCGCAGAAGCCGATGTCCAAGCGCCTGATGGCGGCGGGTGATATCTCGACGCCGGCCTGGGCCGAGGGCGAGCAGGCCAAGAACCCGGATTTCGCCGGCCCCTACATCGTCAAGTCGGTCTGGGAACATGCCTCGATCGGCATCGACGCCGAGGCCATTGCCGACGATCGCCACCGTCTCGCCGCCATGCTCCGCCGCCGTCAGCGCGAACGGGGCGGGGAATGGTTCGTCGAACGTTTCATCGACGGGCGCGAATTCAATCTGTCGCTGCTGTCGGGTAAGGGCGGGGTCGAGTTGCTGCCGCCGGCGGAAATGTGTTTCATCGATTATCCGGTCGGCAAGCCGCGCATCGTCGATTACGCCGCCAAGTGGCACGAGGGCTCGTTCGAATACACCCACACCGTGCGGCGGTTCGACTTCGGCGCCGACGACCGGGCCATTCTCGCCGCCGTGTCGCGGGCGGCGCTCGCCTGTTGGCGGTTGTTCGAGTTGGGCGGCTATGCGCGCGTCGATATTCGCGTCGATGCCGATGGCAGGCCTTGGGTGCTGGAGATCAACATCAATCCTTGTCTTTCCGCCGACGCCGGTTTCATGGCCGCGGCCGCCCGCGCCGGGCTCGGCGCCACTGCCGTGGTCGAGCGCATCGTGGGCCATCCCAACGGAGTTGCGGCGGGGGCCCGGCGCCCGGCGCGGCGCTCCGGCCGCGAACTCAATCGCCCGGCGGCGGAGGCCGTGGGGGTGGGGTCATGATCGAGGCCCTGCTCGAAGGCGAGGTTTGCTTTCGTGTCGAGGTCGGGCCGGACGACCCGACCAGGATCGCGGATCTGGTGACGGCCACGGGCATGTTCTCGGCCGGCGAGGCGGATCTGGCCCGCGAACTGGTCGAGGAGCGCCTGGCCAGGGGCCTTGCAAGCGGCTATCGCTTCCTTTTTGCCGAGCGGGATGGCCGGCTCCTGGGCTACGCCTGTTTCGGGCCCGTTCCGTTGACCCGGTCGAGCTTCGATCTTTACTGGATCGCCGTCGGGCCCGGGGTTCGCCATGGTGGCATCGGCCGCCGTTTGATCCAGCGGGTCGAGCGCATGGTGGTCGAATTGGGCGGCGCCCGCCTCTATGCCGACACCTCGCTCAGGCCGGACTACGAACCTTCCCGCGCCTTCTATCGCGCCATGGGCTATGTCGAGGCGGCCCGCTTTGCGGATTTCTACGCTCCCGGCGACGGCAAAATCGTGTTCGAAAAGCAGCTCGTCGTCGAGACCTGAAACCGGCGCGCGTTTCAGCTTTCCTGCGCCAGACGCTCCTGCGCCACGGCGTCGAGATGTCGCCTCAAGTCGGGATGGCGCTCGAATAGTGTTTCCAGGTCGCGCCGATGCAAGGTCAGCAACCGGCAATAGCCCATGGCGACGACATCGGCCACGCGCGGCCGGTTGGTCAACAGGGCGATCTCGCCGAAGAAATCGCCGCTGCCCAGGCGCACGGGCCGCGGCTGAACCCGCGCCTCGACCGCGCCCGAGGCAATGAAATACATGGCCTCGCCCCGCTCGCCCTCGGTAACGATTCGCGTTCCCGGCACGGCTAGGCGCGGCTTCAGGAGGCGGGCGATATCGGCAAGAGGGTCGGGGCCAAGGCCGGTGAAAAGCGGCACCCGCCCGACCAGCACCGCCGGGTCGAGCGCCACGTCGAGATCGGGCCGCCGGTCCACCCGGCGCCACCGCTCGGCCAACTGGCGCATCAGGTCGTTGAACACCTCCTGGCTGATGGCCGAATCGGCCAGCAACTCGCCATAGGTTTCCTCCTCAAGCCGGAGCGCCGCGCGCGTCAACTTGGTCGTCTGCAGGGCCCGCGCGTAGTCGGCATATTGCAGGGTCATGGCCGCCAGGGCTTCGTCGCCGGCATCGCGGCGTCGGGTCAGGATCCGGCGAAGATCCCGCGCTGCCTCGGCTCCCAACAGCGGCGCCAGTCGCTCCTCGATGAAGGCGTCGAGCCGTCCCGTCGCCGCGTCCATCGCCATCAGCATTTCAAAGCGGCCGGCCAGCGCCTGGGCGAGCCAATAGGTGGCGCCCAGCCACTGGTGCAGGGCCAGTGCGGCGCGAAACGGCGGGGCGTATCCCAGTGCCACCGCCGCCGCCCCCTGGTAGCCGGCGCGCCCGCCGCTCTTGACCCCGTCGGCCAGCCGTCCGGCCACGGCCACGGCCCGATCGACGATCTGGCGCGACACCAGACGGTCGCGGAAGGCGTCGAGGTAGAGTTCCTGTTCGTGCGCCGCCAGCGCGGCGAGGCCGATATAGACGCGATCCTCGGCGGTCAGCGTCGCCTCGCTTGTCTTGTCCGTGGGCGCGTTGCGGTCGATCTCGGCCGTTGCCGCCGCCACCGCCGCCGGGTCCATATCCTCTGCCTTGGCCAAGGCGAGGACGCGTTCCTTGAGCGCGGCGAGGGCGAGGCCGAGTGCCCGCTCGCGCACGGCGCGGTCGGCCGGAGAGAGGCGGTTCAACCCCAGCCCGCGCATCAACGGCCGCAGCGAGGGGCCGTTGACTAGCAGCGTGAAGAGGACGAATCCCGTCACCAACACGCCGACGAACCGGCGCACATCCTCCGGCAGGGTCATGTTCTCCGTCACCGACAACGCCAGCGCCAGCGAGATGGCGCCGCGCAGGCCGCCCCACAGGATCACGACCTTGAAGGCATGGCTCACCCGTTCGGCCAGTCCCAGCGCCGTCAACCCCGGCAGCAAGCCGAACAGCACCACGGCCCGGGCCGCCAGCGCGCCGATGACCAGTGCCGCCAGCGCCAAGCCATCGGCGGCCGTGACCCCGGTGAGGAAGCGCGGCACCAGCATCGCCGCCAGGACGAAGATCAGCGAGCTGGCCCAGAAGCCGAGTTGCTCCCAGGTTTCGGTCAGGCTGTGCCAGGTCGAGGGCGTGACGCGCGTGCGCCCGATCGAGCGCAATACCAGGCCCGAGGTGACGACGGCGACGACACCGGAGACATGCAGGTATTGATCGGCGACGACAAAACTCAGGTATGCAAGCGCCACGGTCAGCGTGATTTCGGCAAGCCGCAGCCCGCGCAACGGCGCGAAGGCGAAACAGGCCGCGCGTCCGGCCACATATCCCGCCAGCGCGCCGCCGACGAAATCGACCAGGAAGGCCAGCGTCGTGCCGGCGATGTCGGCCGAGCGGCCCTCGACCAGCATGGCCACCAGCAGGCCCGAGAGCGCGATGGCGGCGGCGTCGTTGAAGAGGCTCTCGCCCTCGACCAGGATCGAGAGGCGGCGCGGCGCGCCGACGTCGCGAAAAACGCCGACCACCGCCGCCGGGTCGGTGGTGGCGACGACGGCGCCCAGCAGCAGGCAGGCGCGCAAATCCACCCCCGAAACGGCGGCGACGGCGAAACCGACGCCGAGCGTGCACAACACCACCGCCACCACGGCCAGCAGCAGGACCGGGGCGATGTCATCCATCAGCCGGCGCACGTCCACCGCCAGCGCCGCCTCGAACAGCAGCGTCGGCAGGAAGATATAAAGGAAAGCCTCGCCCGAGATGTCGAGATGGCCGAGGGCGGCCAGGAAATCCCCGGCCATGCCCATATGCGTTTCGGCCTCGCCCAGGGCCAGGACCATGCCACCCAGCGCGCAGCCGACCGCCGCCAGCAGCACCGTATAGGGCAGGTTCAGCCGGCGGGCGAGCGGCGGCAGCAGGCTGACGAGCGCCAACAGCCCCGCCACCGCGAAAACGCTGACGACAACGTCATGCATGAAAGCGTGAGGCCCCGCCCCCGGGCCGGAACAGCATCAGCGGCGGGGCCACGATAAGCGATCGACAGGCGCTAAAAAACCTGACATTCGCCGCCGCATTCCGAGGGCGGGGCCTTGTCCTGGTGTTCCCTGGCGGGCGGCTCGGGCGGCTGCTCGCTGTCGTCGCCGCCTTCCTCGCCGGAGGGCGGCAATTCACGGTCCACGAACGGGTCGCGCGGCGCCGTGCGCGCGGCGCTGACGCTGGCCCCGGTGCAGGAAGCGTCCACCAGCACCACGTCGCCGTCCTTACCGGTCGCCGGCTCGCCGCCGCAGGGCAGCACGTCGACGATGCCGTCGATCATGATCAGTTCGCTCGATCCGTCCGCAGCCACATAAAGGATGAAGCTGGTGCCGCGAATTGTCATGGTCGCGGTCGGCGTCTTCAACGCCATCGCCTCCTCGTTCTCCATCGCCCCGCTGACGAAGCGGAAGATGCCCTTGCCGAAGGTGATCGCCGCCTCGCCGGTGCCGGCCGAGGGGTCATAGACGAACTTGTCCAGCACCACCGAGGAGTTGCCGCCCACTTGCAGGGTCGTGCCGTCGAGGAAGCGCAGCGCCGTGCCGCCGCCAGTGCCGGTCTCGACCGTTTCGCTGGCGAAAACGTCGGTGTCGTAATAAAGTTTTTCGCGCGGGAGGCTGGCGCGGACGCCCTCGGCGCCCCAAAACTCCTTTTGAAAGACAGTGCCGACCTGTGCTTCCTCGGCCTGGGCCGACCACGGTGCCAGCAGGGTCACGACGGCGGTTATTCCCAAGAATGTGGTCCAGGTACGCATCGGCGGTTCTCCCCTCGATTCGTGCGGTTAGCCGGCCTTGGTCTTGGCGATATAGACGCCATCCCAGTCCGCCGGTGGCGGGGCCGAAATATACTCCGCAATGCGCCGCTCATAAAGCTCATAGAACGGGCCCGGCGCCCCCGCCATGGCTTGGGCCCTGGCGGCGGCGGCCCCGGCGGTGGCGAAATCCTGGGCCCGGTAGGCGGCGATCATGGCGGCGTTGGCCTCGGCAAGGGCGGCAAAACCTGGGTCGGCGCGCAGTTTTTCGTCTCCCAGCGCCGTGAAAAGCCGCAACGGGCTGGTCCGTCCCTTGACCCGCACGGCATCGATTTCGAGCAAGGCAAAGGCGGCGGCGGCGGCGGCGGTCTCCTCGCCCAGAACCAGCGGCACGCCATAGATGCGCGAGAGCCCCTCGATCCGCGAGGCGATATTGACCGTGTCGCCCAGCACCGAATAGTCGAAACGCTGTTCCGATCCCATGTTGCCGACGCAGGCCATGCCGGTGTTGAGCCCGATACCGACGGCGACGGGCATGGGTTCGCGGTTGCCCATGCGGGCTTCCTCGGCCCACCGGATGTTGAGGCGTTCCAGCTCCGCCAGCATGGCCAGGCTCGCGCGCACGGCGTTGGCGGCGTGATGCGGGTCCGTCATTGGCGCGTTCCAGAAGGCCATGATGCAATCGCCGATATATTTATCGATGGTGCCACCGTTATCCTGGATGATGGTCGTCATCGGCGTCAGAAAGCCGTTGATCAGGTGCGTCAACTGTTGCGGTTGCAGGCGCTCGGAAATATGCGTGAAGTCGCGGATGTCACAGAACATCAACGTCAGGTCGCGCAATTCACCGCCCAGCACCAGGCGCTCGGGCGACTCGGTCAACTGCTCCACCAGCACGGGCGAGAGATAGCGCCCGAAGGCGGCGCGAACGTAGCGCTTCTCGCCCTCGGTCCGCAGATATCCGAGCAGCGTGCCGGCGATGTACATAAGCACGATCACGACGGCGGGAAATACCGGGTCGAACAGCAGGGCGGCGCGCGAGAAAGCCAACCACGATCCGGTCATGGCGCTGGCCAGCGCAACGACACCGATACCGGCCGACCACAGCGCGCCGACGCGCCTCAGGGCCAGCATCAAAATCAGACCGAGGACGATGAGGAACAGCAGTTCGGCGCCATCGGCCCAATCGGGACGCAGCAGGAACGACCCGGACAGGATCTGTTCCAGCACCTGGGCGTGGATCTCGACGCCGGGAATGACGGCCGCCAAGGGCGTCGAGCGCACGTCCTTCAACCCCTCGGCGCTGGTGCCGATGAAGACGATGCGCCCGGAGAGGAGGGCCGGATCGAAATCCGGTTCGAGCACTCGCCACGCCGGCACGAAGCGCTCGGCCTGGGCATGGCCGCTGTCGTAAAGCACCAGGCTTCCCGACGAATCGGTCGGCACCACGGCGGAGCCGATGCGCACATGGGTAATGCCGGTGGCACCGCCGAAGCTCGCCTCGCCGCTGGCGCCCGAGGCCTTGACCGTATAACTGCCGGCACCCTGGGCGACGCGCAAGGCCTCGGCGGCCAGACTCGGAACCAGCCGGCCGTTCAGGTTGAACAGCAACGGCACCCGGCGCACGACGCCGTCGTCGTCGGGGATGGTGTTGACGCTGCCGTTGCCGGCGGCGGCGGCTTCCAGCCCGGGCAGCGACGACACCGCGCCCTCAAGGCGCCGGGCGAACAGCAGCGGATCGTCGCCGGCGACGGCAAAGCCGCTCTTGGCCGCCGGCTCGCTTTTGTTCGGTTGGTTGAGCAGCGCGAACGCCGTCACCGCGTTGGCGCGCGCCAGGCTTTGCGCCAGCGCCGCGTCGGGGTCGGGCAGGGTGGCAAGGGCGCGGCGCAAGCTTTCGGCCTCCGGCCGGTCGCGCCACATCTCGACCAGCGCCACGGGCGACAGGCGGTCGGGCTCGGAAAAAAGAATATCGAGGGCGACGGCAGCGACGCCGACCTCGGCCAGGCGATCGATGAGGCGCGCCACCAGTGTCCGCGGCCAGGGCCACTGACCGAGGCGGGCCAGGCTTTCCTCGTCGATATCGATGATCCGCACCGGCGTATCGACATAGGCGCGCGGCAAGATACGCTGGTAGGTGTCGAAGACGATGTTGCGGAAGCGATCGATCGTCTGCCCCTCGTTGACGCGGAGCAGCACGGCGACGAGCAACACCAGGGCGGGCAGGAGGATGTCGAGCCAACGGCGCATCGGGTTCCGCGTGCCAGTTTCGCCGCCATTCTAGCATCGGCGCCGGGCTTCCCGACAGGTGCCAATCTCGGCTAGGCTTTGTTGTCCGGGCAGGAGAGAAGTTGAGGAAATCATGGCCAAGGCAAAGACCGTCGTGCTGTTTCCCGAGGCCGCCTTTGGGCCGGCGCTCAATTGCGTGGGCATCGCCCAGGTTCTGCGCCAGAACGGCCACAACCCGGTCTTCGTCTGCGACCGGGGCTTCAAGGGCGTGTTCGCCAAATACGGTTTCGAAGAAAATCTGGTCGATATGTCGGGCGGCATGTCGGATGAGGAGGTGGCGAAGTTCTGGGCCAATTTCATCGCCGGTCACCTGCCGCATTTCCGGCTCTCGCCGATCGAACAGATTTCGACTTATGTCGTGCCGGTATGGGAGGCGATCGTCGATAGCGCCATCCTCGCCGAGGACGGCCTCAACGCGCATCTCGCGCGCCTGAAGCCGGATGTCGTGTGCGTCGATAACGTCATCCTCTTCCCAGCCATCAAGCGCACGGGCCGGCCCTGGGTCCGCATCATCTCCTGTTCCGAGAACGAGATCGCGGACCCCGACATCCCGCCGCATCTCTCCGGCTGCGGCGAGAACGACAAGGCCTGTTTCGAGGCCTTCGACAAGCGCCTGCTGGCCGAGGTCGAACCCTGCCACCGCCGCTTCAACGATTTCCTGGCCAAGATCGGCCATCCGCCCTATCCGCCGGGCCAGTTTTTCGAGACTTCGTCCTACCTGAACCTGTTGCTCTATCCGAGCCAGTTGCAATTCAAGCGCCGCCACCCGCTCGATCCGGCGCGGTTCCAGTATCTCGAAGGCTGCGTGCGCGACGAGGGCCACTACCAGGTGCCGGTTTTCGCCAGACACGCCGACAAGCCGCTCGTCTATGTCAGTTACGGCAGCCTCGGCGCCGCCGACATCGAGCTGTATCGGCGCATGATCGCGCTCTTTGCCACGCTGCCCTACCGCTTCCTGATGAATGTCGGCGACTACCGGGGCGAATACGCCGACGTGCCCGGCAATGTGATTCTCGAATCGTGGTTTCCGCAGCCGGCGGTGCTGCCGCATGTGGACCTTTTCATCCATCATGGCGGCAACAACAGCTTCAACGAGGCGCTCTATTTCGGCAAGCCGGCGCTGATCATGCCGTTCTGCTGGGACGGGCTCGACAACGCCCAGCGTATCGACGACACCAAATACGGCGAAAAGCTGGCCCGCTATACCTGGACCGAGCCCGAGCTTTCGGGCGCCATCCAGCGTCTCTTGGCCGACCGGGCCATGCACGCCCGCCTGGCCGAGGTCTCGCGCCACATGCGGGCGGCCAAGGGCGCCGAAAAGGCGGCCCGCCTCATCATCGACGTGGCGGAAAAGGGGGCGTAACTCCGCGCCTCAGCGGGCCTCGACCCGGACCGCGCGGTCGATCCGCATGGATTTCCTGCCCGGATTCCCGGGGACGGTCGGGAGGCGCTCTCTCTTGGAGGCGTCATAGAGGGCGATTGCCACGTCGCGTCCCAATGATTTGAGCGCCCGCGACAATCGCGGCAACTTGCTGGGGTGCCGCGGATCGAGCAGACGCCGCGCCTCCTTGTGATCGACGCCGAGGCGCCGGGCCAACTCGCTGGTTGAAATATCCTGCTCCTTGACGGCGCCATAAAGCGCCGCCTTCAGTGCAATCGCGGGATCGGGAGCAACCTGATATTCCTGGGCGCGGACGTGCGAGGGTGTGGGGATCGGTTGGCCGTCCACGATCCGGCTTGCCAGGGCCTCCGAGAGGCAGTCCCTGGCCTCGGACAAGGCTCTTGCTTCGGACGGGGCATCGGTCAACGCCTCCGGCAAGTCGCGAAAGCGGACCATGTAACGTCCGCTCCGATCCTTCGAGATGCGGGCCGGAAAGACATATAGTGTTGCGTCCATGATCTCAGTCCTCGCTCAGGTCGTTTCCCTTCAGGCCGAGTTGCGCCAGCATGGCCGCCAGCAGGCCAGGGCCGATCTCCTTCCGGCGGTCCTTGACCGTCGTCTTGCGACCGCCGTAGTAGAGAGTGGCGTGGCTGCCCTTGCCGTGCCGCCGGTCAAGGACGACGGCGATGCCACGGCGTTTGCCGAGCCGTTGTATCCTTCTTACGAAGTCCTTAGCCTTCATAAGAGAGCCACTCTAGGGCAAGAATGTCCCAGGCGCAACCATCGAAAGGCCACGGTCCGATGAACCCCGCCATGGCGATGCGCCATCCCCTGACCGTCGCGCCCCTCAAGGATTGGGGCGATGTTCCAACCATGATCGAGGGCCTGTCGCGGACCTCGGGCGTGCTGCTGCACAAGGGCCCGAACGGCGAGAACGAATGCGGCGTCTGGCAATGCACGCCGGGCTATTGGGAATGCCGGGTGACGCGCGACGAGTTCTGCCATTTCCTCGCCGGGCGCTGCACCTATGAAGCTATTTCGGGCGAGGTCATCGAGATCGTCGCCGACACCATCGCCTTCTTTCCCGCCGGCTGGACCGGTACCTGCCGTGTGCACGAGACCGTGCGCAAGGTCTACATGATCCGCTGAGGGCCGAGGGTGCGGACTCCACCGTTCATCGCCACGCTCGCGCTCCTGGCCGCGCTCCTGGCGCGGCCGGCGAGGGCCGAGGTCACGCCCAGCGTCGTCGTCGATGTCGGCAGCGGGTATGTCATCGCCGCCGAGGCGGCCGAGCGGCCCTGGTTCCCGGCCTCGCTCGCCAAGTTGATGACGCTTTATCTTGCCTTCGAGGCCGTCGAGGCCGGGCAACTCGGGCTCGACGAAACGCTGACCGCCTCGGCCCATGCCGCCGCCCAGCCCGATACCAGTTTGCGTCTTGCCTCCGGCGACACGCTCACGGTCGAGGAGGCGATCGAGGCCACCGCCACCCATTCCGCCAACGACGCGGCGGTAGTGCTGGCGGAGCGCCTCGCCGGCAGCGAATACGCCTTCGCCCAGCGCATGACCGCGACGGCGGCGGCGCTGGGCCTGCGCGGCACGCAATTCCGCAACGCCTCCGGCCTGCCGCACCCCGAACAGGTGACGACGGCGCGCGACATGGCACTGTTGGCGCTGGCCCTGTTGCGCGATTTTCCGCGCCATTATCATTATTTCGCCGGACGCGGGTTCGCCTTTCATGGCCGCGCCGTTTCGGCCACCAACGGCTTGCTTGGCGTCTATCGGGGCGCCGACGGGTTCAAGACCGGTTTCACCTGTGATTCCGGTTACAACCTAGTGGCCTCGGCGATGCGCGCCGGCCGGCGCCTGGTGGCCGTGCTGCTGGGGGCCTCGTCCTCGCAGGCGCGCAACGGCGCGGTGACAAAATTGCTCGACGCCGGCTTTGCCGCCCCCGCGGGCGAGGCGCCGAAACTAGCTGATTTGTCGGACGGCGCCGGCGCCGGCGAGGCGCCGCCCCATGTCCTGCCGGCCGCCGAATGCGCCGCCGGGGCGGGCGTGGCCGGCGGGCGCCTGCCCGGCTGGGGACTGGTCTTCGGCGCTTTTCCGAAGCGGGCCGAGGCGCTGGCGGCGGTCGAGGCGGCGCGCAAGGCCCTGCGTCCGGTGACGCGCGCCGGCCGTCCGGTGGCGCTGATGCGCCAACGCGAAGGCGCCAAACTTTACAGCGCGCTCCTCGTGGGCCTGCGCCAGGATGACGCCGGCAAGGCCTGTAAGCAGTTGTGGAGCCTCAACGAATACTGCCTAGTCTTGAACCCCGAGGTACTCAACAACCCACAATCCATGTGGCGATAGGGCCCTGGGAAGGCATGGCCTTAACAATGCGCTAACCAATGCCTCTCATTCTTAACAACCGAGGGTAGGACAGGCGCCGGCCTGCTCGCGACCCTGAGAGGGGTAAGGGCCTCATGAGTTTGGTCTTTTCGGCCGCGTTTCACTTGGCGACCACCGTTACCTCCTGGCCGGGGGCCGCGCTTGGCGGAGTATCCGTATGTTAAACCTTCCCTTTCGCGTCGTGTTGCCTGCGGCTGCCGCCTTGTTTCTGGTGGTCGTTACCGTCATCACCTTTGGCATCGGTGAGTTGCATGTGCGCAAGGAGGTCGAGGCGCAGGCGCTGCGTCTGGCGCAAACACGCGCCAACTTTCTGCAAGGAACGGTAGAACGATTTCTGCAACTCGATTACCCGGATGGCCTACGGCAGACGCTTTCGTCCCTGGCCTCCGAACCCGATGTTGAGTTGTTGTTCGTGGCGGATGCCGATGGTCGAGTCATCTATTCCGCCGCCGAGGCCGAGAGCGGTTTGAACTGGATCGAACTGGGCCATGCCCTGGACCGCGCTGCCATCCAACGCGTCACCACTGGTCACATCAGCGACGTTGCCTTGTCCAAGGACAGTCACGGCATCGAGACCTATGCAAGTATTTGCCCGCCCGTGACAGCGGGAGAGATGGACCAGACCCGCTGCGGTTTCCTATACGAGCGCGTTACCACCGTCTATCGGCGGCGCGAGGCGATAGCAGGGCTGATAGCGCAGACCGGCATGATCGCCGGCGGCGTTACCGTTACCACGTTTGTGTTTTGGTTGTTTTTTCACACCTCCTTCGTGCACCGCATGAAACGGGTGACAGCAACCCTCAATTCCTTCGGCAAAGGCGATATTGAAGCGCGGGTGGGGCTTCATGGCCGTGACGAGATTTCGCAGATCGGGCGCGACGTGGATTTACTGCTTGGCCGATTGGTGCGTGAGGGCGACGCGCTGCGCGCCAACCAAGCTACGCTCAGGGCCGCACAGCAAATGGCCCACCTTGGTTACTGGACTTGGGTCCCGAATGATTCGGACGGCTGGCTCATGTACTCGCCATCGGCGGCGGAAATACTCGGTGAAAAAGACGACGATCTGGTCCTGTCTGGGCAGGATTATATGGATCGTTTCGTGCACCCCGACGATCGACCTCGTCTGGCCGATACCATCGCCACCATGGCGCAGCCGGGCGTGGACCGCTACGATATCGAGTACCGCATCGTCCGCCGTGACGGCAGCGAACGCACCATACACGAAATAGCACATCGTCGGCGCGATAGCGGCGGCCGTGTGCCCCGCACGACAGGCACGATCCAGGATGTCACTGAGCGCTATCGGATCCAAAAGGAGTTGCAAGAAAGCGAGCGTCTGAAACGGGCCATCATCGACGGCGCTGGTTACACCATCGTCGCCACGGCCCCGGACGGCATCATTCAGTCGTTCAACGCCACCGCCGAACGGCTACTCGGCTATCGGGCCGGTGACCTCGTCGGCAAGGAAAACATTGTCCTTCTGCATGACCCGGCTCAACTTGCCGGCCGGGCCATTGCGCTGGATTCCGCGTCGATTCCGCCGGACCAGCTTGGATTCGAGGCCCTGATGACCAGGGCCCGACGGGGCCAGACCGATGAAAGGGAGTGGACCTACGTCCATAAGGATGGCCGGCGCACGCCGATGCGGATATCGGTGACGGCGCTTCGCGGCGAGGGCGACCGGGTCGTCGGGTTCCTAGCTGTCGGCCTAAACGTGACCGAACACAAACGTACGGAAGAACGTCTGCACGCCATCGTCGATAATGTCATTGACGGTATTGCCGTCATCGACCCCATCGGTACCATCCAGTCCTTCAACAAATCGGCCGAACGTATCTTCGGGTATTCGGCCGGTGAGATCATCGGCCGCAACGTGCGCGTATTGGCGGCAGAACCGTATCGCACTAACCACGACGGCTACTTGCGCAGTTTTCGTGAAACCGGCGTGGCCAAGATCATCGGCATTGGCCGCGAGGTTGAGGCTCAACGCAAGAACGGCGAAATTTTCCCGATGGACCTCGCCATTAGCGAGATGTCGCTCGGCGGCGAACGGCTCTTTCTCGGCCTCATGCGCGATATCACCGAGCGCAAATTGGCGGAGGCCGAGCTTCGTGATCGCGAGGACCGGGTGCGGGCGATCGTCAACACGGTTCTGGATGGGATTATCACTATCAGCGACAAGGGGACGGTGGAAACCTTCAATCCGGCGGCGTCGCGTATCTTCGGGTTTGCGGCCGAGGAGGTGGTAGGCCACAACGTCAGGATGCTGATGCCGGCCCCGTACCACGACGAGCACGACGGCTATTTGGTCAATTATATGACGACCGGCACCGCCAAGGTGATCGGCATTGGTCGCGAGGTGACGGGGCGACGCAAGAACGGCTCGACCTTTCCCATGGAGCTGGCGGTCAGCGAGATGGCGGTGGCCGGCAAACGCATGTTCACCGGCATCGTGCGCGATATCACCGAGCGCCGTAAGGTCGAGCGCCTCAAGGCCGAATTCGTGTCCACGGTCAGCCACGAGTTGCGCACGCCGCTTACATCCATCAAGGGCTCGCTCGGCTTGCTGCGGGCGGGAGCGACCGGGGCGCTGTCGGACAAGACCCGGAGCATGATCGACATCGCCTTTAACAACAGCGATCGACTGATTCTGTTGATCAACGATATTCTCGACCTGGAGAAGATGGAATCCGGGGGTATGGAGTTCGTCATGGCGCCGATGCCAATACGCGAATTGGTCGAGGAGGCCATCGCGGCTTATGGCGGCTATGGCGCCGCGCGCGATATCCGATTCTCCATCGTCGGCAATTTGCCGAATGTCAGCGTCATTGCCGACAAGCATCGCCTGATGCAGGTGATGGCGAATCTCATGTCCAACGCGGCCAAATTTTCGCCCGACCGCGGTACGGTTGAAATTACCGCGCGGCGGCACGACGGCGGTATTCGCATCGGCATCGCCGATCATGGGCCCGGCATTCCAGCCGAATTTCATGATCGAATGTTTCGTAAATTTTCGCAGGCCGACTCTTCCGACAGCCGCGACAAAGGTGGTACCGGCCTCGGCCTCAGCATTTCGAAGTCCATTGTCGAGCATCATGGCGGCCAAATCAACTTCGAGACAGCACCCGGCCGCGGCACGACATTCTACTTAGACCTGCGGGAACGGCCGGCCGGGACAAGTAATTCAGCCGGGACGAGCAATTCAAACGAGCCGAGTCGGGCATGACCGTGACCCCACTCAAGAAGATTCTTTATGCCGACGACGAGCCCGACATTCGTGAGGTCGTCATGCTCTCGCTGGTCGAGCTCGGCGGGTTTGCGGTCGAGGCCTATGCCTCTGGCCGCGAATTGCTGACACGCGTCACTGCCACCGCTCTCCCCGACCTGGTTCTGCTCGACGTCATGATGCCGGGTCTGGACGGGCCGCAGACGCTAACCGCCTTGCGCGCCCGCCAAGACACTCGCGATCTTCCGGTCGTCTTTATCACCGCCAAGGCCGAGTCGCATGAGATTGAGCGGCTGATGCAATTGGGCGCCATCGGCACTATCACCAAGCCGTTCGAACCGGAAAACCTCGCCCGCGAGCTGACGCGAATCTGGGAAAGATATCAAAAAACCCGCGCCCCCGCGGAAAGCGTCCCGCCCATGCCGACGACCGGAATCGCCGACCGTCTGGCGGCATTACGGGCCGGATTCATTGTCAATCTCGCTCGCCGCCAGGAAGAAATTGAACGGGCGGCGGCCGCGCTGACCGATCCCTCGGCCCCGCCGCTCAAGATCATGCGCGCGATCGCCATGCTTGGCGCGCTGGCGCACAAACTGGCCGGCGCGGCCGGCACTTTCGGCTTTTCCGAACTGGGTCAGGTCGCCCGCCGGCTCAGCGAACACTGCGCCTTGACGCAGAGCGGTGGCGATCTGCGCCCGGACCAGTTGGGCGAGGCCATCGCTGCCGTGGCCGATCTGCGTCGGCTAGCTGGTGCGGCCTCTGCCGGGGCCGCATCCCCGGTCCGGGTCGAGGGTCCGGCATCGACCGTGGCGGCGCCAACCCGGCGAAACGAGATATCGGTGCGCTCCATCGTTGTGGTCACGCATGACGAGACTGAGGCCGAAGCCATAACCGGGCAGTTGTCCAATTTCGCCATCGCCGTCCGGCACCTGAGCGATCCGGCGGCACTGGCGGGTGCGCTCGCCGAGGCCGCGCCCACGGGCGTTATACTTGACGCTGATGCCGGCGGCAGGGGGGCCGGGTTGGCGGCTGCAACGGCCCTGCGCAAGCAGGGTGTTCTGCGTTGCCCTGTTATCGTCCTCTCCGCGCGCGACGACATAGTCACCCGCCTGGCGGCGGCCGAGGCCGACTGCGCCGCCTTTCTATCGAAGCCGCTCGATATCGCGCATCTCATCGACGCGCTCGACCGCGTTCTGTTGGCCGAGGAGGTGGAGCCCTATCGCGTTCTCATCATCGACGACGACGTCGAGGTGGCCGACTACGCCGCCATCGTCCTGCGCGGCGCCGGCATGATCGCCGAGGTCTTGATTCAACCGCTGCAAGTCCTGGCCAAATTGGGCGAATTCGCGCCCGAGTTGATCCTGATGGACATGCATATGCCGGATTGCGACGGTCGCGCCTTGGCCACGACGATTCGCCAGATCGACGCCTATACGCCGATGCCTATCGTTTTTCTCTCGGGCGAAAGCGGCCTCGACCACCAGCTCGATGTGCTCCAGCATGGCGGCGACGGCTTCCTCTCGAAGTCCCTGAGCGCGGGGCAATTGGCTTCGGCCGTCGCCGGCCGGGTGCAGCGCTTCCGCCAGCTACGCTCGCTGATGGTGCGCGACAGCCTGACCGGACTGTTCAACCACTCGACGCTGATGGGGCGAATCGAGCCCGAGATTGGACGCGCCCGCCGACTGGGCGGAATGGTGTCGTATGCCATGCTCGACATCGATCACTTTAAATCCGTCAACGATACCCATGGCCACGCCGTCGGCGATCAGGTCATCAAGACGCTGGCCAGCCTGTTGAAACAACGCTTGCGCGCCACCGACATCATTGGCCGTGTCGGCGGCGAGGAATTCGCCATCCTCATGCCCGGCGCGGCGATCGCCGACGCCGAGCGCGTGTGCGATCGAATTCGGGGTGCCTTCGCCGCCATCCGTCACGGTGGCGGCGAGCGTACTTTCACCGTCACGCTCAGTTGCGGTCTGGCCCAATATCCCCCGCTCGATACCGCCGCCGGCTTACAGGAAGCTGCCGATGGAGCGCTCTACGCCGCCAAGCATGGCGGGCGCAATCGGGTCGTGCTGGCGGAGATGTCGACGCCGGGTGCAGACGAATCCGGCGGTTGAGGCGGGTCCGGCGCTAGAACGTCTCCTCCGCTGCCTCCATCACCGAGGTCGCACCCGCCATGACGGCCGTGAAGCGGGCCGCGTGTTCGGGCAGCAGGCGGGCCATGTAGAATCGCGCCGTCGCCAGCTTGGCCTTATAGAAGGCGCCGTCCGCGCTCGACTCTTTGTCGAGCGCC
>Ga0315281_10002984_pt1 | contig 24902 bp, 12 predicted proteins | sample YL17G07_0_MG_FD_204540 | JGI IMG/M metagenome (GOLD analysis project Ga0315281, IMG submission 204540) | Sediment microbial communities from Yellowstone Lake, YNP, Wyoming, USA - YL17G07_0 | ecosystem: Environmental > Aquatic > Freshwater > Lake > Sediment | place: USA: Wyoming | collected... | reverse complement strand
ATACGCGTTTGACGCCGCTCGCCGAGGCGTCGGCGACGCTTCTCAGTCCTGCCGCAGGTGGCACGTTTTCGGGTCCAACCGGGAGCGGTCTCACGCTCACGGCAAGCGCTACGGCCGTTCCGGGAACCGCGAGCGTGTCGGTTCGATTGACTTCACTGTCGGGGCAAGGACTTCCAGAATTGCTCCCCCTCGGCTGGACGCCGGTTGCGGCCGCCGAAGTTCGATTCGAGACGACCGGCTCTTCCCCCGCGCCCCTTCCCGAAGGGACCGCCACCGCGTTCCTCGCGAATGGCGTGCAGCTCGACCTTTCGATTCCGGCCGCGACAAACCTGCCGGCGAATCCACCATTCATCGCCGTCCGCTACGACCTCGCGAGCGGACTCTGGATTTCGCTCCCCGCGCCGCAGATGACGGTGTCGGGTTCCGTTCCGCACGTTACCGTGACACTTGTCGGCCCTGGCACCGTCGCCATTGTCGTTCCGGATGCCGATTCTCTCACCCGCCCGCCTGTCATCCCGCAGGGGGCCGGAGAGGCGCTCGGCGGATCGGCCGCGCCGACCACCGTGCCACCGCTTGCCGGGACGATTGCCCTCAATCCGGCCGTCATTCCGCCGTCCGGCAGAGCGACCGCCCGCGTCGTTGCGCACTCGACGGATTCCCCGGCGACTCCATGGCCCAGCGGCCTCGCCGTCCAGGCGTATCTCGACGAAAAACTCGTGTTGTCCGGCGGGGGGCAGCTTCTCGAATCGCCGTTCTCGACCGATCTGGTTCTCTATCATCTGCCATTGTCGACCGAAGAGCTCGGAGGAGCTTCGGCTCCCGCCGCCGGCGCCATGGAGTTCCGAGTTTCGCCGTCGCCGAAAGCCGCGCAGGTGCTTCTCGAGAGCGGGTACGAAAACATTCGGCTGTTCCCATTCCCGGAAGAGCTCGACCGCGGTCAGGTGCTCGGGGCTGCGGGCGGTACTGTGGTGTCACCCGATGGCGTGGAGGTGTCACTTTCCGAAGGCGCACTCACCGAGCGCACGGTGGTTCGCGCGCGACTGCTCGGCGCGACGGAACGGAGTCAATACACGGTCGCCGGTTATGAAGTCCTCGCGGGTGTCGAGCTCGATCTCGGGGGGAAGATGCTCGCACGTCCCGCCACCATGACGATTCCCGCGGCGGCTGGCACCTCTCCCGACACAACGGCCGATGCGCGAACAATCCTCGCCGAGTGGATCGGCCAACCCGCGGACAATCGAACCGCGTTCGCGTCGCTCACCGCTCGTGCGTCTTGGCCGCCAGTCTCTGGCGGCGCGATGCAGAAGATTACCGCGACTCCTGAATCGGTGAACTCGAGCCTGCCGCTCGAAGGGCTCGATCATGGGGCAATCTATCTTTTCCTCAAAGCCAACGCTTCGATCGGGTACACGACTGGCCTCGTTCACGCCGGGAATGCCGCCGCGCTCGCAGACGCCCGCGTCACCTCCGCGAATCTCGGGACCGGAGACCTCTCGGCGGTGGACGGCCGCTATTCCATCGTCGCTCCCGCCGGATCGAACATCGCACTCGAAGCGAAGCATCCAACGCTCGACGAGAAGGGAACGGCGACAATCGCGACCCTCTCAATAGGCCAGGTCGCTTTTGTGGATATTACTGTTGTTCCGATTGGCCCTTCGATCACCACGCTTTCGCCCCCCGATGGCGCTATCAATCAACCGGTCGGTTCGGTTCTTCGCGTCGGTTTCTCTGAACCGCTTGCGCAGGCATCGGTCAATTCGGCGATCACCGTGGAGCTTGCGACATCGACCGGCGGCCCAAGTGGAATTCCAATTGACGGCGTGACATCGCTTTCGCCGGATGGGATCGCCATCACCTTTGCGCCCCGATTCCCGTTGCCCCCAGGTCGCCTAATCTTTGCAAAATTCACCGGTGGGGTGACAGATGTCAGCGGTACGCCATTCGTCGGAGCTCTTCCGGTCGTCTGGAGCTTCACGACGTCGACGTCCGTCGTGTCGGGGGGGCAGGTGCACCCCGAAAAGTTCCACATTCAAATTCCCGTGGATGGAACGTCCAACCTCACGGCCGACACCGGCGCCGTGCCGACGGTCACCTCCGGTCACACCCCGTGGTCCATCTGGTTCGAGGTCGAGGCGCGAGTGACTGACCCTGTCAATACGACATACTCTGCCCGGTCAGACGGCTCGTTTGAGGTAATCACTATCGGTCATCCAGAGGCCGGATTCCCGGTCTCGCTCGGCAGCAAGATTTGGGCGCACGTCATCAATCCCGACGATCCACAGAACGTCGCCGTGACGTTCCGGCTTGGGCCGTTTGCGACTCCCGACGGAAAGGGATTCGTCGCGCCGGCCGGTGAAGAGGTGGTCTTCACAACTTCCGAAGGAATTCAGGTGACCTCTCCGGCCGGAGCGTTTGACGAGCCAAAAGTCATCACCGTCAAGAATCTCGACGTGACGACCTCTGGCGTCGATTTGCCGGGAGACCTTCGAGCAGGAGCTTTTGTACAGGTCGATTTCGAAGGCGAGGCGAAAGAATCACTGCGGCTCAAAGTTCCCGCTCCGGCCGACGCGGTCGTCGGCAATATGTTCGCCGTTGGAGCTCCCCTGACGACAGCTTGGGGCCGGCGGCTCAAGACGCTCGACTTTGGGAAAATCGTCGTCGATTCGAACGGAAAGAAGTTTTTCTCGAACGCGGAGGAGGATCTCCCCACCGAGGCATTCGTGGCTGGGAAAGGGTTCACGACGACCGATTTGCCGCGAAGGTTGATTCAAACGATTCTCCTGGAATTCGGCGGGCGAGCCGCCGGTTTATTCGTCTACAACTCCTCAGTTCAGCTTTCGGTGATCGGAGGTCAATGGGCGATTCAGGGCCTCGGCAAAGAGACCGAGGTACTTATGAACCTCTTCTCCGACTCGTTCATTTATCAAGGTCTTCCTCACGACTGGAGTGGCCACTTTCTCCTTCCGGTTCTTGTCGGTCAACCGATCTCGATTGTCAGTCGGGACCTGGCGAGCGGATGGATGAGTACAGCACAGGATTACGATCCTGTCACGGCGGGTGGTGCCTTGAACAATGTTGGCGAATTCGCTCCCGATGGGAAGACCCCTCCGACTCTCGTCGATGTCTCGCCTTTCGGATTGACTCGTTTCCGAGCGTTGTTTCGTCAATCGGAGCAAGTCTGTATCGACATTCGACTCGAGGCTCAGGTTTGCGCCTACAACGGCCGGGTCGACCTAGAAGCAATCACCGCATTCCCACTCGCCGAGGATGGGTGGGTGCAGCTCCACAACATCTCGTGCCTCGGCTCGGGCGGCGTTTCGTGCACGGACAAAACTCGCGTTGGCTCTGGGGGAGGTTGGAACACCAATCCTCTCGTTTCCGCCAAGGCGAGTGACGAGCTCTTGATGATCGTCACTCCCGGAGACCTCGATCCGAGTGGATTGACCGAAATGCATTTCGATTTTGACCGTGCCCTATCGTCGGCCGGCGCGAATACAAATGAGCTTGCCAGCCTCTACGATCTCGGGCCAAAGACCTCGACCGGTGGTTCCGGAGGGAGAACGAAGTTCCCGATCGCGATTTCGCAGGAGTTGAACCTCACGCGCCTCACGATTACTCCGCTCGGCACTCTTCCCCGCGAACATAAGTTCGAGCTCGAGCTGACTCTGACCTCGATTTCGCCGGACCCGAGCCTGGCGTATTCGGGTCCGGCGAAATTTCCATTTGCCACACGACGGGATCCGAAGGTCGATATCGGCGGCGTTAATCCCGGCGAGGCGTTCGGACTCGAGCGCCTCGCAGTGCGGGACATGATGAAGTTCGGGAACCTTCTCGTCCTGGGCAGCGCGAACACGGGAGACGACTCCCCGGCGCTAATGGTCGGTGTCGACGTGTCTGATCCGAAGCATCCGGTCCCCCAGTCGGCGATGTCGATTCAGCCTTCAAACATCCGGGCATTCGCGACCGATGGGCACAATCGTCTGTTTTTCAATTTGGCGCACTTCGGCCTTTGGGGCATCCAGACGGTTCGTGTCGAAGACATGAGGAAACCAGAAAGCCCTTGCCCAAGTGGAGTTAATGATTTGCGACCCGGCTCGGTCAGCTCTCTTGACTGTTTCGCGCCAGTCGCCGGAGACGTGAAAATCTCCTGGTTCAACGGAACCGGATCGGGTCTTACGTCGGCGGAGTTTTTCGCCATTTACGGGTCGCTCCCGGTGGGAAATCCGACCGATCTCGAAGTGGTCGCTGCGGACGAAAAGGGGAAAACGCTCGAGCTCGAAGACTTCTATTCCAAGTACGGAGCGAGTGGGCCGTTTTCGGGGCTCCCGTCCGACAATGGCACGTACACTTTCGATGTTAACTTGAAGTCCACTCGTTATCGAGAAGACAAAGGCGAACCAGAGCCGAGTCTCGGAGCCGCAAGCATCCCAACCGAGCCAATCAAATGGCGAGATCAAGTTTGCGACCAGGGCCTTTTTCCGGAGAAGCCATGGGATCGTTATCAGCGGGTGACGATCGACAACCTGTCGACGAGTGAGACCTGGTCGTTCGACATCCACAACGATTGGAAAGCGACTCCTACTGACCCTGCGGGGACCGGGCAGGCGACGCAGACCATCAGGGCTCGAAGAGGGGACCAACTCCGCGTGCGTTACAACCTTCGCACGCTCGGCTATGTTTCGATCCTCGGACACGGCATCACGATCGTCGATCTGAACCGCTTCTACAAGAACCCATTTGATAATGGGGAGACTGTTCATAACGAGTTGAAGATCAGTCAATGCGGCCGGCGCCTCGGGTCCTTCGCCGGACAATTCACGAACTTCGAAGACTGCACGACTCCGACGGGCACCTCTGTTCCAAAGCCCAACGATTTTGGGAACGTTCCGGCGGTCGGGGTTCTCCCCGAATCCGGCGAAGCGGGCCCCCTCGGTCCGCGCGGAGCCGGCCATATTCATGTTTATGCGCCGCTCATCACTTACGGAATGTTGCACATTCCGTTCAACGGTGTCGTTCCGACCGCACTTTGTCCGGATCTGCCTCCGTGCCCCCTTGGGCTCTGTCGCGATGAGTTGGGTAACTGCACCACTCCGGACCCTGCATTGCCGCCGGGCGGCGTTTGTCCCAAGATCGCACCTCCGAACTGTCCCCAGGCCGAGACCTTTTGCCTCGCTTCCGTCGCGAGCGACACTCCGACCGCGGCCGTCAAACCGAAAGACATCGTCATCGCCGCGGACGTTCAAATTGAGATCGACTCCCCGACTGGCCCGGTTTTGGCCCGTCGTGATCTCGCCCTGATGGCCGCGGGACAAGCTGGAATCCTCGTGTTCGACGTGAGCGATCGTTTCGTCTCGATTGCCGGACGATATTATCGTGACGACCGGATGATTTTCAGGGTCGCCATCGATCGCGAGCGAGGGATCGTCATTTCGGGAGGTTGGGATACGAAGAATAACAATAAGCCGGTCATCGATATTTGGGATCTGACTCGCGCTGGCCGATACCCCGACCCGGCGAATCCGGGAAACGACCCGCGACACCTCATGTCATTCGATGCAGCTTGGGATGCCGGCCACATTGTGACAGACGACGTCGGAATGGGTCTGCTTTACACCTGGGGGAATGATCTCCAGGGAGCGAGGATTCTCCCGATCGGAGATCCGAAGTTCGTTTTCGCCGGACTCTACCGCCCCGAACATGCGGATGATCCGATCGCTCCGATTGCGCCCGTGACGGAAGTCACTAGTCGATTCGTCCCTCTCGGCATTCCGATGTACGCCGATTGGAAAGACGAAGTCGATTCGGTGAAGAAGATCGAAGCTGAAAAAACAGGCACCGCCGCGTTTCGGCTTCGCGTCGCCCTTCCGGGCGGGCTAGCCGAGGAGCTCGCGGCGAAGGTTCAGAGTCTACGGGTCCTCCCCGACGAGCGCCTTCTTGAAAAAGAGGATGTCGGAGCGGCGGTGGCGCCTCCCGGAGGTCCAGGGTGGCCGCTCTCCGAACGGATGGTCACTCTTCGCCGAGTGGCCAAGAATCCGGGTCACTCTCGAATGCTTTCAATCTCTACGAGTCGAAGGAAGTCATCGTTCTGATCGCGGATCCACGGGCGAGAAAGAATAGCTCCAACCCCGGTCTTCAAGATGTAAGCTCACCCACCGATGCGCCGGACGAGAAAAATCAATGCCGGCGCTGCGAGAGGCCGATGTATCTGCAAGGGAGCTCCATCGCTCCGGGAATTCCGCCGAGCGACATTGTCGAGCTTTTGGCTGCCGGCCCGTATGTCCGGGCATTCCTGAGCGACAAGGCGCCGATAGTAAAAGATCCGGACGACTCGAACGGAGACGCCGCAGCACAGGATGTATTGAACCACACGACAACGGCGTTCGCGACCTTTAGCACCGACTATCATCGGCCTACCGGCACGACGCTGTTGGCAGGTTGGGCCGACGAAGTTCCTTCGGCCGTCCAAGTCTCATTGGCTGAGCCGGCGCAAAATGCGGCTATCTGGTCGCCTGGCGAGGCCGGCGTCACAGTGTCCCTCGCTTCGGGGGATGCGCTCCTCTCGGCGACTGATCATACGGTTCACGGCCGCGGGCTGTCGTTCTCGTTCGACCGAACGTATCGCTCCGGAATGCTCGGCTATGGGCCGCTCGGTGCCGCTCCCTGGAACGCCTCTCTGTTCGCCCACGTTCGTGAGATCGGAACCACCGGCGAAGCCGACTATCACGACGGTGAAGGGCACGTCTGGCGATTCGTGCCAACGAAGAAGGACGGAAAGTGCATCGACGGTTTCGAGAAAGACGATAACGATTCTTACTGTTCGCCCAAGGGGCTCTATTTGCGCTTGCGGAAGCTCGAGGGCGACAAAGGGTGGAAACTCATCGGCCGAGAGAACGACTCGGCGCTGTTCGATTTCGCCGGCCGCCTTATCGAGCTTTCGGACAGGCACCGCCAGCGAAACACCGACCCCGACGCCCAGGGCAACACGATGAAGCTTCGTTATAACGGATACGGCGAGTTCGCCCAACTCGAGGACGATCTTGGCCGGGCCTATCGTCTGAAATACGAGGATGACCCTGCCTCGCCGAAATATGGACTCATTAAGAGCATTGAAGACTTTGTAGAGCCGGAACCCCGCACTCTGAAATTCGACTTCGGCGAGGATGGCAGGCGACGGCTCATGAAGGTCCAACTACCGAAAGTCGAGAACGAATTTGACTCAGCCTATAGTCATCTCACGCCGACGGTCGAGTATGTCTATTCGTCGAATTCGCTTGGTACTGACGCGCCGCTGACTTCGACCAAATTTGAGCCACTGAAGCTCGAATCATTCAAGCTCCCCGGAGCTTCGAATTCGCGAGTTACTCTCGAATACGACTCCGCGACTGGCCGCACTTCGAAGGTGAAATTTCCGACATCAGCGAATTGGGGTCTCACCTGGACCCCGGCGTCCACCGCAGCACCGGTGACCGAAGTCGTTTTGACCTCCCCCTGGTCACAGTCGACTGAGCAGACATTGAAGGACGGCAGTACGGAATGGATCAGAGAGCGCGACGTCGAAACTCTTCGCCCCGACGATTCCACTCCGTCCGCAAACGGCTCGGCCTCGCAACAGACCCTCGAGACACATTTCGAATACGAGTGCGACGGGCGAATGAACAAGATCACTCGCCCGGACCGGAGCGAAACGACCTACGACTTTGCTTCTTCATGCACTGGGACCGACGATCGAATCATCCGCGGGAACGTCTTGAAGGTTCATAACCGACCCGGCTCAGCGCCCACTGGATTCGCCACGGGCTACACCGAATCATCAACCGGGCTCGACTACAGCGGTGACAACATTCCGAAAACCGCGACCGACGATCTTCAGCGAACGAGCACGTCCGCGATCTCCATGTCGAGCTCGCCGGGTTCCACATCGTCGGACGTTTCATCGGGTTTCAGCGCCGACCCCGTGGCGGGCACCCCTCAAATCTCCGGAACGTCGAACTACGACAGTTTCGGCCGTCTCTCTCATTTCAAGTCCGGATCGACGCAGAGCCCGGAAGTGAACGTCAAGTTCAAGTCCTTTGCCGGAAAGGCCAATAAGGGCTTCGTGGAGGAGGTTTCGACAGGTGGCTCGCAGCCGGTGAAGGAAACGTTCGAGTATGACGGAGGTCAAGGAGACGCTGGACAAGGCAACGTGACGAAGCGAACGACGTCGTTCGGAACGTCGAGCGAGACGGTATACGACCTGTGGGACCGGCCGATCAAAGAGACCACGGGAATCGGCGGCGGAGGATACGGCTCGGTCGCCGATAGAGGCGCGGTCGTTTTTCGGTCATACGACGAAGAGGGGCGTTTGGCGCGACTGAAACGCCAACAACTCGGTGTCTCCGATGAGGTCACCACGGATTTCACTTACAACGACCGAGATCAGGTCCTGACCGTGACGCAGTCGCATCTGGCCGGAGCAGTCGCCGGACTAAGTCCCGGTTTCGAATCTGGCACGACGAATTATGGATATCGAGATGACGGCCTGCTCGATCACGTCACCAGCCCTGCTGGCGTCGTGACGCAATACCAGTATGACCATGCCGGGCGTGTTTCCTCGACAGAGATACTGACAGCGGGATCGGCGCCGCGCCGAACCGCCTACGACGAGCTGGGGCGCACCGTCTTCGAATCGGACGGTGACCAGGGTGTCTGGCGCGGAACATTCGACGCGTGGGGCCGGATGTTCAAAGAGGTTTCACCGAGCGGCTCGATGACCGAACGTGAATTCGACGCAGCCGGCGGGCTCATCCGCGAAAGGCTGTTCGACAGTGAGTCGGTCAGCAAAACAAGGATCAAAGAGACGCTGACGCATGTGACCAATTTCGGAGCCGTCGACCGCACCAGCGAGCTTCTCGAGCCGGCGCCACAAGGTGGAGTGGATCTACTTCGCGTCACCAAGAGAAGTTTTGACGACAGCGGTCGAATGATCCGGGAAACGAGCGGTTCAACCGATGCCAAGCAAACCCGAGTCGAAGGTATTGTGGAGTACGAAGAAGGCTCCGGGCGCGTTCATAAGCAAACGGACGGCGGCGGGAACGAAACGGAGTTCCAATATGGTGCTGCGGGCGGTGGCGAAGCCGGTCCTTGGCCGCTCGGAATCATCCAGCGAGAGCATATTCCGGGTCAGGGTTTCGCTCGCGAAACCCATCGGAGCTCTCTCGTTCGTGATGCCTTCGGTCGTGTGACGGAAGAGAGCGGTAACGATGGAATCACGGTACGTACAGGTTACGACGAGAGTGGAAACGTTCTTTGGGTCGAAACGGGAGTCGGGACGCGAACGGCTTCGTTATATGACAGTCGAGGTTCTGTCGTTCGAATCGATCGCCCGAACGGCGGGACGACCGCTTACGGATATGACCCAGACGGCCGACCGGTGAGCCGCGCGGTCGGCACCGCTGGGGATTTCACATACACCGGTTATTTGTACGACACGGCCGGCCGACTGTCGCAGATCACTCGCCCGGACGGAACGAGTGAGCAATTCAGCTACAACTCCGACGACACGCTCGACATCTGGACGACGCGCCAGGGTTTCCAAGTGAAGCACGTCTATGATTCGGCGAATCGCTTGACCGCTCGCCTGCCGCTCGGCAACGCGACGTCGAATGTGGTTCTCGACGGCGGCGATACCTATGCCTACGACTCGACCTCTCGCCTCTTGTCGGCTTCGCGACTGTCGGCGAGCCCATTGTCGGTCGGGTTCACTGGATACGACTCCGCCGGCCGCCCGAAGAATGAGACTGTGGGTCGGACCAGCGTGCTTCGCCCGCCGATGATTCGCGGCTACGACACCTGGGACCGTCCGATCCACCTCGGTCTTCCGGCCGGCGCTGGGTGCCCGAATGTAGCGCTGCCTCCTGGGGCCGATGGTCCCGGATTCGTTCGAACCTACGACGATCTCGACCGTGTCGTGACGAGCGACAATGACCAAAGCCCGACTGCCACCGGCGCGACTTGGGCCTGGGGCGGTTCGAATCGGCTTTATGGAACGACCGCTCGCGGGCCGCTCGCGAGCACCCACCGCTACGCTTACATCGGTTCGGGCCTCGGAGCCCAACCTCCGACCACTTCGCCGCCAACCGCCAATTGGAGGCTCGGTACGCTCACGGTCGGCTCTGTGACCGGCGTCAGCCCACCAACGGGGACTCTCGGGGGCTCGGGCACCGCCGCCTGGGGTCAATTCGGATTTGGCTACCGCTCGGGAGATGGATCGAAACTCGGGCGCGCCGTCATTGCGTCGACGGACGATCCGGATCGCCCGTCGATTTTCGCGGGTCAGGGATGGGCCTGGGGAGTCGACGGCGGACTTCGACTGACGAGAGCGGATGCCGGTCAAGGAAACATGGACGGCGCGAGCTCGACGACGGCCGAAGATTCCACTGAACAATTCGACTTCGGATACGGACCAAGTGACGAGCTTCAAGAGATGATTCGTGGTGATAATGCGAGCCCTACGATTTGCACGAATGGCTCCGAAGGACGCGTCCTCGGACGATCCGACGCCCCGAATGCCCCGTATTCTTACGACGCGCAGGGCGAACGCACCACGGACGACCGTTTCGATTACACCTGGGATTGGCGCGGCCAGCTCGTCGAAGTCAAAGTGAAAAATGTTTGGCCCGCCGCCAATGGCGACCCGACGACGCTTGACAACCCAGGTGTCGTTTCGCCTTATGCGGGCCACCGCATTCAATACGAGTACGATCCGCTCGGGAGGATGACCTTCCGCACACACAAGGGAGTGTTGGCGGCGACCCCGACGAGCGACGACGACCGCCCCTTCATCGAGCGCCGCGAGTTCGTATGGGAAGACGACGGCCTCGTGGCGGAGGCCGGCTACTCGATCGACGGCTCGCTCCGCTGGCGGAAGACTTACACTCCCGGTCCCTCCGGTCTTGACGACGCCCCTCAGGTCAAAGTCGAGATCTACGACCCGACCGTCAATCCGAATGCATCACCCGCGCCGCCGCCGACGAGCGAGAAGCTGTTCACCTATCTTCGCGACGAGCAGGGTACGGTGACCGGGATCGTCGAGGAGCGCCCGAACGCCGACCCTGCCAAACCCCCGGTCGCCGTGCGATATTTCTACACTCCCTACGGCGAAGCCCATGCGGAGACCGGCCCGGAGCTTTTGCGTGGCGAATTCGACCCGAGCCTTCGAACTGTCGAAACGTCAACTGGCTCTGCGACCCAGTCCGTCAATACCGCCACCGCCGCGGAAGGCGCGCTCCGCATCGAGATGTCCACCACCATTGACGACGCGACTTTCAACACCGGCATCGTCGTCGAGAAGGTTCTCTCCGACGGCACGGTGGCGGCTCTTGCCGAGGCCGACCGAGCCATCGCTCACGATCCGCAAGACGACGGCGCGATCCTGATTCTTCCCCTCGCCGGCTGGGAACGCGGCGCCAGGTATAACGTCCACCTGACGAGCACGCTCGCCGACACCACCGGTCGCCTCGTTCTGTCCTCGCCGGCCCTTTCGTGGTCGATTCCTACTGACGGCCGTGCATTCCAGTACGCACCGCAATTTTCGACACAGTTCGAGAGTTACATCGCAGCCGGTGATTCGATCGGCGGTCTGTTCCCCGGCGGGCAGACGATGCTGTTCCAATCCCTCTGGCACGACCCAGTCACCGGACTGGCGTATGCCAGGGCGCGGTGGCTCGATGAAAGAAACGCCGTCTTCCTGAGCGAGGACCCCGAGGACGACGTCGATTCCCCCAACGTCTATGCGTTCGTCGGATTTAGACCAAATGAATTCAATGACCCGTTCGGTCTCGAGGAAGGCGACTGGTGGGACGCCCGCTCGTACTTCGGTGAAGCGGCCCGAGCGCGGAGCGAAGAGTTCTTCTTCAAGGGTGAAGTCGTGGGATTTGTCAAGGCGCCGTTCAAGCTGGTGGGGGCGCTCGCGCACACGATTGCGCATCCGATCGATGCGGCTGAAGGTTTGGCTCAAGTCGTCGCGCATCCGATCAACACGATCAAGGCCGCAGGGAACGCTTTTGCGAATGCGTCGAACGCAGAACAAGGCGAGGTCGTTGGAGACATTCTGTTCGGGCTCGTCTCCGGCGCGGCGCTGAAGACGACCGAAGCGGGAAACATGAGCCGGCTCCTCAGTGCCGAGCAAAAAGCCGCCCGCGCTGAGAAAGTCGTCTCGCGGGCTGAGCGGCTTGCGGCGGCAATCGAGGAGTCGCGAAGCGGAAGCGTTGCCAGGAAGTTTGCAAAGGTTGCGGAAGAGGACGCGGCGATACAGCGGTCTGTTTCGGCTGCGGAGAAAGCAGAAGAGTCTCTAGCGGCAGCTCGACGTGCTCGTGCTCCAGTAAAGCTTGCCGGCCCCGGTGAAGATCTACACGTCGGCTCATATGGCAAGTCATATCGGGCTAACGTCAAGTCTGGCCTCGCTAAGACCCACACTCCTCATCATGTGATCCAAGACGCCGCAAGCGAGTTGAGTCATGGGCGCGGGATAACGATCAATATTCGCAAAGGCATTCACGAACTCACGGGGACGTACAAGAAACCAATGATGCAAGGACTCAGCGGTCGCCAACGACTAGCGGGCGACATTGTTGAGCTCCGGAAACTTCTCAAACAGGCCGGTTACGATCGTCGCATCGTCAATGCCCACATGAGGGAACTCATTCGTCAGAATCATGCTTGGTAGGCGGAGAGAAGGAAGCTATTGTGATTGCGAATAAAGAAGAGGCCATCGATTTCTTGAAGGCACATCAGCCTTTGCCTCCAGATAAGGAACTCTCTGAGGAGGAAATTTCCGACTTCGATACTGCACGGAAAATATTTCTGAATGATCCGGACCCTGTTTGTGTGCCGCTATTCTTACAATCGTTTGGCGATGGGGATGGCCTGGGTGTGTACCCCTTGATTGGTGATGTGATCCTGAGTGTTGACCGAGAGCAGATCATTCCGCACCTAACAACTGCGTTAAGATCATCACAAAGAGGTGTTGCATATTGGTCCGCGCAGATTGCCGCACGCACTCCGGATTCGAGACTCGTTGCACCCTTGAAGGACCTCCTTATGGTGGGTGATAGGGATTCAAGGTATGTCGCGATCACCGCACTGGAGCAGATCGGTGGAGCGGTCGTAAGGCGGGTGCTCGAATCGCACTTGGCGACAGAAGGCGACGATGAGTTGCGCGCGCTCGTCGATGAGGTGCTCACCGCATGAATTCGGAGAGGGGTTCGGTCATTGCTGTCAGATATGTCGTTGGTGTCAGTCATGCAATCGTGCATATTGAAAGCCTCCCGCGCGTCTTCTCTCGAATGTCTGCTTCGGTTGTTACGTTCTTTCTCCCTCCCGCCCTTCTCGATTTCCTCCCCGCGCCGTCACGAAAATTGCATTGTCGCGTCCCTCGCGCCCGGCCGCGGCAATTCTCGCGCCGGCGCTCTCCACCCCGGCGCGGCGATCATCGCCGGTCGGCGTCGATGCCTCTCTCGCTGCGGGCCGTTCAGGCCCTTGCTCGCGAGGCACCGGGGCGTTCCCTCGGGGCAAACGCCGCGCCGCTCCTCACGCCCTCCCTCCCGCTCGCGTCACGCCGTTTGCACTCGGCGGCCGGCAAGGCGCCTTGCCCGTCCGCGCCCCTTCGACGCCGCCCGCCTCGCGCTCCGCTTCGCTCCGCGTTGAACAATAAGCGGGCTCATTGTCAAATCGCCGCGCCTGCCCGTCGCTCGCGATGAAGCCGCTCGCGAAAATGGAGCCCACCATTCCCGCCCGCCCGTTTTTGATTTTCACCTCGCGTTTTCGCCGCCTTCGCTCGCGAGCTCGCGAAGCCGAAGCGCGCCGTCATGCTCGCGCCCGAGTGCTCGCGCAAGGCCTCGGCGAAACGATTGTTTCCGGCGTCGGTCTCGCGCTCGCGAAGGCGCTCGCTTTCGCGCTGGTCGGCGGCGCGCTTCGGGCGTTTCCCCCGCCCACCTCCCAACGCCGGCGAAAACGCTCCCGCCCGAGAACCTGACAGCTCGAATCCCGCCCGCCCATGTCTGGGTTTCCACCACCCCGCGGCGTCATGCGGCGGGCGTCGGTTTCATTGTTCCGCTACTCAGGCCGCATCACGCCGCTCCCGAATTCGAAAACAACCGGCGGGGTGTGGCTGTGGCTCGCGGCGCGTCGCGCGAAAGAAGCCTCGCGCCACGCGCCGCCTTCTCGCGAGCTGCCGGCGCGCTCCCCCTCCCATCACTAAAGTCCCGCGCGCCGGCGAGCTCGCTCATCACTTCTTTCCGTTCCCTCTCGTCGAGAGCCCCGTGCCGGTCACATCTCGGCATCTCGCCCCCCGGCTGTCACGAAACGCGCAAGAAAGCCGCGGGTTTCGCGCCAACCCCCAAAAGCCCCGCGACGAAAGAAAAAGAACTCAGATCTGCCGTGGTCTCGGTCTTTGTCTTTGTGTTGGTCTTGGTCCAAGACCGAGACAAAACCGCCCCCCCCCAGGGCAGCGGCAGGCGAAGCGCCGGGGCTACGTATCGGAGCATCTCGTCAAGCGACGGAATCGGCCGCCGTCGTTCGAATCTCGCGCCGTGCTCGCCGGCGTCAAGTCCAGGCTCTCGTTTCACTCGTCAGGCCGAGAGGGACTTGACTCCGGTTCCGCTCGGCGCGTGTGGGGTTCTTGCGCCGACGGCCGAAGCTGCCGCCTCTGGCCTCTGCTGACTGACACCGCCGCCCGCCCCGGCGCTCCGGCGTCGATTTGACTACTGGGTTGCAGAATCCTCATTGCGGTGCGGTCGATACGTGTTCAAATACGGCACGATCACCTGTCAAACCACAAAGGAGGGGACATGAACGAGATCTTGAAGGCCTACGCCGTCACGTTCGGCTGGGCGATCGTCGGGTCGGTTGCGATGGGCCTCGGAATCATCATCGCGCTCAAGCTCTTCGCTCTTTCGACGAAAAAAGTGGACGAGTGGGAGTTGATCCAAGAGGGGAACATGGCGATGGCGGTCGTGTTGGCGGCCGTCATTATATCGCTCGGAATCGTGATCGCTGCCGCGATCCGGCCGTAAAGGGCAATCACCTATGCGGCTTTCTTCTTTCCTCAGAATCGTTGTTGTCACCGCGTTCGTTCTGCTTCCCGGCCTCGCGCTGGCCGGCCGGGCAACTCAGGTACGTGGGTATGTTCGGAAAGACGGTACGTACGTACGCCCGCATTACCGGAGCGGTTCGTCGTCATCGAACCTGTCCTCGTCGCCCAGCTATCGCTCGAACTATCGCACCCAGGTGCCTGCGGAACCGACGCCAAGAAAACCGGGGAAGGCGCCCCTCGCAGTGCCGCCAGAGCCACCTCGAGCCGAACCCGTGAAGGTCGAGCCAGCCAAAACGCCCGCCGAATCTCGCGTTTTAGATGCGTTAGGGTTTGTTGCGTTCGGCGTCGTGGCGGTGGGTTTTCTGGCCGGGGGAGTTGTGAAGGTCCGACGCAGCCGCGAGCGGGCGCGCCAGGCTGCCGAAGAAGACGCTCGATCCGCCGAGCGGGCTTCCGAACAACAGGCTCGATCCGCCGAGCAGGCGCGGCTTGCGAAAGAGAGGGCCGAACGCCTGCAGCACTACAAAAACTTGCTCGTCGGCCTTCCGCCCAAGTTCGACGACGAAGCTCTCGCGGCGATTCGCGCGGCGCGCGAGGCCGACGAGTTCACCTTCGAGTCCCTTTGGCAAGAGTCGTACGACGCCGTCGGGGGAATCGCCTCGGCCATGTTCCGCGCCGGCACAACGCCGAGTGATTTGCTCGAAAGACTCGAGCCGGCGGCTTCTGCCGTCGGTATGTCCGGCGACACGTTCGATCGTCTCAAGGCCCACGCTCTTCGGGCGATAATTTGGTCCTTCCTCGACGACAAGCTCCTCACCGAAGACGAGGAAGCTTTCGTCACGAAGCTTCGCGAAACCCTTTCCGTTTCCGCCGAGTCGATTCGAGAAGAGCTCCAGGCGCTCGATCAGTATCGCCGGCTTCGAGACGTGACACCCTGGAGCCTTCCTGCCGTGAGCGTCGAATTCAAGTTGAGAGATGGTGAGGTTTGCTACCACGTCACATCGGGCGCTCTCAAGGAGAAGCGCGTCACCAGGTCCTACGTCCGCGACGGAAGACGAATGAAGGAAGAAGAATGGGTCGCCGTCCGGGAGGGCGACATCTATTTCACGTCCGAGCGAATTCTGATCGTCGGCGGCGGCACGACGCAGATCCCGAACGACAAGATCCTCGCGGTGGAAATGGATTGGGGTGCCGGCGTCATCGAGGTGACGAAGGACGGCCGGAAGACGCCGTTCTATGTCGCTGTTGCGGACCCGATTTACAGCGGGAATTTGATTTCGATCATTCGCCAGGCAGCATGACATCAGGCGAGGCACCTCGCGGCGTCGACCGGCGCATTCGTGGTGGCGTGCCGACGGCCGAACCGCGCCTCCGGCCACCCGCTGACTGACTCCGCCGCCCGCCCGGCGAAGTCGCTGTTGTTTGCTGGGTGTTGGCTTCGCCAGAGAAGGCGCGTTTCTATTGCGGCGCGAGGAGTTTTGGCGTCGGCAAATCTTCGAGAAAATGTGGTTTCAAGACTCGCTTCACTTCGTCCGTGAGGCATCGCAATCCGTTGATGTCGTCGATATCGACACCTTCGAAGGCGGCTTGTACGCCCATCACTTTGCGATAGTCCCCGAGTTTGTATTTTCGAAAGAGGTTCTCGAGATACGTGGAGCCCTTTTCTCCCGGCCCGAGTTGCGGGTCAGCTTCAGACGAGAGCTCGACTGCTGCCGTGAAAGTTTTGGTGATACATCGGGCGTATTCGGCCCGGAGGATTCGATCAAGAGATGTCGTATCCAAGAAGTAATTCTCCAATTCCTCGCGTTCGAGAAATGAAAGATCGAGCAAATTCTTCCAAGCTCGGGCCAAGTCCGATCGCTCCGGCTCATCGTGACCCGATCGGTCGATGAGCGCGCAGAGCTTCGCATGCGGTGCGACTTTTCGAAGGCTTTCGATCCACAGTCGAAGTCTCTTTTGATCTTTGTCCCAGAAATTCCCGTCTCCCAGCACAGGAATCACGGATACGCCATTCAGCCGCGGATTCGTGCGCGAAAGGTGATCCACGATGACTCGAAACGCGAGTTCATCCGATTCGCCTTCCACGAGTAGGGCGACGTCACTTAGGAAGGCGTCCTCCGGTCTCCAGCCCAACTGAAGCGTGAAGTTTCTCAACTCGCTTGGCGTTGCGAGGGCGGTGACGACTGCTGGCGGCGTTCCGCTCAAACGGTCGATTGCATAACGGTAAGAGACGGCGGGCGAGCCCGCGATCGCTCCATCCTGAGTCGCCATCCAGATGGCACGGCTTTTTGCCTCCATGGCGAGGTAGGCGAGAAGCCGGCGTTGGACGTGGGGATGTAGTCGAAGGCCCGGTTCATCGAGCATCAAATCTGCATTCGGATAAAACCGCGGGAAGAGCGTGCAGACGATGAGGTCTCGAAGCCCATCTCCACAGACATCAAGAGATCGCGCGACTCCCGACTCGACGATATGAATCTCGTTGTTTGTTCGATTGCCGTCGAAATCAATCGTCAAGCCTTCGGTGATCCACTCGAAGATCTCGTTGACCTCTCTGAACCACTCCCTACTGTCAAGGCTGCGGCGTTTGTCCTCCAGGAAACCCGCAAGATTTTGGAAATCGAACTTGCTCGTGTCGTTGACCAGGTTTCCTTTCGCGCCGAACATTCTGTCTGTTACGAGAAATTCCGCCGGCCGGCTTCGAAGCTCTTCTTTCAGCCACGTCAGGAAAACGCTCTCGAAATACTGTGGGAGCTGCTGGCGAACCGCTGGAGGCAAGTCGGGGGTAAATTCCCAGTCTATTCTGGGGCCGGGCGCACCAGTCGGCCCTCTCTGAAGGTTTCTCTGCCACCTCACCGACAAAGGGTATCGATCCCAATTGATTCTTTTGTTGAAATTCTGTGGGTCCGGGACGCGCAATTTTGAAAAATCCAGACCTGCAGCGACGAGGTCTCCCGCTTGAACGCCTTTCAGGAGATGGGTCTTGCCGGAATTGTTTCGTCCGAGCACCACGTGTAGACCGGGATCGGCGTCGACATGCACCCGAATCCCGAAGAGCTCCGTCGTGGGTAATTCGACCGACGTCGCCTTGATGAGCGTCACGTTCATTTTCCGGCTACGAGGCGCGCCGCCGTTCGGCGATCGTGTTGTGCTCGTATCGGGCGATGATGGCGTCAAGCACCTCGAGCGCCGTCTGTTGCTCGTGTCGCGGCAAGCTCTCCAGCAGTTGGAAGCGATCGTGAAGATGTACGTTCTTGAATTCGATCCGCTCCTCTCCCTTACGGTCTCCCCGTAAAAGAGCGTCGGTGCTGACGCGGAGCGCCTCGCTCAATGCCACGATCCTTTCGGCTGTTGGGGACGCCTCACCTTTCTCGTAGCGATGGATCTGCACGACGTGAAGGCCCGTCCGTTCCGCCAGCTCGGCGCGCGTCAAGCCTCGCTTCTCACGGTACGTTCGAATTCGTTCGCCAAGTTCTTTCAACATCGCCCTTTCGACTCGTCGCGGCTGTCGAAGCGTCTTTTTCATCATGGGTGTGATTATCGGCACCCCACCCAGAGAAGCGGCTGCTTCTCCTTGACGCTTGACAACAGTTTAGCGAAAAAGTTATTAACGTCAAGTCTAAGTCGCAACATAAGCGACAGGGGCTTGACGCCGTTTTTACGGAGGTTTTCAATGATCGAACAACCAAAAGCAGCACCAGCACGAACGAATCGCTTCGAGAGAGGGGGCCGCTGATGCCCCGCATCCCCGACGAAGAGCTGGAACGAATCAAGCGCGAGGTCTCGCTCGTCGCGCTGGCGCGCGAGCGAGGGATCGAGCTCAAGGCGCAGGGGAACGACCGGGCAGGCCGCTGCATCTTCCACGAGGGGGACGACACCCCGTCTCTCGTCATCTCGCCGGCGAAGAATCTTTTCCATTGTTTCGCCTGCGGCGCCGCGGGTTCCGTCATCGACTGGTTCAAGCTCACGGAGGGGCTTTCGACGCGCGGAGCGATCGAGGCGGCGCGGGCGCGGCTCGGGGTGTTCGGCGAGGCGTTCGAGGGTTCGCCGGCGCTGGCGGTTGCGGTCGATCTCGACGCCGACGACAAGACGCAGCTCCGGCAGGTCATGGAGTTCTACGAAGAAGGGCGCCGCACGTCGCCGCAGGCGAAGGAATACCTGACCAAGCGCGGCGTCGGATCCGAGGAGCTGGCGGCGCACTTTCACGTCGGGTTCGCGAACCGCTCGCTCGGCCTGCACATTCCACCGAAGCAGTCGGCCGCCGGCGAAGTCATCCGAAAGCGCCTCCAAAAGATCGGGGTCTACCGGAAGGAGACCGGGATGGAGCATTTTCGGGGCTGCATCACGATTCCCATGTTCGACGAAAACGGCGACGTCGCCGGGCTCTACGGCCGGCGCGTTGGCCAGATTCACACCCGCTACGAGGGGCTTTCGCCGCACCTCTACTTGCCCGGCCCCAAGCGCGGTCTGTGGAACGCCCAAGCGCTCCTCGAATCGCAGGAGATCGTTCTCGGCGAAGCAGCGTTCGACATGTTCGCTTTTTGGGAGAACGGAATCCGGAACGTGATGGCGACGTTCGGCGCGAATCATTTCAGCGGCGAGCTGTTCGAGGCCCTCGTGGCGCACGCCGTCCGAAAGGTTCTGATCGCGTTTGATCCCGACGGTCCTGGAGACGAAGGCGCCGAGAAAGTGGCCGAGAGATTGTTAGGCGCCGGAGTCGATTGCTACCGCGTCCGTTTCCCGAAGGGGATGGATGCGAACGACTACGCCCGAAGGATCCACCCTCCCGAGCGGGCGCTCGCTCTCGCGCTCGCGAGCGCCGAGTGGATGGGGAAGGGGAGGCCCCCGGCGCATTCGACCGTCGTATTGTCGGGCGATGACGAGCGCGCCAGCGCCATAGCAGCCGAGCAGCTTCCTCCCACAGCCGCCCGGCCGCCAGCCGCGGAGGCCTCCGCGGGCGCTCCCGCCGCCCACCCCCACGCGCCCGCGTCACCGCGAGCCACTGGGCGCTTCGCGCCCGCGGCCCCGGACCGGGCGGCTGAGGAAAAAACGATGTTCGTTCAGAACGTCGTCCCGAGCGGAGCGAGGGATCTCTCGCCCGGCGTGACCGTGGCTGAAATGCCGCCTCCCACGGTCGTTCCGGCGCCGGGGACCTCTTGCCTCATCCTCGACGGCATCGCCGCCGAGTCTCTTTCCGATGACGAGGCGGTTTTCCTTTTCGAGGACCGCCGTTATCGGCTCCGTGGCCTCAAGAAGCTCAACGGCTCGGCCGCAAAATTCAACGTGATGGTCAGTCGCGACGCGCTCGTCGGGAGCGCCTCGTCGGCGATTCCGGGGTTCTTCGTCGATGGTTTCGACCTCTTTCTCGCGAAGGGGCGCGCGTCGTTCGAGCGCCAGGCGGCGCCCGAGATCGGCGTGAAAGACGAAGTCATCAAGCGGGATCTCGGGCGCTTGCTCCGCGCCGTCGAGGCGATCGAGCGGCAACGAACGGCGAAGCTCCTCGAACCCAAGTCGAAGACGCCCACGATGAGCGCCGAAGAGCACGCCGACGGGCTCGAGCTGTCTTCCGCACCGAACTACTTCGAACGAACGATCGAGCATTTCGACGCCTGCGGGTTGGTCGGCGAAGAGACGAACAAGCTCGTGTTGTGGATCGCCGCCGCCTCCCGTCGGCTGGAGCACCCGCTCGCCGTCGCCATTCAATCGAATTCGTCGGCCGGGAAATCGGCGCTCATGGACGCGGTCCTCTCGTTTCTCCCCGAGGAAGAATGCGAAAGATATTCTGCCCTGACAGGCAAAGCGCTCTTCTACGTTCCCGAGGAACGCGGCCTCAAGCACAAAGTTCTCGCGATCGCCGAGGAAGAAGGCGCGGAAGATGCGACCTATGCTTTGAAGTCGCTCCAAAGCGAAGGAAAGCTCACGATCGGCTCGACGGGGAAGGAGCCTTCCACCGGCCGGATGGTGATGCACGAGTACAAGGTCGAAGGGCCGGCGATGATCGTGATGACGACTCCGCGCGCGCAGCTCGACGAGGAGCTTCAAAACCGCTGCCTCGTCCTGACGGTCGACGAATCGCCCGAGCAGACCGCGCGAATTCACCGCATGCAGCGTCAGCGCGACACGCTCGCCGGGCTTTTCGCCGGCGAAGCGCGCGAGAAGATCCGCCACCTCCAGCAAAACGCGCAGCGGCTCATGCGACCGCTCAAGGTTGTGAACCCTTACTCCGAGCAACTCGAATTCTTCGCCTCGCGCCTGCGAATGAGGCGCGACCATGACAAGTACTTGACGCTCATCCGTTCGATTGCGTTTCTCAAACAATACCAACGCCCCGTCAAGACGGGCGTGTACAACGGCAAGGCGCTCGAGTACGTCGAAGTCATCAAGGACGACATCGCTCTCGCCAACCGCCTTCTCGGCGAAGTGTTGGGCAACTCGCTCGACGATCTGCCGCCTCAGACGCGGCGCTTTCTGGAGCTTCTCGACGAGATGGTCACGGCCGGTGCCACGAAAGACGGCACGGCGCGGGGTGAATGGTGGTTCTTCCGGAAGAACGCGCGCGAATTCACGGGGTGGAGCCACAGCCAGGTCGCCGTTCACCTTGACCGGCTCGTCGACCTCGAATACGTCGTCGCGCACGGTGGCGGCAACGGTCGGCGATTCGTCTACGAGCTTCTCTACGAGGGGAAAGGGCAGACCGGCGGCCGGTTCCTTCCGGGGCTCGTTCATGTCGAGAAGCTCGTCGAACCCTCGGAAAACGCGACTACGACCGAAACCTTCCGGCCCGAAGCGTCGACCTTCCGGGGTGCTTCCGGCCAGCTTCCGGATAGCTTCCGGGCACCTTCCGGAATGACAAACGATCATGTTGACGGTGCGTTTTATCCGATTTCCGGGCCTAACGACGAAAAAACGCGAATAGCCTCTGAAAAAAAAGTGAGTCGTAGTGGAGCGAGCGGAACACTTGACAAGACCGCCACCGAGGAGCCCGAGCTCGTGGGTGCCGCCGCCTCCCGCTTTCGCGGGGGCAGGCTCGGCGCCGCCGACGAGGATTGAGCGGCGATGCCTCGCAAGGGGAACAAGAAGCTCTGGCCCTTCGAGGAGACGAGCGACCCGTGGGGCCTCGTCTCTTTGATGCGCCTGTATCTCGAATGGCGTGCCGCACGGAACTACTCCGCGACGACGGCGGCAAACGTCGAGGGGACGCTCTCGGAGCTGGTGCTCTGGTGCCACGAACGCGCCGTCACGAAGGCCTCCGAGGTCACGCGCCCGATGCTCGAAGCCTATCAACGCGCGCTGTTCCATCGGCGGCGCGACGATGGCCGTCCGCTCTCGTTCAAGACGCAGGGCTGGAAGATCACCCATGTTCGCGGGTGGTTCCGCTGGATGGCGCGGAACAACTACATTCCGGCGAACCCGGCAGCCGACCTGGTTCTCCCGCGCCTGCCGCAACGCCTGCCGCACGATCACTTCACCACCCTTGAAGCCGAGAAAGTCTTAGGCGTTCCCGACGTCGGAACGCCGTTCGGGCTCAGAGATCGCGCGATCCTCGAGACGTTCTACTCGACGGCGATCCGAAGGCGCGAGCTCGCCGGTCTAAAGATCCACGACGTCGATTTCACGCGGGGAACCGTCTTCGTACGCCAGGGGAAAGGCCAGAAGGATCGGTTCGTTCCGATCGGTGATCGCGCCCTCGGATGGATCCGGAAGTACCTCGACGACGCACGTCCCTCGGTTGCCGGACCGAACGACGAGGCGTTTCTCTTCCTCAGCTACAAGGGAACGCCGCTCCATCCCGACGTTCTCACCACATTCGTACACCGCGCGATCGAAGCGGCCGGCGTCGCAAAGAAGGGCTCCTGCCACCTCTTTCGCCACACCGCCGCAACGGCAATGCTGGAGAACGGCGCCGACATCCGATTCATACAAGAGATGCTCGGTCACGCGCTCCTCACGACGACGCAGATCTACACGCAAGTTTCGATCGCGAAGCTCAAGGCGGTTCATGATGCGACGCACCCGACGGGGAAGAGGGCGGGAGCCGGGCTTGACGCTGCGCCGCCGGTGATGGAGCATGATCACGGAGAAGAAGACGATGAAAGCCGCAACGCTCAAACAGATTCATGATCATGGCGGAAAGGTGTTCGAGAGCGGTGAGCCGATCTTGATCCTGCGCGGAAAGGAACCGCTCGGAGTGTTCGAGCCGCTTCCCGATCCGAGCAACGATCCCATCGAGGTTCGCCGGCGCCGCTACAGCCGCTCGATCGCGAAGATTCGTCGTCACCTGGCCGCTCGAGGAATCACCGAAGAACAGGTCGATCGTGACATCGAAGCCACCCTTCGAAAAGCTCGCGGTCGACGCTAACGCACTTCTTGCCGCGATCACTGGCGGCGCAGCCTTCCGGGTGTTCAAGGCTCGAAAGAGCTTCGAGCTCGTCACGACGCGCACGAATATCCGTGAAGCCAAACGGCATCTGCGCGAGCACGCGCGCCGTTACGAGATTCCTCCCTCGCTCGTTCGCGGCGTTCTCAAAGATCTGCCCATCCGGATCTACGAAGATCACGAAATCCTCAGCCATCTGGCCGAGGCGGCTCGCTTGTTGCGCGGCCGAAAGTCGAACGATGCGCCGCTACTCGCCCTCGCATTGAAGCTCGACGCCGCCGTCTGGTCGAACGACCCGCACTTTGCGAAGCTCCCGATCGACGTCTACCCGACCGCCGTCCTTCTCAAGATCCTGGGCGTCTGACGCTTCGCTGACCTTTTTTCCTCAGCCGCCCGCTCTTCAGTCGTCGGGCGCCGACGTGTAGAATCCGCGGCGGTGAAACGGTTTCGCGCCACCCCTCTCGTCGCTCCGCTCCTCGCGCTCCTGGCCGCGCTGCTCGCGCCCGCGGAGGCGGGCGCTTCGCCCGCGAGGGCTGACGTACTCGCGGCCGCAGGCGCACCCGCGCTCTCGTGCGTGACGCCTGCGCGCACTCGCGCGCGCGAGGCCACCGCGCTCGAATCCTCGCTCCCTGACGAGGATCCCGGATTCGAACTTTTCGGCAACGAGCCGCCGTTGCTGATCGAGCCTAACAACTCCGAACGATTCGAAGCGCTCGCGGGCGTTCTCCTGCTGGCGTCCGAAGACGCGCCCTCGCTTGCGCTCGGGCGCTCGGGCGAGCCCGCCTCCGCGCTCGCCCTCACGGGCGAACGCTCGTCGGCCTTCGGCCGGTCAGATCCAAGAACTCGCATCCGGGTTTTTTCTGTTCTCGGCTCACCTCTCATCCGGGTTTCGCGACCCGCAGGCTACGAGTGGCGTTGGGGTTGCGAGCAGTTGGGACTCGGAATCTCAGAGGGGCTGGTTCCATCCCTATGGCACGACCCAGTCACCGGCCTCGCCTACGCACGAGCGCGGTGGCTCGATGAAAGAAACGCCGTCTTCTTGAGCGAGGACCCCGAGGACGACGTCGACAGTCCCAATGTCTATGCGTTCGTCGGGTTTCGGCCGAATGAACTCTCGGATCCCGAAGGCGACAGCGCGACCTTTGTTGGTACAGCCATTGGGTTTGCCTTTGGAGCTGGCTGGGCGATCGGTTCATCGATTAACGATTGCTTGATACATGACAATTGCCAGGATTCCAGTCATTACCTCAGTCAAGTTGCCCAATACACCATAGTAGGGGCGGAGCTTGGCGCTTCGATCGACCTCGCGGCCGTCGGCGGTGGCTCTGTCAGTTCAACTCTCGGGGGCGCAGGTTTCGCGAGCCTCGGCACCGCAGCATCCGGCGATTGGTCAAAGTTCGGAAAGAGTCAGCTTGTGGGTGGTGGGACAGGCTTGGCTTTCTGGGGTGCCACGAAGGGGCT
>Ga0315281_10002983_pt1 | contig 24919 bp, 35 predicted proteins | sample YL17G07_0_MG_FD_204540 | JGI IMG/M metagenome (GOLD analysis project Ga0315281, IMG submission 204540) | Sediment microbial communities from Yellowstone Lake, YNP, Wyoming, USA - YL17G07_0 | ecosystem: Environmental > Aquatic > Freshwater > Lake > Sediment | place: USA: Wyoming | collected... | reverse complement strand
GACGTCGGCGACTTCCTGTTCGCGATGGCAAACCAGCGCCACCAGGAGCAGGCGCAGGCCCGTGACTTCGGGTTGCGGCAGCAGGCGCAGAAGCGCGCTGACCAGCTCGCCGGTCTTCAGGATGAGCGGTTGGCAGAGCAGCATCGCGTCTCCATGGCGAAGGAGGCGAGGCTGAAAGCTGCCGACAAGCTGGACTTCGTCAACAAGTATCAGGGTGAACTTGGCGCCGGGGAGTTCCAGCGCGCAGAAGCCCGCAAGAACACCATCGGGCCAGAACTCGGGTACAGCGAGACATGGAAGCCGCCGGCCGGGCAGCCGCCGCAGTTTCCGGACTCTCCCGAGGCTCAGGCGCGACTCGCGGGAGACGCGGCAGCACAGGAACAGGCGCGGATGGCAACTCAGAGGGCAGAGGCTGAACAGGCCCTAGCCCAGGGCGTGCCTCCAGAGGAAGGGCCGCTTCAAGACCCACGCTTCGCGCAGCGCCAGGCGATGGCAGCCACCCCACCGGCAGAAGGCATGGAGACGTCGGAGGCGACGCTGGCCCGTGCGTCGCTCGCGGGGACGCAAGCCGCAGATGCGGCCCTGGCCGACAGGCAACGCATGCTCGCCCAGCGCGGCCCGTGGAACATGCTGCAAGCTGCCGCCCGTGCCAGGGTCGATGAAGGTCCGATGCAGACACCGGAGTCGGCGCGTGCGACAGCAGAAACAGCCGCCATGACCCCGGAGATGCTCGCGAAGTACGCCGAGGAGAAGCGCAACTATCCGTCACAGATGGCGGCCTACCAGGCCGGCGGACAGCGCACCGGCAGCTTCGACGGCGGTCCAGAGTTCACGATGGACATGTCGTCGTTGCGGTACAGCGCCCACATGGCCGACGCCAACGACATGAAGACCGTGCTCCTTCCCCGTGGAGCGAACCTCGCGAGCATGTTCCAGGGTCACGCCGAACAAGCCAAGACCAGGGAGGAGAAGGCGCTTTTCTCGGCAGCGGCGGAGATCGTGCCGTCCTTCATCGACAACCTGATCGGTGAAGTGAAGTCAGGGACGCTCACCAAGGAAAAGGCCGGCGCGCAGTTCAACGCGAGCTACGACAAGATCGTTTCCCTCATCATGAAGCCTGGCATGTCGTTCGACCAGAAGATGGCGCTCGTCAGGGCGGGGGCAGCCAGCAAGAAACCTGGGCAGGATCTGGCACGCGAACGTCTCGACCTGACCGAGCGCGAGCAGACACGCTCAAGGACCGAGCGCGAGTACTTCAAGGTCGAAAGAAAGTATGGTCTCGACAAGATAGGCGAGACAACCGAGCAGTTCGCTACCATCCAGCAACTCATCGAATCAGATAACCCAGTCAACCATCAGGCGGCTGCGCGGTTACTGTACCAGATTACAAGCGGTGGTGATCGCCGCTTCTCCGATCAGGACGCAATCGAAGCGAAGAAGATCGGCGGAATCTGGAACGCGGCTCTATGGAAGATCAATAGCGTAACGGATATGAACCGGATGCCAGAGAGCGCAAAGGAGATACTGGCAGGGACCATGCGCGATCTACAAGCCGCGATCAAGGCGCGGCATGAGCGGTTTCTCCCGAAGGTCAGGGCGAGTTTCACCAACTCACGCCTATACGATCCGCAGCTCGCCGAGGACTTGCTCTCACGGAGCCCCTACTACGCAGCGCCGGCAGAGATGCCAGAGGAGGCGCCGGCCCCGCGGCCGATGCCATCGGTTCCCCACAAGAAGAATGGGATGGGTAACGGTCGCGGCGGCCCTCCAGGGACCCCGGACGCTACCAAACGTCAGGCAGACATCGACGAAGCCATGCGCCTGATCGGCGGTCGCAAATGAATAACGACAACGCACGCACGTTTGTTACCGCGCTCATCGATAAGGGCTGGAGACCTATCGATGCTGTTGCGGAGTGGACAACGTATCAGTCGAAGTTCAAGCCGTCGGCACTCGGGGACCTACCGCCAACCCGGCCATGGGTTGGTACGCCAGCTTCCGAAGTGCCAACCGAAGCAGAGATGGTAACGCCTCTTGATTACAAAGCGCCGCCTCCGAAACCTAGGCGGGAGCCGATGCTACACGGCCGCTTGCCTCCGTCGGAGATTGAGAAGGGCGATAAGCCTGGTATTGGCGGATTCATGCATGAAGTCGGGCAGGCGTTCCCCTTCAAGCAAATCGGCGGAACCGCCGAGCATATCGGGACGTCTATCGGCGATAGCCTTGGAGAAGCCGCTATCCACGGCGCGGGTGGCGCATTCCAGGCGTTCCGCCGTGGGTTCACGGGCGACCCCATCGGACAGGCAGCGGCCTGGGATCCAGAATCACGGGCGACCAAGGACATGCTCGCCGACACGGCGGAGAATCGCCGGCAGTATCCTGCATCCCAGGCCGTCGGCGGTATCGTCGAAGGCGGCATTGAGGCGGCGGCAGGTTCGCGGTTGCTTCGTGGTGCAGCAGGAGGAATCGGGAAGCTCCTGCCGGCGGTGCCAGAACTTCCTGCCGCGACAAGCCGTCTGACTGCACTCGGCCGCGCCGGGGTGAAGACAGTTCCTGGGATCGCGGAGGGCGCCGCGGTCGGGTCCGGCATGGCCGCGCTCCACGGCGTGGATCCGATCGAGGGAGCCAAGGGAGGGGCGGCACTCGCCACCGGTACGGGGTTCTTGGGACGGATGGCCGAGAGGATTGAATCACCCCGATCGCAGCGCGGCCGGAACATTCAAGCCGTCGAGAAGCCTGAGATCGGCGGGCGCGTTAGTCTGACCGGAGTCGGCGACAGGCCACGGCTGACCGGCTTCATTGGCGACATGGCCGACAGAATGAACCGCCCAAGGACTAAGCCTGGCCCACACACGAAGGGCCCGCTCGGAGATCCAGAACTCTACCAAGCGGGCGATCAGGCCCGCGGGATGGTTCTCGCGCGTGGCGTCAAGGACTCCCTTGCCGAGCTGGACGCGGCACGGACGGAACTCAACAAGGCATACGAGCCGTACAAGCGGGCCGCCCTCGAATCCAACTCGTGGATGGGCGAAGAGCCGACCATGGCCGCGCTACAGAAGGTCGTCGAGTTGAAGGAGGCCAAGTCTGCGGCCGGTGTTGACCTCGTGGACACGGAAGACATGGGGGCACTCAACCGCATGCAGGCCGCGCTCGTCGCAGCCATCGACCAGCGGCCGACGAGTGGCGGGCCAGGCGGACGCGCCCGCATGGCCGCAAGCCTAGACCCTGGCGCCCCGTCGCGTGTCATCGGAACACCACCGGAAACGCCAGGTGGGACAAGTCCGCGGGTGCTTGGCCCGATGCCACCGAGCGAGACGGCTCCGGGCTTCGTCATGGGCGCGAGTTACCCGGTCGGCGAGGGTCCCTCTCACATCATGGGGGCGCGCGGCCGGGCCCAGGGCACCAGGGCCTTGCGCGGACCGCACGTCACGAAGGGCGCCACCCTGCCGGCGAGGACGCTTGACACATCCGCCCGGGGGCCGACCGAGACTTTCAGGACAGAGCCAGAGTTTGCGATGAATGTAGCCCCCCGCGGCGGCCCACATCCGTCGCTCGAGCCCGGCGAAGCGGCGACGACGATAGTAGAGCCTGGCCGTCCACGCCAGGAGATGCCGGCTGGGCTTCCGCTCGACGAAGCCTCAAACATGCTCCGTGCAGCCCAGCAGATGGCGCGCAAGCCGGCCTATCGCGGCGGCCCGGTCGAAAAAGACATGACCGCCATCGCAGGTATGCTCAAGGACACGATCAAGGTCGTCAATCCAGAGTTCGCGGCGCTCCGAGAGAAGTGGCACACTCTCATGGACCGCATCGAGCACGCTGAGGAAGCCCTTGTCAGGACCACCGACACGACGGCGACCGACAAGGGGGCCACCCTGCAAGAGCGCGGTGTGAGCCGCACAGAGAAGTACGGCGAGCATCAGGACATGGCCCTCAACAGAGACCAAGAACTCTACGAGGCGTCGAAGCACTTCCCGAAGATGCGGGCCTTCCTGGACCTCGCTCGCGCCATGCGGGCAAAGCGCGAACTCTCGTGGGGCTCGGGAGACATCCGAGGAACCGTGAACCCCAGCGGGCCGAGTGGGTATCTGCGCAACATCAAGGACATCGCAGACGTGGCGTCGGCCCGTCTCGCCCGCCCAGCCCTGAAGTTCGGCGCCGGTGTCGGGCGGACGGGCGGCATGGGCTCCCTCATGGAATGGACCCGACGCAAGAACGCAGAAGACGAAGCGAAGAAGAAGCAAGGAGCGCGACCATGAAGGGCGGCCTCGCACAGTTCTACGGCAAGAAGAAGTCCGACAAGGACGCCGACGAAGGGCCGAACCCGAAGCGGAAGTCCGATAACGACCGTGACGAGGAGATGCCGATGCCCTTCAAGTCCAAGGCTCAGATGAAGTACCTCTACGCCAAGGAGCCCGCCGTGGCCAAGAAGTGGGCCAGCGAGGGGGCGACGGGCAAGGGCCTGCTCGAGCACGTCAAGGGCGCGATGAACGCGAAGCCACCGAAGATGGGGCACATGGCCCGGATGGCGCTGCGCAAGGCCAAGGCGTCGCGCGGTTCCATGGTACAAATGCGCAAGGAGTAGACCGATGACGACCTTTACCCCGCGTCCAGTTCTCGCCGTTGGCAAGCTCGCCGCGTCCATCACCGCTGCCGAGACCGGGGGCGCGTTCGTGACCGAGCCGGCTCTAAGCGCCGACAAGGTGCTCTGGGACTCCGACAATCACGTCGTCGTTTCCGGCGCCGTGGCTGACGCCAGCGTCTCGACGGCCGCCTTGCTCGCGAGCAACCCGGCCATCCGTGGCGGGGCGACGCGGTTTCGCCAGCTCATCCTGGCGCTCAAGACGAACATCAACGGCAAGATCCATTTCCGCAACTCGGCCGACGGGCTGAACTGGGACTTCGTCGACACCTTCACCTACACGGCCGCCGACGCCACGACCGGCGAGGTGTTCTACAAGCCTCGTGCGCGGCGCGTGCAGGTGTCCTTCGAGGACGACGCGGCGGCTGGCCCTCCGACGACCTGGCGCTTCCAGCTTGAGGGCGACGAGAGCGTAGGTCTCTGATGGCTGCCGGTCCCTACATATCGCCATCCCCAGACGCAGCCCGGTCGCTCAAGACGGCGAGCGGCGAGGTGGCGATTGCCTCTGCCGCAGCGCCTGCTGTCGGGGAGGTGCTGACCGCCACTAGTGCTACGGCTGCAACATGGCAGGCGAGCGGAGGTGGCGTGCCGGCTACCCGTGACCTCATCGCCGGCGCCGGCCTCACCGGAGGCGGCACGCTGGCCGCAGATCGAACGTTCAATGTTATCGCGAACGCCGACGCATCGATCGTTGTCAACGCGAACGACATCCAGGTGGGCGTGCTCGCGAGCGATGCCCAGCACGGTGTACGTGGTGGCGGGACGCAGCACGCGGACGCCGTTGCGGCGGGGGCGGCGGGATTCTTGACGGGAGCAGACAAGACCAAGCTCGACGCCCTGCCGGGAACATCTGTCGGGACGACGCGCACCCTGACAGCCGGTGCCGGCCTCACCGGGGGCGGGGACCTCTCGGCCGATCGCACCTTTACCGTGGGCGCTGGAACTGGCATCACGGTCAACGCTGACGACGTTGCCCTCGCCAACACCGCCGTGACGCCAGGCTCCTACACAGCGGCCGACATCACAGTTGACGCTCAAGGCCGCCTGACGGCAGCCGCATCAGGCGCCGCCGGTGGAACGAGCATCGGATTGGTGCTCGCACTCGCACGGGTTTGGTACTAGCACAAGCACACAGGAGAACACGATGGCCGCGAACACCGCACCGATTTTCAGTAAGGTAGGCGACGTATCGAACAACGGCACCACGGGCATGAACCAGCTCGTCACGGCGGCTGCCGCTGACTACACCGGCATCAGTGCCAACTACTCTCTCGTGTTCACTGCCGACGCAACCAACGGCAGTTTCATCGAGCGGCTGCGATTCAAGGCAGGCGGGACGAACATCGCGTCCGTGGCTCGCATCTTCATCAACAACGGGTCGACGCCGGGGACTGCGACCAACAACGTCTTTTACGGCGAGGTGTCGCTGCCGGCAACGACAGCGATTGCAACTGCGGCGACCATCGAGATCGACTATGCGATGAACGTTGCTTTGCCGGCAAGCTTCCGTGTCTACTTCGGCATCGCTACCGCCGTTGCTGCTGGCTGGGTCTGCACGCCTCTGGGTGGAAAGTACTGAACAATGCAGGACTGGCACCATCTAGCGCCTCCGCGTGTATGTGACCGGCAGGTATTCATCGCTCCTCCTGCCACCGTCACCAACACGCAGTGGATGACGTGGCAGCGTCCAGCGGGCGCTTCGATGCTCTGGATCACTGCCAACAGTGGCGGTGGCGGTGGCGGCGGTGGATTCACGGCGGCTGCTAGTAACGCTCGTGGTGGCGGCGGCGGTGGTGGAAGCTCTGGCATCACCAACGTGATCATTCCTGCGATCTTCCTTCCCGCAACCCTGTACGTCCAGGTTGGCGCTGGTGGCGCTGGCGTGGCTTCGGGCGGGGGCACGGCAGGGAGCGGGATTCTTTCTTACGTCTCAATGTTTCAAGACAAGACGGCTGATAACGTGGTGTGCGTCTCGGGCGCGGCAGCTCCGACGGGTGGCGGCACGGGCACTGGCGGTGCCGTCGGGGGAGCGGGCACCGCAGGCACCATCGCAGTGATTTCTGCGATGCCGGTAGCAGGGGCGGGAATATTCTTCGCCATCGCTGGCCAGAACGGAGCGGCCGGCGGGGCTGTTGCTGGAGCGGTTGGCGGAGCAATCACGTTGCCCGTCACAGGGGCGCGGGCGTCGGGCGGCTCTGGTGGTGGCGGCACGACCTCGGCTGATTTTGCGGGTGGATTGTTCACCGCAGTGGCGGAGACCCTGCTTTCCGAGTCTCGGCCGGCCACGGCTCTCGCTGGCAGCAACTCGGGCTCTGGTGGGTCGCTCATGGAGACCATGGGCAACTTTTCTTTTGGTGGATCTGGCGGCGCTTCATCCAACGCTGGAGTGGGTGGCAACGGTGCCCCTGGGGCGTGTGGTGGCGGCGGCGGCTCTGGCGGCGGCGGCGGAACCACGGGCGGCCGAGGTGGCGACGGGGGTTGTGGAAGCGTGATCATCATCGCCTGGTGACACAGTGAACCGCCCATCCCTACCATCGGCCATCCGACACAATGTGAGAGTGTTCACTCGCCCGAGCATCGTCGACAGTTTGCAATGGGAGACGTGGCGTAGACCGAAGGGCGCTTCGATGCTCTGGATATACGCCATCGGCGCTGGCGGCGGCGGGGGCGGTGGGGATGGCAATGGGAACGCTGGCGGTGGCGGCGGTGGCTCGGGGAACCAAGCCGTGCTGTTAATTCCCGCGCTCTTCCTTCCCGCAACCCTGTACGTCCAGGTCGGCGCTGGCGGCGCTGGCGGCGCTGGCGGCGCTGCCGGCGCTGGCGGCGCTGCCGGTGGCATAGGGATTATCTCCTACATTTCTATCAAGCCTGACACCACGCCTGACAACAACGTGGTAGGAGCCAAGAACGGGAGCGGGGGAGGCGGAGGTGCTGTTTCCGCAGGGACCGGTGGCTCCGGTGGATTTCAGATCACCATTGGCGCCATACCAATAAGCGGAGCGGGGATTATCTCGACCATAATTGCCGGACAAAACGGTGCGGCAGGCGGGACGTTTAACACCGTAGGCGATCCGATCACGCCTCCCACTACGGGCGTTCGCGCATCCGGTGGAACTGGCGGCGCAGGGGGGACCTCCGGTGTCAGTGGCGGCCTGTTCACGGCGGTGGCCGACACGCTCCTGTCGGAGTCAAGGCCTGCTGCTTCCATCGTCGCTGGCTCTGGAGGTCCTCGTCTCGATGCTGCCGGCGGGTTTTCGTTCGGTGGTGGCGGGTCGGGATGCGCTGCTGGTAACCCGCCCGGCGGCAACGCAGCTTGGGGAGCTGGTGGTGGCGGGGGTGCGGCCTCCAATAACGGAGGGTTTAACCCAGGTGCCAGCGGTGGTGTCGGTGGTGGCGGTATGGTTATGATAATCGCGTGGTAAAAGGAACTCAATCATGCTGACGCTGACCAAGCCTCTTCCGATCACCGAACCAAAGGCAATCAAAACGCTCGACGTGATCTCGATCCGCGACTTCAACGAGGAGCCAACGTTCGAGATTCTGTTGGCCGATGGTGACGGAGGCCAGTATACGATTCGAGTCGGAAACGATGCTGGAATCGGGGTGGCCGAGAGCGTGAACGGTCTCGACAAGATCGGGGTCACGAAGCTCACCAAAGGCTACAAGAGTTTCCTCGCGGCCATGGAGTCAAGCAAGGACAAGGAGAAGGGCGCTCTCCAGTGGCTCGTCGACAACGGATTTCTTCCCGCGGGAACCATCACATAGGAGAACACCATGGCCGTCAGCGACCTCGACCCCCGACCGAACGCAAGCACCTCCCTCGACCCGTCCAACCCGGCGTGGAACGCCCCCTCGGGCCTTCGGATCTCCGGTGACGTCTACCTGCTCACCGGAGCCGGTGCGCCCGTGGATAACTCGACCGGCGACAACTTTGCCGGCATCGGCTCGTCCTACTTCGACGTGACCAACGGGAATGCCTACCTCCAGACCGGTGTCATCACCTCGCCCGTCTGGAAACTCGTCACCCGCGCAGCCTAGATGAAAGACAAAGGCGACAAGCTATTCCGCCTCCTTCTCGGCTCCCTGGGGGTGGCCGCGGTGCAGGTTGCTACCATCGCGGGACTGCCGTCGTGGGTGGCCCCTGTCTGCACGATCGTAGCGGCCATCGCCGGCGCTGGCTCCCCGTCGCTCGTCGGCGTCAAGCGGACGCAGTTCGTCAAGAGCGCAACGGAAGGCGGCATCTTCCAGGCTGTTGACAACGAGGACCCGACGACCAAGCGGTAGGGCGAATGTCAGCCAAGGAAGATGGCGCCGAACCACATCAAGAGATGCCCGACACGACGTCGGGCGTCTGGCACGCCCTCAGCCAGGATGTGACCAGGGTGCGTGAGAACGCCGCCGCCCTGTCGCAGCGGGTCGCGTCGATCGAGGACATCGCAGAGTCAATCAAGAATCGGAACGAGGTCATGCATGCGCAATTCTCGAACCATATGGCCGAGACTCATTCCTGGCGCTCGCGGTTCGAGGAGATGCTGAAGACGACCGAAAAGACGCTGTTGCTCCTGCCCGAGCAGGTCGCCGAGCGGGTGGGTTTGGCGCACGGACGGCTAGAGTCGCGGATGACGGCGCACGAGTCGCTCGACGGACATCCGGTCACCGTCTCGAAGCTGGCAGAGATGGGGCCGGCGTTCCATGCCGTCCGTGCTGGGCGGAAATGGTTCATGGGGGCTGTGGCGGTGAGTGCAACGGCGCTGTTTCTGGCGTTCGCCGTGTTCGCGGTCAACGCGATTGTTCGCGCTGCCATTGTCGAGGCGCGGCAGACCCATCCGGTATCTAAGGAGTAGATGATGCCAGTTCCCACGTCAGATCAAGACCCGAGCGCGCCCCTTTACAACGTCGGCAAGATCGCGGCCGACGCCATCGGCAGGCAGTACGTTGCTGGTGAGACAATACCGCGCGGCTCGCTCGTGACGCTCGACGCTGGCTCAGACGGCATCCGTCTCTTTCTGTCCGGCTCTGCCCTGGCTGCGCCCCGCGACAAGCCAGACGGATACGCGGCGGAGGCTGGCCTAGCTGGCGTCGTCATCAGCATGACCAACGGAAATGCCGTACCTGTCCCCGATGCCATATGGGACGTGGCCCCGGTGACGGCCGACCTCGGGAAAGACGTGCGCCTCTCGGCGACGCCCGGCAAGAGCACTCTGACCGGAGTCGGTGCCATCGCAGGTACGGTCATTGCCGGCAACGAGCTCGGGCAAGTCAACCGCGGCATGGTCCATGTCGCGCTCCTCGGTCCGCCTGGGGGCGGGGGCGGCGGCGCCGTCACATCAGTCAACACCGAGGTAGGGGCGATCGTGCTCGATGCGCCGACGGCGGGGAAGTTCACGGCGCTGGGCGGAGGTGGTGTCCGCTTCGACCAGATCGGGATACCTGGCACTGCGACGGATGGGCAAGGTCTCATCAGGACTGGCGGCGCCGGAAACAACGCGAATGGCCTTCCCGCTAGTTCCGGCGGTGCCGTCGCCGATACGGGCGGTGCTGGCGGAAACGACCTGTCGGGCGCTGGCGCCCCGGGTAATGGTGGATACGCCACGTATACGGGTGGCAAAGGCGGAGACGCCGACGGCGGCGGAAATACCGCCGGGACAGGTGCGTCTTTCACGGCCACGGGCGGCGCGGGTGGTGTCGGCACGGCGGGAGCCGACGGCGGACAAGCTGGGGAGGTGCTTCTGCTCGGGGGCACCGGCGGGGACGGAGGGACCGGCGGGGTTGGCGGATCCATATGGATCACGGGTGGCGAGCCTGGCGCCGGCGGGGCAGATCGCTCCGGCGGTGCCGTCGCCATCGCGGCAGGCGCAGGCTTTGGGACCTCGGCGGGCCGCGACGTTACCAGCGACGCAGGGATTAACCTGACTGGCGCCGGCGGTGCTGGCCATAACATCGTGCGCGGCGGAGTTGCTACTACCGGGACGGCTGGCGACGCTCGTCTCATCGGAGGCGTGGCAGCGGGCTCTGGCACGGCAGGCGATGCGGAGGTCTTCGGCGGCGACTCTGGCAATGGCTCCCCTGGTGTCGTTGGCAACGTCAACATCGGCGGAGGAGACGACACCGGCGGAGGGACAGGCGTCGTCAATATCGGACTCAGCACGGCGGGCTTCCCGTCGCTGTCTCGTCTTCGCGCAAGCTTGGACTATGCCTATGTATCCAGCGCCGCTAACACGGTGCTCGACGTGTCCCATCACGTCCTGAACATCACCGTCGCCGCGAAGTCAATCACGCTGCCGACCGTCGTGGGTGGCGCGACCGTCGGGCGCGTCTACCGCCTCAAGAGCACGGCCGGAACGACCACCATCAAGCCAGGCGCCGGCACAATCGACGGGGTGGGTGGCGACGACGCGGCCATCCTCGCGGCGGCAAACTCCTTCTGTACGCTCATCCACGCGGGCGGCAACGCCTGGCTGCGCATCGGCTGATGCCTCCCAAGATCACGGCCATCGACGCGCCGGCCCCCCGCGAGGGCGTCGAGAACGAGAAGGAGACGGTGCGCCTCCTGCGCCAGCTCCGCGACTTCGCCAACCGTTTTCGCTCGCAGACCTTCGTCTGGGACCCTCCCGCCGTCCCCGCCTTCTCGACAGCGGACGCGAACTTCGCTGGCGACTCCTTCACCGGCATGCTGGTTGGGCTTCCCGTCAGCGTCACCCCGCCGGGCAGCATCCCGGCTGGCCTCGTGGCTACCGGCTTCGTCGGCACCCTGGATACCCTCACCGTACGCTTGGCCAACGTGACCGCTGCGCCCATCAACGCGCCCGGCGGGACGTGGGCCTTCCTGGCGCTTACGTCACTATGAACGACGACGACATCACTAAGCCTGACCACGCCCCGCTGGCCCCGGCGGACCCGCCGCCGGTCACGGACGACACCCCGCCGGCCGTCACCCTCCTCGAGGCCGCCGTGGCGTGCGCCATGGAGACCGTGGGCGTCAAGGAGGTGGCCCGCAACTCTGGGCCCGAAATAGACCTGTGGCTGGCTGGCGTCGGCTTGCTCCCCGGCCAGCCGTGGTGCGCCGCCTGGGTACATGCGATGTTTTTGCGCGCTGCAAGGGCCATCGGCGCCCCGTCGCCGTGCCCACGCACCGGCTCGGCCCTACGCCTCTACCAGCTCGCCGACGACAACTTCAAGCTCGCGTGGTCGGTCGCGGTCCGCAACGACATCGTGAGACCTGGCCAGATTTTCGTCGAATCCCACGGCGAGGGGAAGGGCCACTGCGGCATCGTCCTCGGCGTCGACCCCAAGCTCGGCGGCGTCTGCAGGACGGTGAGCGGGAACACGAACGAAGCCGGCTCCCGCGAGGGAAATGCCGTGGTCGTCCAGTGGCGGCAGACGGAGAACTGGTTAGGTATACTGGATTTTGGGAGGCCGTAGCTGCTGTGACTAAAGACGTCGCGAAGGCGACCGTGTCGTTCTCGGTGGTCGTCTACGAGCCTCCCAGGCCGCGGCGCAGGAGACGCCCGGCGGTGTCAGTGGTCGACTACGTGTGCCCCGCGTGCCACGCCATTCACGATGCGCGCAGCGCGACGCTGGCTCTAGGTTGCGCCCTCGGCGCCAGTTGAGATCAAGCGACGCGGCAGGCTACGCTGCACGCGGTTGGGCCATGGCCCGGATGGTGACGGCGAGGGCGATGACGTGCCGGGCCCAGGCCGAGCGCCCGGCCGTGACGCGCGTGCTTCAGGCGATCCAAGGCCAGTACCTCCACGTCAACCCGATCGATGCCGGCAAGCAAGCGCCACCGAAAGCGCTGCTTCGTGTCGCGTTGATGCTGGACCGACTCGGGCTGTCCGCTGCGCAGATCGCGGTGGAGTTGGGACCCGGTTTCACCGGGGCTGCTGTCGCCGAGTACCTCCGAACCAACCGACCGACAGCCCTATAGATCCGACTTATCTGGGTGGTGCAAACGATGGATCGCGCGGTTCAAAGTCGTTCGCACGATGCACGCTCCATTTCCTGACCTCCTGACGCGAGCTGAAGTTGCGGCGCTCGCCCGCGTCGACGTTGGCCGTGTTGAACAGTGGGATCGGCGGCGGCTGATCCCGCGCGTGCGCCCGAGAGGGACGAAGGTAATTCTCTATCCGCGCGACGCGGTGCTCGCATGGCTGCACGGTGAAACGTCGCCGACGGAAGGCAAGGTGCCGAGGTGACCGGCGAGGTGCCCGACGCGTTGATCGCTGCGCTCACCAAGTGCGGCTACACGCCCCGCGACGGCAGGTGCATGTGTGCGGGATGCGGCGTCGTCGCAGCGTTCGACATCGCGACGTTGAGCTGCTCGCGGGCGACGTGTGCAGGGGAGCCGGAGGTGGTCCGACAGACGATCCGCCACGACTTCGAGATCCCGCCGTCGATCTTTTTCCGACGGTGACGAGCGCGACCGGCGGCGCTCACCCGAGCCAAGTGATCGGAACTGATCCGCTTTTCCTGTGGACAACGTCCTCGAAGAAAAATGGCCACCGCTGCCGCCGTCGCAGGCCGCCGCCAGCCCTACGCGTCCCAGGCACTCGCGGGAGGCGCCTCCTCGGGCCGGGGGGTTTTTACGAGCGGATCACCGTTGGCTCCGGCTCTGTCGGGATCTCGGCACGTGCGCCAGAGCGGTCACGACCTCGACCCCGACCCCGACCCCGACCTCGACCTCGACCCCGACCCCGACCCCGACCTCGACCCCGACCCCGACCCCGACTCCGACCACGACCTCGACCCCGACCACGACCTCGACCTCGACCCCGACCCCGACCACGACCTCGACCACGGCCCCGACCCCGACCCCGACCACGGCCACCGGCTCTGTCGGGATCTCGGCACGTGCGCCAGAGCGGTCACGACCACGACCTCGACCCCGACCCCGACCCCGACCTCGACCTCGACCACGACCACGACCCCGACCACGACCACGACCTCGACCACGACCCCGACCCCGACCCCGACCACGACCTCGACCCCGACCCCGACCACGACCTCGACCACGGCCACCGGCTCTGTCGGGATCTCGGCACGTGCGCCAGAGCGGTCACGGCTTACCCATTGGCCAGGAGGATGGTGTAGGACTCGATTGCCGACGTTCGGACGAAGAGCGTGCCCGGCAGCTTCTGCGAGTCCTTGAATACGGTGGTGGTAAACGCGCCGGTCTCGTAAACCACGCTCGCGTCCTCCAGGCGCACGTCATGAGCGGTCACGCCGCTCAGCCGGCCCGAATAGATATAGTTAAGACAGAACAGCGTCACCTGCTTGCCGAGCAACGCCGAAAGCCCTTCGCCCTCTGCCTTGGTCTTCTTGGTCTTCTTCATGTGTCTCTCCGTTGGTTGGGGGGGGGTTACAGACGCAGGTTGGAGGATCTTCGCAGGCCCACTCCTGAGAACAACGCGGACAGCTGGTTCGGCTCACGACTTCGCCTCCAGTGCATGCCGCACCTCCGAGCCGTGCCGGCTGCGGCAGATCGAGCACGGTTGCCCGATGGTTTCGCCGATGGCTGTTAGCGCACGGCGGGCTGATACCTGCCCCTCGGGCTCGTCCTGGTTGTCGTAGATCGAGACCAGAGTGGCGATGGCCGCGAGCTTCTTTTCCAAGTCCTGCGATTGCGTGTGGTACTTGTCCCGCTCGGTGGTGAGAGATTCGAACTCGCGCTGCCACTCGCTTGGCCGGCGTCCACCGAGCCTCAACCCAACCGCCCACAGCGCATCTCGCACGCTCGTCACCACCCTCACCCTCGCCCCCTTGGCCCGCGCCCGCAGATGCCACGACGCCTCGGCCTCCGTGAGCTTGCGCCGGCTTGGCGGCAACTCGCCATCCTTCACCTCCAGCCAGACATATCCCTCGCGTGGGTGACATACCCACATGTCGGGCGCTCCACCACCAAGGGATGAGGTGTCCTCGACCCAGCACCCTACCGTGCGTAGGGCGGCCACGATGGCGTCGTGGTTCCGGTCCTTGCTCCCGGACTTCCGATGCCGGAACATCAGGCCGCCCCCAGAATCGCTTCCAAGGCCCCTAGACATGCGACCCCTCCGGACCGGCACCCATCCGTGTGGGCTCTCAGCGTCCGAAGCATCCATCCCTTGCCCGCCCCTCCCCTGGTGCCATTCGGGGAGACAGGCGATCTTGGGGCGGCTATGTCGAGACGGCGTCCGATGCCTGTGTTCCCGGCGGGGTCGAGACCGGGGCCACCCGAAGCTACACACTGGCTGAACGTCGCGGACCACGACCGACGATCGGCGTGGCTCGGCCATCTGAACTCCCCGGTCTCGCATGACGCGCTGACTCCGGGGCCGTGACTCGGCAAGCACAACCCAGCGACCCGTTGCGGGCCGGATGAAAACGGGTTACGTTCTTCATCGTCATCTGAGCAATGACACGGTACCCCAGCCGGCGCGCAAGCGCAATGGGGCGACACTCCCGGCACACAAGCCGGGTTCTGTCGTTCTGGGGTCATGCGACACCGAGGCAGCGCGCGCTCGTGACCGAGGGGGGCGGGGGAGGCTCCGGTGGGGTTCATCCCTCTTCTCCTGGTTCGCGGGGGAGGCGACGGTCTGGCATCCATGCGGTGCCGGGGTCGCCGGTTGAGAGGCGGCGAGGCTCCTGGTGCGCTCGCTTCTCGTAGTAGCGCAGGTAGTCGGCCCAGTGCTCCATCTCGGCCTTCGCGTGCATCATCGCGTCGTGGATCGGGCGCGTGTTCCGGCCGACGCGGAAGTCCAGTTGAGTGTCGTTCTTCACCATGTCGGCGTACCCGGATGGGCGCAGCGGTTGCCACTGATCGCGGAACTGCAAGTAGCGGTCGCGCGAGGCGGCGAGGTTCGACCGCATGTGCTCCACGGTCTGCGTGATCGTGTCGGACGGCGCGTATCGACGGTCCATCAGACCATGCTTATCCGGTTGATGCACTTGCACACCACCTATAGATCACCCGCCCACCGCGAAGCTCGGGTGCTTCCAGTCGCCCGAGTACAACTCGGCGTAGGTGGCCGACTCCGAATCGGCGCCGATGCCCAGCAGCGACCGGAACGACGTGAAGGGAAAGAAACGCCGGTTGAACCGGAACGTGAACTCGTTGAGGTACGCCTGGAGATGCTGCGGCGCGACGCCGTGATGTACGCCCAGCAGCCACGCCTTGAGATTGCTGAACACGAGGTGGATCAGGGGCAACCATTCCTCGGCCACGTCGGGGTTGCCGCTTTCCGTGACCGCCTTGTGCTTGAAGTCGTGCTTCTTGAGCGTGCTGTAGGCGGCCCAATCGTCCGTGATCACGTCGCTTCCCGGCGCGATGGCCATACGGGCGAAGCCCACGAGGCTCTTGGCGGTCCGGTCGGGAACGACGGCCAGCCGCAGGCGGCCAGCGTAGCGGCCTCCCCTGCGCGGTACGGCCTTGGACTGCTCACCGAAGGGGTTTTCCTCCGGCTTCGGCCCCTTGCGCTTCCTGACCTCGACAGCGCCGACAACGAGCGTCTGGTGATGCGTGCCGCGTCCCTGGCCGCGTGTCCTGCCACCCACCCAGGTCTCGTCCAGTTCGACCGTGTGGACGCCCCCGATCATGTCCACGTCGCGCCGCACCATGCCGGCGCGCAGCTTGTGGAGAATCTGGAAGGCCGTCTCGTAGCGGCCGAGCCCAAGCTGCCGCTGAAACTGCACGGCCGACATGCCCGGCGTCAGGCTGGCGACGAGGTAGGCACCCCAGAACCACGTCAGGAGCGGCGTGTGGCTGTCCTGCATGACCGTGCCGGCAGTGAGCCGTGCTTCCTTGCGGCACTTCCGACACCGCAGGACGTGCGGCCGGGTAGCGATGCGGAGCGGGTCGCCGGCCACCTCGCAGGACGGGCAGACGAAGCCCTCGCGCCAGCGCACGCGCTCCAAGTAGGCGGCGCAGGCCGCGTCGTCGGGAAAGAGCCGCTGGAACTCGGGCAGGCTCGTGGGGAAAGGGAGATCGATGGCCATGGTCTAGCTCAGTGCCGACATCGTGTCGGCGTGCAAAGACGCCAGGTCGATGTTCTTGCACAGCACGGAGACGGCTTCCCCAGGCGAACGTCCGAAACCAGCCGGACTTTCCTGCAAATTCATGAAACCTGGGCCGACCGCGCACCATGCGTCGCCGTCCCGGTAGACGTTGATGTGGCAGTTCCACCACGGCGGGGTTTCGTGCTGCCCCTTGTTCTCGATCCCGCTTGGACAGTTGGGGGAGATACACGCCCACCCACCGCCGTAATCTACGGTGCGGGAGCCACATGTAGCGCACGGCCCGAGACACCGACCGAAGGGTTGTGGCACCCACAATCTGCCTGGGAAACAATCGTGGAGGGATACGCGGTCTCCGTGCTTCCAAGTATCGGCCCCGGTTTCGTAGACAGTCGCAGTATTAATCTTGGTCTTCATACCTCAGATCCTACAGGTTGGGGCCAGGTGTGTCAAGCGGATAAGCATGCATCAGACAGGCCTTTCCGCGCCCGAGGTCCAGGCGTCGATACATGGGGAGCAGGAGCCCCCCGGCGTGGTGGGCGAGACGCCATTGCCGCCGCCCTGGTGGAACTCGCAGCGGTTGTCGTTCGCGTATGGCGAACGCTCGGCGCGCGGCTCGGGCGCGGGGTCATCCCATCGGCGCGCCGCGATGTACTTCTTCAGCTTGGTTTTCCCGTCGGACTTCTCCCAGAACTCCTTGAGGCGGGGGACCTGCCACTTGAGGGCCGCGATGATTCGATCCGCCATGTCCGCCTCGGAGAGCCCCTCGGACTCCCGCGCGATCTGGAAGTTCGTCGCCGCCTCGGCCTTGTCGGTCTTGTGGGGGTAGGCGTTCCACACCCGCAGGAATTGCTCCGTGGCCGCTCCGACTCTCGGCATCGGCGGAGCCCCACCATATCCGGATCCGGATCCGGATCTGGTCTGATCTGATCTACTCTCCTCTACTCTACTCTCCTCTGCATTGCGTGTCGCAGTGCGAGTCGCATTGCGATTCCCATCACCAGACCATCGTGATTCCGCGTTGTTGGTGTTCACAATGCGCTGTGCCTTAACGCGCGATTCCCGCTGCGCGTCGTAGTCCAACACGATCAGGTCGTGGCCGTCCCAGGATGAAAACCCCGCCGCAACCACGGCCGCGATGGCGCGGCGGTCACAACCCGCAGCCATGAGCCAGTCTCGGTTCGTCCACGACTTCGCACCGACGACCCTGCCGGCCGTCTCGCGCTGGGCGCACAGCAGGATGAGCGCGGCGTGGTGGCCGCGCGTCGCCGCCGACACGCGCAGATATTCGACGCTCAGCATTCGATCCACCGGTAATGCTGTCCATAGCACGCGGTCACTCCATCGCCTTCAAGACGGTCAGACCGCAGGTGTGACAGGGTTTCATCGCCGCGCCTTCACCAGCTCGCGCACCGCCTCGAGCGTAGACTCGGTGCCATCGTGGTGGCCGGCGTAAAATGCTTCGAGAAGCACGGACTCCAGTAGCTCGACGGTGATCGGCCGGAATATCGTGTGTCGAGCGACTTCTGCCGCGTAGGCGGCGGCGCTGTGAGGCTTCATCGCCCGCCATCCTGCCGCGCCATGTAGCGTTGCCATGGGTCTTGGCACACATGCCGCTCGCGCACGAAGGGCATACCGCCGCAGACCTCGCAGCGACGCAAGCCCTGTGCAGAGAGGGCGAGGCGCTCTGCCAGCGGGTTTACCACGCGGATCGGCTCCGGCTCGGGCGCGAGAAGTTCGATGGCAACGCGACGGTCCGCGAGGCAGGACTTGCACGCGCGGTGTCCTGGCTCCGGGTGGGAGTCGCCGCAAGTTCCGCATTTACCGAGCCGCAATCGGGCCATGTACCGCGACAGTTTCATTTCTGGTAACGGTTCGGGACACGTCGTCGACCTGTGCCCGGCCACACCGCAATTGCCGCAAGCGTATTTCATACTCCGCTCCTGTTGGTTGGAGTGACTAGTCTTGTCGGAGCCCTCGGCGCCGTTCGGGGTGCCTTGTCGGTGGCGCGCAATCTCCCGCGCATCTCGGCCGCCGCCTCACGTTCGCGTGCGAGCGCGTATGCTCGGGCACGGGAGAGGCGCCGAATGACACGCAGCTCTTGGCGTGCGGCGCGAAGTTCGATCATGAGCCAGCCGGAGTAGAGTAGGGAGCACGCCGAGACCACGAAGGTCAGCGTGCGGGCGAATGCGTCGAAGGGCTGCATCGAGGTATTTAATCGGAGACCCTCTGCCAGCCCTCGGGCGACCACTCGCGCTGCCGCCGCACCTCCCACACGTCCCCAGACTTCCCGATCAGGCGGTGCGTTTCGTGCGTGTCCCAAGGCCGGTGATGCACGACATCCACGCCGCCCAGGTCGGTCGTCAGGCGCAGGTAGCAGACAAGCGGGTCCTTTGGGTCCGCGAACAGCGCCACCCCCACGTCGTCGATCGCGTGGTCATGGCCGGTCTCGCTGTGGGCCACGACGAGGCGGCGTCCCTTGTGTGGGACCTCGACGTATGAGGCTGGGATCGTCTTGTCGGTGCTCCGAAACAGCACATCGCCCTGCGCCGCCGGGGTTCCATCTCGTCGGATCGTTTTCATTGGTTCATGTCCTTGTTTGGAGTTTGGCGTAATCGACTGTGGGTATGTTGTATGTCCAGGCATTGCTTTCTAACGCAGTCCGCATCTCGCGCGGCACTGGGAGCGCGAAGTCACGGCCGGTGGCGCACCTCACCAGCAGAAACCGTGAGGCCGGCGCGTCGGGCAGATCGACTTCCAGGAGCGTCCCGATCTGCGGCTCCGGGTCGGTGTCGATCACCCGGTGCGGGAGCGAGGCCAGCACCTTGGCCCACCCGATGATCTCGGCGGCGGCGCGGCGGCGCTCGACGTTCTCGTCTGTGAGCGCGAGCGACGGGTCCATGGAGTCGCGGTCCATGATCCAGGCGCGGGGGACGCGAGTGCCGCGCCACGAGAAAACCTCCCAGCCGTCGCGCCACGCTAGTTGTGGTCCAGTGGCGCAGTGCGGGCGTCCTCGGCCAGCGACGATCTCGTTACCGATGGTCGTCGGGAAGTCAGAAATGATCCAGAACTTCGCGTGCATGAACCGCGGGCCGCCGTGGATACAGAGCGCCTCGTAGTGATCCCACGCTGGGGGGAGGTCGAGGACGGCAACGTGGCGGAAGAACGAGAGATAGGAGCCCCAGCCGCCCCACTGATTTCCGCCGCTGCGCAGGTTAACCCAGCCCGGCATAGCGACCAAGATGAACGCGGCTACCCGATCTGCGGTCGCGTCGCGAGTCGCGGCGATGGTCGCGTCGGCGGTCGCGGCGGCGGTCGCGGCGTGGGTCGCGGCGTCGGTCGCGGCGCGAGTCGCGGCGATGGTCGCGTCGTAGGTCGCGTCGTGAGTCGCGGCGGCGGTCGCGTCGCGAGTCGCGGCGATGGTCGCGTCGGCGGTCGCGGCGAAGGTCGCGTCGCGAGTCGCGTCGTCGGTCGCGGCGATGGTCGCGTCGTAGGTCGCGGCGGCGGTCGCGGCGTAGGTCGCGGCGAGGGTCGCGGCGTCGGTCGCGGCGCGAGTCGCGGCGTGGGTCGCGGCGTCGGTCGCGGCGTCGGTCGCGTCGGCGGTCGCGGCGTCGGTCGCGTCGGCGGTCGCGGCGTAGGTCGCGTCGGCGGTCGCGGCGCGAGTCGCGGCGTAGGTCGCGGCGGCGGTCGCGTCGTCGGTCGCGTCGGCGGTCGCGGCGGCGGTCGCGGCGTCTGTCGCGTCGGCGGTCGCGGCGTAGGTCGCGTCGGCGGTCGCGGCGGCGGTCGCGGCGAGGGTCGCGTCGTAGGTCGCGTCGTCGGTCGCGGCGATGGTCGCGGCGTGAGTCGCGTCGTCGGTCGCGGCGATGGTCGCGGCGGCGGTCGCGGCGGCGGTCACGGCGAGGGTCGCGTCGTAGGTCGCGTCGGCGGTCGCGTCGTAGGTCGCGTCGTAGGTCGCGTCGCGAGTCGCGGCGGCGGTCGCGGCGTAGGTCGCGGCGGCGGTCACGGCGTAGGTCGCGTCGGCGGTCGCGACGGCGGTCGCGGCGTGGGTCGCGGCGTCGGTCGCGGCGCGAGTCGCGGCGAGGGTCGCGGCGTGGGTCGCGGCGATGGTCGCGGCGTCGGTCGCGGCGTCGGTCGCGGCGAAGGTCGCGGCGTCGGTCGCGGCGGCGGTCGCGGCGAAGGTCGCGGCGGCGGTCACGGCGTAGGTCGCGTCGGCGGTCGCGGCGAGGGTCGCGGCGAGGGTCGCGGCGTCGGTCGCGGCGAGGGTCGCGTCGTAGGTCGCGTCGCGAGTCGCGGCGTAGGTCGCGTCGGCGGTCGCGTCGCGAGTCGCGGCGTAGGTCGCGGCGTCTGTCGCGGCGTAGGTCGCGGCGTAGGTCGCGGCGTGGGTCGCGGCGTCGGTCGCGGCGCGGGGGTGATTCTGCGCCGGCTCCCCACGCAGAACAGCAATCCCGCGCGCGCACGCAGCCGCGACAGCAGAGCGCGTCCCGGCCATCAGCTCGGCCTCGCTCACGCTGCTTCCAAACAGCGCTGCGTGCTGCTCAGGGTGATCGCGAAGCCACCAGACGCACGACGCCGCGACGGCAGCGATTGCACCTCCGATGGGCGAGGCGCAGAACACCCCGCGCTCGGGCACGGGCAGCTTTGCGGCCTCGTACATGCCCCGCATGGCAACGCGGCACGCATCGCGGTCGGCGTCGGTCTGCGGCTCGGTGCGTAGAACGTGCGCGATCCATTTATCCCGCCAGGCCGGCAACTGCGCCTTGTGCTCTGGGTGGTCGTCGAACGAGTACTTTTTGTTTTTGCGGCTCATGGTTCAATCCTCCCAGGATAAATTACGGGGTTTTACGACGCGCGACAGCTTCGCCGGATCCACGAGGGCCACGGCTACAGCACTGCGGGAGCCTTGCGGGCAGGTGTCGTACCAGCCGCAGAACTTCGGGGAACACACCCAGCTCGTGGGGTCGGCCGGCAGGAACACGCCGGCCGCGATGCCGGCCGCCACGGCCCCGAGGCGTTCGAGAGCGGCCGAGGCGTCGGCGTCGGTCACTTCCGCCACGATGCTTACGGCCTTCGGGACCTTGGTCTTGACCAGCCCATCGAGCTGGATGCGGTCGGGGGCATGGCCGTCCGTCGCCATGATGGCGGCTCGGTAGAGACCGAACTGTGCAGACCGCAGGTCACCCAGCGACGGTGCCTTTGCCGCGGTCTTCGTGTCGTGGATCGTGGTAGCGGTCTGGATGTCCACGCGGCAGACGATCTCCAAGCCGAGATCAGGCGAGTCCACCACCAACTCGCGCTCGACGTGCGTGGGTTCGATGTGCGGCGCGATGTGCTTGTGGTGGCAGGCTGCGAGGGAGGCCGCCAAGTCGATCGCAGCTCCGAGCGCCGCCGCCTCGTCCTCGCCGTCCAGGACCGGCGCCTCCTCAGCCCATCGCCGGGTGACCGACTCGCTGGCGATGGCTTGCGGGGCGCCATCCTCCAGCAGCTCGCCCGTGTCGAGCTTCGAGCGCATGTCGCGTTCCACTGCCTCGTGCGTCCCGGAGCCCACTAGCAGCGCGACCCCCGGGGGCCGGCGCTCGCCACGCGCATAGCGATAGTACCATTGCAGGCCACAACGCAGGTACGTGTTCGCCTGCGAGAACGATAGATGCGGCTTGTCGCTCACGGCGCCACCTTGCCGGTTCGGCGCGGCCGCGACATGGCCTCCTCGGGCGACAGGTATGCCATCACGAACTCCGTCGCGACCGGCGCGACGATGGCGTTGCCGTAGGCGCGCAGTTTCCCCACCCGGCCGGGAGTCCCAGGAGCCAGCGGACGAACTCCGGGTTGAGTTGGTCGCGCTTTTCCGTCCGTGCATCGGACCCATTCGACCTCTGCCCAGGGACCGATGAGAGGGCCTGTCGGGCCAGTGGCCGGCCCTTCGTTCCGTACAGCGCCGTGTCGTTCAACCTGGAACGATCCGAGCGATGGTCCCGGGCCGATGGCGTCGCCCATGATGCCGTCTGCACCGTGTCGATCAGGTTCGACCGGCGCCCCCCAGCCCGCTTCGCTTGGCCGCTGCGTTCGGCCCCGGCCGCGTTCGGCGTCGGCCACGAAGAAAAGCCGTTGTCGGATGTGCGGCGCACCGACGCCCGCAGCGCACAGATCGGCACCCCCGACGGCGTAGTCCGCTCTTTCCAGGTCAGCGTGAACAGTGTCGAACCAGCCGAGGCCATCCGGGCTTGCAACCTGTTCGCCAAAGATGACCGCAGGGCGGCACTTCGCAAGAAGACGGAACCAGGCGGGCCAGAGGTGCCGGTCGTCCGCGAAGCCTTGCTTCTTGCCGGCCCCGGAGAATGGCTGGCATGGGCAGCTTCCGGTCCAGACCGGCCGGTTGTCGGACCAACCAGCGGAGCGGAGCGCGTAGGACCAGACCCCAATCCCGGCGAAGAAGTGACACTGGTCATACCCGTTGAGGTCCCCCGCCGAGACCTCGACGATGCTGCGGGCGTCAACGTCCCCCGGCGCGATGTGGCCGGCGGTGATGAGGTTGCGGAGCCACGCGACGGCGAAGGGGTTGTTCTCGTTGTAGTAGGCACTCATCTACCGTCCATTGTGGTTGAGTGCGTCAACCGGATAAGCACAACGGACACTGACGCGCTGCCTTGCACCCCATGACTCGTCTACTCCGACAACTACGAGTCGGCCAAACCGCTGGCCCACCGCCAGGACACTCACTGTTTCACCGTGATAGAGCGCAAAAACAGGACGGCGTTGTTCGCCTCGTCGTCGGTCTGCCCCATCACGTTCGCGATCGGATGGCCCGCGCGGTCCTGCACCACCTCCATCAACGCTTCTATCGAGGTCAGGCCGGCGGCACGGCCGAGGTCCACGAACTTGACCCACGAGCGCAGCTCGGCCTGTGTGCGGGTCATCTCGGCCGGCGTCAGATCTCTAGACGAGGCGATGTCGCGCCCGCACACTTGCGTGAGGTAGGCGAGGCGGCGCACCCGCTCGGCCTCCTCGCGCTCCTTGCCCTTGGCGTCGATGCCGTAGCTAACTCCAGCCTCGTTCATCAGCGCCATGAGGGTCTTGAGGTCATTGGGCTGCGTTGCAGGGGCTTTTGGGGGCGGCACGATCTCCGTCGTGAGCTTCTTCGCGGGGGCCGGCATGGCCTTCGCCACCTTCGGCGGCTGGGGCGTGGCCTGCGGCTTCGCGCGCTCTGCGTCGTCGTCGTCCTCTCCCGCCAGTGACAGGATCGATTGAAGCACGTAGCGGCGAGCATAGGTAATTGCGCTTCCCCGCTCCTGTGGCGTGGCGCCACTCAGCGGGTACTCTCCGCAGTCGAGGGACTCGCCCGACGCGTGTAACACCGTCGTCGATAGTACCAGGGCGCCGGCAGGGTTCGTGCGCGGGGCCTGGACCACGACCAGGCCGTTCGCGGCGAGGGGGCCAGCCGCGCACGCCAGAATCTCGTCGAGCGGCGCGAAACGTGCGTGAAAATGCGGGTTGACGGCGGTCTTCTTCGGGGTCGGCATGTCGCGCCGCGCCGCGGACAGGGCCTCGAACAGGAGCTTGCTCATTTGGTGTACCTTTCGTAGTTGTCTCGCATCGGTTGCTCGTCTCGCTGTTCGCCCGTCTCGGGTGCGTGGTGCGCCCGATCCACGAACTGCTCGTCGATGCGCTGGCGCTCCGCCTCGTGGTGGTAGGCGGACTGCTCGGCCCGCTCGTCGGTCATGGTGCGATCCCTCCGAGAATGCGCAGCGCGTCCGCTACATGTCCGATGATGATCGCGTCGTCCTGTGGTTGCGTCTGGATCATGATCGCGCCGAGGTGGCTGCGGGCCTCGTACATGGCAGCTCGCATCGCCTTGAGTTCCAGGCACAAAAGCTCCGTCTGTCCGGGCACTCGATCGAGCCCCTCGCTCTCTCGCTGGGCGACGCATGCCCGCAGGATGCGAGACGTGCGTGCTTCGAGCCAGCACGCTTCGCAGAAGTCGCGCCAGCCGCCGCCAGGCGACCTCGTGGACGCCACCTCGAGCGCGAGCTTGCCGCAGCAGTCGCATCGCAGATAGATACCGATGCTCATGGCTTTGCCCTGTTAACGAATGCCTCCGCCTCTGCGGCCGTTGGTTCGCTTCCTAGTGGCTCGTCCCGGCCTTCCCATTGAATCAGTGCGGCATCGAGGCACGCGAAAAGGTCGCGCGCATCTTGCTCCGAGAGTGATAGGTCGTCGTTTCCGTACACGATCGAAAACGGCAACTGATTCCCTTCGTCCGCAGTGACCTTGAAATCTCCCTGATGCACGTTCGCGCGC
>Ga0315281_10002982_pt1 | contig 24930 bp, 26 predicted proteins | sample YL17G07_0_MG_FD_204540 | JGI IMG/M metagenome (GOLD analysis project Ga0315281, IMG submission 204540) | Sediment microbial communities from Yellowstone Lake, YNP, Wyoming, USA - YL17G07_0 | ecosystem: Environmental > Aquatic > Freshwater > Lake > Sediment | place: USA: Wyoming | collected... | reverse complement strand
ACCGTGTTGATTGCTCTGTATCGAACTTAAATAAAGGGCAGGCACAAGACCTGCCCCTACGACTCTAAGGATAAGTAAGTCATTTTTGTAAATACTTTTGCAAGAGGCTCACACTATATAAATTATTTGAATAAACAAAAAAGTTGGCTTTAAAATTTGATGCGCTGTTCAGAGTTCCAAAGGTAATTGAATAGCAGATTAAATACTATGATGAAATGGTGAAGGAGATTATATGATAAAGAAATTTTTTATTGCAATTTTGCTAATGATAATCAGTACAATATTAATTGGAATTAGTTTTGCAGAAGATAGCTATCAAGGCGGGATTGATAAAGTGATGATGTTGTAGCATTTGCTGACTGCATAAACTAAGAACTTGATACCCTGTTGACTTGCCACAGGGTTGTTCATTTTTATTTGTGTGAAGAAAATATGAATTGACAAAAGTTCTGGTAACCTTTTAATATTTATAACCGATAGTAGCTCAGTTGATTGAGTTGATGATTTGGAATCGAAATAATTGAGGGTTCGTATTTAAATATTTACATATGCGTGCTGTAGCTCAGTTGGTAGAGTTGATGATTTGGAATCGAAATAATTGAGGGTTCGTATTTAAATATTTACATATGCCACCGTAGCTCAGTTGGTAGAGCAGTTGATTTGTAATCAACTGGTCGGGGGTTCAAATCCTCTCGGTGGCTTTCTATATTTTCAAGTGATTCAAGGGTTTTCAGATATTTTCAAGGAAAAAATCAAACCGTCAGAATTGACCAAAAAGAGCCTTTTAAATGCAAAAATGCGTCCTATTTGCGCTCACTTTATGTTTTATTTTAATTTTTTTAGTTGATTGTTGACAGTTTGATATAAGTGATGATTTAATCCTACAATTAATGTCAATCCGCAATGTGCAGTTAATTTCTCTTTTGTGGTTTATAACTTGAAAGAAAATATTGTTTATTGTATCATATGTCTAAGCCTCCCTTTTATTTTTTAACCTTATTGGTGATATTTTATATCTTCCGTACATTAAAATAAGGGGGCTTTTACTTTATTTAAAGACAATGTTTTTTAAAAGAGAATCTACTAAAAAGAATATTTTAACAGGCGCTTATGGTGAATGGCTGGCTGTCAATTTCCTGCTCAAAAAAGGATTTAAGATTATTAAAAGGAATTATAAAAACAATGTCGGAGAGATAGATATTATTGCCTTGGATGGAGATAAACTGGTGTTTATTGAGGTCAAAACCAGAAGGGGAGAGTCCTTTGGCAGTCCAATTGAGGCAGTTGATTACAAAAAACGAAGAAAATTAATAAATACTGCCCTTTGTTTTATGAGAGATAAGAAATCGCAGTCTCCTGCAAGATTTGATATTATTGGAGTGAGGCTTTTTTCTGGCTTTAAAAAAGATATTGAACATATAATAGATGTGATAGAACTATAGATATATGGAGAAAAAATGTCTGTTATCGACCTGAATGGTTTAAATATTTATTTTAGAAATAACCATTCTGATATAAATATTGTAAAGGATTTGAACTTGCAGATTCAGTCTTCTCAGACCTATGGGCTGGTTGGCGAGAGCGGCTGCGGAAAGAGTATCACAGCTTATTCTATCATGGGAATCTTGCCTCAGAGGGCTTACTCAAGCGGTAAAATCATCTTTATGGGGAACGATCTATCAACTCTCACGCCAGAAGAGATGAGGAAACTTAGAGGAAATAAGATTTCTATGATATTTCAGGAGCCTATGACTTCTTTAAACCCTGTGCTTACAATAGGCAGCCAGATATCGGAGGTATTAATTACTCATAAGGACATGTCAAAAAAAGATGCTAAGGATAAGGCAGCGCAGCTGCTGACATCAGTAAAAATTCCATCTCCTATCTTACGATATAAAGATTATCCGCATCAATTATCAGGCGGTATGAGGCAGAGGGTGATGATTGCTATGGCGATTGCCTGCAAACCGTCTCTTTTGATTGCTGATGAACCAACCACTGCCCTTGACGTCACGATTGCCGCTCAGATACTTTCTTTACTCAATCAGATTCAGCAAGAATTTAATACCTCAATCCTGCTTATTACCCATGACCTTGCAATAATTTCTGAAAATACAGTGATGACATCTGTCATGTATGCAGGTTCAATAGTGGAGCAGAGTCCTACTTCTGAATTATTTAATAACCCGCTTCACCCTTATACTATTGGTTTATTAAATTCCCTGCCTAGTAACAAATCTATTTCTCTAACTCCGATACCAGGGACAGTTCCAAGACCGGGCAATCTGCCGCCTGGATGTAGATTTTCAGACAGGTGTGAAAGTAAGATAGAGCAATGCTCTATTTCAGAGCCAGAATTAAAGGAGCATAGTCAAGGACATTTAGTTAGGTGTATTAGAGTAGGAGATAACCATCATGGTGGATAAGGCTGTTTCAAATATCAAAGAAACGACAATTATTGAGGTCAAAAGTCTAAAAAAATATTTTCCTATTAAATCAGGGCTTTTTAGACAAATATCTTTTTTCAGGGCAGTTGATGATGTAAGTTTTACAATCAAAGAAAAGACAGTTCATGCCCTTGTTGGTGAGAGCGGGTGCGGTAAGACAACGATTTCAAGGATGCTTTTGAGACTTGTTCAAAAGACAGACGGGGATATAATATATAAAGGCAGAGAAATCTTTGATCTAAAAGGCGCTGATCTCAAGGCATATCGCAGGGCTGTGCAGATTGTCTTTCAAGACCCTTATGCCTCACTTAATCCAAGGATGAAGATAATGAACACACTTTCTGAACCATTAGAGATTCATAAGGTATCACATAAAAAGGATTTCTTGGATATTGTCAGACATGCGGTCAATAGGGTTGGGCTTGACTCTGATGTCTTAAAACGTTATCCGCATGAATTCAGCGGTGGACAGAGGCAGAGGATTTGCATTGCAAGGGCTTTAATGCTATCCCCAGAGGTCATTGTAGCAGATGAACCTTTATCATCCCTTGATGTATCAATACAGGCGCAGATTTTAAATCTGCTAAAGTCTCTGATGGATGAGGGCAGTATGTCATTATTTTTAATAAGTCATGATTTAAATGTTGTCAGGTATTTAAGTGATGAGATATCTGTGATGTATCTTGGGCATATTGTTGAGCAGGCAAAGACGGATGTCTTGTTTGATAAACCGCTGCATCCTTATACAGAGATGTTGATTGAGGCTGCGCCTAAGATTTCAAGAGAAAAAAAGACCCCATCAAAAAAGACTATCTATGACGTTGCACCGCCGATACATATAAATCAATTATCTCTTAGCTGCTGCCCACTGTATCCAAGATGCCATAGAAGGATAGATATTTGCGCAAGCGTTGCCCCGCAGCTTATTGAATATGACGGCAGGATGGTTGCTTGTCATCTTTTTAGGAAAGGATAGTGGATTTCATCTATTTGAATGTGACTTTGTATTAACCATTTATTTTAAATAAGGATTCTTGAAAAAATAAATTTTCAACGTTAAATATATTTCTAATGTTTAAAACCTTTGCACTCCATATCTTTTTTAACAAGGTTTATCATGTAATCAGTTAAGATTTGTCTTGTCTTCTATGCCTTATCTATAATGAATCTATGATATTCTATATGCAGTCTTAAAGTTAACCTTGTCTGCTCTCCTTCAACTCGTTTAGGTCTGTCTGCGGCGGTCAAACAAATTTAATATGTAGTTCTTTCCCTAAACTGGAAGCTACTTTTTTTAAAAACTGTAAAGAAGGATTAGACCTACCATGCTCAAGCCTACTAATATTGCTTTGTTTCGTTCCTACTTTATCAGCTAATTCTGATTGTGACAAATTTTGCTCTATTCTTGCTTTTAAAATCTGATCTATTATCTCGTATTTTGGCGTAAGTTCTTTATAAGCTTTAAGCACCTCAGTATCTTCTAAAGCTTCAGCTTTAAAATCTTCCCATGTTACAGTAAGTTCATTAGGCGAATTTTTTTCTTCATCATTTCGATTATCCATGATATTATAAACCTTTTTAAATATTTTTTTATAAACAATTCTGTAGCAAGACTACAGAGAATTACAAGTTAAATAGTGCTGCAAATCAAACTGTAATAATGGCGTTATCTACTTTAATCATAAAATATAACGCATATAAGTAATTATTTTTATTTAAATTACTTATATGCTATTTAAATAATCTTTCATACGTTCTACGGCTACTTTAATATCGGTTGCTTTTGTGCTATTAGACTTTTTATAGAATCCGTGTAACAAAATAGCCTTATTTTTTACCCAAAAAAATAAAATTCTTAAATCATCATATTGAATTTGCAGAAGTTCTCTATTATTAGCTCCCTTCAGTCTATGAAAAGCTTTCGGATATTCTTTAGAAATATTATACCCGTGCTTTTTTAATAATTCTACAAGGTGCATCAACTCAGCATACTTACTTTTTTCAAGGCTCTTAAAAAATTTAACTACTGGTTTAAACATTTCAACTTCAAAAGTTTTATTGAACATAAATGAATCACTCCTTTTTTAAATATTTGATGAGTTTTAATTAGCTGCTATGACCTTAATTGTTATTATTATAAAAATTAAAATTAACCTCCTTTCATATACTCTTAATGTTAATATATCAATTATTCCAACTATATTAACATATCATATTTGATATGTTAATTGCAACATGGAAATATTTTTAATAAATTTATGGCTATTTGAATTTCTTGACCTTTTAACTTTATCTTTTAGTAAATTCACGCACTACTGACAAATTTTTATCCCTTTGTTTTGAAATCTTACTAGACGTTTTTTGACAAATATCATATAAAATCATATTTGAATGACATCCGCTATATCAACTCATTCTTTAACAACTATACTATTAAAACCTATAGCAGTAAAACCAGAATGTATTACAACATCTGTGTATTTAGAATAAAGTTTCTCTTCACTAGTGTCATGACCATATCGTTCTGGTATCGTACCACACAAACGTAAATGACCAAGTAACGAATGTATGCCATCTTGTTTTATTTCTTCAGTAATCTCATGTTCAATTTTTTCTGCATCCACACCAAAATTGCCACTTAGACGACTAATCTCTTCTATCCAATAATTACGTTTATCTTTTTGATATTTCGTAATAACTTCAATCTTTATATCACCCATCAATCCTCTCTGCCTGATCAATCAACATAATTGGAATGTCTTCTTTTACAGGATACGCAAGTTTGCATGAGGCGCAAATCAACTTGTCATTCTTATAATCCAGCTCACCCTTGCATTTTGGACATGCAAGTATCTCAAGGAGACTATTATCAATTGCCATAAATTCCACCTCTTTATTTTTTTAGAAAATTAGAAAACCTCAATAAGCCTTCCATATCTTTTGGCGTAATATCTGTAAATTTAATCCCTGCCTTTATATGTGAAGTCATAATGGTTGGCGTAGATAATTCAAGAGTAAATATATATCCCTTTAACCCCTCAACCTTGGCAATCTGGCCAATTGATAGTGACATGCCAACATTTTCCATGATATGAGGGACGTATGTTCCATGTTCAATCAATACAAATATCTCATGGAGACTAAAGGAAATCAATTTTGTTAGTGATATCAATGCACCTGAACTTATAACCGCATCTCCAAGATATTGTGGCGCTGAAACTTCTTTTTTGGCTGCCTCTGCCATAACCATTTTTATTTTTTTTGCTAGTATGTCAATTGAAAATGGTTTTGTGATATAGTCATTAACGCCTGATTTTATTGCGCTCTCTATAAATTTCTGGTCATCTTTTGCAGTAACCATTATAAATGGAATATCTCTAAATTGAGATTTTTGACGCACCCATCTAAGAAATTCTGCGCCATTTATATCAGGCATCTCCCAGTCACAGAGGATTATGTCAAAGTGCGTCCCAGATGTAAGTTTCTCTTGCGCCTTTTTGCCATTGCTTGCCTCTTCTATCTTTATGTCCTGAAAAATCTTTTTCAGACTAAGCCTTGTCATAGTCCGCATTGAAATCATGTCATCTACTATTAATACGCTTAATTCATTCATCAGAATCCTTTAAAAGCTATTGAAAAGTGAAAAGTGAAAAACAGTTAATAAGATTTTTTATTTATATGCTTTCCACTTTTAGTTTTTCACTTTTAACTTTTCACTAGCTTTTATATGCTTTTCACTTAAAACCGCCCTGCATCCTTAATCACATCTATTAGTTCACTCTTTTTTATATTATAATGCAAAGGTATTGTAAAAATAAAGTTACTCCCTTGACCTTCCTTGCTTTCTGCCCAAATCCTGCCGCCGTGATGTTCTATAATTACCTTACATATCGGAAGTCCAAGACCAGTTCCCTTTGGTTTATCAGTAAGCACATTGCCAATCTGTTTAAACTTCTCAAATACGCTGCCAACCATATTTGAAGGGATGCCAATTCCAGTATCTGATACATAGCATCTAATCTCAGATAAATCCCTTTTTATCTTATAGGTTATACCTCCACTATCTGTAAATTTTATGGCATTATTAATGATATTTGAAACTGCCTGAATAAGCCTGCCCTTATCTCCTATAATGATAAAATCCTCTCCGATAATCTCACTGATTAACTCAAGCCCTTTATCTTTAATCATCTGGAGTTTTGTCTTTAATGCCTCATTAAAGACCTCTACAATATCTACCTCATCCTGCTGCCATTCAATTTTGCCAGCCTCAATCTTTGCAATATCCAATACATCATTAATCAAAGCAGACAAACGAGTAGACTCTTGTTCCATTATATCAAGGGCTTCTGAAACATTTTTCATTTTTTTTATAAGTTTTTTTTCAGGCTCAACAATATTAGGAAATATATAATCATTTAGGGATTCTTTGACTAAAACAGTAAATCCAAGTATAGATGTCAGAGGCGTTCTAAGTTCATGAGAGACTGAGGAGAGAAAATCAGATTTTAATTGAGCAGCCTCTTTGGCTGCATTAATGGCTGTCTTTAATGCCTCCTCATATTCCCTTTTCTTTGTAACGTCTCTGTCCATAGATACCCAATGGATAAACCATGCCTTATCCACTAAACTATGAGATTCAACCATAATATTCTCGTTTTTGAATGGAACTATATGTGATTCAACCCAAAATTCAGCGCCATCCTTTTTATAGTTAGCGACTTCAATGGTTATTGGAGTATTAGTTTCAAAGGCAATCCTTGCCTTTTCAAGCTCCTTGGTATCTGTATTAACGCCATAAAATATATTTAATGTCTTACCAATTACCTCATCATTAGTATATCCTGTCATATTACAAAATGCCTTATTTACATATAGTATCTTTCTTCCAGGGTGGTCTACTGGCGTAGGTTCAAGAATTATCATAGTTTCATTTGTATTTTCAGCTGCCTGCTCAATTATATTTAACATCTTTTCTTGAGCATAATCCTTTAAAGCCCGTTCAATAGTAGTTGGCAGTAATTTTATATAATTATAATGAACATCCTTTACTATATAATCAGATGCCCCAGCCTTGACTACATTTACTGAGGTTTCAATATTCCCAGACCGTGTTGCAACTATCACAGGATAATCAATCGCAATATCAATTATCTCTAAGGCTGTGCCCTCTGTTAGCGCATATTCAGTAATAATAATATCAAATCTCTCCCTTTTAATCAGAGCCTTAGCATCTGCTACAGAACCAGCAATTATACATTGGTATGGCAGGTTCTCTATCTCTATCATGCTTAAAAACTGGGCTTGGTCTTCAGCGCCCATTTCAACCAACAATATTTTTATAAGTTCATTGTTCATTTTTATAAATCAATAGGACTGTTAAAAACATCAGGGGATTTGCTGATTAAAGCAAGATTCACAGTTGAGCAGATATTCAAGGTTGACAAGACAGATAATTTATTGCCCAATCCCTTAGAAAATCTTGAGAGTATAGGCGAAAAAATAGTCAATACAATACAAATTATAAATAATATTAGTACATGGTCCGTTGATTTCATAGTCAATATTAACAAAATCAAATGAAAATTTACAATACATTTTATGAGGCATTTAAAAGAACAGGGGCAAGGGTCGATAAAACCCTTGCCCCTGCGTCACATTAACAATGCCTAAAACATAAGTCTTGAATACAGATAAATCGTGTTGTTTCCAGAGGCATTTGAGCCCTTGCCGTCATAGTCTGTTGCAGCGCCGTCAAATTGTGTATATAAGGTATATTGAAGACCAATCTTTATATAATTTATTGGCAGATAAGTTGCTTCAGCTATAAATCCGTTGCTATTTGGGCTGCCATTGGCGCTATAGTCAATGTGTTTAGTATCCGTAGTTCCCATAGTATTGAACCAAGCAAGCGTTCCACCTATTGTGCCAAAGCTGTTACCTCTATAGGCGTAATTTACACGCGCCTTGATAGTGTTTAGATTGTTATTGAGATTTGAAGAATTTTTTGCCGCATTAGTTGCGGTTAGAGTCTGATACTCGTGTATCCATGTAGCCTGCACAGTAATAATATGCTTAGGTTTGATGTATTGATATTGGGCATCCAGAGCTATATCAAAATAGTTATCTGTAGGACCATCAATAGTTCCGTCAGGGGATATATTAGACACCATTCCATAAGTGCCTATCATCATAGAACACTCTTGTCCGCATTGTTTTTCATATGCAATACGCCAGTATGGGGTTAAGCCTTCTGCTATAGCGCCTACTGCTTGATAACCAGTTGGATCATTGAGATTATAATTTGCGCCAAATGGCTTTGTAATGCCGTTATAGGAAGTGCGGTAAGCGGTGAAATCTACATAGAGTGAATTATCCCACATTGCATATATGCCTAAGCCTCCTACTTGGTTATCTAATCCTCCATCTACCATAGCGCTGGCAGTTGGAGGATTTATTCCATTAACATGTGATTTTTCATATGGATATGACCAAAAAGGCGTAGTGTTATAGATATCTTCAACGGTTGGACGGTTATTTACCGTAAATCCAAATAAAAATGGCGCATCTCCAAGCGTGAGATTAGCAACCGCATAACGAATATCAACCGTATCAAGAACAATTGCATTCCCAATACCATCGTATGTGCCTTGTATAAAGGCGCCAAGGTTACCATAAATTCTGCCGCCATAGAATATATTGAATTCTGAAGGCAGATTTATATTATTTGTGTCGCGGTTAGGTGAGTTGAAAGGACTTGATACACCGTTGGTTAAGGTAGTGTTAGTATTATTTGCGGTATAAGATACTACTGCTCCAACGGATATTGGTGGAAGCGATGACTCCCATGTACCAGGATTAGCGCTTTGCGTGTAACCCCCAAGTTTAAATGCGCGCCCCATAGGAGTTAAATCCTGCCATATTGTATGGCAGTAATAACAACTTATTGAATTCTGGCGGGCAAAACTTGGTAAGGCGTATGAGTTATTGACAGGCGCAAATATTGCATTAAATAATAATGCTGATATAAATAAGAGTATAAATCTTTTATTATAATTCATATTCATTTCTTCTCCATGTTATTATTGTATTTCATCATATTTTACCCATCAGCTTTAGGGTATAAGATACTAGATTCCATCTTTCTTCTTCATTTAGAGAATCACTATATGATGGCATACCTGAACCGCTTAGCCCTGTACTAAATGACCTGTATCCGCTTTCAGGCTTAAATGTCGCCTTTGCCGTGCATGAGGTAAAGTCAAAGGGCAGTATAGGATTGCCCCAGTCGTCTATGATGTCTAAAGCCTTAGGACCATCTCCTTTACCTTCAGCGCCATGACAATCAGCGCATTTCATCTTTACCCAAATCTGCTCGCCTTTAGATATGGATTCAGCGCTGCCTAAATAATCTGGTTTGTTTATAGTTATTGGAGCGCATGAAGCGTCATTTGCATTTTCCGTCCAAACCTTAGAAAAGGTCTTGATATATTCTATAATTTTGCTGATTTCACTAGGACTTAGGTCTCCGTTTGAAGGCATATATGCCCTTGGGATACCGTTTTCAATAGTTTTTGCTAGATCATTATCCGTCGGCAGACAACCTGACGGAGTTGTACGGTATTTATATACTGCTGTAGTAAAGTCTCTTGGTAATTTAGTAAAGTCTCTTGGTTTTGTAGTCCATACCTTCCCAAATTTATAAAAACGAGGAAGCACTTGTACAAGACCCTTGCCGTCGCCAAGAGGCCCGTGACATAATACACATCTGCCTTCATAAAGGTTTTTACCATCGTCAGCAGTATATGCCGTAGATGATAAAAAGATTCCAACAGTTACAAAAAATAGAAAGATAAAAATACCTCTAAGCACTTCTTTTTTACGCTTAACCATCTCTTCTCCTCCTGTTAAGGTTTTTCATATTCTGCTCCTTTAAATCAAAGTAAGTGGGATAAAACCACTTTGAATCTGAGTGTATATTATAGCTTTCAGGACTTAGAATAATTATCTACTAAATATGATATATGTCATATATTAAACTATTCAAATATGTTTGTCAATGAGTTTGTTGAATTCTTCCTGTAAATTTTTTGTAAATGTTAAGACATTTGCCAAATCTTTATCATTAGCCAAATTTTGCAGTGACTGCGCCTTTTCTCTTAATCTTGTTGCCCCAATACCCGCACACGCTTAGACATTCAACAGCCATGTACTTAAAAGAAGACAGGCTCCTGAGTGCTGACCAGATATGTAAATACTTAGGTCATTCAGATGTTGCTATAACTCTTAGACATTACTTTCACGGATCACCGACTACCGCAGACTTAGGTATACCTGTAAACGGGTATTAAACTGGATAGATTGAATATGTTATACTTTGGAATATGACAATAAAAAAATACATACTATGGAGTAATAAACATGACCCAAGAGCCTAAAGAATTGATACCGCAAGAAAGGATAGAAGGAAAGATATTTGTAATTAGAGGCAAAAAGATAATACTGAATAAAGATATAGCGGAGCTTTACGATGTAGAAACAAAGATTCTTAATCAAGCAGTGAAAAGAAATATTGAGCGTTTTCCAGAAGATTTTATGTTTCAATTAACAAAAGAAGAATTTAATAACTTGAGGTCACAATTTGTGACCTCAAGATGGGGCGGTGATAGATATTTGCCTTATGCCTTTACAGAACAAGGGGTTGCAATGCTTTCAAGTATACTTAACAGCCGACAAGCTATAGCGGTTAATATTCAGATTATGAGAACCTTTATCAAATTTAGAGAAATGGCAATAACTCATAAAGACTTATCACAAAGAATAGATGACATGGAACGTAAATCTGACCACCAGTTTAAAATAGTCTTTGATACCCTTAGAGGCTTATTAGAGACCCCAAAGGTAACCCCCAAAGAGATTGAAGGATTTAAGAAATAACATTAGACAGGATACAAGGCATAAGGCTTTATTCAGACCGCTTTAACAAATAATAAAGAGGTAAAATAACATGATTAAAGACAAAACCAGAGCGCAAAGGCAATATGATGACTGCTTCAAGGTTTTAGAAGAGAATAAGGCAGCAATGGCAAGATTGATAGCAGATGGACTGATAACTAATAACCCAACTGTTGTGGAATTATGCAAAATACAAAATAAACTCAACGTTAGTATTGATTATATGGCGCAATCGGCAGCACAGGCGGAAGCAAGATTAGCCAAATTTGCCAAGAAACATAATCTTAATATAGATTAGATATGCAAAAAAAAAGCTACAACCGCAAATGATGAGATAATTTGATATGTTATACTCTTGAGATATGATACAAATAACAGAATATAGGTTTAATCTTGCTATAAATATACAACTTTATGTTTATTTTGAAACTGATAAAGATAAGGTTATAAGTTTTGTTGTAAAGCTGTCTTCAATCATTGAAAATAAAAAATATGAAATTCTTAGGTATGACAGTGGACATAATTATCCGCATAAGGATATACTAAATAAAGACGGTCAAGTTATTAGAAAGGTATGGTTTAAACATTTTAACAATAATGAAGCCTTAACAAAGGCTTTAATGGATATAAATAAAAACTTTGAAATATATCTTGAGAGGTTTAATAAGAAATGGTTCAAATAGCAGCTAAAAAAGATATAAAAATTAAAAAAATACCTACCGTTCAAGAAATAAAAGATTTAATTGTAAGTCTTGGCGGTAAAGAAATAACCGACGAAGACAGACAGACCGACTGGTATAAGTTCATATCTAAAAAACCTGACTGTTTTAATAAATCTTAATCTATCCTTGAGTATACTTCAATATCAATTCTGCCGTGAAATCTACCATGCTACAATAGCACTGAACGATTTATCTTAGTCAAACCATACCAAAGTATATGTCAAGGTCTGATAGTTAAAATACATAATGAATTAATACTATCCAAACACGCCAGAATTGATTTTAAATCAAGATGTCTAAATCCAATTAGACTATATCCTGAGATACCCTGTCTGCCTTAACCACGCTTTGACCAGTAAACGATTAACAATTGACCCATGTCTTGATATGTATATATCATATATAAAACTATTCAAATATGTTTGTCAATGAGTTTGTTGAATTCTTCCTGTAAATCTTTTGTAAATGTTAAGACATTTGTTAAATCTTTATCATTAGCCAAATTTTGCAGTGACTGCGCCTTTTCTCTTAATCTTGTTGCCCCAATACCAGCAGATGCGCCTTTAAGGGCATGGGCAATGGACTTTATCTTAACCGGATCTCCTTGAGAGACCTTTAGGGAGTCTATTAGATTTTGAGCGTCTATCAAGAATGCATCAAAAATCTCTCTAAAGAGTTCCTCATCTCCATTTAACCTCTCCATTACCTCATCCTTATCTAAAATTAAATGGGGATAGACCCTATTTAATTGGTGTGTAACACTTTCATTTTTTAAATCATTGTCAATTAAATAGGGTCTGTCCCTATTTAATTCCAGTCTGTTAATCTCCGCAAAAAGCTCGCTTTCTTTGATAGGCTTAGACACAAAGCCATTCATTCCAGCCTTCAAACACTTATCTCTGTCCTCTGACATTGCGTCTGCCGTAAGGGCTATTATTGGAATATTTGAGGTCATCCGTATAATCTTAGTGGCAGTAATCCCGTCCATCTCCGGCATATGAATATCCATCAATATCAAATCAAGATTATCTGTCAAAAGCGCTACAGCCTCCTTCCCATTATTTGCAACCTCTACTAAATGCCCTCGTTTTTTCAAAAGCGCTAAGGCTAATCTTTGATTTACATATATATCTTCTGCAAGCAATATCTTTAATTGTCTGGTATCAACGCCATTTAATCCACCTTGGACTTCTAAGACATTTTCTGAAACCGCAGATGGCGAGATCAGTTCAATCAATCTTGACTTCTTGATTGGTTTAAAGAGATGTCCTGTAAACCCATGCATATGGAATCTCTCAATCTCTCCTGAACTGTGATTTGTATTTAGGGTTATTATCTTAATCTCCGCTTGCTGCGGATTATCCCTTAGATGACTTACAACAGTGTTGAGTCCCATCATCTTACCGCTGACTATTACTACCTTAAACGGATTGCCTTCCTCAAAGTGTTTAGTGAGCAGTAATAAAGCACTATCCGAATCTCCTGCCTCTGTTACTTGAGAGCCGATAGAGGTCAGCATTTCTCTTAATATCCGCAGATGTAAAGAGTTATCATCAATTATTAGGGCGCTTATATCTGGAAAATATTTAGGTTTATCATCAGAATGAGGCTGTTGTTTAAAGGTGATTGAAAATAAAAATGTAGTTCCTGCGTTTATCAAGCTCTTTACTTTAATCTGTCCTCCCATCAATTCTATAAGCTGTTTTGTAATGGTAAGCCCAAGCCCAGTGCCTCCATATCTTCTGGTAGTAGATGTATCTGCCTGAGCAAAGCTCTCAAATACCATGTCAATCTTATCCTCTGGTATCCCAATACCGCTGTCAGTCACTGAAAATTCTATTACCGCTGTATCAAGTATTGATTGGTTGTCAATCCTTTTAAGAGTGACCAATATATCGCCAATATCAGTAAATTTAATGGCATTCCCAATGAGATTAATAATTATTTGCCGAATCCTTGTTGGGTCTCCAATCAATTTTAAAGGGACATCTGGATAGATATGATATAGAAGTTCAAGCCCCTTTGTATGCGCCTGTAGAACTAATGCCGAACACGCCTGTTCAATCGTATCTTGAAGGTCAAGATTAGTCATCTCAAGGGTCAATCTTCCTGCCTCAATCTTAGAGAGGTCTAAGATGCTGTTTATAATATCAAGGAGAGAATCTGCCGAGAGTTTTACCATTTCAAGGTATTCCCTTTGTTCATCATTCAATTGAGTCTCTAAAGTCAGGGCAGTCATGCCGATAATGCCGTTCATAGGCGTTCTGATTTCATGGCTCATATTTGCAAGGAATTCGCTTTTTGCTCGGTTTGCCCTCTCTGCGTCATCCATTGCAGACTTGAGTCTTTCCTCAGCATCTTTCTGATTTGTAATATCGCGTGAAACCCCCATTGAGCCAATTATTATTCCTTCAGAATCCTTTAATAATGAAGCGGAGATAAACACAGGAAATTGCCTTCCATCTTTGGTAATGCTTACTATCTCGTCTGAGAATTGACCGTTTTGTCTTAAGCGTTCCTTTATCATTAGACCAACTTTCCTGTCAGAATATAAAATCCCTGTTGGTTTTCCAATAATTTCATCAGGGCTATAACCAAATGCCTTTTGAGCAGCCATATTAAATTCAACAATATTTCCGCTCTGGTCTGTAGATATTATCATATCAAGGGAACTTTCAATAAGGCTTTGGGAGTATTTTTGGGCATTCTTTAATTTATCCGCAGTTGATTTGCGCTCTATAATCTCTAGTTGCAAAAGGGCATTTATCTCAGTGAGCTTGACAGTTCTATCTTGCACTCGTCTTTCAAGGAAATCATTGGTTTTAAGGATTTCTTCATAGAGTCTTGCATTATCAATTGCAATGGCAGCATGGGCAGATAATACGCTCAACAGCTTTGCGTCTTCAGATGTATAGACATCGCGTTTTTTGTTTTGAACAAGCAGCGCGCCAATTGCTATATTTTTATTTCTAAGAGGCAGGCATATTAGAGATGTCTCAGAGGATTGAAGGAAATTATTGACAATCTCTGCCCTGCCTCCAGTTATCACTTTATTGAATATCTCAAGGAAGATTTCGCGTGGTTTTTGCTTTATACTAATATCCTCAGTAGGAGTTGCAAGGTAAAGGCTGTTGTCTTCATTATTTATTAGATAGACCTCTACAGAGGTTGTCTTTACAAGACGCTTAGCCTCATCTACTAAGATTGCAAGGATTTTATTTAACTCAAGGGAGGATGTAATCTTTTCAGCAATATCATATATCAGGGTTATCTCTCGATATTTATTGAGAGTTTCCTTTGCAATGGTCTTTTTTTCAAGTTCAATCTCAGACAGGGCTTTAAGCATTAAGGCGGAAGCTTTGGCTGCCTCTTGACCTGTAACATAACCAATATTAGCATCAATCAAAAATCTTTTATCATCAGGTCTGCCGATAGTTCCAAATAGCAGACTTCCTTGACTATCATAAACGCCTATCTCCTGTTGAGCTGCGCTGCATATTGCAGCTATAGCATCTGAGGCGCTGCCATGACTCAATATCTTTTTTAGTTTCATAATAATTTTTACCTTAATGTCCGCAATGTGACATTCTCTCTTTAAACTATCTTAATCCTCCCTTTAATGTCAAGAAACAATTGTCTCTATTTAGACAGACTTTTTTTGCATGAGCAACTAATGTTGCACCCCTGTTTTTATTAATATAGTGTATGGGCGTATTGCAATTGCCCATACACAAGCTATTTACTGTAAAATATATAGCTGGCATGAATATTGCTAAAATTAATTAGGATAAGAAATATGAAAAATATTGGGTTAAATAGAGTAGAGCAGAAATGCAGGTATCTTGATAAAGACCCAGAGCCAAAATGCAAGGTATTTACAGAGACATATGTGCCAAGCGATTTCCAGGTTGATGAATATTGCACTACCATAGATCATCAAAAATGTTCTTTTTATTCTATTGCTGAAGATGGGGTTACATTAAGTGAAAGAGAGATAATGTTATTTAATACGTAATCGTGTTTTAAGGAGATTTGATATGGGAACACTTAATTTCAAGTTTGAGCTTTCTGGATATGTAGGAATTCTCAAGATTTATAGCGATCTCACACCTACCAGTTCTGAGGGATTTGGAGAGGCGTTAAAGATGTCTTTAAATCTTGCAGATCATGTTATTGTAAATCTCGAAAAGGTCAAAGAATTTGATTTAGTATGCCTTAAAGTTTTGTGTTCAACATATAAAAGGTCTAAAAAATTAAAAAAACTCCTAACTCCAGTGGCAAGGGCAATGCCTTCAATAAAAAGCAAGCTTGAAAGTTCAGGGTACTGCAAGTACATCTGCAAGGTGCCAGATCATATGAACTATGGTAATTATGAGTGTCTGTGGGTTAGATGATTATACGTAGTTAAAAGTGTAAAGTGAAAAATAATTAAGGAAAAGTTTTTATTTAAATGCTTTTCACTTTTAGTTTATCACTTTTAACTTTACACTTATTTTGAGGAGGACTGAGGTTTGGGTCGACATGCAGCAAGGGTGGATGAATTTTTTTGTATTTTATATCTTTCTAAACAGTTGTTTTATAACTTAATTATGATTATCTAAAAATATTAAATTACCGCTGTCATATAATTTTTTATATTTTAAAATCATTGCTTTCTTATTTATAAGACTTTCATCAATCACGCCTGTCATTTTAAAATCCGTCTCTATTTCTTCAAATATCATTTCTATTTCATCTAAAGTAAAATCCTTAATAATTCCAACAATTGCAGTAGGCACATTTATTTCTTCAGCGTTCATAGTTTACCTTGTGAGGATATTTTATATTGATGGTCATATTTACTTTCTATGCCATCTATTCCTTGCGATTTCATGTTTTTACTCCCTGTTTAATATATTTTTTGGCATATTTTCAAGTATAGCATAATAAAAATCCCCGCCGCAAGCAGCGGGTATTCAGCATAATATAAGAGCCTATAGCAAAAGTAATAATAAAGCATATTAAAAAGATAAAGACTATTCACCGCCGAGACGTAGGGGCAGATCTTGTGCCTGCCCTGTTTTATCATTTACCCAAAAGGGCAGGCACAAGACCTGCCCCTACAGTCAATTCTTTCTCTACAACGCAGGATAGATAAATTAACGTGTTTTGATTATCTCCTGCCTTACTTTGCGCCTTTGTTATGAGTAATTCTTTCTTTATCAGGCATATAACTTGCTTATCTATATTAACCATCAATAATAAGATAAAAAGGGAGACAATATCTACCAACCTATAGAAATAGTTTCCTCAAACTACAAAATATTTTCATTTATCAAAAAATAAACTTGCAATTTAGATATTATATGTGATAATGTTATAGTCGATGAAAAATTAACGGTATAAATTTGCTTATTATTAATATATAATTATGCAAAAAAATGCAAAAAATGAGCCATATAAATTATTAATTAAAACTTTGGAGACTGGTGAATGAAAGAAAAAGACATCTTTGATGAAATAATCAATATCGGTAAGAAACGCGGGTCTCTGACCTATGATGAGATAAACGAAGCCCTTCCCTCTGAATTCTTCTCTCCAGATGAAATAGAAGATTTAATGGACCTCCTCCAAGACATCGGAGTTAAGGTTGTTGACCAAGAGCGCGCCTCACCGCTTGTCGAGGTCGAAGAAGAGGCTGAGGGTTATGAAAAAACCGAAGACCTTGTACAGGCTTATTTTCATTCAATGGGAAATATATCAATCTTGAGCAAAGACGAGGAAACCGAACTTGCAAAGAGTCTTGAAGAGGGCAGAGAGATTATCAAGGCAATCATTATATCCCTTCCTTTATTTCATAAATTAGAGGCTGGGCTTGATAAAAGCGATGATACGATGCTTGAGGATGAGCGCGCAGATGAAGCCCTTAAATTGACCATCACAAGGCTTGAAGAATTGATGGATTATATTGCCCTGATTGACAAAAAACGCGTCCGCTTTGGCACTATTAAAGAGGTCAAACAAAAGATTGATCTCCTCCGCTCAAAGGGCGCAAACACAAGACGTGAAGAGAGTATCTTGGATGAGTTGATATTTGATAAGGCTGAGCACGAAAGGCTTGAGGCTGAGATAGGAGTTACAGTCAAGGAATTAAAGGTTCTTTGGGACAGGATTTCAAGGGCTAAGGAGCTTGTTAGAAAGGCTAAGAATGAACTTATCACCCGAAATCTTCGTCTCGTTGTAAATATCGCAAAAAACTATGTAGGCAGAGGTCTGCCCCTTTTAGACCTGATTCAAGAGGGCAATATTGGACTTATGAAGGCAGTTGATAAATTCAAATATGAAAAAGGCTTTAAATTCAGCACATATGCAACATGGTGGATAAGGCAGGCAATCACCCGCGCCCTTATTGATCAAACCAAGACAATAAGAGTGCCTGTTCATATGATGGAGTTTTATAACAGGGTCACTAAGGCTTCCCGCGAGATAACCCAAGTCTACGGCAGAGAGGCTACCAATGAAGAGATTGCTGTAAAACTTGATGTCCCAGTCCGAAAGGTTGAGGAGGTATTTAGGGCTATTCAAGATCCAATCGCCCTTCAAACGCCTGTTGGAGACGAAGATACAGAGTTAGAGGATTTTATAGGAGACAAAAATAACCCATCTCCATTTACAGGCACTGAAAAAAGCGAGGCGTCAGAATATATACAAAGAGTCCTTAAAACACTGACAGCCAAAGAAGAAAAGGTCATAAGAATGCGTTTTGGCATAGGCGTTGACAGGGATCATACTCTTGAAGAGGTAGGCAGGCATCTCTCCATTACAAGAGAAAGAGTAAGACAGATTGAGGCTAAAGCTCTAAGAAAGCTGAAACATCCGAGCAGGCTAAGGGCTTTGAAAATATTGACTTCGTAAAAACTTATCTTAAATGAGAAGTAGGGGCTTATTGCATAAGCCCTTTCAGCGTCATAAAGGGCTTATGCAATAAGCCCCTACGCGTGAAAGCTTTACTTTTTTGAATTCAACTTAATATGAAAAGACATTAATGCTAAAAAAAGAAAATAATACGCAGCCTCCAAAGAAGGTCTTTATCCTTGGGCTTCCTAATTCTGGGAAGAGTCAGATATTTAATAATCTAACCGGGCAGTATACAATAGTCGCAAATTATTCCTTTACCACAGTTGCCGCAAAAAAAGTGAAGGTAACCTTTAAAGATACAAATTATGAGATAGTTGACACGCCTGGGTTTCATAGTTTATACATCCAATCAGAAGAAGAACTGCTGATAAGAGACATCATATTTGAACAAAAACCAGATATTATTATATTCTGCATTGATTCAAACCGTTTAAAGCAATCCCTTGTGCTTTTGGCTGATATTATTGAGCTTGAGATACCTATGGTAATCCTCCTAAATGCCCTTGATGAAACGGCTATAAAGGGAATATGGATAGATTCAGATGCCTTATCTGCAGCCCTTGGCATACCTATTATAGAATCAATAGCCATAAAAAGCATTGGCACAAATGAACTTATAAAATCGCTTAAAATTGCCAGAGTCGGCAGACTTAAACTTAATTATGGCGATATTGTTAATCAAGGAATATCTGCAATTGCCAAAGAACTGCCTGATTCATTGAGATTTCGTAATAAGATCGCCTCATTAATGCTTCTTTCAGACCCTTTTATTGACAAATATCTAACCAAACAAATTGATGAAGAGTTGATTTCAAAGGTCAAAGGCATAGCCTCAGATACGATTTTTCAATATGAAAGAAATTTGGGTATTATTATTAATAACAAACGAAGCAGCTGGGCAGATGAAATAACTTACAAATTCACAAAGAGACAAAAAATTGCCCCAGGACAGTTATCGCAGCAAATAGCAGGAGTTTGCAGACATCCAGTTTATGGCGTGCCAATATTGCTTGGCGTTATTCTTATCTTATATTACTTTGTGGTAAATGTCGCTGGGATAATAGCGCGTTTCATGACAAATGTAATACAAATTCCAGTGGTAGATTATATTAATGGAATGGGACTGACAAGGTTTTGGTCTGAATTTCTGGTTGGAAATTACGGGATATTAACGCTTGGGCTGATGAATGCAATCATTACAGTGCTGCCTATATTATCTATATTTTTCTTGATTTATCATATACTTGAAGACATTGGCTATATTCCCAATCTAAGTATTCTAACTAAAAACATTCTCAGTAAAATAGGTCTAAGCGGCGCAACCATAATGCCTCTTACCCTTGGTTTCGGTTGTAAGACAATGGCAACGCTCACTACAAAATCAATAGCTTCTAAAAAAGAACAATATATCACAATATTTTTACTGGCATTTGCAGTCCCTTGCGCCTCACAGATGGGGCTTAATATGGCAGTGCTAGGGAAATTAGGTCTCAAAGCCCTTTTTACGGCATTTGGGTTTCTGCTGATAGTAGATATATCCATGGGATTGATATTAAATCTGCTGATAAAGACTGATAAAAAGGGTATATTTATACAAGAACTCCCCCCTATAAGACTGCCTGGTTTCAGGGCAGTTATTAAAAAGACATATTATCGCTTATATTGGTTTTTAATGGAGGCAGTGCCTGTATTTATTTACGCAGCCCTTACCCTCTTTACATTTAACGAGCTTGGGATTTTAGAAGGGCTTAAAAAAATTCTCTCCCCTTTGATAGTAGGGTTTTTGGGCCTGCCAATAGATATGGTTGATGCCCTTATACTTACAATAGCAAGACAAGAGGCTGCTGCTGCATATATAATCAAACTAATAGAAAAAGGCAATATAACATATATACAAACTATAGTAGCAATATGCCTAGCCCAGATGTTCGTGCCTTGCTTTGCAACAATGGTTGCAATGGGTAAACAGCTTGGCACAAAAAAGGCTCTTTTAACAATATTGATTATAAATTGCAACGCATTTATATTTGCAGGTGTCTTAAATGCGCTGCTGCGCTTAATATTTTAATCTACAATCATAAATTCATTCCCATGCCCAAAATTCTTTTAAATCAAGGCTCAATTGATTATTCATTGATATTAACCGCCTTTATCACTTAAAAAAAATTGAATGACATAAATTTAACATAACTAAAATATTTATTTTTAATTATTTTTAATTATTTTTAATTATAAAAAACCTTTGGATAGTATAAGATATGAATTTTAAAGGATATTTTAGATTAATCCTCACAATGTTATAAAAAAAAATATTTTAAAAAAAAATTTGTATTTTTTATATTTAATAATATGCTATTATAGATCAGAAGCATATTGGAGTACTAGTAAACATAGAAAGTATAGGGCATTAGTTAATACAATACCTTAGTTTATCTATAGCTTTACCTCCTATGTCTTCAAATTCTTAAAAGGAGGTAAATCCGTATGGCTAAAGGTACAGTAAAATGGTTCAACGAGTCAAAAGGCTTTGGATTCATCACACAAGAAGATGGCACTGATGTATTTGCTCATCACTCTGACATCCAAGGTGAAGGCTTCAAGACATTGGCTGAAGGAGAATCTGTAAGCTTTGATGTAGTCAAGGGCGATAAAGGTCTCAAGGCAGTCAAGATTGTCAGGCAGTAATCAAACAGTAATATTTAAAATATTACTAAAATAGGGCAGTGTTAAGAGTAGTATTTCTTAATGCCACAAAAGCTGCAGAAAAGCCACAAAAAGAAATACAAGGCAGGCTCTTTTATAGAGTCTGCCTTTTCTTTGGATATCTTTTTCAAATGGAATAAATGGGGACAGACACTATTTAATTGGAATTAACTATTAAAAGTGGGTTTAATTGGAATTAATTAAATAGTGTTTGTTACCATTTATTATCAAAGAGGACTAATGTACGATAAATTTTACAAATTTAATATTTCTGATGAGGTATTAACTGCCTTAGCAGAGATGGGCTTTGAAGAGCCTACACAGATACAAAAGATTGCTATACCGCCAGTTCTTGAGGGTCTTGATATAATTGGCGTTGCTCAAACCGGCACAGGAAAGACTGCTGCATTTGGAATTCCAATGATTGAGCGTAATATCAAGGGAAAAAGCAAGTCACCGTGTTCTCTAGTCCTTGTTCCGACTAGAGAGCTTTGCATTCAAGTGGCTCAAGAAATGAATAAAATGGGTAAAAACAAAGGTTTTACCACAATCCCTATCTATGGCGGTCAATCCATTGAGCGTCAGATAAAAAGTTTAAAGAGAGACATTGACCTTGTAGTCGGCACTCCTGGACGTGTGATTGACCATATAAAACGTAAAACATTGCTTTTGAACGGCGTATCAATGGTTGTGCTTGATGAAGCGGATGAGATGTTAAATATGGGTTTTATTGAGGATATCCAGACCATTCTTAGTGAAACCCCAGATGCTCGTCAGACCTTATTATTTTCTGCCACTATGCCTGAGCAAATTGTGCGAATCTCTAAGCAGTACATGCGCTCGCCAAAGAGAGTATCTGTTGATACAAAGGATATGGTAGTTGCAAAGATAAAACAGATATTTTATGAGGTAAGGGAAGGCGATAAGGCTAAGGCGCTTACAAGGATACTTGATGTGCAGGATCCATCTTTGACTCTGATATTTTGTCATACAAGGCGCGATGTAGATGAACTCTCTGCAAAGTTGCAGCAGATGGGCTATGAGGCAGGTGCGATTCATGGAGAATTCACGCAGGCTCATAGAGATGAGATGATGTACAAATTTAAAAACGGGGATATTGATATACTTGTTGCAACAGATGTCGCTGCAAGAGGGCTTGATATAAATGACGTATCTCATGTTATCAATTATAGTATCCCGCAAAATCCTGATGCCTATATTCATAGAATAGGAAGAACTGGACGAGCAGGAAAATCAGGGATTGCCATAACATTTGTAACACCGCGTGAGAATAGGCAGCTAAGGCTTATAGAAAAAACTGCTAGAACAAAGATAGACAAAGGTATTTTACCGACAAGGAAAGAGGTAATAATTGCCAGAGAGCGAGATATTTTTGAAGAGATGGAGGAAGTTATCTCTGAGGGCAAATATAAAGATTATAATTCCTTAGTTACAAATCTATTAAATATACATTCAGTTGAAGATGTAGCCTCTGCCGCATTATTTCTATTGTATGGCGATCATGAAGTTGAGCATATTGATGAGATAGAGTCTATTAAAATAAGCAATAGAACCGAGATGAGAAGGCTGCTGCTTTCCATTGGTAAAAAAGACCAGATAAAGGTTGGGGATATTGTAAGAACTGTATCAGAAAGACTTGGAATACCAGGGCGAAATATTGGCAAGATTGTAGTATTTGATAAATATAGCCTAGTAGAAGTCCCGATAACTATAGCAGAGCAAATTATAGGTTCAATCAATGACCTGATTATTGATGGTAAGAAGGTAAGGATTGAAGAGGATAAGAAAAAGACCATGACCAGAAATGAAAGGGTTAATAAAGGTGTTAAACCCAAAATGGACAGGAAAAAAACTCGTTAATTTTCTGGTTATACTATCATAGACTTAAATAGGGACAGCGACCATTTATTTCTTATAACATCGACAAATATTGAGGACAGATATTCTTGGAGGTCTTGTATTTTACTAATGAAAAGAGAAAGGCAGATAAATTACCAACGTAGGGGCAGGCACAAGACCTGCCCCTACGATTTTCGCTTTATGGTGAGTTCTTTTTTAAATTAAATAGGGACAGACCCAATTTAGTTAAAGAGACTCTTAAGATAGAGGTTGAATCTTATTTATAGCTTGTAACTCTGTTGAAGAAGCAATGGAGGCAATTAATAATGCAGAGGACGATTAAAATATTTTTATTCTTCCTTGTTTTTTCTCTTTTAATCATATATAATAAAATCATGGAAACAATATTTGATACATACGCATTTATAACAAAACTAAAAGAAGCTGGTATGCCTGAACAGCAGGCTGTAGTAATGTCTGATACCATAAAGCAGGTTGAACAGTCAACGTCTGATAACATCAAGCAGGTAAAGCAGTCAACGTTTGATACCATCAAGCAATCAGAGCAATCAAAGTCTGATGTTTTGGCAACTAAAGCTGATGTCCAAGCTGTTAGAACCGAATTAAAAGCAGATATATTACAAGTCAAAACCGAATTAAAAGCTGAGATATTACAAGTTAAGGCTGAACTTTCAGGGCAGATAATGCTCCTGCGCTGGATGTTAGGATTTGTCCTAGCTGGTATTGTTTCTATTATATTCAAGCTCTTCTTCACTCCTTAGAAGGTTGGGGTCAGGTCTTGTATTTTAGCATTTAATAAAATAATTTGGTTCTTGTTTTTTTCTTTTAATCATATATAATAAACACATGAGTGTAATAGTAATACCAAAAACATTGAGTATGATACTTGGTGAAGAGGCAACTGATGCGTTGATTACAGTCATTGATTAAATAAGGACAGCGGCAATTTATTTCTTATTGAAAGGTCTTCCTTTAGTTTGAGTAGTGAAAAAAGAAAAGGAATTCACCGCAGAGGGTGTAAGGACTACTGGTAAGGCTGGTTGATCTATTATTATCGTATCAACCTCATAAGTTTCTGCTCTTCTCTGAGCCATTTCGTATTGGTTATCATAATCAACTTTCTCCTTCCCGCCTTCTAATCTAATTTAACATTTAGGAAGTGTCTCATATATATTGGCACAGAGGTATCCCCAATTAATCCTGCTTTATTATAAAGACTTATGTTATAATATAATCATGAGATTCCTAAATGTAAAAACAGATTTTGCCTTTAAAAAGGTCTTTGGCGGAGAGGGCAGCAAAGACATCCTTATCAGTTTTCTGAA
>Ga0315281_10002981_pt1 | contig 24936 bp, 18 predicted proteins | sample YL17G07_0_MG_FD_204540 | JGI IMG/M metagenome (GOLD analysis project Ga0315281, IMG submission 204540) | Sediment microbial communities from Yellowstone Lake, YNP, Wyoming, USA - YL17G07_0 | ecosystem: Environmental > Aquatic > Freshwater > Lake > Sediment | place: USA: Wyoming | collected... | reverse complement strand
GGATGGGCACAGGTTTAAACTTTGAGTCGACCAGGAAATTAGCTCGATCCACTTCGATTCCAGTGATTGCTTCTGGTGGGGTTTCGCAAGTTGAAGACATTGAACATCTCCTGGAGTTAGAGCCGGATGGAGTCATCGGAGTGATTGTAGGGCGCGCCCTCTATACGGGGAACCTCGATTTGAAAGAAGCAATTCAAGTGACAAAGAGATTGGGATGTCATGCCGAACCCTGAAAGTGTCATTCTGAACTCGGTTCAGAATCTCTTCAGGGCAGGCTTGTTTCGGCATCTCATAAAATACATTCAGACCCAGAAATCGTAGACCCTGATCCTGAAACAAGTTCAGGATGACAAATTGAAAAAAGGACGATGTAATAAATGCTGGCCAAACGGATTATCCCCTGTCTGGATGTAAAAAGCGGGAGAGTGGTGAAGGGAACTCAGTTTGTAGACCTGAAGGATGCCGGCGATCCGGTTGAGAATGCAAAGGTCTATGACGAGCAGGGGGCAGACGAGATCGCCTTTTTAGATATCACCGCCTCGTATGAGGAGAGGGATATTCTCATTGATATTGTTCGCAAGACAGGAGAAGAGATCTTTATCCCTCTCACGGTGGGAGGCGGGATCAGACGTTTGGAGGATATTCGGAAACTTCTTAAAGCTGGAGCGGATAAGATATCAATCAATACCGCTGCAGTCAGAGATCCCTATTTTGTAGAAAGAGCCTCGAAACGTTTTGGGAGCCAATGTATCGTCATCGCCATTGATGCAAAAAGAAAAGGGGAAAGTTGGGAAGTTTTCACCCATGGAGGAAGGGTTCCCACAGGAGTGGATGCAGTCCTTTGGGCAAAGAAAGTGGACGAAATGGGAGCGGGCGAGATCTTGCTGACGAGCATGGACCGGGATGGGACAAAGGATGGCTACGACATTGAATTGACCCGAACCATTTCAGAGCAGGTGAGTATCCCCGTCATCGCTTCAGGAGGGGTCGGCACTCTTGAACATCTTTATGATGGGCTGGCTTTTGGAAAGGCCGATGCAGTCCTGGCAGCTTCCATTTTTCATTATCGGGAATTTACGATTGCTCAGGTGAAATCGTATTTGAAAGAGAGAGGGGTCATCGTACGACTCTGATGAATTCGAAGAGCGTCATTAAGTCATGAGGTCATTGTGTCATTAAGACACTAAGACTCTAAGACGCTACGACATAAAAACCCTATTTGAAAAGCAAATACTTGAACCCTTGAACCCTTCATAAAATAATGAGCCGTTTCTTCCTCCTTTTTTCAACCGGGTTTGGAGTCGGGTACTCTCCCATTGCCCCAGGGACGCTGGGAACTCTCATCGCCATCCCTGCCTATTATTTTCTTTCCGAAATCCCTTCACCGCTCTATGAAATCACTCTGGTTGGTTTTTTCTTTCTCTCTGTTTGGATTTCAGAAAATGCCGAGATATTTTTTGGGAAAAAAGATGATCCGAGGATTGTCATCGATGAGATGATGGGTTTCCTCATCACCATGCTCTGGGTTCCAAAAACGACTCGCTTCATCATCATCGGTTTTTTTCTCTTTCGGTTTTTTGATATTCTCAAACCATTTCCTATCCGCCGTCTGGAGAGAAGATGGAAGGGAGGATGGGGGGTCGTCTTGGATGATGTGATGGCAGGAGTCTATGCCAATATCATTCTCCATCTCATTGGGAGGATTTATCCATGAAATTAGAAAAGATCATAGGAGATTATTTGAGAGAAAGAGGATGGACGCTGTCCATTGCAGAGTCTTGTACCGGAGGACTGGTCAGTGATCTCATCACCAATGTGTCAGGGAGCTCAGACTACTTTGAAGGAGGAATGGTTACCTACAGCAATGATTCGAAAGCAAAGCATTTAGGGATTCCATTGGATTATATAAAGAGGTACGGAGCTGTGAGTCCACAGGTGGCGAGGAAGATGGCTCAAGGAGTTCGTAAAGCTTTTAATACGACATTCGGATTATCCACCACAGGTGTGGCAGGACCAACAGGTGGAACAAAGAGGGCTCCTATTGGGAGAGTGTTCATCGGATTCGCCAACGGAAGAAGAACTTGGGTGAGAAAAGAAGATATAAAAGGGAGTCGCAGAGCGGTTAAGAGGAAGGCTGCCGAAGAAAGCCTTGAGTTTTTTTATGGAACATTAATTCGTTCCAGACGGTCTTGAATTGAGAAGGTTAATCTTTCCATGTGAATGTTTTCTTCTTGAAATTTTATTTTTTTGCCCCATAATAGAGAGAGGCAAGGGTGCGGGTTAAGAAGCCAGTTTGCCTGCCTGCCGCAGGCAGGGTTTAGGGTTAAAGGGCTAAGGTTGAAGATTTAAGAACCAACGACAATACCCATTGACGAAACCGGCATCTTTACCCTAACCTTCGAACAATAGACTTTCATTTTTTTAAGGAGGATGGGTCGATGAAGCTTGAGAGGTTTGAGGGTTGTTGGACAGCTATGGTGACCCCTTTTAGTCGAAAAGGGGAAGTCGATTTTGAAGGTCTTGAGAAGAACGTTCAATTCCAGATAGAGAATGGGGCAAACCTCGTCCCCACTGGAACGACGGGCGAATCTCCCACGTTGGACTGGAGAGAACACGACAGGGTGATTACGAAGACGGTTAAGTTGGCAAAAGGTAAAGGCTTTGTTGTTGCAGGCACAGGTTCAAATTCAACCAGTGAGGCGATAAGAGGATCAAAACACGCTGTGGAAGTAGGTGCACAGGGGGTACTACTCGTCGATTGTTATTATAACGGACCCTCTTCCCTCGAACTGAGGACACAATATTACGAATTGATTGCAAAGGCGTTCCGGAAGAGCTTCGTTGTGCCTTATGTCATCCCCGGAAGAACAGGGACGAAATTGGAGGTGGAGGATCTGGCCATCCTTCATCGCAAATATAAGAATGTGAGATCGGTGAAGGAAGCAACCGGAGATCTCGAGCGGATGGCCAAGACGAGAACTCTATGTGGAGAGGACTTTGATATTCTCTCCGGAGATGACGATAAAACCTATGAGATGATGACTCGGAATGACATTCGTGCTTCCGGGGTGGTCTCGGTGATGTCGAATATCGTTCCAGGACCCATTGGTGAGATGGTGAAAGCAATACGGAATGGAAATATGGAGAGGGTCAATCGGTTAAAAGATATTCTCGATCCCCTTTTCAAAGTGGTGACGGTCAACACCATTGAATCTTATGAAGGGTTTGAGGTCCCCTGCAAATTTAGAAACCCGTTAGCGATCAAGACCATGATGAAAGGCATTGGACTGCCCTCCGGGCCATGCCGTCCGCCCCTTGGAAAGATGACCCCTAAAGGAATGGAGGTTGTCAGGAGTGCCCTTAAAGAGGTTTATGGAAAGGATAAAGAGGTATTCAAGCCCCTTCAAGAATTTTATAAAATCGATGTCGAGGAGCGGCTCTTCAACGACCGTTACTGGAAGTAGCTGATTGAATGAAAGAGAAAGGAAAAGGCCTGCCTCTGAGAAGTGAGGGACAGGCCTTTTTTATGAAGATTGAAGATGGGAAGGCATAAAATGTGATAAAGTGTTTTGGGAGATGATTGGAAAAAAAAGAGGAAAGGTTACATGGAGAAAATTGGAAAAAAGGAAATCGATGCCGATAAAAGGGTGGATCGTGAGTTGATGCTGATTGACGGTGAATGGACAGGAAGTGTTGATAGTCGCTTCCTACCCGTTGAGACTCCCAGTCATCGAGGCGCTGTGATTGCAGAGGTGCCTCGTGCCAATGCTGCTGATGTGGATCGTGCGGTCAAGGCCGCCGCGAAGGCTTTTGAAAGTTGGAAACGAATGGCACCGCGGGACCGTGGAAAACTAATGCTCAAGATCGCTGATGATATGGAAACAAAGGTCGAGGAAATCGCTCGCATCACGGCCCTTGATACGGGGAATGCGATCCGTACTCAGTCCAGGCCAGAAGCAGTCTTGGCGGTGGACCTGTTTCGTTATTTTGGTGGAGTGGCGAGCGAGTTAAAGGGTGAGACCGTGCCAATTGGAGAGCATGTCCTGAGTTATTCGAGAAGAGAGCCGATTGGTGTTGTCGGAGGTATTGTACCCTGGAACTCTCCGGTTTTGCTTGGAGCCCTCAAGATCACCATGGCCATCACCGCTGGCAATACCTTGGTCCTCAAACCCTCTGCGGATGCACCTCTTGGTGTTCTTAAAATGGCGCGCATCTGTGCGGAGCACCTACCACCTGGTGTGCTAAATGTCGTTACCGGATCTGGCGAAGAGTGTGGAGTGCCACTCGCCAAACACCCGATGGTACGTAAACTCTCATTCACTGGCTCCACGGAGGTGGGTAGGTCCATCATGGACTCCGCTGCAGAGCGCATCATCCCTGTCTCTCTCGAACTCGGGGGGAAGAGCCCCCAAATCGTTTTTCCCGACGCTGATGATCCACAGGTGGCGGATGGGGTCATCCTTGGTATGCGCTTCACTCGTCAGGGCCAATCCTGTACAGCGGGTTCACGTCTCTTCCTTCATGAGTCGATCTTTGATTCTTTCATCGATAAACTCGTTAAGAAGCTGAGCCCGTTTAAGATCGGTGATCCATTGGATGAGGCCACGGATATGGGAGCGATCATCAATCGAAGGCAGTTTGAAAAAGTCTGTTCCTATGTAGAAGAAGGGCTCCGTCAGGAAGGGGCGCATCTGGTGATCGGAGGCCTTCCGCCCACGGAAGGGCCGCTTGCAAAGGGATATTTCATGGGACCCACAATCTTTGCGAATGTCCGAAATGATTGGAGGGTCTCACGAGAAGAGATTTTCGGTCCCGTTTTGGTTGCTATTCCATGGCGCGAGGAAGAGGAGGCGATCCGAATGGCAAACGATACCCACTATGGGTTGGCAGCCTTTATCTGGACCCACGACATTGGAAAAGCCCTTCGGACAGCTCATGCTATTGAGTCAGGCTGGGTTCAGATCAACCAGGGAGTTGGTATTGTGCCTGGTCAGAGCTATGGTGGATTTAAACAAAGCGGTATCGGTCGAGAGTATTCTCTCGAAGGCATGCTCGAAAGCTTCACCCAGCGAAAGAGTATTACCATCAATCTTCGGTTCTGATACAAGAAGAGAATTTTAATCGACCAGAGAAAAGAGATTTGATAAGGCCTATCCCTGAAAACCAGGGACAGGCCCTTTTTGTTACCAGTTGGGGATGAAGAAGAGGAACGCCAAGGAGGTGATGATCCAGTAGAGGAAAAAGACCATGAGCAGATAGCCCATGATATCCCTGAAATGCAATTTCGCAAATACTTGACAACCCTCCAAAAAGGTTGCTATAGTCTCCTGCGTCACCCCAACCCAGTTACCTGAGATTCTAAAAACATCTTTAAAGTGTATGGTGTATAAGACTTCAAACGGCAACCCTGGCATATTCAATCGAGTTCATCTTCCCTTTTCTCGTTCAACCGGTAACCTGATTCATAAGGTTTTAAATTCCCTGCGTCCCCATTTTGGTGGTTCAAATCTTACATTTCTCCCAAGGGAGAGGGGCAACCAGCCGTGAAAGAAGAAAACCATTCTAACGGAGTAGTTCTCCGAACCGAAAGTTTGAGCAAGAATTTCGGTGCCTTAAGGGCAGTGGATCAGGTAAATCTCAAGGTCGAGTCTGGGGTCCATTCTATTATCGGTCCCAACGGTGCAGGGAAAACGACTCTGTTCAACTTGCTGACCGGATTTCTGAAACCAGACGCTGGAAAGATATTTTACCTCGGAAAAGAGATCACAGACCTTCAGCCTTACGAGATTTCTCAGTTGGGAATGGCCCGCTCTTTTCAAATCACCAGCATCTTCCCTGAGCTGACGGTTTACGAAAACGTTCGTTTAGCCGTTCAGTCCAGGCTAAAAGCCTCTTACAATTTCCTTATCTCTTTTAAAAGCCTGAATGGTGTGGACGAGAAGACAGAAAAGGTCCTGAGAGATGTCGGTTTGTATAATGAAGCAGATGTGACAGCCAAGAATCTTTCGTATGGGTTACAGAGATGCCTGGATATTGGCATTTCCCTTGCTACAGAGCCGAAGATCATTCTCTTGGATGAACCCACCTCTGGTCTGAGCCAGGAAGATGCGAATCGGATTATTCATCTCGTTTCCGAGATTTCGAAAAATATTCCGGTCCTCGTCATCGAACATAATATTGATATCGTCCTTTCCATTTCAGACATCATTACGGTGATGTATCAAGGGGGTGTCCTGGCCGAAGGGCCTGCCTCTGAGATCACAAACAATCAAAAAGTGCAGGAGGCTTATCTGGGAGGTATTTGAGTGCTTCTTCTTCAAGACGTCCATACTTATTATGGTGACAGCCACATACTCAAAGGGATCTCTTCTGAAATAAAGAAGGGAGAATTGGTTACCCTCCTGGGACGAAATGGAGCAGGCAAGACCACGACCCTAAGGAGTATCATGGGAATTGTTCCTCCAAAGCAGGGAACGATCACCTTCGATGGCATCAATATCTGCGGCCAAAAACCTCATTCGATTGCCTCATTGGGCGTGGGTTATGTCCCTGAGGAAAGGATGATCTTCCCCAGCCTTACTGTTCTTGAAAATCTCTCGTTACCTTCTCGGGGGAGTAAAGGAGGTCTCTGGGATCTTGAAAAGATCTATCAATACTTTCCTGTTTTTGGGGAACGAGCAGATCAAAAAGGATCGCAACTCTCCGGGGGTGAGCAGCAGATGCTGGCCATCGCACGAATTCTTACCATGGACCTCAAGCTCATGCTTCTCGATGAACCCACAGAAGGATTGGCCCCTATGCTGGTCCGGGAGATCGGCACCATCCTTAAAGAAATCAGGAAGACTGGCATTACCATTCTTTTGGTTGAGCAGAACACCCGGTTTGCCACGGGGGTCTCTGACAAGCACTGCATTCTTTATAATGGTCAAATCGTTTATGAAGGAAGCAATGAGGAGTTCAAGGCCGATAAAGAAGTACAGAAAAGATATTTAGGCGTTTAGCTAGAAAATGAAAGTCGTTTGTACACGGGTTAGGGTAAAGATGCCAGTTTTGTTGAAAGATTACGTCATTGATGGTTCAGTCTTTAACCTTAACCCTTTGACTCTAAACCAAACGGGCTTCCTAACCTTAACCGAAAGGCCATTTTCATGGTTCGAGTGACGAGCCCGTCATGGCCAACTTTCAAATGGACTCATCAAAGAGGAGGGTTCTCAATTATCAATTTACTTGAAAGGAGGTGTTGACGACAAAAAGTTTCCTTATCCGTTTCAATCCGATCTTTACCCCGGCAGCAGAAAGCCACGGCCTTTGGCCGTGATGAATGCGCCATCTTTTGGCCGGGATGTCGCCCCACAGGGGCGTTGATTTAGGAACCACGGACTCTGACCGTGGGGCTCCACAAAAAAGGAGGTAATGACAATGGGTAAAAACAAGAAATTTGCTCAATTCATGGCTGTTGTTGCTCTCATCATGGGGCTAATTGTTTCGCCAGCCTTTTCGGCTGAAACGCTCAAAATCGCCACGCTTACGGATATGTCAGGTCCCTACGCAGAGTTGGCGGGTTGGGGGAACATCAACGCTGCCAAAATGGCTATTGAGGATTTTGGCGGTAAAGTTCTCGGGATGGACATTGAGTATGTTTATCGGGACCATCAGTGTAAAGCTGATCTGGCCAATCAAAAGGCGATCGAGCTCTATGAAAAAGAAAAAGTGGATGTCATCTTCGATTGTCCCAATAGCGCATCCGGGTTGGCCGTAACCAACCAGGCCCTGAAGTACAAGAAGATCTTTATCGCTATTACCTCGGGGACGACGCGGTATACCGGTGACCTGTGCAACCGTTACACCTTTCACTGGGCCTACAACGACTATGTCCTGGCCACATCGGCCGGCATATGGGCAGCGGACAACCTGGGCAAGAAGTGGTACACCATCACCGCTGACTATGCCTGGGGCCATGACTTGCTTAAACACTTCAGCGCGGCTCTGCAGAAGAGGGGCGGAACATTGCTCGGGAACGAAATGGTACCTCTGGGAGCTTCTGACTTCAGTCCCTTTATCATAAAGGCCATGAATGCAAAACCAGAGGTGTTGGCCCTTCTGAATGCCGGCAAAGATACGGTCAACTCGACCAAACAGGCTGTTGAGTTTGGCATGAAGAAATCGACCAAGATCGTTCATGCTTTGTTATTTCCTGAAGATATTAAAGCAGCAGGTCCGGAGGTTTTCGCCGATAATTATGTGACGGCCTCCTGGGACTGGAAGGTTGACCAACCTGGTGTTAAGGAATTTGTTGCGAAATGGGTGAAAAAGTTTGGCAGGCCGCCGAACTGGTTCAATGCCGGCAATTATAGCTGTGTGACCCAGTATTTGCTGGCTGTCAAGAGAGCTGGAAGCAAGGATCCTCAGGCTGTAATCAAGGCACTCGAAGGCCATCGATTCAGTGATTTCTTTGCAAGTCCGGGATACATCCGGCCAGAGGACCACAAGAGGGTTGGCAAGGCATACATCTTGCGGGCCAAGAAGTCAAGCGAGATCAAAGAACCTTGGGATTACTTTCAAATTGTTGGCGTTGTCCCAGCGGAACAGGCCTACCAGGATGTGAAGGAAACAGGCTGTAAAATGGGTGACTTCTAAAATGAGACAAACAGGGATGTGTGTCCTGAAATTCTTGGGATACACATCCTTGTTCAAATTCATGCGCCTAAAAGGGCAAAGCTGAATGAATATACAGTTTGTAATTATGCAACTCTTTAACGGGCTCATCCTGGGTTCGATCTATGTCATTCTCTCCCTCGGCTTGACAATCATCTTTGGTATGCTCGGGATCATCAACTTCGCTCACGGGGCCTTTTACATGTTCGGTGCCTTCGTGGCCTACACGATCGTCGCTTATCTCATCCCAAATTTTTGGGTGGCTCTTATTGTTGGTCCTATTGTCATGGGACTCTTCGGTGCCGCCCTTGAGGCCTTTCTGCTACGGCGCCTCTACGATCTCCCCCCTCGTTATATTATACTGTTCACCTTTGGCCTGATGTTAGTCCTCCAGGATTTTATCCGTATGATTTATGGCGCAGCAGGGGTTCCCTTTAGCACTCCTCCATCACTTAACGGGTCTATCAACCTGGGCTTTATGTTTTACCCCAAGTATCGCATTTTTCTGATCATCATCACTTCACTATGCTCATTAGGGGTTTGGTTATTTCTTTCTAAGACCAAGCTTGGGGCGATCATCAGGGCAGGGACGGACAACAGCATCATGGTCGATGCGCTGGGGATCAATATCTCTAAGATTTTTACGCTGGTTTTTGGAATGGGTATCGGGCTGGCTGGGCTGGCTGGAGTCCTGGCCGCTCCTCTCCAGAATGTCAGTCACCTGATGGGTGTGGACTTCCTGGTTGATTGTTTTGTGGTGGTGGTGATTGGAGGCATGGGCAGCATCTCAGGCTCAATCGTCGGAGGTCTAATTGTTGGAGAGATCATTGCGTTCGGAGTGATGGTCTGGCCCCCAATGGCCCACACGCTTATCTATATTTTTATGGCAGCTTTCTTGCTCATCAGACCCCGCGGACTATTCGGTCGAGAGGCCTTTCATGAATAAAGGTGCATGGTCGAAACAGAAGGTAATCGTTGTATCAACCGCTCTCTTATTGGCTATCATCTTTCCTCATATCGCTCCGTATATTGCCCTCGCAAGTGAAATCCTTATTTTCGCTCTCTTTGCTATGGCCTTTGACCTGATGTTGGGCTATGCCGGCATGCTTTCGTTTGGCCATGCCGCATTTTTCGGCTTGGGGGCATATAGTACCGGACTCATTTTGAAAAATTTGTACCCCTCTGTTCCATTGGCTCTCCTGGGCGGGGTGATCGCAAGCAGTCTCGCTGGGTTCATCATAGGATTCTTGAGTATTCGACGCCGCGGTATCTACTTCACCATGGTGACTTTAGCTTTTGCCCAGATGTTCTATTTTGTTGCCTTTAAGTGGACGGGGTTGACAGGGGGGGATGACGGGCTCCAGCGCGTCCCAAGACCCTGGCTGGGTCCTATCAATTTGCAATCACAGATCGTTTTTTATTATTTCCTTTTATTCTCTGTTATCATTTGCGCAATTATACTCTTCAGAGTGGTTAATTCACCTTTCGGAAAGACATTGCAGGCCCAGCGGGAAAATCGGAATCGTGCCATGAGCATTGGCTACGATGTCGACAAGTTCAAGCTGAGGGCTTTCATTATATCAGCTTTCTTCTCTGGTCTGGCTGGAGGCTTCTACGCCCTCTTGCTAAATTTTGTCCCTTTGAGCTCTCTTCATTGGACCAATTCAGGAGAGGTGGTAGTCATGACGATTACAGGGGGGATGGGAACTCTTTTCGGTCCGGTACTGGGCGCTGTTTGCATTATTCTTTTGAGGGATATTATTAGCAACTATACAGAAAGTTGGACTTTTATTATGGGCATGCTATTCATGGCCGCTGTTCTCGGATTCAGAGGCGGCATCATTGGTATCCTGCGAAGTAAACTTCGACTGACGATCTAATCGATCCATCCTCTGGAATTACGGAACAACCCCTGCCCGATTTCTTCACATATAAAAAGAGCAATTTAGTCAAGAAAAACTCTATATTGGGAGCACCTCCAAGAGGTTTTTCTCATTGACTTTTTTTATAGTTATGTTAACATCATCTCAATATTGAAGAGGTTTTTGATTGCTCCGATCCTTTCTAGCCATTGAGCTTCCGAAGTCGGTCCTCAAAAAGATCGAGGAGGTTCAGGCAGATTTAAGATCAACCCATGCGGATGTGCGGTGGGTGAATCCTGAAAAGATCCACCTCACTCTAAAATTTTTTGGAAATATTGAGGATTCGAGGATTGACCCCATCTTCAAATCCATTGAAGAACCAATCCGGAACACTTTACCATTTTCTCTCAAAGTTAGAGGGGTAGGGGCCTTCCCCCATTTGAAAAACCCAAGGGTGATCTGGATAGGATTGGTAAATGGGAGGGAAGTTCTTATTTCGTTTCAGAAACAAATAGAGACTCAATTAGAAAAAATTGGAATTCAGCCTGAAGATCGTCCCTTCAACCCTCACCTCACCTTGGGAAGGATGAAATCGAGCCGAGGGAAAGAGGAGTTGGCGGGGAGGATGGAGAAACATAAAGAAGAGGAGTTTGGAGATTTTCAGGTGGAGAGGGTGGTCTTATTTAAAAGCAATTTGAAACCTTCGGGTCCAATCTACACACCCTTAAGAGACCTTAAATTAGGCGGTGGTGAGTGAAATAACTCATTCTACTGGAAGGGGAGAGATATAAATTCGAAGCACGAAATCCGAATATCGAAACAAATTCAAATGACCAAAATTCCAAACTTCTTACGTTTTGGAAATTTGGAAATTAGAATTTTGGATTTGTTTCGGATTTAGAAATTTGGATTTCGGATTTTAGCCCCGAATCTATCGGGGCTAGGAGGGATGATGAAAGTAGATTCAAAAGTAGATCCAAGTAAAGGTAAGGCAGTGGATTTAGCCGTCACCCAGATCGAAAGGCAATACGGGAAAGGCGCCATTATGAAATTGGGTGCAGAAGCAACGCTCGGAGAGATTCCTATCATCTCCACAGGATCCATCTCATTAGATCTTGCCCTGGGGGTTGGAGGATTGCCAAAGGGACGGGTGGTGGAGATTTTCGGGCCTGAGGCCTCAGGCAAGACGACATTAGCCCTCCATGTCGTTGCGGAAGCACAGAAGCAGGGAGGCATTGCTGCCTTCATTGATGCAGAGCATGCCTTAGATGTTAAATATGCAAAGAAGTTGGGTGTAAAAATCGACGACCTCCTCCTCTCCCAGCCTGACACTGGAGAGCAGGCCTTGGAGATTGTAGAGATTCTGGTTCGGAGTGGCGCCGTGGATGTGATCGTTATCGACTCTGTGGCTGCTCTGGTTCCCAAAGCAGAGATTGAGGGTGAGATGGGCGATGCCCATATGGGACTTCAGGCAAGGCTGATGTCTCAAGCCCTGAGGAAATTGACTGCCATCATCAGCAAGTCCAATACGATCGTGGTCTTCGTCAATCAGATTCGGATGAAGATCGGAGTCATGTTTGGAAATCCGGAGACGACCACTGGAGGGAATGCCCTCAAATTTTACTCCTCCGTGAGACTCGATACCCGACGAATCGCCTCCATTAAGCAGGGTCAGGAGGTGATCGGCAGCCGCACAAAGGTTCGTGTGGTGAAGAACAAAGTAGCCCCTCCGTTCAAAGAGGTAGAGTTCGACCTGATTTACGGAGAGGGTATTTCAAGAGAGGGAGATGTCCTCGACCTGGCTGTGGAGAAAAATATCGTGGAGAAGAGCGGAACCTGGTATGCCTATGAAGGCCAACGCATCGGTCAGGGAAGAGAGAACGCAAAGCAGTTTTTAAAAGAGAATCCCAAGGTCCTGGAGCAGATGGAGAAAGAGATCCTTGAGAACTTTCGCATCTCCAAAGCGGGATCGATAGGATGAGAAAAGGAAGGAGAAGAAGATGGATTTAAATCAGATCCTACTGGAAGCCCTTTCTCAGGAAGCCTCTGACGTACACATTAAGGAAGGGGCTCCCCCGATCTTCAGGGTCAATGGCACCTTAAGACCCTGGAATGAATTGAAGCCCTTCGATCATAATGATTTATCGAAGATGGCTTTCGGTTTGATGAACGACTGGCAGAAAGAGCGGTTTATCAAGAATCGAGAAGTGGATATGGGTTATGAGGTCTACGGTCTGGGACGATTTCGAGTCAATGTTTTCCAGCAGAGAGGGAAGCTCAGGATTGCCCTCCGAATCGTGCCTTATCAGATCAAGACTTTAGAGGAACTCCATCTGCCTCCTGTACTCCAAAGCATTTCCTTGGAGCAGAGGGGCCTCATCCTCGTTACAGGGACGACTGGAAGTGGAAAGTCCACCACGTTGGCCTCGATGATTGATATCATCAACAACGAAAGAAATTGCCACATCATCACCATTGAGGACCCCATTGAATTTATCCACGAAGACAAGAAATCGATCGTGGACCAAAGGGAGATCGGTTCAGATACGAGCACCTTTTCCAGTGCCTTGCGGGTGGCCCTTCGGCAGGATCCAGATGTGATCCTAGTTGGTGAGATGAGAGATTTCGAGACGATCGAGACAGCACTGACGGCTGCCGAGACAGGACATCTAGTCATGTCCACACTCCACACATTGAATGCCACTGAGACGATCACCCGGATCATCTCCGTCTTCCCCCCCTACCATCAAAAACAAGTTCGGCTTCAACTCTCGGGTGTTCTAAAAGGTGTCGTCTCCCAAAGGCTGGTGCCAAGGGTTGATGGAAGGGGAAGAGTCCCTGCGGTTGAGGTCCTGGTCTCCACGGCAAGGGTGAGAGAGTGCATCGTCGAAAAAGATAAGACGAATGAAATTAATGACGCCATCGCCAGAGGAACCACCAGTTATGGGATGCAATCCTTTGATCAATCGCTAATGTTCTTAATGAAGGAGGCTTTGGTCACCTATGATGAAGCCCTCAAACACTGCACCAACCCCGATGACTTTGCTCTAAGGGTGAAGGGAATTCTCGCTACAAGCGACACCACCTGGGAGGACTTCGAGAGATTGGAGAAAGAGAAAGAAAAGGACGGAGAGGCCGAGAAAAAGTTGAAAGTCGCGAAGCCCTTGGATGCAAAAGCGAACGGCCGAAGGGGGACAGGTTTGAAACAATGACCTCTGATGAGATTCGAAGGGCCTTTCTCAATTACTTTGAGGAGAGGGGACACCAGATTGTTCGAAGCTCCTCATTGGTCCCCAAAAAAGATCCCACCCTGCTTTTCACCAATGCCGGAATGGTCCAATTTAAAGGTGTCTTTTTAACCGAAGAGATCCGGGACTATAAACGGGCCACCACGTCCCAAAAGTGTGTTCGTGCCGGCGGAAAACATAATGATCTGGAGATTGTGGGAAAAACCGCCCGGCACCACACCTTCTTTGAGATGTTAGGGAACTTCTCCTTCGGAGACTATTTTAAAAAAGAGGCCATTGAAATGGGATGGGACCTCCTCGTTCACCAGTGGGGGTTGCCTGCGGAGAAGATGTGGATCACCATCTATTTAGATGATGATGAGGCCTTTCACCTTTGGAGGAGAGTTGGAGTCCCGGGAGACCGGATTGTCCGGTTAGGGGAAAAAGACAACTTCTGGGCCATGGGTGAGACAGGGCCCTGTGGTCCTTGTTCGGAGATCGTGATTGACCAAGGAGAAGGAGTGGGTTGCGGTCGCCCCGACTGTAGGGTGGGATGCGATTGCGACCGATTCTTAGAACTCTGGAATTTAGTCTTCATGCAATTCAATCGTGATTCAGAGGGTAAACTTCAACCACTGGCCAAACCCTGCATCGATACCGGGATGGGCCTGGAAAGAATTTCTGCCATCCTTCAAGGGGTCAAAAGTAACTACGAAACGGATCTCTTCAAAACCATCTTTAAAGAGATTGAGAGGATCAGCCAAATTTCCTATGGACAAAATCCTCGAACCGACACCTCCATTCGAGTGATCGCTGACCATAGCCGAGCGGCAACTTTTCTGATCAGCGATGGGGTTCTTCCCTCCAACGAAGGCAGGGGATACGTGCTTCGACGGATCATGAGAAGGGCGATGCGGCATGGAAAGATACTTGGGATCGATGGCTCCTTTCTCTATCGAACCTCCTCCAAAGTCGTGGATCTGATGAAAGAGGCCTATCCGGAACTGAGGGAGACCGAGGCTTTCGTTTCAAAGGTCATCCAAAACGAGGAAGAACGTTTCTCTGAAACCCTCGATTCAGGGCTGAAAATCCTGCGAGAGGAATTGGAAGAACTTCAGAAGGAAGGAAAGACCGTTCTCTCTGGAGAGGTGGCCTTTCGACTTTATGATACCTATGGATTCCCTCTTGACCTGACAACTGAGATTCTTCAAGAGAGAGGGATGAGTTTTGATGAAGCAGGATTTCTGGCCCAGATGGAGGAGCAGAAGCAAAAGAGTAAGCAGGCATGGCAAGGGATGGGTGAGGCAAAGACCAAAGAGGTCTACCGGCGGCTGGCGAATGAGGGGATGAAGGCGACCTTTTTAGGATATGAAGAGATTCAATCCGAATCGAAGATTCTGAAGTTGATCAAAGGCGATGAAATGGTTCCTTTTGCGGTAGAAGGGGACGAAATCGAAATGGTGACAGAGAAGACACCCTTCTATGGAGAAGCAGGTGGCCAGGTAGGGGACCGGGGAGTGATCTTCCATGAGGAATTCTCCTTGGAGGTGGAGAATACCATCAAACCCTTGGAGGAGTTGATCATTCATCAGGCCAAAGTAAAACGAGGAAGAGTGAAAGAAGGAATGGCTGCGGTTCTGCAGGTGGATAGGGAACGCCGGAAAGCCATTGCCCTTAACCATACGGGTACCCATCTTCTTCAGGCCATTTTGAGAGAAGTGTTAGGAGATCATGTCCATCAAGCAGGCTCTCTTGTTTCACCCGAGCGATTGAGGTTTGACTTCACCCATTTTGCTTCGACGGAAAGGGAAGAACTGGAACGTGTGGAGGCCTTGGTCAATCAGAAAATTCAAGAGAACTTAAAAGTAGAAACAAAAATCATGAATGTGGAGGAAGCCCTCCAGACAGGAGCCATGGCTCTCTTTGGAGAAAAGTACGGCGAGAAGGTCAGGGTGGTGATGGTCTCGGACTTCAGCATTGAACTCTGTGGAGGAACCCACACTTCGAGAACCGGCGATATCGGTCTTTTTAAAATTGTCAGTGAATCAGGAGTTGCGGCAGGGGTGAGAAGGATTGAGGCCTTGACCGGGGAAGGGGCCTATCGATTTATCAAAGAAGAGGAAAGGGAACTTCGGGAAATCGCCTCTTCTCTCAAATCTGTTCCTGGAGAACTTTCTTCAAAGATCGAACGGTTACTTGAAAGGCAGAGGGAGTTGGAAAGAGAGCTTTCATCCTTTCAGGATAAGTTGTCCTATCAAGAGCTCTCGAATCTTCTTCCTTTTGTCAGAGAGATAAAAGGCGTGAAAGTCCTTTCAGCCAAGGTGGACGGGAAGGATATCAAGCGAATGAGGGAGTTCGTTGACCAGTTGAAGGGTAAGATTGGATCAGGCATCATCCTTCTCGGAGGTCAGAGCCAGAATAAAGTCTCCTTGATCATGGGGGTGACATCAGACCTCACCCATCGTTTCAACGCCAATGAGTTGATTAAAAAGATTGCCCTTCATATTGGAGGGACGGGAGGAGGTCGTCCTGATTTTGCGCAGGCAGGAGGGACTGACTCTAAAAAACTGGACGAGGCGCTTAAGTCCATTGACGATCTCATTTAAATCCTTCATTGGGAAATATCATCCCCCCACCCCTCCTTTGCAAAGCCTGCCTGTCCGGTAGGCAGGGGAGGCGAGGGGTTTTTTTATAATTCGTTTCATACGCCTACGCAGGAGACAACGGCCTTTGGCCGTGGAGGAATGCGTTAGTGGGCAAGATGCCATTGCAGCAATCAATCTGTCATGCTTCGGCGGATTTCGCTCACCGGGGGATGACCCACCGAAGCCTTGGCGTAGGTGGGTGTGATCTTGGGGAACCACGGGCTTGCCCGTGGGGCTCCATGATCGAGGCTTAAAGTCACCATGACAAAAGTGAGGACACGATTTGCACCCAGCCCGACGGGCGACCTCCATATCGGAGGGGCTCGGACCGCTTTGTTCAATTGGCTGCTGGCGCGCCATGCCCAAGGAGTCTTCATCCTTCGCATTGAAGACACGGATGCGGCCCGGTCCACCCTGGAATCGATCCAAGTCATCCTGGATGCCATGACCTGGCTGGGAATGGATTGGGATGAAGGTCCATTTTATCAGACTCAGCGGATTTCATTCTATCAGGAGGCAGCGGAGAAACTTTTGAAGGAAGACAAGGCTTACCGATGCTACTGTACACCGGAAGAATTGGAGATAAAGCGGGAAGCTGCTTTGAAGACCGGGATCAAGCCTAAATACGATCGAACTTGTCTTGATCGAAAATCCTTTCCTCCCGGAAGACCCTCTGCCATCCGCTTCCTCTCTCCAGATGAAGGGAAGACCGTGGTGGAGGACCTCATTCAGGGTCGGGTGAAATTTGACAATACCGAATTGGATGACCTCATCATCCTGAGAAGTGACGGGCTCCCCACTTACAATTTTTCGGTAGTGGTGGACGATGCCACCATGGGAATCACTCATGTCATCCGAGGCAATGACCATCTCAACAATACCCCCCGCCAGATTCAGATCTATCAAGCCCTGGGTTATCCCATCCCGAAATTTGGTCATGTCCCGATGATCTTAGGTCCGGACAAGAAAAAACTTTCTAAACGACATGGGGCTCAATCGGTGATGGAGTATAAGAAGATGGGCTATCTCCCCCAAGCTGTCGTCAACTACCTGGTCCGTTTAGGATGGTCCTACGGCGATCAGGAGGAATTCACCCGTGGGGAGTTGATAGAGAAATTCACTCTGGAGGTAGTAGGGAAATCGGCAGCGGCCATCAATCCAGGAAAGCTGGATTGGCTCAATGCCCAGTATATCAAGAAGATAGAATTGGAGGAACTGATTCAGAGGGTTCAGCCTTTTCTGGAAGCCAAGGGGTATTCGAACATCGACCCCGATCTTTTGAGAAAAGCTGTCCTCTCTCACAGGGAGAGGGTCAAAACCTTAGTGGAGATGGCAGACCTTTCAGAATTTTACTTCTGTGAAAAGATCGCTTATGATGAGAGAGCCGCCGGGAAATTTTTGAATCAAGAGACCATGCCGATGTTAGAACAGGTCCTCACTGCCCTATCGAACGAATCGATTTTGGGAAAAGGGAATGTTCATCGACTGATTCAACAATTGGCCGAAGCACGAGGAGAGCCTTTGGTGAAGATTGCCCAACCCATTCGGGTGGCCTTAACCGGCAGAACGATGAGTCCTCCCATCGACGAGGTGATGGAGGTTCTGGGTAAAACAGAGGTGATCAAACGGCTCCACAAGGCCATCGAGTATATAAAAAGAGTTAATGTCAAATGACAAAATCCAAATGCCAAATGAAATCCAAATGACAAAATATGAGATTTAGAGAAAAGATATTTTGGAATTTAGGCATTTGACACTGATTTAACATTTTGGTTTTGACATTTGGATTTAACATTGTTAAATCCATTTCTAAAAGGGCAGAGGACGAAGAGGATTTCATGAAACTAAAATCTTTGGAGGTGATCGGATTCAAATCCTTTGTGGATCGCCTCCACCTTAGCTTTCCGGGGGGAATCACGACGATTGTGGGTCCCAACGGTTGTGGGAAGTCGAATGTCGTCGATGCAGTGCTCTGGGTCATTGGCGAGCGGAGCGCCAAACACTTACGTGGAAAGTTGATGGAGGATGTCATCTTCAATGGGACGGACGGCAGAAAACCATTAGGCATGGCAGAGGTGAACTTGACTTTTTCTAATGAAAATGGGCTGGCTCCCGAAGCCTATGAGGCCTACAGTGAAATTACGGTCACCCGAAGGCTTTATCGATCCGGAGAAAGTGAATACCTGATTAATAAAGTGCCTTGCCGATTGCGGGACATTACGGATCTCTTCTTGGATACCGGGATCGGGGTAAATGGTTACTCGATTGTGGAACAGGGAAGGGTGGAACATCTCATCAACGCCAATCCGCAGGATCGGCGTTTTTTGATCGAAGAGGCAGCGGGCATCGCCAAATACAAGGAGAGGAAAAGACTCGCCCTGATGAAGATGGAGGCCACGCAACAAAACCTAATTCGAATTCAGGACATCATCGCCGAGGTGAAGCGGCAAATCGTTTCTCTGGAACGGCAGGTGAAACGGGCAGAGGAGTATAAAGCCATACGGAAAGAGGTCAAGGAGATAGAAATCCGATTTGCCCTCCAGGAATACGCCGAACTTTCGGAGAAGGGGGAGGCGGCAAGAGGTTATCTCAAAGCGCTTCGAGACCGAGAGATGGGGATTTCTGCTCAAACGGCACAGAAGGAAGCCTTGATCGAAAGCATGAGACTGAGCGGAATGGAAGAAGAGGAGAAACTTCGTAGCTTCCAACAGGAGGTTTTCGAACTGAGCCGAAAAATTCAAAAGATGGAAAACGAGATTGAATTTTTCCGAAGAGAAGGAGGGGGCCTTCAAAAACAGGAGAATCAATCGATTGAAGAGATCAGAGAATCCCTCCGTGCCTGGAGAGGGACGCGAGGAGAGCGGAGGAGAACAGAACAGACCAGGCAGGAATTAGAAAAGGAACGCTGTGAGAACGAAGAAATGCTGAAAGAGTGGGAGACCCTTTTTAATGATTTTAGGACAACCTACCAAGAACTTTCAGATGAATTGGAAGCGGAGAAGGTTAGTTTGATCGACACCCTCACCCAACTGACCTCTCTCAAAAATCGCCTCGCTCATCTTGAGGAGAGGAAAGAAGATCTTCAGAAGCGGATTCGCTCCAATGGAGAAGAGTTTAAAGAAGTGAGCGGGAAGCTCAAACAATTGGAAGGGGCCACCTCTGAGAAAATAAAAGAGAGGGAACTCAGCCTCTCCATCCAGTCGATCTGTCAGGAAGAGAAAGTTCGGTTGGAAAGAGAGATTGAAGGGTTAAAAGAAATCTTGCGTCAGAGGCAAACGGAGCGTTCAACGTTGGAAGAAGCCTTGAGGCAGGACCGCTCTCGCTACCTCTCCCTCAAAGAGCTTCAAGAGAATTATGAGGGGTATGAAAAAGGAGTGAGGTCTATTCTCCTGCGAAAGAAAGAGGAGCAGGAGAAGTGGGGGGGAATTTTAGGGGCCGTGGCGGATATCCTGGAACCCGACCCGAGATACGAAATTCCTCTCGAAGCTGTTTTAGGACAGCGGTTGCAATATTTGATTGTGGAGGGAGAGAGGGAAGCCATGGAGGCCATGGCCTTCCTTAAAAGAGAGTCACTCGGCCGGGGGAGTTTCATCCCCAAAGGGGTTCAAGGGATCGGGACAGAAAATCGAATCTCTCATGAGGAGGGGAAGCCCATTCCTCTTTCGCGTTTCGTGAAGGTCAAAGAGGAGTTTGCCCCGATAGCAGAATTTCTGATTGGAGATGTGGGGGTAGTCGAACACTGGGAAGAGGCACTCCAGTGGATGAAGAAGGATGGGGGGGTCGGAACACTCGTCACCTTAGAAGGAGAGGTCCTGGAGCGCTCTGGAGTGATGTCCGGAGGAAGCCGGGATCAAGGGCTCAGTCTTTTAGAGAGGCGAAGGGAGATCAGAGATTTAGACCGAAGGGTCAAAGAAGCAGAAGAAGAATACCGAAAAGCCTGTGATGAAGAAGAGCGCCTCCAGAAGGAGATCAATGAGAAGGAAATCCAGTTGGAGGAGAGAAGAAAGCAGATTCAGGAAAAGGAGATCGAGCTTCTCCATCGAGAAAGAGATTTGGAAGGATTGAAAAAGGAGATCTCCCAATTTCAGCAGAGGATGGAAATCCTCCAATTTGAAGGGGAAGAACTTAAAGAGGAAGAGCGGGAGATTGCAGAGGAAATGGGAGCTGTCTCGACGCAAATGGAAAAGGAAGGGGCTGTCAAACAGGAGAAGGAGGAGGGACTTCAGTCATGGAAGAAGAAAGTAGAGGAGATTGGAGAGGGGAAAGAAGAATTAGGAGGAAAGATTACTGAGAAGAAGGTCTTTTTGGCTTCCCTCGAGGAGAAACAGAAAGGGCTGGAAGGTCAGATCCAAAATCTCTCAGAGACCCAGAGGACCCTGAGGGAACAGATTTTTAGAAAAGTGAAGGGGATCAGGGAATGCCGGGAAGAAGCGGCTTCCCTTCGTGAGAAAATACAACAATGGGAGAGGGAGTTAGAAGATGGCCTTAAACAACATCGTCTTAAAGAAGAAACACTCTCCACTCAAAAAGAGAAGGTGGAAACTCTCTTTAATGAATGGAAAGAAATAGAGGCTTCCTCCAAATATCTGCGTCGAGAGTTGGAGGAGGTGAGACAAAAGATCCATGAGGAAGAGATCCTAGCCTCAGAGGTTCAATTGAAACTCTCTCACCTTCAGGGGTCGATGAAAGAGCGATATGGTGCCACGCTTTCCACCTCGATTGGAGCCTATCCTACGGAATTTCCAAAGGAGGAGATGTCAAACCGATTGGCAGAGTTAAAAAGTGGACTGGAAGGATTTGGAGAAGTCAACCTGATGGCCATTGAGGAATATCAAGAGTTGAAACAACGCCACGATTTCCTGTCGGAGCAGCAGGCCGACCTTCATCAGGCCCTCGATTCCTTAAAAAAGGCGATCCTCAGGATCAATCGGACGACGACGAAACGATTTTTGGAGGCCTTCCATTTGGTCAATGAAAAATTTAAAGAGGTTTTTATAAGACTCTTCAAGGGCGGGCAGGCCAGCCTTATCCTCTTGGATGAGCAAGACCCTTCCACCACAGGGATTGATATCATAGCCCAACCCCCTGGAAAGAAGCTCCAGAATATTGACCTCCTCTCAGGAGGGGAGAAGGCTTTGGTCGCCACGGCTTTGCTTTTTGGGATCTTCATGATCAAACCCACCCCCTTCTGTTTACTTGATGAGGTGGATGCGCCTCTGGATGATGCAAACATCAATCGATTTATAGAATTGGTCAAGGAATTTTCAAAAACTTCTCAATTCATCCTCATTACTCACAACAAGAGTACAATGGAAGCCGCCCAAACGCTTTACGGGATCACCATGGAAACCCCAGGGGTCTCGAAAGTTGTCTCAGTAAGGTTGAATTAAGAACCCCGCCTTTCGCCCGCTCCGTCGCCAATGCTATGGTCCGGTCTGCGTACCCAGGCTAACTTCGGTGGACTTCACATCGTTTCAACCTATAATCGACAATCTTGATAGGGATATTTGATATACCGGACTGGAGTGAAAAAATTCTTGACATTTAAAAAATTTTTATATATTTTTATCTTGGGTCCAGAAATATATTCAAATATTTCTGGAGGTTAAAAGCTGGATAGTCGGGCCGCTATCCGAAAATAAAATTTCGGGTAGCGGCTTTTTTATTGGGGGTGTATAGAATTTTAAATAAAAAGGTTGTTGGGTCCGGCTTGGCATTGAGTACCTCCTATTGGGATTAAGATATTACTGGATCAAGCCATTTCACCAACGCTACTTGGGAAGTGAGAGGGAGAGGAAATGGAGGTTGTGTGGGATTATGAAGTTGCAATAATTTTCCATAGATATAGAATATTATTTGGAATTCACATAAAACTCCTTGGAGGCCTTAAGGGTTGTTTTGGCTAAATTCATCTTATCTTTATATTGTGTGAAATTTTTTACTTGAAATTATTTTTTAGATATGTAGAATAAATCCAGTCTTGGGGTCTAAAATTTAAGAATATATTTTTGAATTATAAAATTTAACTGTTTTTAAATGTTGCTATAGATAATTTTATCAAAGGACACCGTTTACCGAATACGACGATACTGAATTAGGTTTTGGCTGAACCGAGAAACATTCGAGATCAATCTTAGCAGGTCCATATGAGATAATGCCTTTGAGTTTCTCGGCCACTATGCCGCTCTGGTATATCAAGCAAAGGGCCTCTCGTTAAAAATTTTTAAGAAAGGAGGTGAAGAAGAGATAAATAGGGAACGGCACAGGATTCTTAAAAAAAGGAATTTTTGTGATACCTGTCAGGTCTGCCTACCGGAGGCAGGCAACAGGTAGATAACGTAGGGGAGTTAAAACTTTTATAACAAATAAAATTGGGAGGGGAACATTATGAAAAAGTTGTTTATTTTTGCAATCATTATAGGGATATTTTGTATCGGTTTGTCTGTGAGTGGATGGGCTCAACCAATAAAAATTGGAGCAGTGATTAATCTCACCGGCCCAGCTTCCTCATGGGGCCAATACCATGCCAAAGGTCACCAGGATTACACAAAATATGTCAATGAGGTAAAGGGAGGGATTGGTGGCAGAAAAATTGAATTGACGGTTGTGGATCATGCCTACAAGGTCCCCGAGGCAGTTAAGTATGTCAAAAAGTTTTGTGAGGAAAAGATGGATATGATTGCTACCTGGGATGCTGGCTCAGGTATCCAGGCAAAGCCGATCATCCAGGAATACAAAATTCCAACGATCAATTACTCGACCTATCAGGGAATCCTCAAACCTCCAATTGCCTACATGTATCTTCCCTTTGGTAGTTATGTGTTGGATTCCTATGCCGTCCTGGAATATATTAAGACTATTCATAAGGGAAAAGATGCTCCAAAAGTTGGTCTGTTAACCTATAACAATGTTTATGGGAAATCGATTCATGATCCGAGCAAAGAATATGCTGCCAAAAATAATATCAACATCGTAAGCATTGAAGAATTTCCTCCGGCGACGGTTGATCTGTCTACGGAGGTGCTGCGATTGAAATCGAAGGGCGCAGAATATGTCTTCATGCAAATCCTTCCGGCTGCCGTTGTCACGGCAATGAAAGCTTTTGATCGCAACAACTATAATGTACCTTTATTTGGAACGTGGACCGCGACAGATCCAGATTTCTTTAAGCTTGGTAAAGGTCTGATCCGCGATAGACTCTTCATGCAATTCTGCGGCGTACTGCCGGCAGATAAAACATGGGGTATCACATTATTGGAGGATTTATGGAAGAGGTATAAATCAGTGGATAAGTTCGAAACCTCTTACTGGGAAGGAGTTGTAGTCGCCATGATTATGGAGAGGTCCATCCATCGGGCAAGCGGATTGTATAAGACGATCAATGCAGAAAATATCAACAAGGCGATGGAAACCTTTAAGAATGAGGACTTTGGAGGCCTGGTTCCAAATATGACTTACACTAAAGACGACCATGAGGGTTCATTCAAGGGAAGGATTGTTCAAATCCACGAGGATTCGACCTATTCCCCGATGACAAATTTCTTCGTTCCTGGAAAAGAGAAGGTTCAGGTTTTGAAAGCACCCGCAATAAAATAGCTTTCGGTTTGAAGGGGAAATAGATGAAGGCATTTCGAGGCCAGCCCAGTGTCTACGCCTCCACTCAGCCTGCGGATCGTCAGGCTGAGTTGGAGGTGAAGAAGATTTTTCTGAATTTCGGGGGTGTCATGGCACTCCATGATGTTGATCTCACCGTTCACACAGGTGAATTGGTCAGCGTCATTGGACCGAACGGGGCTGGAAAAACGAGCCTGATGAATTGTATCACAGGTTATTATCATCCACAAAAGGGAGAGATTCTGTTCAACGGAGAAGATGTTAAGGGCCGTCACCCCCATGAGATCACAAAAAAAGGGATTGGAAGGACCTATCAGAATATTGAACTCTTCCCGGGTATGACGGTGTTGGCCAACATGCTTTTGGCGCGGCACCTTTATTGCGACTATAGCATTGGCAAAGCCGCCCTTTTCTCTTCATCGGTTCAAAAGCAGGAAGTTCGTCACCGTCGGGTTTTGGAGGAGTTGATCGATTTTCTCGAGATGCAACCCATCCGTAAGAAACCGGTTGGCTCTTTGCCTTATGGGATGCGAAAGAGGGTCGAGCTGGGCCGCGCGTTAGCCTTGGAGCCAAAACTTTTGGTGCTCGATGAACCCTTTGCCGGAATGACGCTTGAGGAAAAGGAAGATATGGTCCGGTTTTTACTTGAGTTAAATTCGGCATGGGGCCAGACTATGGTCCTGGTGGAACATGATATGTCCATCGTGATGAGTATCTCGCAACGGATCATGGTTTTGAATTTCGGTGAGAGGATCGCAGAAGGTACACCGGAGACCATCCAAAATCACCCTGAGGTCATCAAGGCTTATCTGGGTGATGCAACCAAGTTTTAGAGCAATACTCTTATTTGGAATGTTGGAATAATGGAATAATGGTACAAAACAAGTAATTTTTCAAAAAGGTGAAGTGTAAACCCAATATTCCACTATTCCA
>Ga0315281_10002979_pt1 | contig 24937 bp, 21 predicted proteins | sample YL17G07_0_MG_FD_204540 | JGI IMG/M metagenome (GOLD analysis project Ga0315281, IMG submission 204540) | Sediment microbial communities from Yellowstone Lake, YNP, Wyoming, USA - YL17G07_0 | ecosystem: Environmental > Aquatic > Freshwater > Lake > Sediment | place: USA: Wyoming | collected... | reverse complement strand
GACTGACGCGCAACTTGACGACGGCGAACGTCCCGCGCGTCCCGGTCTGCTGGACGATGCGGCCTTCCGCCTCGCGTTCTGCGGCGACGGTTTCCTTGTAGGCGACGCGCGGCTCGCCCACGTTCGCGTCCACGCCGTAATCTTCGAGAAGCCGGTTCTTGATCACTTCCAGGTGCAGTTCGCCCATGCCGCTGATCACGAGCTGGGCGGTTTCCGCGTCGTTGCGGACCTCGAAGGTCGGGTCTTCGCGGGTCAGCTTTGCGAGCGCCGCGGTGAGCTTCTCGCGGTCGGCCTGCGTGCGGGGTTCGATCGCCATGCTCACGACCGTCGAGGGAAACTGCATCGGTTCGAGCAGGATGGGAGTCGCCGCCTCGCAGAGCGTGTCGCCGGTCACCGTATGGCTGAGACCGCTGAGCGCGACGATTTCGCCCGGGCCCGCTTCGGCCGTCTGCTCCTCCTTGCGGTTGGCCATCATCCGGTAGATGTGCCCGACGAGTTCCTTGCGGTCACGGCGCGGGTTGTACAAGCGCCGGCCCGTGCGGAGGACGCCGGCATACACGCGGACATAGACGAGTTCGTCGTAGCGGTCCGTCGCAACCTTGAACGCGATCACCGTCAGCGGCTCGTCCGGCGAAGGTTTTCTCTCGACGCTCCGCCCGCCGTGCGCCGGGTCCACGCCGATCACCGACGGGACGTCCGCCGGCGACGGCAGGTAGTCGCAGACCGCCTCGAGCAGCGGATGGACGCCCGTCTTCCGCAACGCCGAACCGCAGAGGACCGGCACGGCCTTGTTCGCAAGGGTCAGCTCGCGGATGCCGGATCGCAGATCCTCTTCGTTGAGGGCGCCCGATTCGAGGTACTTGCCCGCAAGGTGGTCCGCCCGGTCGGCGACCGATTCGGCCAGCCGGTCGCGCCACAGCGCGGCGTCCTTTTCCAGTTCGGCCGGCACGGCCTCGTCGCGGATATTCACGTCAATGCCGTCCACGTCGAAATACAGAGCGCGCATCCGGACCAGGTCCACCAAGCCCTGAAGTCCCTTCTCGCGCCCGATCGGGATTTGGAGCACGAGCGGCACGGCTCCGAGCCTTTCGCGGATCGCCTCGACGACGCGGAAGAAATCCGCGCCGAGGCGGTCGAGCTTGTTGATGAAGCAGAGGCGCGGCACTTTGTATCGGTCGGCCTGGCGCCAGACGGTTTCGGTCTGGGCCTCGACCCCGCCGACGCCGCACAGGACGATGATCGCGCCATCGAGCACGCGCAGCGAACGTTCGACCTCGGCGGTGAAGTCCACGTGTCCGGGCGTGTCAATCAGCGTGATGAAGCAGTCGCGCCATTCGAAGCTGGTCGCGGCAGAGGTGATGGTGATGCCCCGCCGCTGCTCTTCCTTCATCCAGTCGGTGACGGTGGTGCCCTCGTCCACCTCCCCCATCTTGTACGTCTTGCCGGCGTAATACAGGATGCGCTCGGTGGTGGTGGTCTTTCCGGCATCAATGTGCGCCAGGATGCCGATATTGCGCCGTTGGGCCAGAGAGACCTTCATGCTGCGATCACCTCAACACGATGCCGCCTCGCGCAAGGGCGAGGCGGCGATCCACGGGCGGAGAGCTTCGGCGGGCGCGAAGCGGGGAGAACGATTCGGCGTGCGGCAGGTTCACCAGGCGAAGTGAGCGAACGCCTTGTTCGCCTCCGCCATCTTGTGAACGTTTTCCCGCTGAGTAAACGCCGCCCCCGTCTTGTTGTACGCGTCCACGAGTTCCGCCGCGAGCTTGACGTGCATCGGCTTGCCCTTCTTCGAGCGAGCCGCTTCGAGGATCCACCGGATCGCCAGCGCAGTCGCCCGGTTCCGCGGCACTTCGACCGGGACCTGATACGTGGCGCCGCCGACGCGCTTTGAACGCACTTCCAGCGTGGGCCGAACGTTGTCCAGGCAGGTCTCGAACGCCTTGAGCGGATCCACGCCCGGCGTTTTTTCCTCGAGGATGTCGAGCGCCTTGTAGAAGCACGTCTCGGCGGTGCTCTTCTTGCCGCCGTGCATCATGCAGTTGATGAACTTGGAGACCAACTTGCTCTTGTGACGGACATCCGGCTTGAGGAAGACTTCCGTGCTGCGATATTTCAGAGCCATCTTGAGTTTGCTCCTCCTGTTTCCTTGAAGCGCCGCTACTTCGGCCGCTTGGCGCCGTACTTGGAGCGGCCCCGCCGCCGCGCCTCAACGCCCGTGGCATCGAGCTTGCCGCGGATGATGTGATACCGGACGCCCGGCAGGTCGCGGACTCGCCCGCCGCGCACGAGCACGGTCAGGTGTTCCTGGAGGTTGTGTCCCTCGCCAGGAATGTACACGATGATCTCGCGCCCGTTGCTCAGCCGCACCTTGGCCACCTTGCGGAGGGCCGAGTTCGGCTTCTTCGGCGTGCGCGTCATCACCTGCAGGCAGACACCGCGCTTCTGCGGGCAACCCTGCAGGTCCGGCCGCTTGCTCTTCGTGCGGACCGTCTTGCGGCCTTTGCGGACCAGTTGACTGATCGTCGGCATTCTCGTACTCCTGCAATAACCGTTTTCCCCGGCGGACTACTTGGACTTGTTCCCGTTTCCGTCCGTTTCTGCCGGAGATTCGAGCGCAGCCGCCTGCTGCGGCAGCTCCGGCTTGGCCACCATGGCCGAGAGGTGCGTCTTGAAACCCGTCCCCGCCGGAATGAGCCGCCCGACGATGACGTTCTCCTTAAGACCCCTCAGATCGTCCGACCGCGCCGCCAACGCGGCCTCGGTCAGCACTTTCGGGGTCTCCTGGAACGATGCGGCGGAGATGAACGAGTCGGACTGGAGCGCGGCCTTGGTGATGCCCATCAGCACCGGGCTGGCGACGGCCGGCTTGCCGCCGGTGGCCTCGGTGCGGCGGTTCTCCTGCTTGAACGTGAACCGGTCCACGAGCGAGCCGGGCAGGAACTTCGTGTCGCCGGGGTCGTCCACGCGGACCTTGCGCATCATCTGGCTAACGATGATCTCGATGTGCTTGTCATCAATCCGTACATTCTGCGAACGATAGACGTTTTGGATCTCGCGCAGCAGGTACTGCTGCACTTCTTCCTCGCCGCTGATGCGCAGGATGTCCTGCGGGACAAGCGGCCCTTCGGTGAGCGCCTCGCCGGCGCGCACGCGCGCGCCGCGATGCACGCGGAGGTGCCGCCCGCGCGGCACCAGGTGCTCGCGCTCCATGCCGCTGTCAGTGCGCACGATGATGCTCATTTTGCCGCGGCGCGTCTCGCCAAGCTCGACCACCCCTTCAATCTCGCTCATCACCGCCGGGTCCTTCGGCTTTCGCGCCTCGAAGACTTCCGTGACGCGCGGCAGGCCGCCGGTGATATCCTGCGTGCGGGTGATCTCGCGCGGCGTCTTGGCGAGCAACATGCCGGCGCTCAGGCTTTCGCCTTCCTCGACCTCGATGAACGCCTTCTCCGGGATCGGATAGGCGCCCAGGATGTTGCCGTTCGTGTCTTCGACGACGATCTGCGGATGCAGGTCGCCCTTGTGCTCGATGATCACCTTGCGGCGCACCTTGCTGGCCGGGTCAATCTCCTCGCGCACGGTCTTGTTCTCGACGATGTCCTCGAAGCGCACGCGGCCGGAGACCTCCGCCAGGATCGGCACCATGTGCGGGTCCCAGCGGGCGAGCGTCTTCTTCTGGGCGACCTTGGAATCCGGCTCGACCAGGACGACGGCGCCGGCCGGGATCGGGACGCGTTCCAGCTCGCGGCCCTTGTCGTCGAGGATGTGGAGTTCCCCGTTGCGGGTCAGCGCGAGCGTCTCGCCCTTCGGGTTCTTGACGACGTTCAGGTTGTGGTACTTGACGATGCCCGCCTTCTTGGCGCGGACTTCGTGCTCCTCGATGCGTCGGCTCGCCGTGCCGCCGATGTGGAACGTGCGCATGGTCAACTGCGTGCCGGGCTCGCCGATGGACTGCGCGCCGATGATGCCGACCGCCAGCCCTTCCTCGGCCAGTTCGCCGCGAGAGAGGTCCATGCCGTAGCAGCGTTCGCAGATGCCGATCGGCGCCTCGCACGTCAGCGGCGACCGGACGCGGATCTTCTCGAAGCCCAGTTCCTCCAGCCGCTTTGCCGTGGCTTCTGTGATGAGTTCGTTCTCGGCCACGATGACCTGGTCGTCCACGAGGCTCACGATGTTGTCGCGCGCGACGCGCCCGCGGATGCTGCGGCTCAGCGGCACTTCAGTCGCATCACCCTTTCGCACGATGCCCTTCGTGATCCCGTTGAGCGTGCCGCAGTCGAGCATGCAGACGACGACGTTCTGCGCCACGTCGGCCAGCTTGCGCGTCAGGTAGCCGGAGTCCGCCGTCTTGAGCGCCGTATCGGCCAGGCCCTTCCGCGCGCCGTGCGTCGAGCTGAAGTACTCGAGCACGCGCAGGCCTTCGCGGAAGTTCGCCTTGATCGGCGTCTCGATGATTCGGCCGGACGGCTTGGCCATCAATCCGCGCATGCCGGCAAGCTGCCGGATCTGCTGCAGGCTGCCGCGCGCGCCGGACTCGACCATCAGCCGGATCGGGTTGAGGTATGGACGGCCCTCGCGCGTGTCGGTGCGGAGGTGTTTCATCATCGCCTCGGCCACCGATTCCGTCGCGTGGGTCCAGGCGTCAATGATCAGGTTGTAGCGCTCGCCTTCGGTGATGGCGCCCTGCTCGAAGTGCTTCTCGATCTTGGAGACCTCGACCTCGGTCGTCTTCACGATCTGCCCCTTCTCGGGCGGCATGACCAGGTCGCTCGTCGCGAACGAGAGGCCGGCCAGCGTCGCCTGGCGGAAGCCGAGTTCCTTGATGTCGTCGAGGATGCGGATCGTGCGCTCGCGCCCGAGGAGCTTGTGGCAATCGTGGATGATGCCGTCAATCCCCTTCTGGTCGAGCGTCTTGTTGTAATAGGCCATCTCGCGCGGGAGCACATCGTTGAAGATCACGCGGCCGACGGTCGTCTCATAGAGACCCGACGCCCCGGCCGGCGACTGGATGCCGGTGGCACTGCGGACTTCCGGACGGTCCTTGATGCGCGCGTAGATCCTGGCGTGGAGGCCGAGCTTTTTCTGCTGGTAAGCGAGGAAGACCTCGCCCGCGCCGAAGAACTTCATCCCTTCGCCCTTCTCACCGGCGCGGTCGCACGTCAGATAGAAAATGCCCAGCACGATGTCCTGCGACGGCGCGATGATCGGCTCGCCGCTCGCCGGAGAAAAGATGTTGTTCGTGGACATCATCAGCGTGTGCGCTTCGACCTGGGCCTCGACGGAGAGCGGCAGATGGACGGCCATCTGGTCGCCGTCGAAGTCGGCGTTGAACCCGCGGCAGACGAGCGGATGGATCTTGATCGCGTTCCCCTCGACGAGCACCGGCTGGAAGGCCTGGATGCCCATGCGGTGGAGCGTCGGCGCGCGGTTGAGGAGCACCGGATGGCCGGTGATGACTTCCTCGAGGATGTCCCATACCGGCTCTTCCTTGCGCTCGATCATCTTCTTCGCGGACTTGATGGTCTCAGCGTGGCCGAGCTCGCGCAACCGGCGAATGATGAACGGCTGGTAGAGTTCGAGGGCGATCTTCTTCGGCAGTCCGCACTGGTGGAGCTTCAGCTCGGGGCCGACAACAATCACCGAGCGCGCCGAATAGTCCACGCGCTTGCCGAGCAGGTTCTCGCGGAATCGCCCCTGCTTGCCCTTGATCATGTCGGTCAGCGACTTCAGGGGGCGGTTGCTGCTGCCGAGTACCGGGCGCTTGCAGCGCGCGTTGTCGAAGAGCGCATCCACCGCCTGCTGGAGCATCCGCTTCTCGTTGCGGATGATCACCTCGGGGGCGTTCAGGTCAATCAGCTTCTTGAGCCGGTTGTTGCGGTTGATAATCCGCCGGTAAAGGTCGTTGAGGTCGCTGGTGGCAAAGTTGCCGCTCTCGAGGAGCACCAGCGGACGCAGGTCCGGCGGGATCACCGGGATCACCTCGAGGACCATCCACTCCGGCTTGTTGTTGCTGTCCTTGAGAGCCTCAATCAGGCGCAGGCGCTTGGTGATGTCCTTCGCGCGCTGCTTGGAGTGCGTGGCGCGAAGCTCGTCGCGGAGCTGCCTGGCGAGCCCGGGCAGGTCGAGCCCGGAGAGGAGTTCGCGGATCGCCTCGGCGCCCATTTTGGCGTCGAACCTTTCCGCATATTGCTCGCGGGCGGCGCGGTATTCGCCTTCCGAGAGCAGTTGCCGCAGTTTGAGCGGCGTATCGCCCGGATTGACCACGACGTAGTCCTGGAAATAGATGATCCGTTCGAGCGCGCTGGTCTTGATGTCCAGCGTCGTCGCCAGGCGTGAGGGCATGGCTTTGAAGAACCAGATGTGGACGACCGGCGCGGCAAGGGTGATGTGGCCCATGCGCTTGCGGCGGACGCGCGAGTGCGTGACCTTGACGCCGCAGCGATCGCACACGATCCCCTTGTGCTTCATCCCGCGGTACTTGCCGCAGAAGCACTCCCAGTCGCGCTCCGGTCCGAAGATCCGCTCGCAGAACAGCCCGTCCTTCTCGGCGCGGTAGGTCCGGTAGTTGATCGTCTCCGGCTTCTTCACTTCGCCGTAAGACCAGGAACGGATGTCCTCCGGCGAGGCGAGCGAAATCCGGACCGACGTGAAATCGTTCACGCGCTCGAAAGTCGTCTCGGGCATAACTTCTTCTCCTTTAACGTTGCCGCTGAGACGCAGAGACCCCGGGAACGGAATTCATCTTTCCCGGCGGCTTAGCGCCTTTGCGGCCCAATCTCCCTTTGCGCCTTCTCGAGCCTCAAATTCATCCCCAGCCCGCGCACTTCCTGGACGAGCACATCGAAGGAAACCGGGGTTCCGGCCTCGAGTGAGTTGCGCCCCTTGATGATGGATTCATACATCAGCATGCGGCCGGCAATGTCGTCGCTTTTGACGGTCATCATTTCCTGGAGCAAATGCGCGGCGCCATAGGCTTCGAGAGCCCAGACCTCCATTTCGCCGAGGCGCTGGCCGCCCATGCGCGCTTTGCCGCCGAGCGGCTGCTGAGTGACCATGCTGTACGGCCCGGTCGCGCGCGCGTGGATCTTCTCGTCCACCAGGTGGTTGAGCTTCATGATATAAATGTATCCGACGGTGACCTTCTGGTCGAACGGTTCGCCGGTCCGGCCGTCGCAGAGCACCGCCTTGCCGTCCTCCGGCAGGCCCGCCTCGCGGAGGCAGGCGTGGATTTCCGCCTCGGTGGCGCCGTCGAAGACGGGCGAGAGCGCACGGAAGCCGAGCGTCTCTCCGGCCCAGCCGAGGTGCGTCTCGAGAATCTGGCCGACGTTCATGCGGCTGGGGACGCCGAGCGGATTGAGGATGACCTCGATCGGCGTGCCGTCGGGCAGATACGGCATGTCCTCCCGTGGAACGATCTTCGCGATCACGCCCTTGTTGCCATGGCGCCCCGCCATCTTGTCGCCGACCGACAAGGGCCGCTTGACGGCGACAAACATCTTCACCATCTCGAGCACGCCGGCCGGGAGTTCGTCACCGGAGCGGAGCCGGCGGATTTCCCGATCACGGTCGGCCTTGATCTGGCCGGTGATGAGCCGATGATGAGCGTAGATGCGCGAGGCCTGGTCGCGCGCCTCAGGCGCGAACCGGGCCGGATCGAACCGGAAAAGTTCCTCCTCGTGAAGCAACTCGCGGACGGTCGCCTGCTCGGTTCCGCGCCGAAGAGCGGATTGGCCGGGCGCTTGCGGCAGGTCGGCCAGTTCGCGCATCATCGCCGCAAACGCGCCGGCGAGCCGGGTATCGTATTCGCCGGCGAGTTTCCGCGCCTCGCGAAGGCCGTCGCGACGGTCGTCATCCGGCGTCTGCGTCTTGCGTTTGTAATGATGCACATGGATGACGACGCCGTCCGTCCCGGGCGGAACCGTCAGCGATTCGTTGGCGACGTCAATGCCCGCCTTGCCGAAAATCTCGCGCAGCAACTTCTCTTCCGGCGTCAATTCCGCCTTGGTCTTCGGCGCGACCTTGCCGACGAGGATGTCGCCGGGCCGGACCGCGGTGCCGACGCGGACGATCCCTTCGGCGTCGAGGTTGGCGAGGACGCGCTCCGACACGTTCGGGATGTCGCGCGTGAATTCTTCGCGCCCGAGCCTCGTCTCGCGAACGACGGCCGTGAACTCCTCGATGTGGACCGAAGTGTACTTGTCGGCGTGGATGAGGCTGCCGCTGACGATGATTGCGTCCTCGAAGTTGTATCCGTCCCAGATCATGAAGGCGGCCAGCACGTTCCGCCCGAGACTCAATTCGCCATGGCAGGTCGCGGCGCCATCGGCGATGACCTGTCCGGCGACGACGGAATCTCCTTCCTGCACGATCGGGCGCTGGTTGAGGCAAGTGCTTTCGCTGAGCCGAACGTACTTGCGCAGCGGGTAGGCGACGGTCCTCGGTCCTCGGTCATCGGCGTCCGGCGCTTCAACCATCGTGATGTGCGAGCCGTCCACCTCCGTGACCGTGCCGTCCTTCTGCGCGATGACGACCATGCCGGAGTTGCGGGCGACGGCGCCTTCCATGCCGGTGACGACCAGCGCGCGCTCGGATTGCTGAAGCGGAACGGCCTGCCGCTGCATGTTCGATCCCATCAGCGCGCGGTTCGCGTCATTGTGCTCGAGGAACGGAATCAGGCTGGCCGAGACGCCGACAATCTGTCGCGGCGAGACGTCCTCGAGATGGATGTCGGCCAGCCGCGCTTCGCGGAACTCTCCACGGGCGCGAGCGACGCTCTTGACCTCCAGGCGTTCGCAACCCGCCGGAGCAATCAGCACATCTCGCTCCTCGTCGGCCCGCAGGTACCGGACCTCGGAGCCATCGCGCAACGGGCGGAACGGCGTGGTGATGAAGCCGTATTCGTCCACGCGGGCGAAGATGCCCAGCGAGGCGATGAGGCCGATGTTGGCGCCTTCGGGCGTCTCGATCGGACAGATGCGCCCATAGTGCGAGGCATGCACGTCGCGCACTTCGAAGCCGGCGCGTTTGCGGTTGAGCCCGCCGGGGCCGAGCGCGCTGATGCGGCGGACGTGGTTCAGCTCCGCGAGCGGGTTGGTCTGGTCCACGACCTGCGAGAGTTCGCCGCGGCCGAAGAATTCCTCGAAGACGCCCGCCAGCGCGCGCGTCCCGGCAATCTCGCGAGGCGAAGGCGCCTTGCTCCCGCCTTCGCCGGGGACGAGGCGTTCGCGGACGGAGCGGCGCCAGCGGACGCACGCTTCGCGGACCGGCAGCTCGAGCAGTTTGTCAATCGGCTTGAGGACGCGGTTGCCCAGATCGTCAATGTCGTCGGGGCGGGCATCCTCCTTCTTTTCGCGCAGCCTGATGAGGTAACGGACGGCGCAGAGGATATCTTCCCGGCAGAGCGTAAACCGGTCGAGCGGGACGCCGTGCTGGAACTTCTGGTTGACGCGGAAGCGTCCGACGCGGCCGAGGCTATAGTTGACCGTTTCGGAGAAACGGCCGGCGAAGAACTCGGTGGCGCGTTCGAGCGATGCGGGTTCTCCGGGACGAAAGCGCTGGTAGATGCGCAGCACCGCCTCGGCGCGGCTCTTGCACACGTCACTTTCAAGCGTGTTGAGGATGAGCTTGTCCTCGACGTTTTTCAGGACGGCGACTTCCTTCATTCCTGAGACCGCCAGCATTTCGCTCAACTCGCGGCTGATGCGCGCGCCGGCGCGCGCGATGATTTCGCCCGTCTCGGGGTTGACCAGTTCGCCGGCGAGATAGCGGCCTTCCAGAGAATTCGGCATCCCGCCGCCGGCAGTCGCAAGGTTCTCTCGCTCGTAAAACAGCGCCAGGATGTCGCCATCTCCCCCTGCATCAGGCCCGAGCATCACTCGGAGGAGCCATGTGGCAGGCATGCGCCCGCTCTGGCCCAACCTCACCTGGAGCACGTCGCGGCGGCCGATGGTGAACTCGACCCATGTGCCGCGCTCCGGGATGAAGCGGCAGGAGTACGCCGTCTGGCCGCTGTCATCTTTGACCTCGTCGAAATCCACGCCGGCGGAGCGCTGAATCTGCGAGACGACGACGCGCTCGGAACCGTTGACGATGAATTCGCCGCAGCCGATCATCTTTGGGACATCGGCCATGTACACGTCTTCCTCGACGCTCTCGGCTCCGACGATCCGAAGACGGACGCGCAACGGGCAGCAGTAGCTGAGTCCGAGGTGCCGGCATTCCTCTTCGGACCGGAACGGCTGGCCCAACTCGTAACCGAGGTACTCCATCCGGAGCGTGCCATCGCCGCCGATGATCGGGAAGATTTCGCGGAAAACGGCTTCGAGTCCGATCGGCTGACGCTGATGCGGCAGCAGATCCGGTTGCAAAAATCTCCTGTACGCCGCAACCTGCAATTCGGCCAGGTTGGGCGCTTCAATCGCGTCGCCGATTTTGCTGAAATTCCGGATCTGCATCAGCACCTGAGCGACGATGGACCATGGACGATGGACCATCGTCTGTCGTCTATCGTCTGCCTCCTCACTTCAGTTCAACCTTGGCGCCGACTTCCTCGAGCTTGGCCTTGATCTTCTGAGCTTCTTCCTTGCCCACGGCTTCCCTGACGGGCTTCGGGGCGCTGTCCACGAGGGCCTTGGCTTCCTTGAGGCCGAGGGTCGTGAACTCGCGAACGACCTTGATGACCTGCAGTTTGTTCGCTCCGGCGTTGGCGAGAATGACGTCGAAGTCGGTCTTCTCCTCGGCGGCGGCAGCGGCGGCGCCGGCGGCCGGAGCGGCAACGGCGGCGGCGGCAACGGGCGCCGCGGAAACGCCGAACTTCTGCTCAAACGCCTTGACGAGCTCGGCGGATTCGAGCAGGGTCATGCCGGAAACCAGATCCAGCGCCTGCTGTACCTTCGGAGACAACGACGCGGCGTTCTGAGTTGCTTCGCCCATGAGTCCTCTCCTTTTGTCCTTTAACTCTGCCACCAGGGCGCAAAGCCACAGAGAACGGCATTCGTTTCTCTTCGTGACAGAGTGACTTTGCGGCCCAATCGTCCACGCCAGGCCCGCGACAGCGAGCGACTACGCAGCCGCTCCGCCGGGGACGGGTCCAGAAGCTGCCGCTTGCGGGCTGGGCGGCGGACTCATCCCTTCCTTCTGCTTCCGGATGCCTTCGAGAGCGCAGGCCAGGCTCCGGACAATGCTCTGAAACGCGCCGGCGGCGCGCGCCATTGGCGCGCGGAGGCTGCCGGCCATTTGGGCGCGCAGGACCGCCATCGGCGGAATGCTCGCCAGCATGGTGATCCCGGCCTTCTCGTACGCGGCGCCGTCCATGAAGCCGCCTCGTATGGAAACCCGGTTCTCGAGTTTCTTCGACTGCTCTACCATGATCCTGCATATGGCCGGCATGTCCGCCTGCCCGGTCACGAGAGCGCACGGCCCCTGGAGGAACTTTGTCCCGGCGCCTAGTCCGCTGCCCTCGAGCACTCGCGCGGCTACTGAGTTCTTGACGACCTCGAAGCGAATCCGGCTGTCGCGCAGCAGCTTGCGGAACTGCGCGGTCTCGGGGCCGGTCAGTTTCTCGAATCCGACCACAAGGTAGTTCGTGCCTTTGGAGTACCGCTGCTCCAGCTCGGCAGCGATCATGCGATTCATCTCTTTCGGCATGTGTGCGCTCCCTAAAGTCAGAAGGGCGATTGATGAATGATGAAGTGCGGTTCATCACTCATCAATCAATGTTCATACTTCTCATACTGCCAGGCGGATCGCCGGGCCCATCGTGGAGGAGAGATACGCGGCGACGATGAACACGCCCTTCACGCTGGCCGGTTTCGCGGCCTGAATATGCGCGATGAAGGCCTCGATGTTCTGCCGCAGGTCTTCCTCCGAAAAACTGATTTTGCCGACGGGCGCGTGCAGGTTGCCCGTCGCGTCGGTCCGGTACTCCATGCGCCCGGCCCGGAACTCCTTCACCGCTTGAGGCACGTCCTCGGCCACGGTGCCGCTCTTGGGCGAGGGCATCTTGCCCTGCGGACCGAGCACGCGGCCCAGCTTGCCGACGATGCGCATCATGTCGGGGGCGGCCACGGCGATGTCGAAATCCGTCCAGCCGTCCTGCACTTTCTTGACGAGTTCTTCGCCGCCCGCCTCGACGGCGCCGGCCGCCTTGGCGGCCTCGGCCGCGGCGCCGACGCAGAAGGCGATGACCCGCTTTTCCCTGCCCAGGCCCTTCGGCAGACTCGCCGAGCCCCGCAGCATCTGGTCGGGCTGCTTGACGTCGACGCCGAGCCGCATGGAAATTTCCACGGTCTCATCGAACTTCGCCGGCGGAAACGTCTTGAGCGCGGCGACCGCCTCCGCGACGGCGTATCGCCTGCTGCTGTCAATCTTCTTCTGCGCCTCGCGAAATCGTTTGCTGCTTTGGGCCATGAACTTACTCCACTATCTCGATACCCATACTGCGCGCGGTGCCCGAGATGATGAGCTCAGCGGCGACCGCGTCGGCCGCGTTGAGGTCTTTCATCTTCAGCGTGGCGATCTCGCGGACCTGCGCGCGGGTGACCTTACCCACTTTTTCCTTGTTCGGCGTGCCGGATCCCTTCGCGACCCCGGCGGCCTTCTTGAGCAGGACAGCCGCCGGCGGCGTCTTCGTGATGAAATCGAACGAGCGGTCGCGGTAAACGGTGATCTCGACCGGGATCGTCATTCCCGCCGCGTCGCGCGTCCGCTCGTTGAACTTGCGGACGAACTCGCCGATGTTGACGCCGTGCTGGCCGAGGGCCGGACCCACCGGCGGGGCCGGCGTAGCCTGACCGCCGGCGCACTGAATCTTGATCTTCGCTAGTATCGGTTTGCTGGCCATGTTTGACTCCGACGAAACTCCTACGCTCGCTCCACTTGCCAGTACTCGAGCTCCACAGGCGTGGGCCGTCCGAAGATCGTGACGATGACCTTGACGGTGCCCTTGGCCGGCGAGACTTCCTCGACGGCGCCCTCGAAGTTCTCGAACGGGCCTTCCTTGATCCGGACCGCTTCCCCGCCGGAGAAGCCGATCTTGATCTTGGGGGCCTCTTCACGATGCTCCACTTCGCCGAGGATTTTCTCGACGTCGCGCTTGGACATGGAGATCGGGCGATTCCCGTCGCTCAGGAAGTCGCCAATCCCCGGCGTTTCCCGGATGGTGAACCAGGCGGCCTGGGGAATATCCAGCGCCTCGCCCGTCTCGATCTCGACCATGATATAGCCGGGATAAATCTTGCGCTCGCGGACGCGCTTCTGCCCGCCGCGGATTTCGGAGATCCTTTCGCTGGGCACCACGATGCGGCAAACGGTCGCCTGAAGCGCATCCGCGCGGACTCGGCGCTCAAGCGCTTCGCGCACCTGGTCTTCCTTGCCGCTCTGGACGCGCACGACGTACCAGTTCTTGGACATTAGGGGAAGTCTCTCCGAAAAGCCGGGGCCTACTTCGTCTTGTACAGGTACAGGGTGCCGTATGAGAAGCCCAGGTCCGCGACCCACAGCACCAGTGAAAAAGCCACCAGCGCAATAATGACCACCGTGGTCTGCCGTTTGAGTTCCTCGCGCGTCGGCCAGGACACCTTGCGAAGCTCAATCTCGCTCATAATAAGGTAGTCCACGAATTTCGCAAGGTTGATCAGCCAGGCAATCAGAGCCGCCGCCGCCAGAAACACCACGATGCTGATCAGCGTGCTCCAAGACACTTCGACGCCGCCAAGGCGGAGGCTGCCGCCGAGTGCGCTGAGGGAGTCGTACAGCTCGAAGGTGCCGAACGCCGCCAAGGCGCCCATGCCGACGGCCGCAATCCAGCGCGCGGTCGTGCCTTGGCCCTTTTTGTAGATCTCAAACATCCCGCCTCCGTTGCCTCTTCAAGCCGGGCTCGTATCACCCTCGTCGCGGACCGTTCGATAACTGGCAGGCCAGGAGGGAGTCGAACCCCCAACATTCCGCTTTGGAGACGGATGCTCTGCCAATTGAGCTACTGGCCTGCCCATCCACGCGGCTCGGCGTTCGCCCGCGCGGCCGCGCACGGCGGAAGAAATCACTTCTTCTTCTCGACGTGGACAGTCCGCTTCCGGTCGTGCTTGCAATACTTTTTCAGCTCGAGTTTCTTGCCGTCTCGCGTCTCGCGGCTGGTGCGGTAGTTGCGGTTCCCGCACTCCTTGCACTCAAGGCTCATAAACTCGCGCATTGCGAAACCTTCCGATAAACGTTTCGATTATTGGATGATCTTCGTGACCGTTCCGGCGCCGACCGTCTTGCCGCCTTCGCGGATCGCAAACCGGAGTTTCTCCTCCATCGCGATCGGCGTCTGGAGCTCGACCGTGACATTGACGTTGTCGCCCGGCATCACCATCTCGACCTTCTCGGGCAGCGTGACCGTGCCGGTCACGTCCGTGGTGCGGAAGTAGAACTGCGGCCGGTAACCGGTGAAGAACGGCGTGTGGCGGCCGCCTTCGTCCTTGCCCAGGACGTACACTTCGCCCTCGAACTTCGTGTGCGGCGTGATGGACTTCGGCTTCGCGAGCACCTGGCCGCGCTCGAGGTCGTCCTTCTCAATCCCGCGCAGGAGCACGCCGATGTTGTCGCCGGCCTGTCCCTGGTCCATCGTCTTGTTGAACATCTCGACGCCGGTGACGATGGTCTTGCGCACTTCGGGCATGAGGCCGACGATTTCGACTTCGTCGCCGACCTTCACGACCCCGCGGTCCACGCGGCCGGTGCCGACCGTGCCGCGGCCCTTGATGCTGAACACGTCTTCGATCGGCATCAGGAACGGCATATCCACCGGGCGCACCGGCTCCGGGAAGTACGTATCAATGGCGTTCATGAGCTCATGGACGCACTTGCACTCCGGAGCGTTCGGGTCGGCGGCCTGATACGCCTTGATCGCGGAGCCGCGGATGATCGGGATGTCGTCGCCGGGGAAGCCGTACGAGCTCAAGAGTTCGCGCAGTTCGATAATAGAGACCTCAAGCAGGTCCGGGTCGTCTACCAGGTCGGTCTTATTAAGGAAGACGACGATGCCGGGCACGCCGACCTGTCGGGCCAGGAGCAGGTGTTCGCGGGTCTGCGGCATGGGGCCGTCGTCGGCGCCCACGACCAGAATCGCGCCGTCCATCTGCGCCGCGCCGGTGATCATGTTCTTGATGTAGTCGCGGTGTCCAGGGCAGTCCACGTGAGCGTAATGGCGTTTCTCGGATTCGTACTCCACGTGCGCCACCTGGATCGTGACGGTCTTGCTGGCGTCGCGGACCGTGCCGCCCTTGGCGATGTCAGCGTACTCGCGCATCTTCGCGCGGCCGAGGCCCGACATCGTCTTGACGATCGCGGCGGTCAAGGTCGTTTTGCCGTGGTCAATGTGCCCGATCGTGCCGACATTCATGTGCGGCTTCGACCGAACAAAGACTTCCTTTGCCATTGTCTGCCTCCTATCCTGGTCTATATCACTCCGGGATGCCCACAGGGAGCACCGGACTCAGCGCGTCACATTGCATGAAGCTGCCTCTGGGGCTTGAACCCAGGACCTCGTCCTTACCAAGGACGCGCTCTACCACTGAGCTAAGGCAGCGCCCTTCACTCAGCCGTCAGAAGGCCGTCGTTTCCCCTGATGGAGCGGGCGATGGGAATCGAACCCACACAGCCAGCTTGGAAGGCTGGAGCTCTGCCATTGAGCTACGCCCGCCATGGTGGGGAGAGCAGGATTCGAACCTGCGAAGGACAGTGCCAACAGATTTACAGTCTGTCCCCTTTGGCCGCTTGGGTATCTCCCCGGCGTCTTCTGGGGCTAGCGGTGGGAATTGGACCCACAACCTGCGGTTTACAAAACCGCCGCTCTGCCATTGAGCTACGCTAGCAACATCATCAGCGCGGACGTATCGGAAATAACCATTATACCAAAACGGCCACGACTTGCAACCCTGGATTTCAAGAATAAGACTCCCCCCGCCCCGACGATGTCCGCGACAAAGTCCGGGCTCTGCAGCCACCTGTCTGCACTGGGCGAAATCGCCTGGAAGGGAGAGCGTGCATCTGGCACCCCCCGCAGGGCTCAAACCTGCAACCTTCGGCTCCGGAGGCCGACGCTCTATTCAATTGAGCTAGGGGGGCGCCCGTTCACATCCTCGCGCGCCAGGTCTACAGCGCAGTCATGTTATCATACGCCTTCCGCCGATTCAAGCCACTCTGACTTGATAATCACGGGCGGAAAGATATAATAAGATGTTTTCGCCGATCCCCTTCGAGAGTAACGACATGTTTGAATCGCTCACGGAAAATCTGAACGGCATTTTCAGAAAGCTGCGCGGCGCCGCGGTCATCAGCGAGGCGAACACCCGCGACGCCTTGCGCGAAATCCGCACGGCCCTGCTCGAAGCCGATGTCAGCTACAAAGTCGTCAAGGATTTCACGAACACATGCATCGAACGCGCGCTCGGCCAGGAAGTGCTCCGCAGCGTCGCGCCCGGACAGCAGATCGTCAAGATCGTGCATGACGAACTGGTCGCGCTCATGGGGCCGGTGGACCACGCGATCCGCTTCGCGGAACACCCCCCCACCGTCATCATGCTCGCCGGCCTCCAGGGATCCGGCAAGACGACGACGGCCGGCAAACTCGGTCGCTACCTGCAGCACCGCGGCCACTCGCCCATGCTCGTCGCGGCGGACGTGCAGCGCCCCGCCGCCGTGCAGCAGTTGCGCGTGCTCGGCGAGCAGCTCCACATGCCGGTCTATTCCGAGGACGGCGGCCGCCCGCCCCGCATCTGCGAACGTTCGATCGACGCCGCCAGGCAGGCGAATTGCGACATCGCGATCCTCGACACCACCGGACGTCTTCACATTGACAAAGAGCTGATGGCCGAGTTGATCGAGATCAAGACCCGCACAAAGCCGCAACAGATCTTCCTGGTCTGCGATGCGATGACCGGCCAGGATGCGGTCAACAGCGCCAATGAGTTCAACACCCAACTCGACATTGACGGCGTGATCCTGACCAAGCTCGACGGCGACGCGCGCGGCGGCGCGGCCCTCAGCATCAAGGCGGCCACCGGAAAGCCGGTCAAGTTCATCGGCGTCGGCGAAAAACTTGACGCCATCGAGGAGTTCCACCCCGACCGCATGGCCTCGCGCATCCTCGGCATGGGCGACATCGTCACGCTGGTCGAAAAAGTCCAGGCCGAGGTGGACGTGACGCGCGCCCGGGAACTGCAGGAGAAAATCCGGAAGCGGTCCCTCACCCTCGAGGACTTCCTGCAACAGCTCCAGCAGCTCAAGAAAATGGGGAACATCCAGGACATGCTCGGGCTGTTGCCCGGGATGGGCGGCATGGATTTCTCCTCGGCCCAGGACGAGATCCCGAGGGTCGAGGCGATCATCCGGTCCATGACCCCGGAAGAGCGCAACAACCCGGACATCGTTGACAGCTCGCGGCGCCGCCGCATCGCCGCCGGGAGCGGAAGCAACACGCAGGAGATCAACCACCTCCTGAAGCAGTTCCGCCAGATGATGAAGCTCATGAAGCGTTTCGGAGAGGTCGGCAAGGGGCCGAAAGAGTTTGGTCTTCCGCCGATGGCGGGTTCCAGAGTTCCGCGTCTCGGGCGCCGCCCGCCGATGACAGGTCACTAACGTTAAGGAGGACACGTGGCAGTCAAGATTCGTTTGAAGAAAACGGGGCGCAAGAATCGTCCGTCGTACCGGATCGTGGCAACTGACGCGCATGCGAAGCGCGACGGCAAGGAACTCGAAGTCCTCGGCCACTACGACCCGCGCGCCGCCGACAAGGAAAAGCAGGTGGCAATCGACCGCGACCGCGTCCAGTACTGGCTCGGCGTCGGCGCGCAACCGACAGATACGGTCGCCGGCATGCTCAAACGGGCGGGAATCAAGAAGGCCTGACGGTCGCCGCCAACCGCGCCGCGATGCCCGAGGACGGAATGCCATGCGCGTGGATATTTTGACGCTCTTTCCGGCGATGTTCCCGCCGGTGCTGAGCGAGAGCATCCTGCGAATCGCCCAGGAGAAGCTGATCGTGGAGTGTCACGTCCACGACCTCAGGCCGTTCGGCGAGGGCTCGCGCAGAAACGTGGACGACCGTCCGTACGGCGGCGGACCCGGCATGGTGATGACGTGCGGTCCGGTGTTCCAGGCCGTCGAGGAAATCGAACGCGAGGCGGGCCGGGCGCACCGGATACTGACCTCGCCGCAAGGTCGCCTGCTGACGAACGACGTGGCCGTGGAACTGGCCGCAAAGCCGCGCCTCCTCATCGTCTGCGGCCACTATGAGGGATATGACGAACGAATCCCCATCGGGCTTGAAGCGGACGAGATCTCCATCGGCGATTACGTGCTGACCGGAGGCGAGCTGGCCGCCATGGTTATTGTGGATGCCGCCGTCCGACTGATCCCGGGCGTGCTCGGCGATGAGGAATCGAGCCGCCGCGACTCGTTCGCGCAAGGCGTGCTCGGATATCCTCAGTACACGCGGCCGCCGGAGTTTCGCGGGATGAAGGCGCCCGAGGCGCTGCTCTCCGGCGATCATGGCAGCATTGCGGAGTGGCGCGCGGCGCAGGCCAGACTTCGCACGGCACAGAGAAGACCCGATCTTTTGATGAAACGCGGGGCCTCCGGCCCTGCGCCGTAACGCAAAGAAATCGAGTTCGTAACGCAGGCGGCAGGGTCGTTTTCCATTTCCCGTTTTGAGTCGGAGTAAGGCTATGACGAATCCCATCGTGCAGGAGCTCGAAAAAGCGCAGTTGAAGAAGACGGTCCCCGAGTTCGATATCGGCGACACCGTGGAAGTGCGCACGAAAGTCAAGGAAGGCGACAAGGAACGCATCTCCGTGTTCATCGGCACCGTCATCGGTCGCCAGGGCGCCGGTGTGCGCGAGACCTTCAAGGTCCGCCGCCTCGTACAGGGCGAGGGCGTCGAGAGGACGTTCCCGCTTCACAGTCCCCTGCTCACCGAGGTGCGTGTCCGCCACAAGGGCGAAGTCCGGCGCGCCAAACTTTACTACCTGCGCCGCCGCGTCGGCAAGGCCACGCGCATCAAGGGCCGAACCGTTCACGAAGTGGCCGGGTCCGAAAGCCAGCCGGCGGCCGAGCCGCAGGCCGGCGGCGAGAAAGCGCCTGAAGCAAAAGCTCCTGCGAAGGAGTGATCGGCGGTGTCCGGAAAATCGAGGCGCGTTCTGGGCGAGCAGGGTGAACGACTTGCGGAGGAATTCCTCCGCGAGTTGGGCTGCAAGATCCTGCGCCGGAACTGGCATTCCCGGCTCGGAGAGATTGACCTCATCGCGCGCGACGGCGACGAGGTCGTCTTCGTTGAAGTGAAGTTGCGCTCCACGGCGGACTGGGGCGATCCGCAGGAAGCCGTCCACCCTGGAAAGAGGCGCAGCATCTGCCTCGCCGCGCGCGAGTTTGCGGACCGCAACCGCCTGCACGGCCACACGCTTCGGTTCGACGTCGTCGCCGTGCTCCTGCCGGACGGCGGTGTGCCGGAAATCCGGCACTACAAAGACGCGTTTCCCATCGTTCGTCCTGCAAGCTGACGCGTTTCTCTCTATTGACGTTCGCATAAATAAAGGAATGCTCTCGCCAAGCTTGTCCTGAGCGAAGTCGAAGGGCCGCGAAGAGCGCAAAGAACGAAAAACAATATGTTGTTCTTGGCGCTCTTTGCGTCTTTGCGAGAGACCTTTCCTTTTCTTACACGAAGATCAATAAACCCCGTTGTCGGGCGGAAATCTCGAGTTAAAAAGAAGACGGCTCGACGCTTTCACGCCGAACCGCCTTACTTCGATCCGGTCGCCTGGGTTTGCCCCCGCACATCATCCCGCATTCCCTGACGACCGGTTCTCCCCCCCCCCCCACTCGGCATTCTACCAGACCGACGGCGGCAATCAATCGGGCGGCCGCCTGTTCTTCGCATAGGAAAAACTCCTATGTGGCGCCGCCGCGACTTCGTGTGCTTATCGCGCGCCAATTTACGAATGAACTCCCAACGCCCAAGTACGGCTCACGGCGCACGAAAGCACGATAATTGGTCATCCTTGGGCGTTGGATGTTCGATGTTGGGCGTTGGGAGTTCATTCGTAAATTGGCTGGCCATTTCGGTCATTCGGTAAACCACTCAGGATTCTCGTCCCAGTCAGGCGAGTGAGGAACGCGCATGGGCGTATCGTTTTCCAGAATAGCCGATGAACCTTGACAGCAGGCACTTTGAGTGTACAATACGCCGTTGCCGAGCGGATGGCCGAAGGGCAGAGCGAGGAAGGGAAACAATTGATGTCCCCGGAATAGGTCCCCGGCATAGGTCGCAGAAGCAGCTTTTCGACATGATCCGCCAGCGCGGCGGCTGCAATGGCAACGGCCTCATGCTGATGGGCATGCGGCCGGACGAGAATCGCTAGGCTTGCAGGCGATGCCGGCGCGAGGTAATGCGCTCTTCTTGTGTGCAGCGCGTCTTCCCACACGGATTCCAGAGCGCTGAGGCGCTGCCGGTCTAGAGCAGAGGAGATTGAACATGGAGGGACATGAACACCTGGAGTTCACGCCCGATTTCACCCCGTGGCTGGTCGTAGCAATCATCGCGGCTCTGGCTGTCGTGGGCGTCGTGCTCTGGTTCCGTTGGGCGCGTCGTTCGCCCGTCAGCGCCACTCCCGAGAAGCCCGCAGAGAAACCGGCGGCTCCCAAGGCCGAAGAGTTGGAAGTCAAGTACGGCGAGAATGTCGCTATCTTCGACATGCTGAGGCAGAAAGGGGGGCCGATGAGCCAGACGGAAATATCGGAGCAGATAGGAATTGGGGCGGAGCCGATCTCAAGGGTCCTCATAGACATGGAGGCAATAGGAATGATCGAACGCCGTTGGGATGCCGCCAAGAAGACATTCATGGTGACGTTGCGCGAGTGGTAGTTTGAACCCATGTGCAAAACGGAGGCATCGGCTTGGTCAAACGATTGCTGCGGTTGGGTTGGAAACTGGCGATTGTGGCGGCGATACTTGGATTCGTCGTTTATCGCCTTCATTTCGCGCCGGCACCGGTGGATAGCCGCGCAGCCGCGATGGGGCAGATCGTCTCCGAAGTCATGGGGACGGGAACCCTGGAGGCACGCGTTGGGGCGACGATCAGCCCGAAGATTTCAGGTTTGATAACGCAAGTTCTCGTGGATCAGGGGGACCGCATCGCCAAGGGCCAGCTTCTGGCCACGCTGTACGACGGTGACCTGCGCCAGCAGGTGGAGATGGCCAAGGCCGATCTGTCGGCGACGAAAGCGGGTTTGGATCTCGCAGCGGCGGACATCGTCAGCGCCCAAGCCACGGCCGTTCGGGCCCGCGCCCTGTACACCCGGTCGGAGGCGCTGATCCCCAGCGGGGCGCTGAGCAAGGATGCGTTCGATGCGGCCACGCAGCAGCGCGACGTTGCTGAGGCCCAGTTGACGCACGCGCAGGTGGCCAAGATCGAAATCGAGCGCCAGGTGCTCAAGGGCGAGGAAACCCTGCGCTACTATCAGGAGCAGCTTGGGTACACAAAGATCACCAGCCCCTTTGACGGCTTGGTGACCCGCCGCAGCCGCGAGGCGGGCGACGTGGTGGTGCCCGGCAGCGAGATTCTCCAGATCATCTCCACCGAGGAGATGTGGGTGTCGGCCTGGGTGGACGAAACGGCTATGGCCGGCCTGTCGGCGGGTCAGCCTGCGCGCGTCGTGTTTCGCTCCGAACCGGCCAAATCCTACAGCGGCGCGGTGACGCGAATGGCCCCTCTGGCGGACCGGGAGACACGCGAGTTTCTGGTGGACGTGACCGTCAAGGAGTTGCCGAAGAACTGGGCCGTCGGCCAACGGGCTGAAGTCTACATCCAGACGGCCAGGAAGGACGAGGCCCTGCTCGTGCCGCAACGCGCCATCATCTGGCAGAAGGGCCAGCCGGGGCTATTCGTGGACCATGCCGGCCACGCCCAGTGGCGAAACGTGATTCTCGGCTTGCGGGGGACGGAGAGCGTAGAAGTCACCAAAGGGTTGACCGCCGGCGACCTGGTCGTCTGGCCGCGCACCCTTGGGGACGGTCCGCTGACTGAGGGCCGGGCTGTTACGCCGGTGAGTGCGCCATGAATCTCGCCAGCCGTGACATTCGCCACAACTTCGGCCGATTCGTGCTGACGACCATCGGCCTAGGCCTGCTGCTGATGATCGTGATGGGCATGGGAGGTATTTACCGGGGACTCGTGCAGGAAGCCACGCTGCTGGTGGACCGGGTTGACGCCGACCTGTGGGTGGTCCAGAAGGACACACGCGGACCGTTTGCCGAAATATCGCGTGTTCCGCCCAATCTGGAGGACCGCATCCGCGCCGTCCCCGGCGTCTCGAGCAGTCGAGGCTTCGTCTCGACCACGATCCAGCGGGAACGAAACGGCCGCGCAATGCGGATCACCGTTCAGGGTTTGGACTGGCCGGAAGATCGGGGCCAATGGCTTCCCATTGTCGCAGGACGGGCGTTGGGGCAGGCCCATTACGAGATGATCGCCGACGAATCACTCAAGCTGTCCCTCGGCGAGAGACTCAAGTTTGCCAAGGACACTTATACGGTCGTCGGCCTTACCAGAGCAATGTCCTCGCCTTCGGGGGATTCGATGGCCTTCTTCACCCTTCAGGACGCGCAAGCCATCCAGTTCGACCTGTCCGGCGAGGCCGTCCGTCTGGAGCGCTCGGCTCGGTACAGCCGGGCTGGACGCATTGACTTGGGCCGCTCACAACCGCAGGTCATCGAGCGCACCCTCGGGCCTTCCTCGCAGCTTCCCGCCCTCGGCCCACTGGCCATCAGCGCAGTTCTGGTCAAGGTTCAACCCGGCGTTGATCCGAGCCAGGTAAAGGCCATCGTTGCGCAGTGGCCCGACGTCTCGGTTTACACAGCCGACGGCCAGCGGAGCCTGCTGCTGGGTGGGTTCGTGGACCGCTCCCGCCGACAACTCGGCCTTTTTCGGCTCCTGCTCATCATCGTCTCGGGCGTCATCATGGCGCTGATCCTTTATACCCTCACGCTCGACAAGATTCACGACATCGCCATGCTCAAGCTGATAGGCGCGCGCAACGGCGTCATCCTGGGTCTGATCTTGCAGCAGGCGCTCCTGCTGGGAGGATTGGGCTACGTCGTCGCCTACTATATTGGGCAGTGGCTCTTCCCTGCGTTTCCGCGTCGCGTGGTCATTATTCCTCAGGACCTGTGGATGCTCGCCGGCGTTGTCGTAGGCATCTCCGTTCTGGCCAGTCTGCTCGGGGTCGTCAAAGCCCTGCGTGTGGAACCCAGCGAGGTGCTGGCATGAACGCCTCCCTCGGACAATCTGAAGCCGTGCTGGAGGCCACGGACCTGACCAAGATATACGGCAGCGGCCACACGGAAGTCGTTGCCGTCCGCGACGCCACATTGAGCGTGGCTCGCGGTGAGATCGTGGCATTGCTGGGTCCCAGCGGCGCCGGCAAATCCACGCTCCTGACCCTTATCGGCCTGATCCTGCCACCCAACGAGGGGCGCATTGTCATCGGCGGCGCAACCGTCTTCGAGGACCATCGCACGCAGGTCAATGTGCGCCGTTACCGCCGGCAGCATCTGGGCTTTGTTTTTCAGAAGGCCAACCTCATTCCGTTCCTGACGGCGGCGGAGAACGTGCGGCTGGCGATGGAGATCAACGACCATCCTTCCCGCGCCGCCAAGCGGCGGGCGATGGAATTACTGGATTACCTGGGCGTCGCCGAGCGGGCCGAACACCTGCCTTCGAAACTCTCCGGCGGCGAACAACAGCGTGTCGCGGTGGCTCGGGCGCTGGCCAACCGTCCCAGCCTGATCCTGGCCGACGAACCCACCGCTGCCCTAGACAGTGTTCGCGGCCGACAGGTCATGGAGCTTTTCCGGAAGGTCGCCCATGAACAGAACGCCGGTGTGGTCGTCGTCACCCACGATCACCGAGCGTTGGATATTTTCGACCGAACGCTCGAAATGGAAGATGGTAAGCTACGCGGGTCGTCGCCCGCTCATGTCAATTAGACCGACGACATCTCAGGGCACTGGACGTATTCCGGAGACATAATACATCAATTGCCAACCTTGCGAAGGTTTGTACGAACCTTCGCAAGGTTCTTCGATTGTGCGCCGCAAGCCGTTTCAGACATGGCTGGCCATCCCGTACCTACGCCTGCGCTGACAGCCGCCTTTTCCCTGCGGGGCTGTCAAATCCGGCTCGCAGAAAAAAAGCGCACTCGAACCGCTCCGAAGCGCACTGAACCGCACTCTACCCGCTCCCGACCGCACTTTACCCGCTGACAAGCGCACCCGCTTTCCCCGCCCGCTCCGCGCCGAAAATCCCGCTTTATAATGCGGAATGGTCACCGCAGAGGCGCAGAGGACGCCGAGGACGGAATACGTTAAGGCTTCTTTCAAGAAGCTCTCTGCGTTCTCTGCGCCTCTGCGGTGAATTCCTTTTTTGGAGGGCGCGGCTATGGCTACGCAGCGGCAGGTCTTGGCGAATCGGCAGAATGGGTTGAAGGGCGGGGTCAAGACGGAGGAAGGAAAGCTGATTTCGCGCTTGAACGCGCGCAAGCACGGCATTTTCGCCTCCGCTCTGACGACGGAAGACTCCGAGGACCTCTATGGCATTGAAGACGAGCTCATCGCCTCGCTGCGGCCGGTCGGCCGGGTGGAGGAAATGCTGGTCGAGAAACTGGCGCTGACGTACCTGCGCATGCAGCGGTGCGCCCGGGCCGAGGCGGAATACCACGTCCAAACCTGGGAGGAACCCAACAAGATCCGGGAGCCGTACCAGTGGGAGCATTTGCAGCAGCAACGCCGTGACGGGGCAAGAGGATCGCCCTTCAAAGAGCGGATGTTCGAGCGCATGGTCAAGCTGATTGACTTGTACGATGCCCGCCTGACGAACCAGTTCCTGAAACTCATTCACGA
>Ga0315281_10002978_pt1 | contig 24948 bp, 20 predicted proteins | sample YL17G07_0_MG_FD_204540 | JGI IMG/M metagenome (GOLD analysis project Ga0315281, IMG submission 204540) | Sediment microbial communities from Yellowstone Lake, YNP, Wyoming, USA - YL17G07_0 | ecosystem: Environmental > Aquatic > Freshwater > Lake > Sediment | place: USA: Wyoming | collected... | reverse complement strand
TGTGCGCGGCCTCCATGTGGAAGTACAGCCGGCCGGTTTCGAAGCCTTCGGCATGTGACGGCAGTTTGAGGCCCTGGCTGATGTCGCCACCGACCTTATCGATCATGCCGCTGATAAAGCGGCTCACCTGGCGCACGTTACGCGCTACTTCCGACATGCCCTGCTTGGAGTGGTCGAGCTCTTCCAGCACCACGATCGGCAGCACGATGTCGTGTTCGTGAAAACGGAAAATGGCTGCCGGGTCGTGCATCAGCACATTGGTGTCGAGCACGAATATCTTTTTGCGTTTCTCTTGAGCCATGGTGTTTCGGGGATTCCTTATCGTTTGACGAGCTTCTTTACGTCCGCAAGCACGGTAGCCACGTGCCCGTCCACCTTCACGCCACGATACTCCTTGTGGAGTACGCCTTTGCTGTCGATGATGAAGCTGCAGCGTTCGATCCCGAGGTATTTCTTTCCATACAGGGCCTTTTCCCGGATGACATCAAACAGCGTGCAGAGTTTCTCGTCCGGATCCGATATCAGGTCAAACGGAAAGCATTGTTTGTCCTTGAAGCCTTCGTGCGACTTGAGGCTGTCGCGTGACACGCCGAAGATTACGGTTTTGAGTTTGCGAAATTCTTCGTAGTGATCGCGGAAGTCCTGACCCTCGGTGGTGCAACCCGGGGTGTTGTCCTTCGGATAGAAATACAACACCGCAGTCTTGCCCAGAAGATCGGACAGTCTGAATTGCTGATCGTCGGTTGCCAGGACCTCGATGTCCGGTACCGGTTTGCCGACAGTTACCTTTTTCATGTCTGGGTCTCCGTGGTGACAGCGGAATGGTGGTGCCGGACCGGTCAGTCGAGCGGTACAGCGCGTAGTTTGGCCGCTGCCGCTTCCGGGCTTACGGTGTTGACGAATAGCCCGCTGCCTAGCTCAAAGCCGGTGGGAATGCTGGTGCGCGGGCAGATCTCAAGGTGCCAGTGGTAGCTCGCGCCGCAGTCGGCAGAATTCGGCGCATGCGGCACTGAGTGCAGGAAGTAGTTGTACTGCGCACCACCCAGCACCGCATCCAGGCGCAGCATGGTGCGACGCAGAATGTGCGCCAAATCGGCGATGTCCTCCGGCGTGCTGGCGATGAAATCGCTCTGGTGAACGAGCGGCAGGATATGCACCTCCCACTCGTAGCGGCTGGCAAACGGCTTGATGGCAATGAATTTCTTGCCACGCTCGATGACGAACTGACCGACATCCAGTTTGCGGCGGATCTCACCGGATTCGCGATCATAAAGTGTGGCTTCGAAGGTCAGCGCCTCGTCGATCAGCGTGCAGAAAATGCAGCGGTGGTTTTTTTCATAGTAGGCACGGCTGTTCTCGACCTCGTCCTGGACATTCGCTGGCACCACCGGCGTGGCGATGAACTGGCTGTGGGTGTGGGCAATTGAGGCGCCGGCGGCAGGGCCGAAGTTCTTGAACACCAGCACGTAGCGCAGGCGCGGGTTGGAACTGTAGAGCTGTTCCATGCGCGTGCGGTAGGTGCTGAATAACAGCGTGAGGTGCGGCTCGCTCATTTCGTGCACGGCGATGCCGTGCTGGTTGTGGTCGATCATCACCTCGTGCCGGCCGTAGCCGTCGATGGTCTGCTGCAGGCCGAAGGTCAGGTTCGGGTTTTCGCGCTCGTCGCCCAGCACCGGGTAGAGGTTCTCGACGATACGTAGCTGCCAGGGTGCGCCCTCCGGGTAGGTGCCGATCGCCGGCGGCGTCATGTGTTCGTTGCCCACGCAGAACGGGCAGGTGTCCACGTGCGCACGCGTGTCGCGCGGCGCCGGCGCTTCGGCCTTCTTTGGGCGCATGCCGCGCGCCGTGGCGACCAGCACCGATTCACTCGGCACAATGGGGTTGATGCGGATCTCGCGGACCGGTTTTTCGGGTTCAGCCATGGCAGCAGCGGGGAGGTGTTTCTCCCGGCAATTTTATAAGAATTTCGCGGTCTTTTCCCGTTAAACCGCCGGCCGGACGCACTTGTCAGGCCCGGGCCGGGCAAGCTACTATGCCTGCTCGATTTTCCACTCAAGTTCGGGTTTTCCTTCATGTTCCACGGCAGTATGGTCGCGCTTGTGACCCCGATGCATCTCGACGGGGCGCTCGATACTGCTGCATTGCGCCGCTTCGTGGACTTCCAGATCGACAATGGCACGACCGCCATTATCGCGGTCGGCACTACCGGCGAATCGCCGACCCTCGACATGCAAGAGCATTGCGAGGTCATCCGGCTCACAATCGAATACGCGCGCGGACGCGTGCCGGTAATCGCCGGTACCGGCTCGAACTCCACGACCGAAGCCATTGAGCTTACCCAGTGTGCACAGGAGGCCGGTGCCCAGGCCTGCCTGCTGGTCACCCCTTACTATAACAAGCCCACGCAAGAGGGCCTGTACCTGCACTACAAGGCGATCGCCGAGGCGGTACCTATCCCGCAGATTTTGTACAACGTTCCGGGGCGCACGGTGTGTGATATTTTGCCGGCCACGGTGGCGCGTCTTGCCCAGATTCCGAATATTGTCGGTATAAAGGAAGCGACCGGCGATCTTGCCCGGGCGCGCGAACTGCTCAAGCTTTGCCCGAAGGGGTTTGAACTTTATTCCGGCGACGATGCCACATGTATGGAGTTCATGCTGCTCGGCGGTCGCGGGGTGATTTCGGTCACCACCAATGTCGCGCCGCGCGCCATGCAGGACATGTGTGTGGCCGCGCTCAAGGGTGACGCCAAAACCGCAGGCGCCATCAACGACAAGCTGATGGGACTGCATCAGAAGCTGTTTGTCGAGGCCAACCCGATTCCGGTCAAGTGGGTGCTGGAGCAAATGGGCCTCATCGAGGGCGGCATTCGTCTGCCGCTGACGCGCCTGTCGGAGATGCACCATGCTGTTCTGCGGCAGGCGATGCAGGGCGCCGGATTGCTGTAACGACGTATCGATTTTGTTTCTCAGTGCTTCCGTAATTCTGGTGATTCCATGACGATTCAACGAAACTCCAAATTCTTTGTCCTGTTGCTGATGCTCGGGCTCAGTGGCTGCGCCTTGTTCGGCGACAAGACCGAGAACTCTCCGGTCAAACTGCGCGAGGCGCTGGAAGTGCCGCCGGATCTGGCGCGTCCCGCCAGTGACGACCTGGCAGCAGTCCCGTCCAGCGGTGTAGCGGCCCTTTCGGACTACGCGGTCAAGACGCCAGCCACGCCAGCCGGAAACGTCAGCCCGATCAGCACGACTGGAAAGCCGGCAGCACCGGCCAGCGGCAGTGTGCGTCTGGAGCGTGATGGCGCACAGCGCTGGCTGGTGGTGCAGGACAGCGCCGGACCGGTTTGGGTAAAGGCGCGCGATTATTTTCTGCGTAACAAGATACCGCTTGTTGTGGACAACCCGCAGGCTGGCTTGCTCGAAACTGACTGGATTGATCGTCCGGTAGCTTACACGGGTGTTTTCAGCAGGATTATTGCATCGCTGAGCTCGACCGGTCTGCGCGACAAGTACCGTGTGCGTATCGAGCAGGGGCGTGTGTCCGGCACGGCCGAGATCTATGTCAGCCACCAGGGTGTGGAGCAGGTGCTGTCGGGCCAAATGGCGGCAAGCAATGTGACAGTTGTCAATTGGCAGCCGCGGCCGTCCGACCCGGAAATGGAAGCCGAAATGCTTGGCAAGCTGCTGGTGTACTTCGGTCCGGATAATCAGCAGGCCACGGACCAGGCCGCTGCAACACAAACCGTGGGCCAGGTCGCCGCGACGGACGGAAAGCGCGCGCAACTGGTAAAGGGTGAGTTGATACTTTCCGCAGACGATCTCGATGCCGCCTGGCGGCGTGTTGGTCAGGCGCTGGATCGTGCCGGTGTCATCACCGAAGATCGCGATCGCAGTGCCGGCATCTTCTATGTTCGTTACGTGGATAGTGGTCAGGCGAGCAAGCGCGAGAGTCTCTTTCCCTGGTTTCGCGCCGACCCCAGCAACGCGAACGCCACGTCGGACGCCAAAAACGAGCTGCCGACTGATCGCTTCCAGATTCGACTCAAGACAATGGCCGCCGGCACCAGTGTGAACGTGTTCGATATAAAAGGCGAACCGGATAAGTCCACGACCGCAGAGAAGCTGCTCGGCGTGTTGCAGCAACAGTTGCGCTGACGCGTGTCAGCTGGCCCTTTGGTTAGTGAAGGGCGCGGGCACAGGAATGGGTATCTGCGCTTCGCGCTGCTCGGCAGCGGCAGCCGCGGCAATGGGCTGCTGGTTGAATGCGGGGCGACCACGATCCTGGTTGACTGCGGTTTCACGCTGAAGGAAACCGAACGCCGGCTTGCACGCTGTGGTCGCGAGCCCGGCGCACTCTCGGCTATTCTGGTCACCCATGAGCACGGCGATCATGTTGATGGCGTCGGCCCGTTGGCGCGGAAATACAAGCTTCCAGTCTGGCTTACGGCTGGAACCCACGCCGCACTTGGTGCAGCGGAAACAAGTCGCCTTCCGCAGTGCCGTCAGTTCACCGCACATGCTGATTTTTCCATCGGCGCCATTGGCGTGCACCCGTATACAGTGCCGCACGATGCGCGCGAACCCTGTCAATTCGTCTTTTCCAATGGTGCGCAGCGCCTCGGCCTGCTCACCGATGCCGGTCACATCACCCCGCATATCGAGACCCGGCTCAGCGGTTGTGATGCCCTGATACTTGAATGCAACCACGATACCGACATGCTCGCCGAGGGGCCCTATTCGGCGTCACTGAAAAAACGCGTCGGCGGGCCGCTTGGCCATTTGAATAACGATGCCGCCGCCGCGCTATTGGCGACCCTCGATACTGGCCGGTTGCAGCATATTGTGGCAGCCCACCTGAGCGAGAAAAACAACACCCCCTGGCTGGTGCAGTCCGCCCTGGGCGCGGTTCTGGGCGAAACAGCGCGTCGGGTCGAAATCGCCTCGCAGGAGGGCGGCCTGACGTGGCGCGAACTGGTATAATTCCAAGAACGGCGTTTAGCCACAGATGAATGCAGATTAACGCATATGAAGCGTGCTATGGATGCACCGAAGCCATGCCCCCTTTTGGTGGACTGGTGAATCCAGGCAGCGCATTGAATATCCGCATTTATATGCGTTCATCTGCGGCTAACTGTTTTATTCTAGGATAAAATGATCGCGCTCTGAAACCGGGCTGCCAGAGGCCGCTGGCCGACCGTGGCAGGGCGAATCTCAACGCAGAACACGAGCGCACGCGATGGCGAGCAACGCCCCCGAAACCACAGCCGGCTCTGCCCCGGCGCTCATTAGCACCGCACCGATTCCCGTTCTCATGCTGCGAGGCTCGGCGGCGCTCTCGCCGTTTCGTCAGGAGCGGCTGCTGAGCCGGTTGCGCGCCGCGCTACCTGCGATTGAAACGGTGTATGCCGAATACCGGCACTTTGCCGCGCTTACTCAGGAACTCAGTGCGTCGGAACTCAATGTTCTCGAGCGCCTGCTCACCTACGGTCCGAAACTCGAAAGCCATGCACCGCAGGGCGACTTGTTGCTGGTCGTCCCGCGCCTCGGCACCATCTCGCCATGGTCCACGAAGGCCACGGACATTGCTCAACACTGCACTCTGGAGAAGGTGAGCCGCCTGGAGCGTGGCGTCGCCTGGTTCGTGCGCAAGCGTGACGATGTTGCGCTTACTCCTGACGAATACCATCAGGTTGCCGAACTGCTGCACGATCGCATGACCGAGAACGTGTTGGCCAAATACGAGGCGGCCGCAGCATTGTTTCGTGTAGAAAGCCCCACGCCGCTTTCCACGGTGGATGTGCTGACAGGCGGGCAGGCCGCTCTAGCGGCCGCCAACCAGAAACTCGGTTTGGCGCTGGCGCCGGATGAGATCGAGTACCTGGCCGAGAATTTCACACGCATTGGCCGTAATCCCACCGATGTGGAGCTGATGATGTTCGCGCAGGCCAACTCCGAGCACTGCCGACACAAAATTTTCAATGCCGATTGGGTGATAGACGGCAAGCGCATGCCGCACTCGTTGTTCGCCATGATTCGTAACACGCATGTGCTCAATCCGGCCGGCACGCTGGTTGCCTACAAAGACAACTCTTCGGTCATTCAGGGTTTCCGCAGTGGTCGTTTCTTCCCGGATCCGGCGACGCACGCATACCAGTACCATGAGGAAGACACGCACATCCTCATGAAGGTCGAAACGCACAACCATCCAACCGCCATCTCGCCGTTTCCGGGCGCGGCCACCGGTGCGGGCGGCGAGATTCGCGACGAGGGCGCGACCGGCACCGGCTCGAAGCCAAAGGCCGGCATCACCGGGTTCTCCGTATCAAATTTGCGCATCCCCGGTGGTGAGCAACCGTGGGAAACTGATCACGGCAAACCCGGGCGCATCGCCAGTGCGCTGGAGATCATGCTCGACGGCCCACTCGGCGGTGCAGCATTCAACAACGAGTTCGGTCGCCCCAATCTTGGCGGCTACTTCCGCACCTTTGAGGAACAGGTGGCCGGTGAAGTACGCGGCTATCACAAGCCGATCATGCTGGCCGGCGGGCTCGGCAACATCCGCGCCATGCACGTGCAAAAGAAACCGATCATGGCCGGCGCCAGTATCATTGTACTCGGCGGTCCGGCGATGCTCATCGGGCTCGGCGGCGGTGCCGCCTCGAGCATGACCACCGGCACCAGTCATGAAGATCTTGATTTCGCGTCCGTGCAGCGTGGCAATCCCGAGATGCAGCGCCGCTGCCAGGAAGTCATCGATCAGTGCTGGGCACGCGGCGCGGACAGTCCGATTGTTTCCATCCATGACGTCGGTGCCGGCGGCCTTTCCAACGCTGTACCGGAGATTATTAACGACGCGGGCCTCGGCGGCGAGTTCGAGCTGCGTTGCATTCCGAACGATCAGCCTGGCATGTCGCCCATGCAAGTCTGGTGCAACGAGGCACAGGAACGCTACGTGCTGGCGGTGGACAACAGTCACCTCGATGACTTCAAGAAGCTGTGCGAACGCGAACGTTGTCTGTATGCCGTCATCGGCCACGCCACGCAAGAACAGCACCTCACGCTAACCGACAAGCATTTCGCTGCACAAGATGCGAAGGCCATGCGCCCGATCGATATGGACCTGAGTGTGTTGCTGGGTAAACCGCCGCGCATGCAACGTGACGTAAAGCGCGTGAAGCGCAAGCTGCCAACCTTCAAGACCAAGGGTATCGATCTTGCCGAGGCGGCCCATCGGGTGCTGCGTCTCCCAACCGTGGCGAACAAGAATTTCCTGATCACCATCGGCGACCGCAGTGTCACCGGGCTCGTGTGCCGCGACCAGATGATCGGACCCTGGCAGGTGCCGGTCGCGGACGTGGCTGTCACCGCCGCCAGCTACACCGCCTACACCGGCGAGGCCATGAGTATGGGCGAGCGCACGCCGCTGGCGCTGCTGAACCCGGCGGCGAGTGCACGCATGGCAGTTGGCGAGGCGCTCACCAATATGGCCGCCGCACGCGTCGCCAAGCTGCCTGATGTGAAGTTGTCGGCCAACTGGATGGCGCCGGCTGGTCACCCGGGCGAGGACGCCGCCTTGTTTGATGCCGTGCAGGCAGTTGGCATGGAACTCTGCCCGGCCCTGGGAATCTCCATCCCGGTCGGCAAGGACTCGATGTCCATGAAGACCGTTTGGGAGGAAGGTGGCGAGCAGCGTTCCGTGACGGCGCCACTGTCGCTGGTCATCTCGGCCTTTGCGCCAGTGCTGGATGTGCGCAAGACGCTCACGCCGCAACTGCGCGTGGATCAGGGCGAGACCGATCTTATTCTTATTGATCTGGGCAAGGGCAAGAATCGTCTCGGCGGGTCGGCACTCGCGCAGGTATACAAGCAAGTCGGTAACGAGGCGCCGGATGTGGACGATCCGCGAGTGCTCAAGTTGTTCTTCGCGGTGGTGCAGGCACTGAACGAGCTCGGCTTCCTGCTCGCCTATCACGACCGCTCGGATGGCGGTCTGTTCGCCACGATCTGCGAAATGGCATTCGCCGGACGCACCGGCGTGCGTATCGATCTCGACGACCTCGGACGTGACTCTTTGGCGGCGTTGTTCAGCGAGGAGCTGGGCGCAGTCTTACAGGTGCCGCATGATCGTCTGAACGGTATTCTCGGCGCGCTCAAGGAGGCCGGCATCGCGCGCACCGTGCATCGCATCGGCACGCTGACGCTGGATGACCGCGTCAGTTTTATGTGCTTGGGCAAAGAAGTGTTCAGCGACACGCGCGTGAACCTGCAGCGCGCCTGGTCAGAGACGTCTTACCGCATGCAGTCGCTGCGCGACAACCCCGAGTGCGCGCAGCAAGAGTACGACCGCATTCTCGACGACACCGACCCGGGGCTGACTGCCATACTCACGTTCAAGCCCGCAGACGATATCGCCGTGCCGTACATCGCCAGCGGCGTTCGCCCGTCAGTGGCGATCCTGCGCGAGCAAGGCGTGAATGGCCAGTTGGAAATGGCAGCCGCCTTCGACCGTGCCGGTTTCCGTGCTGTGGACGTCACCATGAGTGACATCGTCGATGGGCGCGTGTCGCTCGCAGACTTCAAGGGTTTCGCCGCCTGCGGGGGTTTTTCCTTCGGCGATGTGCTGGGCGCCGGCGAAGGCTGGGCGAAATCGATCCTGTTCAACAACCGCACGCGCGATGAGTTCAGCGCGTTTTTCGCGCGCCCGGACAGTTTTGCGCTCGGTATCTGCAACGGCTGTCAGATGATGTCCAATCTGCACGAGATCATACCGGGTGCCGCAAGCTGGCCGCACTTTGTGCGTAACAGTTCTGAGCAGTACGAGGCGCGTGTGTGCATGGTGCAGGTTCCACCGAACCCATCGCTATTTCTGGCCGGTATGGTTGGTTCGTTCCTGCCGATCGTGGTCGCGCATGGCGAGGGTCGCGCCGAGTTCCGTACGGTCGCGGACTGGGAACGCATCACCGCTGGTCACCAGGTGACGCTGCGTTTCGTGGACAGCCGCGGCCTGGTCACGCAGACCTATCCGCAGAACCCCAATGGCTCACCGGCCGGTATTGCCGGTCTCACCACGGCGGACGGGCGCTTCACGGTCATGATGCCGCATCCGGAACGTGTGTTCCGCAGTGCGAGCAACTCCTGGCATCCGGAAGAGTGGGGCGAGGATGGGCCGTGGTTGCGCATGTTCCGCAACGCACGCGTGTGGGTGGGTTGATGGCGGCGCGTTACCACGCCGTACCGGCCTGAGTCTCGCGCGCCGCACGCACCATGGACAAGTCCACGCTACGCACGGGAACGGTGACCGCTACGACTGGCTCAGCACCAAGCTGTGCCGGCCCGGTGCCGGCTTCACCGGCTGCGCTGCATACCGAGCGTCTGGCGCTCAGTTTCATGCTTGCGTTCGGGGCCTTTCATCTGGTGTATTCCGCATTCGTCGGTCTGGCGGGAGACGAGGCGTATTACTGGCAATGGTCACGCCATCTCGATTGGGGCTATTACGATCATCCGCCGCTCGCGGCGTACCTGATCGCTTGCGGTACCTGGATCCTGGGTCAGACCGAGCTCGGTGTGCGGTTCGCCACGGTGTTGCTGTCCACGGCGATCCTGTGGCTGACCTACCGCATGACCGTGGCGTATGCGTGGCAGGTTCTCCAACCCGAGGATCGTTTCTCACCACAGTCGGCCGGGTTGTGGGCCGTATTGGCGCTGGCCGCCACACCACTCTTCAGTATCGGCGGATTCCTCGCCACGCCCGACATGGCGATGGTGTTTTTCTGGACGCTGGCGGTGGCGCTGACTTTCTGTGTCATGCGCAACCCGCGCCTGCGTTACTGGGTTGCACTCGGTCTCGCCCTCGGCCTGGGTGTGTTGGGTAAGTATCCGTTTGGATTATTGCCGCTCGGCCTGTTGATCGCGTTTGCAGCCAGTCGCGCAGGCCGGACGCAATTGCGCACTGCCGGTCCTTATCTTGCTGCCGTGCTGGCCATGCTGGTGCTGGTGCCACATGGCCTGTGGCTGATGCGGAATGGTTATATATCGGTGCTTTTCCAGCTGGGGCACGGGTTGGGTGGTGGTCCGGCAGGTTTCGCGCAACGCCTGGGGACGTTCGTGCAATTCATCGCCGGTCAGGTCGGCGTGTTGACACCGATCCTGTTTGTGCTGTTTCTCGCACCGCTGGTCAATGTGTTGCGTCGGATTTTCCAGCCGCACGCCGGTGCGCGCCAGGATGCGGGCGAGACGCGCCTTGCGACCAACGTGCTGATCGTGCCGGCGGCCTTGACCATGGGCCTGTTTACCATGGCGAGCTTCTTCGCCAAATCACAAACCAACTGGCCGGCCGCTGCCTACTCGACACTGGTAGTGCTGCTCGGTATCGCGCTTGCACGCATGGTGAACAGCACGCGTTTCCGCAAGGGTGTTGCCTATGCCGCCGTGGGTCTTGCGGGGATTATCAGTGCGTATGCCCACCTCGAGTCCGCCTATCCACTCGTACCCTATCGCAGCAGCGTGTTCGACAAGGTTCAGGATAAGCGTGGTCTGGCACGCTGGGCCAACGATCTGCGCGAAGCCGCGGGACCTGCAGGTCGGCAGGCAGCGTTGCTAGCCGACAATTACCGGACGGCCAGCTTGCTCGCATTTTATCTACCGGATCATCCGCAAACAGATGCGCCGTTCGAAGCCGGTTCTGGCGCGCAATACACGCAGTGGCGCAAGGCGAACGGTGAAGCGGCGGGCATGGCCTGGTATTTCACGCGCTTCGCGAATGACCCACGCGTCACACAACTGTTCGGCGACTATCGCGACGCCGGTATTTATGTGGAACGGCGCGCCGGCGTGGAGGTGGGACACACGCACGCGTATTACGGACGCTTGCGAGCTGGATATTCTGTGGCGGCGCGCTAGCACGGTATGACCCACATACCGTCGTCAGGCTGAGGCAGCGTGTTCGCCAGTTGTTCCAGGCCGGCCCAGGTCGCCGTGAAATGAATTCGTGTATGGTGGCTTACAGCAACGGGCTCCGGTATGAAACAAGACACAAGAACCGGCTGGGGTAGCGCTCTGTCACGGGTTATCTGGAAGCTATAACAATTTCAATGAAATCTGGAATGGATAATTCATGAGCAAGCTGAAATTAACACTGGCAGGCCTATTTCTATTGTTTGCTGGAATTGTGTTGGGCGGTTATTTGTTCGCGCAATCGCAGCCACGCTCAATCATTGTAGTAAATGCCTGAGTGCCAAGGATCTTGCTGGACTGCTGGTTTCGACCGGAATCCACCGATTGCCAGGTTTTGTCCCGAATGTTGTATTCGAGACCGACAAAACAGTGGTTATCAGGAACCCATTTATTCATACCGGTGTCGACTACGTGATTTTCCCGAAGAAAGACATCAAGGATATTGCACAGCTTACCGAGAAGGATGCGCCTTACCTGGTGGATGCCTATCTGGTCGCGCGACACCTTATTGAAGAGAAGAAACTGACTGACTACCGGTTCTACACAAACGGTCCTGAATATCAGGACGTGACATATCTGCATTTCCACCTGATGGCCATATAGGGCGTGCTTGTCGCCAGGGCGAGTCGCGGTCGACGTTGTCGGGTGATCGTGGCTGTGAGGTGCCGAGGGAACGCTGGCCTGGAGGATAGCGTTAGCCTATTACTAGGGTATCAGGTACGGCATCCGTTTCTCGAGCTGGGAGCCATTTAGAATCTTCCGCCATCCCATGGCGCAACCCGTGAGGCCAAAGCCAGCATGAATTCATTTTTTCTTATCGGAATCATTGTGAATGTCCTGCTGACCGGGCTGGCAATCTACTGGGTATGGCGAAACATGAAGTCGAAAGGGCCCGACAAGAAAGACCAGAATTGATGAGGCCAGTCTTGTCGTGGTTGTTCAGGAGCCAGTGCCTTGCTCCGCGATCTCTTTGCGCACCATGTCCATGTCGAGTGCCTTGGCCTTGGCGAGAACATCCTCAAGCGCCGGGCCGGGCAGGGAGCCGGGCTGAGAGAACAGAATGATCTGGTCGCGGAACAGCATGAGCGTGGGAATGGAGCGGATCTGAAAGGTCGCAGCCAGTTCCTGTTGATCCTCGGTGTTGACCTTGGCGAATACCACGTCTGCGTGCTGAGTCGAGGTGGCTTCGTAAACCGGGGCGAAGGCGCGGCATGGCCCGCACCACGGCGCCCAGAAGTCCACAAGGACCATGGCATTTTTCTGGATAACGTCTTTAAAGTTGTCTTGGGTGAGATCGACTGTGCTCAAGGGAAAGGCTCCGGTGGGCACCCTGGGGTGCATGGGTAAGGGGGCTGATCGGCCCCGGATGGGCAAACAGGGCTATTATAATGTAATCTTGGCTCACTGAGCCTGGTCTGTGCGCCGAAGAACGTCAGGGTTTCGTGGCTGGGTGACGTCAAAGGTTCGGCGCAGGCTAGGTCCTGTTTTTGGTCCGATTAAAAAACCAAGCCAGGTCAATGAATTAGCTCCCCAGCATCGCTGTCGTGGGGTGGCATAAGATATGCAAACCTAAATCAGGTCAGGGCGGTCGGCGCCCGACAGGAAAAAGCAGGGGAATACATGAATTCTGGCCATATCCGCACAATCCTGGGGGCTTTATCGCTCTGGGCACTGGGCAACGTCGCCCAGGCGGATATCTTCGTCTATCAGCTGCCGGGCGGGGCGCGCATTGTCACGGACCACCAGCTCAGCAACCACGATTACAAGCTTGTGCGCCACAGCAAGAACAGCAAGGGCGCGGGCGCCCTGGTGTCGAGCCGCAAGATTGCCTACGCCGTCACCGACCCGACCGCCTATGACCGGCTTATCCGGCGCACGGCGACCGCCCAGCATGTCGATGCCGCGCTGGTAAAAGCAGTGATGCATATCGAATCCGGATTCAATCCGCATGCTGTCTCCGACAAGGGCGCACAGGGTTTGATGCAGCTCATGCCCGAGACGGCGCAACGCTATGGCGCCGAGGACTTATTTGATCCGGCACAAAATGTGCGCGCCGGTGTTTTGTACCTGAAAGATCTGCAGAAGATGTTCAAGAACAACACGCGTCTGGTGCTTGCCGCTTACAATGCCGGCGAGAATGCGGTGCTGCGCCACAAAGGGATTCCACCGTATGACGAGACGCAGGATTACGTTCGCAAGGTCATGAAGATGCATCGCGAGTACCTGGCCGTGGAGAAGCAGACGATCACGGTCGCGAGCGTCGCTGTGCCGACGCCGCGCAAACTGGTTTCGGCTGTCACCGTGGAGGCGCCTTTGAGTGTGCCGGGTTTTGTACCAGTGGCGTCAGTGCAGCCCGTGATCGAAAGCCCGCCTGAGAAGAGCCTCTAGCAATTCCTGCTACAGTCCGGCGCGGATACTGTTCTTGTCACGTAAGCTGACAGTACCGCAACAAAGCTCGTCATAAAAACCCATTGAATTACTCGGTATAGCCGAAGGCAGTAGCTGACGTTTCAATATGACGGATGTGCTTGAACCGCCAAGCGCGTGCGCATAGTTCGTTCGCCCGATGCCGGTGTCAGCTTCAGTGAAGCAGTGCACGTGTTATGCGTTTCATTCCCAGTATCTGCTGGCGGATGAAGCTATCACCGTAGTCCACGCCATCGAGTTGGTCACGAATGCCGGTGGCAGGGTACTCATGGGAGAAGTTGGCGGTGCCGAACAGCTGATCCCAGAGCGGAAACAGCGGTGCAAAATTGCAACCCTGCGCCTGTCCTTCGTGACCGATACTAATGCCATGATGCAGGCGATGGTAATGCGGACTGACCAGCAAGCGGTCACCGAGCCAGCCGAAGGACAGACGCACGTTGGTGTGCGACAGACTTTCGATCAGGCGCATCAGCACCACGATACCGAGAAACTGGCCCGGTGGTATGCCGATGAACAGTGCCACGACTACCAGCCACAGGTCGGAGAGCACATTATCCAGCAGGTGATTGCGCTGGTCAGCCCAGAGTGAAAGCTGGCGCTGGCTGTGATGCAGGGCATGCAGCGCCCACCACCAGTTAAAGCGGTGCTGCAGCCGGTGTCGCCAGTATTCAGCGAAATCCAGGATCGCGAGATAGGCGAAGAACGACGCGAGCGGATTAGCCGTAAGCCAGGGCACGAGTTCTTCGAGGCTCGGTGGAATATAGCCACTCAGGCGCAATGTGCCATCAATGGTTTGCTCCAGTGGCTGCAGCAGCAGGAACACGGCGAGCGGCACGAGACCGAGGTTGTGCAGAATGGTGTACAGCACGTCCACACGCACCGCGCGTCGGTCCTTCCAGTGCTCCACCGGTCGCCACCACTCGAGTGGCCGCAACACCAGCAGCATCAGGCTGATTTCCAGTGCGCCGTACAGACTCACTTCCAGCGCGCTGAATGCCTGTTCGGTATAGGTCATGAAGCCGAGCTGGTAGAGTGCCGGTTGCACCAGTGTTTCGAACAGCCAGGCATGTACGGTAGTGAACAGATTGGAGAGGGTGTCGAGCATTAGTGCTGTGCAGCAGCAAGTGATGCGAAACAGTAACCACGCGCCTTGAGGTCCTGAATAAGTGGCGCGAGCACCGGTGCCAGCGGCTCGTGCCGCGACCAGATGCCAAGGTGCATCATGGTGACAGTGCCGGGTTTGATACGATTCAATGCCTGTTTGAGCAGCTTGTCGTTGGGAAATTTCTCGCTCGGGAGTTCGTCGCCGATGAAGCCGGCCTCGTCCCAGTGCACATGTACCGGGTAGCCGCAGTTGGCCGCCCAGCGGATGGTGTTCTGGGTAGTGCGCCCGCCGGGTGCGCGCCACAGACCGCTCAGATGTTGGCCGGTAAGGCCGTGAAACGACTCATCCACTTTTTTCAGTTCGGCGCAGAAGCCGCGTTCATCAAGTTTCACTTCTGCGCTGTTGTTGATGGACGCGAGCAGCTTGCCGTCCGGTAAATCGCGTTTCAAATAGACGTGGCGGAAAGTATGATTTCCAAAGGCATGCCCCTCGGTGGCGCGTGCCCGCCAGTAGTCGCGCCACGCCGGGTCGAGCGCATGGTCGTCGCGGAAAGTCTTCTCGTTGGCCAGAAAGAACGTGGCCCTGACCTGTTCCCGGCTGAGTATGTGTGCGATGGTTTCGGCCTGTGCCATGTTGCCGGTGTCGAAGGTGAGATACACCGTGCCAGCGCATGTCCCGCTGGCCTGAGACGTCATGGGCAGAACCGCAAGCGCGGCGAGCAGGGCAAGAGCTGTCAGTTTACTGGCGAGGAGCATGGGTCGGGAAATAAATGCCGTGCGGTGAACGACCCACCGGGATGCTGAGCTTGACCTTCATCGTACCCATGTCCACCACCTGCACCTGCTTGATCCAGCGCGAGGTGACCCACAGTTCCTTGCCGTCACGCGTGAGCTCCATGTCGTCCGGGCCACCGGGCACGCGGAATTTCTCCAGTACCTGCAGTGATTGCATGTCGAGGATCGACACGGTATTTTCCATGCGGTTCGAGAGCAGCAGCCGCCGGCCGTCGCCCATGGCGAGGAAGTTGTGCGCACCCTTGCCGGTCTTGAGTTTCTGCACGCTCTTCGGGGTGCGCCAGTCGATGATCTCGACGTAGTCCGCGCCCGTGATAGCGACCAGCAGGTGTTTGTCGTCCGGCGTCATCCAGATACCGGCCGGTTGATGACCGACGCTGAGTTTCCAGATTACCTCGAACGTCTTGAGGCTGATGGCCGCGATTTCATCGCTTTCCTGCAAGGTGATGAACACCAGCGAACTGTCGCGGTTGAAGATCAGATGGCTTGGTACTTTGGGCAGCGCGATACGCTTGGCGAGACTGAAGTCCCTGGCGTGATAAATGTCCACCCGGTCAAGGCGGTTGGAGTTCGACACGAACCACTGCTTGTCCGGGCTGTAGCCGATCTGGTAGGGATCGCTGATGCGCGGCAGGCGGCGCAGGATCGCGCCAGTGAGAGAGCTGATAAAAACAAGGTCGTTGCTTGCGGCGTTGGCGACGATCAACTCCTTGTCGTCCGGCGTGGCCATGAGGTGGTGTGGTTCCTTGCCGATCGGGAAGCGTGTTGTCTCCTTATAAGATACGGTGTCCACAAGGCTGATGGATCCATCTCCGGAGTTGAGGATGACAGCGGTTTCTGCACTGGCTGAAAGGCTGCCAAGGCCAGCGATGAACATTAACATTAAGAACGATGCAGGCTGTCGCATGCTGTACATGGGAGAAAATCCGTTCGAGGGCATATAAAGATGGTACTCCAGTCAGGGAATTGCAGCTAGAGAAACAAAGACTTGCCGCACTTTCCGGCCGACCGGCGGGTGCTTGCAACAGAAAATGGCTTTACGTAGTATTGAGACACGGTTCGCCAAACAGGGCGGGCCTGTGTTGAAGTGGTGGCACGAAGAATAACTGCTCTAGCCATGTGTTAAGTCCTTGGCGACATCGATTTTCTTCCGTCTTTCCTTCAGCAAATTCATAAATCCGGGATTCGTCCCGTCTGTTGCTCCAGGAGCTGAGGTTACTATGCAGAGTGGTACCGTAAAGTGGTTTAACGACGCCAAGGGTTTCGGTTTCATCACCCCTACGGATGGCAGTGCCGACGTATTTGTGCACTTCTCCACCATCCAGGGAGACGGGTTCAAGAGTCTGCAGGAAGGCCAGCAGGTGGAGTTTGAATCCGCCAAAGGTCCGAAGGGCATGCAGGCCACCAAGGTCGTGCCGCGCTAGTATTTTCCGGAAAAGCCCTGCAGCGCAGGGCTTTTCTCTTGGCCATACATGATGGGCGTAGGCCGCGTGAGCGACGGAAAAGCTGCTCCCCCCCGTAGGGACGGCTGTGCGCTCCGCACTCACGCCATCCATGGTGGTCGTAGCGGCTTTCCCGCATGTCGGCTTTCGGTCGGCTGGCCGGGGGGCTTTCCTGCCCTATGCGCAATATCTTTTGTTTGTTCCGGTCTGCACATTCGCTCTGATTTCGCCCATAATTAGCATGTCTGGACCCGCCGTGGTCCGGGGTGCATCCAGAATAATGTCCAACGTGCAGTACTCCAGCCTGATCGGCCCAGCACATCCTGATTTACTCGGTACGCAGCCTGTACGGGAATCTGTCGCGCACCGCAAATGCCGCACTATTCTGGAATACTGCGCATGAGCCAGACGTTGCCGACTTCAGTGCAGGGCCGGCACGGCGGACAGCTTGGACTGGCGATCGCTGCTATCGGAGTGGTGTACGGGGACATTGGCACCAGCCCGTTGTATGCATTGAAGGAAGCCTTCGACGGCCCACATGCCATGGCCGTGAATCCGGTAAACATTCTCGGTGTCCTGTCGCTCATTTTCTGGGCGCTTATTTTCGTAGTCTCGATCAAGTACGTCATGCTCATCATGCGCGCCGATAACAAGGGTGAGGGCGGCATCATGGCGCTTATGGCGCTAGTGCAGCGTGCAACCGCTGGTGAGACGCGTCTGCGCTGGCTATTGATGTCGCTCGGAATATTCGGCGCCGCGCTGTTCTACGGCGACGGCATGATCACGCCGGCGATTTCGGTATTGTCGGCGGTTGAGGGTATGGAGCTCGCCGCGCCGGCGCTGAAACACTATGTCATTCCGGTTTCGCTCGCCGTGCTTATTGCCCTGTTCCTGTTCCAGCGCAAGGGCACGGCCAGTGTCGGCGCCCTGTTCGGCCCGGTCATGCTGTTGTGGTTTTTGACCTTGGGGGTTCTCGGGATTATCAGCATCGCGCGCTACCCGGAGGTTCTTGCCGCCCTCAGCCCCGGATATGCTGTGGCCTTTTTCCAGGAACACAAGTGGGGTGGTTTCATTGTGCTCGGTGCCGTGGTGCTGGCCTTTACCGGCGCTGAGGCGCTGTACGCCGACATGGGACATTTTGGCAAGAAACCGATTCGCTACGCGTGGTTCGGCTTCGTGCTGCCGGCGCTGGTGCTGAATTATTTTGGACAGGGCGCGCTGCTGCTGCACGATGCATCGGCTGCACAGAATCCTTTTTACCTGCTCGCGCCATCCTGGGCGCTCTATCCGATGGTCGTCCTGTCCACGCTCGCTACGGTGATCGCCTCGCAGGCGGTGATCTCGGGTGCGTTCTCCGTGACGCGTCAGGCGATCCAGCTCGGGTATGCGCCGCGCATGAATGTCATGCACACCTCGGAACGGGAGATCGGACAGATTTATATCCCGGCTATCAACTGGGGTCTGCTGGTCGGCATTGTGGCGCTGGTGCTGGGCTTCAAGACGTCCAGCAATCTGGCCGCCGCCTATGGCATTGCTGTGACCGGCACCATGGCAATCGACACCATACTCGCATTCGTGGTGGTGCGCGGATTGTGGAAGTGGGGCTGGGCACAGACCATCATCGGCATTGTCCTGTTCCTGAGCGTGGATCTTGCATTCTTCTTCGCCAACGCCGGAAAAATCGTACAGGGCGGCTGGTTCCCGCTGGCCATCGCCATGGCAATTTTCACGCTGCTTGCCACCTGGAAACGCGGACGCGAGATTTTGTACGAGCGCCTGAGTGAGCTGGCCATTGCCCTGGAGCCGTTCATTGACAGTATTGCCCGGCATCCACCGGCGCGCGTGCCCGGAACCGCCGTTTTTCTGACCACGACTCGCGAGGGCGTGCCGCATGCCATGATGCACAATCTCAAGCACAACAAGGTGCTGCACGAGCGTGTGATCATCCTGACGGTCGTGTTCCAGGATATTCCGCATGTCGACGACAGTGAGCGTGTGGAAATCCGTCCGCTGGGGCACGGCTTTACCAAGTTGTTTGTTATTTACGGTTTCAAGGACGAGACCAACATCCCGCGCGCCCTGGAGCTGTGTGCGCCGCACGGGTTCGAATTCAACATGATGGATACGTCATTCTTTCTGAGCCGCGAGACCCTAATTCCCTCGAAGCGGCCAGGCATGGCACTGTGGCGCGAGAAACTATTCGTCAGCATGTCGCGCAATGCCGGCAGCGTAACCTCCTATTTCCAGATTCCGACCAATCGCGTGGTTGAGCTTGGCACGCAGGTTGAGTTGTAGATAAGGCGCGCTCCGCCATTTCAGCTTTGCGCACTAATCATCCTATGTCTCCTGAAGTGAAAACGGAATAGCCCATGCCAATTCTTAAACAGGTAGTTATAAAAATCATCGCCATCATTGTGCTGATGGCGGTACTCGGTTTTGGCGGATGGACCTGGTTCACGCTGACCTACAACTATTCTGACGGCGAGCGCGCCGGGTATATCCAGAAATTCTCGCGCAAGGGCTGGGTGTGCAAGACCTGGGAAGGCGAAATGTCGATGATCAACTACCCGGGCGCGGCGCCCGAGATTTTCAAGTTCAGCGTGCGTGACACCCTGACAGCCGCGTCAATCGAGGCCGTGGTCGGCAAGCGTGTGGCGCTGCATTACGAACAGCACCTCAACGTGCCAAGCAGCTGTTTTGGCGAAACGGAATACTTCATTACGGGTCTGCGTGTGATCGAGTAGCCCTGTTTCGAGAAGTTCAGGATATTCCCGGGGCTCCCCTTGGTTAATTCAGTGGGCAGCTTTCGACTCCTACAGTAGTTTGCGAATCACCAATATGCCGCTCTTCGATGCTGTCCTTGCAGGAATGCGCCTTTTACATCGCCCTTGTTGACCTGAATCCAGGTACTCTATTTTTGTATTTAATAATGTGGCTACACGCGCAGGAAGAGCTTGCGTAGTTCAAAAAAAAGAGGGAATTGACTCTAGTTCACGAAAGACAGAAGGGAGCGACTGTATACACTAAAGTTCGTAGTGTAGTTACAGTTCTGGTGGCGCTGAGTGGCGCTTTTCTGGCCAGCATCCCGGGTGTTTCACAAGCGGTTCCAAGCTACGCCAGGCAAGGCAATATTCCTTGCGCCGCCTGTCACACTGCCTTTCCGGCGTTGACGGCATATGGGCGTCAGTTCAAATTGAATGGTTACGTCGGGAATGCCGGCGAGGTTCTCGAAAGCAAAGAAGCTGGCAAGAAGCCGGGGGCGGAAGAAGAGGTTCTGACATTGGGCAAGGTACCGCCCATATCAGTCATGATGCTGTCTTCCTGGTCATCTACGCACAGGATGGACCCCGCTGCAGAGCACAACGGCGACCTTTTATTCCCGGACCAGTTCAGTTTCTTCCTCGCCGGACAGTTATCGCCGAAGGCGGGTGCCTTTATCCAGATTACGTACTCCGCTGTGGATGATCACTTTAGTTGGGACAACACTGACATTCAGCGCTGCTGATCATGGCAGCCTGTTTGGGCAGGATTTTCTTTATGGCGTGAGCCTCAACAACAGCCCCACGGTGCAGGATATCTGGAACAGTACGCCGGCATGGGGTTACCCTTACGCCGCATCTGCTCATGCCGTGTCTCCCACGGCCGCAACCTTGATTGATGGCGGGTTTGAGCCTCTATTCAATGTGGAACAATCTACTTTATACGGAGCTCGGTGTTTATCATGCTGCGCCGCTCGGCGTGTCGCGGCCGCTTACTGGTTTTTGTGCGCCTGGGACATGCGTCGAAGCGACCGATGTCGCCGAAGGCGTCGTGCCCTACTGGCGTCTGGCGGTGCAAAAAAAGATGGGTGGGCACTACCTGATGATTGGTGCCTACGGGATTTCGGCAGAGCTTATGCCGGGTGGCGGTAGTCCTTTGGTTGGTGCGACGAATGGATTTACCGACATGGCGATGGATCTCCAGTATGAGAAGCCTTTCGGAGGTAACCTGCTTACTGTGCATTCGACCTGGATTCACGAGTGTCAGACGTGGCGAGCCGGTTCAGCGGTCAATTCGATCGACAAATTAAGTGTGTTCCGGGTAGATGGTAGTTATCTCTTTGACCAACACCACTATGCTGGAACACTGGGCTACTTCAGCACAACCGGCACGAGTGACGCCGGGCTTGTATACACCGGGAACCGTCTATGGCAGCGCAAACGGCAGTCCGGACAGTCGTGGAGCTGTTGTCGAATTTTCCTGGATGCCGTGGCTGAATACCAAGTTCTCCGCACAGTATACGGCTTATAACAAGTTCAACGGCGCCAGCAGGGACTACGAAGGTTCAGGTCGGACTGCCAGCGACAACAACACCACCACCTTTGTTTACGCCTGGCTGATCTTCTAGGTCATGTAGGCCGCCGCTCAAGGCTATACGACACGGCCTTGAGCGGCGGTTCATTTTCTCTTTTCCCCTGTCGCAGTACCATGAAGCAGCCGTTGCTGTACTGGTAGACGATTGTCACCTATCGTGATTCGGCAGGCGCGTGAGTCCACACAGGAAGGCAGCATGCAGAGCGATCCCTATCTCTGGCTGGTCATCGGCGGCCTGTTGAGCATAATTCTTTCTGGCCGCTGGACAATCGCACTGGCAGGCTGGATGGCACTGCTGTTTCTGCTGCACTGCATACATGCTGTGCCAGTCTGGTCGGAGCTGTTCGGAGTGAAGCCCTACACGAGATGCGCGGTGTCTGCCGTCAAGCAGCGGTAAGACCATTTCCAATTGCGTGTTTCGGCCGCTCTTCCTCTTCCTGAAGTTGCAGGTTCCATAGATACGCACAAGCGCCGCCGTGCGCCTGTTGTTCGGCGTGTGTGCCCGCTCGACGATGTGGACGTGATCCAGCGTCACAATCTGACCCACGTGGTACTACATAATAAATAATACTGCGTGTCTAACTGCTGCTTACGGCCACGGTTGGCAGTATGGTGGCGTGTTCGGCGCGGCAAGATACGCTGCTTGCAGCGCGTTCTGTTCAGCGATCATTCCCTGCCACGGTCCATACATATGCTGCGCAGCCGAGTACTTTGCCGGATAGGCAAGATCGCCGGTCAATGTGCCATCGGATTTGATTCGCGGGAAGAAATTCTCGTAGCCAGCGTCCGGGTTCTTGCGCAACCAGTTGGGCATACAGTTAGTCGGCGTGTAGGTACCGGTCCAGTCGTTGAGATAGCCCGACCACATGGTCCGTTCTTGGGACATCACGTATGCCGTGACGTCCCAAGCATCATCCAGATTAAGCTGACGCAGGGGGTCGGTGGCGTTGGCCCATCCGTAGGGCATATTGCCCTTGACGAAGGGCACAGCGGTGCGTAGCCGAAACATGCCGGCGCCGGTGTTGAAGCTATTGGCCCCCCACAACGCTGGATAGATATATTTCTTCGCATTGGCGTCCCACACGCCGCTACCATCACTCTGATGACAGGCGGCGCACTGGTCTTCATATACGGTCCTGCCGCGCACCGGATCGGCGGGTCTGGTCAGGTCGGAAGCCTTGGCGTTGCCTTGGCCAACCACCTTGGTCCAGTCTGCGACCTTCATACCAGTGGCCATCCAATTCATGTACTCCACCATCGACAGAAGCTCATAACTGTCATCCGGCAGTTGATAGCCGTTCATGGAGCGCTGCGTGCAATCGTGGATACGATTTTTCATGTCGAGGTAGCGGTTGCTGCGCGCCGAGTATGTACCCTTACCGCCGTATTTATAAGCAACCACGGCCCACGGCGTACCAAAGGCTGCCCGGCCTTCATCGAGATGGCAGTTTGTGCACGACAATTTATTATAGGTGTACTGCACGGGAGCGCCGGCGCCAAGATATTTTGCTGTCTCGGTGAGAAGCAATTTGCCGTAGCGGATCATGTCGCCGGTGGCATTGTTGGGGATGGTGGCTTCATCAGGCGCGACCCATGTCACCACACCGGTTACCGGGTCGGTATACCAGTCCGCCGGGTTGCTGGACGCGGCCGAGGCAGTACCTATGCCGCTTAGTAGCACGAAAAGAAACAATGCAAAGTATCTCATGTCCTTTCACCTTTCTGGAATGCGGGCACCAAACACCCGCGTGATTGTTTTTTGGATACGGTGCGTTTCATCGATCCTATTTGCAAACACCCGTGCTGGAGATGCCTCTGGGACAAGCCCATGCCGCCGTTGTCATGACCTGCGGCTCCGCCATGCCGGTATTGAGCCAGGCATCCAGCAAGTTCGCACCTTCGTCCGCCAGGAACGGATTGGTGCGCTTGTTGGCCAGATACAGGAACTGGATATATTCCCAACTGGTCGGCTGATACAGGAGACTGATTTCAGCGCGCACAGCCTTGGAGGGCGGATTGAGCTCGACGTTATCGAAGTACTTGTAGACGCCGGATGAACTCGGGCAGCCGTATTGGCAATAGGGTACCGGAAGGGCGTTGCGCTTGGCCGCCTCCGCGTATTTCATGCCATATGGGGGGATACGGTTGTCGCTCGCCACGTAGTTGTTGAGCACGAAATGGAAGCTATCTGCAGAATATTTGTTGCTATCCACCAGACTCTTCAGTGTGGCTGTCACCTTGCCGGTGACCCGGTCGAAGCTCAAAGGCAGAGAGCTCGGTGCGCCCATGCTGATAAGCTGCTTGGCCCAGGCTTTGGTTACCGCGCCTTGCACTTCGTAGAGCCTGGAGTTATTGCACTCGAGATCAAGCAAGGTGTTAACCTGGCGCTGTACACCATCCAGGGTAACGGTCAAGGGGCCGTATTTGCCGTCTTCGCGTACCAGGACGTTGGCGTTGTCATACCACTTGACGTTAAGCCACATGCGGCGTCCCTCCGGATAGCCAGAGATCAGCTTGTGACCGGTCAGGTTGGTAACCTTTACGTTCTTGCCGGTGACAGCCAGAGACGCGGCATTGGTCAGGTTAGTCCGCGCACGCAACACGCCATCGTCGATCGCGGCAACTTGATCCGCCGTGAGACCGCCGCCGAGGCGCAGTTTACCTTGTGAGTCCAGATACTTGATCGCCTGCGGTGCCCAGTAGTTACCACCGGTAAGATCATGCAGCGGCATGTCTTTACGATCTACCGGCTTGTTGTGAAGTGTAGAAGAGGCTTGTCCGGTGACGGGCGAGAGATGGCAGGTCTGGCACGTATAGAAACGTGTCGTACCATCCTCGTAGTCGCCACCCTTGCCGGCCGCCTGAGCCTTGTTATAGGCGACAGCGATAGCGCCAGCCTGGAGATCTGGTGGCAGTGTAAGATAGTCAGATACCTTGAAGGTCGGCCACACCGCTGACTTGTACTCACTGTAGGTGCGCTCGACGACACCGTATTGATAGGGGAAGTTGTTGAATGCCGCCTTGGTCTCAATGGAAGAGCCCAGCACGCCGCTGTACTTGCCCTTGGGTAGCGGGATCTGCGCGCCATTGTTGTGTGCCAGGTCGCCCGTAACTGGATTCGAAACATCGTGACAGGTGCCACAGAAATCCGCCGAGCGGTGGTACTTGGATTGCAACGAGGGATGCTTGGTCTCCGAATTGGCGAATGGTCCCAGCTTCCCCGGTCCTGGCCAGATGACATATTGACCCGAGCCGTAATTGCCGGTGGCCGGGATTTGCTTGTCGTTGGCGATGAACGGATAGTTCTGCACACCCTTGTATTCGGACTGGTCTGGGTTGGTCATGCGATGGCAGGTGTCGCACTCAATGCCATTGGCATCGTGCGACGACACCAGCGAGCTACCATCCGTTGGTGTGGAGCGTCCCGCCAGCCAGGCGCCGGAGGTATGACAGCGCAGGCAGAGATCGCCGGAACCGTTGAAGTCCTGTTCGGCTATGGACAGCGTTGCCCAAAACAGCGGGTCGCGACCCGCCTGTGACATCATGCTGCCGCCCCAGTTGTGACCTGGCTCAACGGATTTGTTGTAACTGGCGTGACAAAAACTACATTGTTTCGCCGGATCAATGGCACGTTTAACACCGTTCTGCGGGCCGATGTTAACCTCGCCGGGCTGTGTGCCTGGCATCTGTACTTCATTGGGTATGGTGGTCGCAGCGCTGGCGGGTACACAAACAAACAGACTCAGCAACAACAGATATGTCCATCGCATGGCAATGTTCTCCTCCACTTTATTAATTATAAATGTGACTCTTCAATACAAAGACGCGATTGCCTTGATGCTTGTTCCACTCTAAACGAGGGTAGATATTATTCT
>Ga0315281_10002977_pt1 | contig 24951 bp, 32 predicted proteins | sample YL17G07_0_MG_FD_204540 | JGI IMG/M metagenome (GOLD analysis project Ga0315281, IMG submission 204540) | Sediment microbial communities from Yellowstone Lake, YNP, Wyoming, USA - YL17G07_0 | ecosystem: Environmental > Aquatic > Freshwater > Lake > Sediment | place: USA: Wyoming | collected... | reverse complement strand
ACGTCAATTCATTATTCAGAATAAACAACGGATGGCACATAATGATGGAATGCGTTTTCACGGAAATGCAGACAATGGAAAACTTCATAGAACAAATAGAAGACAAGTTTAAAATCAAGCAGAAACAAGTGCATTATACTCTGGATGAAATGAAAAGAGAAGGGTTTCTCACGGTGGAACTATGACACAAAGCTTTAAATACGCAGAAAAGCCATTATTGAACATGCGAAAGACAGCATACAATTTCACTGTTCTAATAGAACAGGACGAAGACGGCTGGTACGTGGCAAAAGTGCCAGACCTCCAAGGCTGTGCAACCCAAGGAAAAACAGTGGCACAGGCCATGGAAAGAATAAAAGAAGCAATTCAAGCCTGCCTTGAAGCTGAAAAAGAAGCGCCTGCACAGCTCAAATTTGTCTGCGTCGAGCAGATTGAAATAAAAGTATGAAGAATTTTGAAAAATTATCAAAAATGTCAAAATTCTCTAAGAGGACTTTGACAAAAATAGGGGTTATTCAAAGTCCTCCATGAAGTTAATTCCTGTTTCTGGAAAAGAAATGTGCAAGCTTGTGGAAAAACTTGGATTCCAAAAAGTCCACCAAGCAGGCAGCCACGTGCGCTATTTTCATCCAGATGGAAGAAAAACAACAATTCCGGTGCACAGCAATGAAGAGCTCGGGAAAGGACTGCTGCTGGAAATATTAAGACAAATCAAAATAAGCAGAGAAGAATACGAAAGACTGAGAAAATAAGGCACAAAGCTTAAATACACCTGATAGTTAAAATCAGTTGTAAACGAGGTGTATAATATGCGCGCACAAGGATTACCAATATCAACCATAATAATAGCAGCACTAGGAATTATTGTTCTCATCGTTCTTGGAGTAATATTCAGCGGGCAAATAGAAAAATTCGGAAAAGCCGCAAGCGCTTGTCCGGGAAGATGCTTTAAATCGGATGATGGCAAGAGTAAGCTAACCGTAGGACAAGGATTGTATGAATCATATGGACCGGGGCAAAAATCTGGCGAATGTTCAGAATTTTCAGCGCCATATAAAGGATCAACAATACCCGGTGGATTGCCAACCCTGCCAAAAGACGCGATTGCAAGCGACTACAGATGTGACGTTTGCTGTATCCCAACAGGGTAAAGTCACGCGCGTTATTATAGCAAGGCTTTTATAGATTGTTTCTAAAGAAGAAGCTATGAATAAAAGAGGCCAAGGATTGCCAATCAATGTTATTATTATTGCTGCCATAAGCTTATTGGTGCTAATCATACTTATCGCATTAGTGCAAACACGCACCACCTTTTTCAGCAAAGGCGTCAAGGAAGTTTCTGAGGCAAAATGTGAAAAGCCCTATCAAGTAAAACCGATAGGCGACTGCCAAGAAGTGATATATGGCGCATTTGCAAATGTCGGCACATCAGAAGTGTGCTGTAAACAGTAAGTATTTTATAGACGATTTCTAACGAACAATTCATGGATAAAAAAGCGGAGACACCATTAGAGCATATTGTCAGAATTGCCCTTATAGTGATCGTATTCATTGCAATTTATTTCGCAGTAAGAAAAATATTAGGACAATGAACAAAAAAGCCCAAACAGAAAAATACATAGTGGAATTTGTAATTCTGGTAGTTTCAGCGCTTGTCTTGTTCGGAGTCTGGAAGGTCTATGAATCAAAAGTTCTTGAAGCGGCGACTGTGCCCCAATGCAACCTGAACATATTATTTTCAGCAGGCTCTAAATTGCTGATGGCTGGATTAAGCGAAATTCCGCCAGAATGCCAAGCAGAATATGTAACGGTTGACAAAGGAATGATAGACCGGTCAAAAATACTCGCGCAGCAACGCATAAAAACATATGCTGAAGATAAAACTAGTTTTTATACGAACGCAAAAAACGATTTCCAACAGGATTCTAAATCAGCAGACGAATGGGCTCTTGATTATGCGGTGGCAAAAAGACTCACTACCTGCGCTGACAAGGTATTCCATGGCAATGTGGATTTTTTCAGCCGCAATGCAAACAGCGACAGAAATTTTTGCGTAGTATGCAGCATAATGAATTTTGCGGATGACATACCAGACACTGTTAAAAACAGAAAAATTAATACGTTATTCTCCTGGTCACAGGCAGAAAGCCTGTTTGGAAAAACTTATTATGACTATACGGCAGAAGGAATGACCATAAAGCCCGATATTTCACTGCTCGGGTACTTTACAGGCATGCCCCAAGCAGTAGTGTATACAGAAACAAAAAAATCATTTACGGATAAGCATTGGGGAAAGCTTTTAGCAGCCGGCGCAGTCGCGAGCGCAGCCACATTAAATCCTATACCATTATGGGCCGCCGCATATAATGCGGCATTGACAAATTTAAAAGCCGACGTTGAGGTCAAAGAAATCATGATAATTCCATACGAATCACTTGGAAGTCTTCAATGCACAGACTTAATAAGATGAACAAACAAAGAAAATACTGCGGATTTTCCAGCTTCAAAAATCTCGGATTTTCGAAGAAAGCAGACATACCTGGATGGGCGCAGGTCGTCGGACTAATCATAGCGCTAATGGTCATCATATTACTCATCTGGTTTAGCGTCAAATCAGGAAAAGCAAGCGTTGAACTATTTTCGAGAACATGAACAAAAAAGCAATTACTGCAACAATGCTGGTGATACTAGTCATCGGAGTAGCCGTCATACTAATATTCGCAGGCCAAATTAATTGGTCCGGGAAAAAAATGGGCGGATTTTTTGGCATGATAAAGGATAAATTCTTCCCGAGCCAAATAACAACTGTAACCATACCGGGCACAACAGTAGGCGGAGGCGGAACGGTTGAAACAGTAGATAACGCTGAAACGCTCGCAAAAAGAGTGATTGCCTGCTGGAAAGACGGCCAAAAAAATCCTGATAACAAGAACATTCCACTCTGTTTTGTACTCAGACCAAGCGAAGCGTTCAAAGGCACAATAAACCCTAATTACCTGACAGAGGCAGACTTGAAATCCCTGCTTAACTCACTACCAGATGGCAAAGGCGTCAACATTGACTGGGACATACCGGAAAAACTTGTCGGACCAGGGTCGAGCGTAACCATTTGCTATGATGCGGACATAATGGGCAGCGGAGGAGAAGTCTTCATTACTTATGATCCTGTCAAACAATGCAGCTAAAACTTTAAATACACATCAAGAGTAATAGAAAAAAATGCGCAAAGGAATGGAATATACCATAGGATTGATTGTAGGGCTGATTATAGCTTTAGTCGTCATAGGAATAGTTATCAAGCTAGTTCAAGTCAACGTTCAAAAAAGCCAGCAAAAAATCGGCACGATATACGATGAAGGCAAGGCTGACAAATGCGAAAGCCTGCTTGAATTCGGCAGAGTATGCGCGGACGCGTGTACAACCGGCTACACAGTAGAGACTCCGCCACCAGGCGGCTGGAGCGATTGCAAAACAAAGACGTGCTGCAAAAAAACAGGATAAATCTTCTCAAAACCTTTAAATACCCACTTTCCTCTTCAAGTCACATGAAAAAGGGGCAAATGGTTCCAGAGACATTAGTAAAACTCGTCATAATAACTTTGAATGTTGTACTCGTCGTGATGATTGTCGTGTTTGCCCTGAGTATTTTTCAAAAGGGCAAGACCCCGCAAGACGCGGACTTCAAAGCAGTGCTTGACGCCTCCGCAAAACTATTGCAGGACTTCCAAGATGGAAAAATAAAAACAGGGCAATTTACAGTGCCGATGTCATCCGAAGAAAAATTCCAAATTGTTTTCTTTCCGCAAGGGGACACTGAGATGTGGACGGAATGCAGAGGCAAAACCTGCCTGTGTATGCGATATTACATCAAAGGCGAGCCCAAAAAAACCTGCAAAATCATAGATATCCAAGCCACATGTCAGGAAAAAACGTGCGGAAAAGAATTATGCGCGGGCTCTAAATCAGATTTTGATGTTCAAAGAGGAGACAACGTAAAAATCGCGATAGCCTGCAATGCGGGCCAACAACTTGCGGTGTCAAAAGCATGAGCGCGGAAGAACTCCAACTGCCATACTTGTTCTATCTGGCTCTTGGATTCGGAGTCGTGTTTCTCACAATTCTTTACTCGATCAATACAATAGCCAGTTCGGAGGCATATACAACACGATTATATGTAATGAGCCTGGCGCTCGATTTACAGGCAATCCAAGCAGACGGCAAAGACTTAAACGTGGTAGAGACTATCGCAGATGGAGGAGCATACCCCTTGTTTTTCAAGGGAACAGAAGTCTACACTGAAGACAGAATAAAAACGAACCGTTTCGCGTTCACAGACGCGCCGGGATATAGTTTCAGAGACCGCGACTTCCAACCAAAACCCACCATAGGACCAATCATACTTTACAAAACCGGCATTTATTACGGCGCGGCAAAACCAAGTGAAGCAAGACCATATTTGCTTGTCTGTGATTCGCCAGAAAAATCACTAAACACTTTCGCAATAGACCCTGGCGATGAACTTTTGACGCTTGCCAATAGAATGAGAGCTGGCAAGCCTAATTTTAAGCTCACACGCGAAACAAATGTTCAGATTACAAATGAGGAACGCGAAAAAACACCCGGAGACGCATTTATAGGGCTTTATACTGGCAGTTATTCAGATGCACGAGATATTGTGAAAGCATACTACGGTCCGGAATTAGGCAGCAAAAGACTAGCGTGCGAAATCCTCGACAGCATAACACAAGAATTGAATGTGCCTGTTCGCCTGATTCCAATCAATCCTGACTATTACTCAGATCCGGGAATGCTGACAAAAAGGCCAGCCGTACTGCTCGAAATAGGCAATGCGAATTACAAAGACAGTGTGCTGTTGAAAACGACTGAATTGAAGTCAGCAATACTCAAAGGAATGGGCGCGTATGAATAAAAAAGCGGATGTGACTGAAGGAATAGTGGCTGCAGTATTGTACCTGCCACTCACTGCGATCATAGTCTTCGCGCTTGTAAGTCTGCCAGCGGCACTAATTGAAACTGGACTGCGGCCAACAGCGTTCGACCAAGAAATAGAATCGAGGCAAATTCTCGCGCAACTCTGGGAAACAAACCAGTACACTGGACGAACTTCACCGTTTGAATACACCGCGGACCTGTCTGAAATCAATAAAACAGACACAAAAAAGAAGTTGGCATACAGAGTCACAATCGACGGCAAGGAAGCAATTTATGACGAAAATACATACAAAGACGCAAAGCCAATCGCGCCATACATATATTCCAAACACGAAGAAAAACAAACAGTCATGGTGGCAGGAAAGCCAAAAGAACTAACGATAGAGGTATACTATCCGTACAAATATGAACTTAAAGGGTAAAAAAGGATTCAACGCACTTTTGTACATATTGTCAGTGTTTGGAATAGCCATTATGCTCTTATTTTTTTACATCTGGGTAAATTCCGACATGAAAAAAATAGAAGTAAAGCACGCTGAAAACGTAAATCTGGAAATAAAAACGCAGGAATTTTTTTCAAAACTAGTCAACACCGCGGGAATTTCAGCAGATGAATCCAAAACCGAGTATGCAATAGAACAATTCGCTGAGAAAGACACTTTGATAAAGAAAACCGCGTCAAAAGCATCATGCGATAAAACCGGCAACTACATGGAATGCACGATGACGTTTAATCCGTCTATTGGAGAAAAAGGACTTTGGAACACGACCCTTGGCACGTATATTCCAAGCCCTCCTGGGCAGGCAATGAAATTCACGCTGAATATAGTGGCAAAATGAACAAAAAAGCAGTAATATATTATGAAGTAATAATGCTGTTCACGGTACTTATCGCACTGCCAGTACTGGTATGGCGTTTAGAAAAAGTAACGGCAATGAAGGAAGTGTTTTTGGGAGAAGGGCAAATCGCGATACTTGATTTGCCATATGAAAAAGAGAACATAATACATTTTGTACAGACGGCAGCAGAATTAGAGATGCCAGACATCCTAAAAGAAGTGGCGGCAGAGAACGGTTATAGCACAGAACCTCCGGGAGGACTGTATATAGATGTGTGTCCAATAATAAATACGGGCGTAGAACTCAAAAAAGTCAATAGACCGGATGTGCTGGAAGCATTAACAAACGCGTTTAACGCTCATATTGACAAATATATATCGGATTACAATGCGCAGCCAGATGTCGCGAAAATACAATTAAACAACTACGAATTATTTATCAAAGACGACGACATAAACGCAATCGCATTAATGCCGGTTGCACAAACAGTAAAAACCGACAGAGGTACAATCACCGCGTGGTTCGCGCCAAGCTTCACCATAAATTACAAACACGGACTGCAAGAATACAAGAAAATATTTGACGTGCTTGGCACAATAGCCGAGAATTGCGCGAAAAACGCCAAACCAATAGACTGCGCTAACACATACGCGGCATCAATTCCGGGATGGAAGTTGACAGAGGAAACCGGAGCAATACACTTCGCCATCTCCACTCCAAACGGCAATCTCTGCTATGTCATGAAAACAGCATAATATAAATCTTTAAAAAGCCCAATAATTCCTGCAGACTTGTTAGGGGTGCAATATGATTAGAATGCCACTGCCGGACATACTGGCTCGCATAAAAGAAAAAACAGGACTCACAGAAGCCGACTTAATGGCAAAAATAGAAGCCAAATGCGTTTCTCTAGCAGGACTCATTTCTAAAGAAGGAGCAGCGCACATAATCGCAAATGAATTAGGCGTTAAGCTGTTTGAAGGCGGCGGAAAAATAAAAGATTTACTTCCCGGAATGAGAAACGCAGAGTTTCTAGGCAGGGTAACACAATTATACGAAGTCCGCGATTTCCAAAGAGCAGACGGAAGCGCGGGAAAAGTAGGAAGCTTCCTCGTAGGAGATGACACGGGCGTTGTCCGCGTAGTCTGCTGGGGAAACCAAGCAGAAATCGTGAAACAGCTAACAGCAGGAACGCCCATGAAAGTCTCAGGCGGAATGGTTCGCGAAAATCAAAGAGGGTACAAAGAAGTACACTTGAACGAAGCGAGCAAAATCAACCTGAGCCCAAAAGAACCAGTGCCTGAAGTCAAATCAAACACTGCAACAAGAAAAACACTGAAAGAACTAACTGAAAGCGACGAGCAAGTAGAAGTTATTGGCACAATAGTGCAAGTATTCGACCCAAAATTCTTCGAAGTCTGCCCGCAATGCAGTTCACGCCTGAAAGAAGCAGACGGGCAATGGGTATGCGGCGAACATTCCGCAATCCTGCCAGACTACAGCTATCTAGTCAATGTTTTCCTTGACGATGGAACTGAGAACATGAGAGTTGTTTTATTCAGAAACCAAGCTGAAAGGTTATTGAGCAAAACAAAAGAGCAAATGGTCGCTTACAGAGCAAATCCCGAAAGCTTCGAGCCCATGAAAACAGACCTCCTAGGAGAACAATTCAGGTTCATTGGAAGGGCTAAGAAAAACACTTTCTTTGACAGAATAGAATTCATAGCCAACCAAGTACACAAAGCACAGCCGGAAGAAGAATTAGCGAGATTACAGCAGTAATTTATAGTTCTCTTATTTTTTAGCAATAAAACTGGTGATAACAATGATGGGAAGAACACATATGGCAATAGGACTGCTGACGGCATTACTGCTATTTACAATTCTTCACCAACAATGGTATATTTTTATCCCGCTTGTTGTTTTGGGAAGCTTGCTTCCTGATGTAGACCACGAGAACAGCAAAATAAACAGAATGATGCCGTTAACACGCTGGATACCGCGCGTGTTCGCACACAGAGGATTCTTCCATAGCGTATTTCCAGCAATCATCATTTACGCCGGATTTTATTTCGCAAAATTAGATTACATAGGAATGCCACTCGCTATCGGATATCTATCACACCTCGCATCTGACTGCGCGACAAGACTCGGCTGCAATTTACTGCATCCAGTAAGCACGTTCAGAATACAAGGACCAATAATGACAGACGGATTGATGGAACTGTTGATAATAGGCGGCGTAACAGTATTAAACGTACTTCTAGTCATAAAATACGTATTCTAGAAGAGCGCAATTTGAGGCTCTGACTGAGGCGCATATGTAAACAGCCGGTCAAATGCGCGATTAATCTTGCGCGCACTCATCCCTTTCAAACGCAGCCACGGCTGGAAAGGATACATATTCGCCCCCACCCGTTTCACATCAATAAACACGGGCATTGCGGTATTTCCATCCTTCTTTACCACAACGTTTTCGTGGCCAACACCGAAGTATAAAACATTATTTTCCACTATTCTTTTCCGAACAAACTCGACCTGCTCCCAAAAACCACGATCAGAAACCACTCCCACATCCTGCAACTGCTCAGAAGTACGGCCATCACTGTCCTTTACCAGCTCACAAATAGAAGCCGACCCGTGAACTGTCTGCTCAACACCAAAAATAGGAGAGAAAAATTTATGAGTGTCAGCAGGCAGTGAGTTCATCAAACACTTGTAATTCTCAAACTCAAACCGGTTATAATCAGAAACACCAAACTTCACCAGCGTGTAAAACCACATCGGATACCTCGCCCGCAAGCCACCATACCATTTCTCACGATGAGGCCGGAGAAGCTTCGCGCACCTTGTATCATCTAACTGGTACACGGTCCGATAATCGCCTTCACCAATCTTATGACTAAGATCAATTTCCACCATTTCACGAAGGCTCCCGACGGTGATTTATAAGTGTTTTGACCCAAAAAAGCCACTGGACACTGGACAACCACCCGCCTGAGCTATTTAAACCCCATCCGCTCACAGAGTATTGCGAGCACCGAACGGTAGAACCGAGGTGAACAATATGGAACAAGAAAAAAACCAACCAGAAAAAAAGTTCAGCACAGGAGCGATAAGCGCAACTGTATGGAAGAACGTCCGCGCAGGAAAAGACGGCAAAGTGTTTGAAACACACACCGTAAACATCCAGCGCAGATACACTGACAAAACAGGCCAATGGCAAAGCACAAACTCTTTGCGCGTAAACGACCTGCCAAAAGTAGCTTTGGTAATCGAAGAAGCGTTCAAGTACTTAGTGCTCAACGGCCACGCAGACGACCCAATCAAAGCAGAACAGGCTTAACGGAGGTGAGTACCCAACCGCGGCGCAAGCTGCGGATTTTTTTATTTTAAAAATAACAAAAAAAGGTGATCAACATGGCAAACAAAAGACAAATTGAATATGATGAAGATGAACAAGTATTGAGAGCAGAAACATCAGAAGGAATGCTCGAGGTGACCAAGAAAATGGAAGACGGGCCAAAAAAGAAAATCGCAAGCGTTGAAGACCTTCCCGGCGTGGGACCAGCCTCTATCGAAAAACTCGCAGCAGCAGGATTTCACGATTTAATGAGCATAGCAGTAGCCACGCCAGGAGAAATAGTCGGCGCGACAGAAATGTCAGAAGCAACTGCCAAAAAAATAATCGCTATCGCACGCTCAAATCTTGAAATGGAGTTTACATCTGGCGAGGAAATAATGAAAAAGCGCGAAATGATGGTGAAAATACGCACTGGAAGCGCAGAATTAGACAAATTAATGGCCGGAGGATTTGAAACAGGAGCAATAACAGAAGCATACGGTCAATACGGCTCAGGAAAATCACAACTAGCGCACACTCTCGCAGTAAGAGTGCAACTTCCACCAGAAAAAGGCGGAACAAACGGCGTCTGCGTTTACATTGACACAGAAGGAACATTCAGACCAGAAAGAATCAAGAGCATAGCAGAAGATTGCGGGCTAGACCCGCAAGAAGCGCTTAGGGGAGTAAAAGTAGCAAGAGCATTCAACTCAGACCACCAAATGCTGCTTGCAGAGAAAGTTGATGACCTGATAAAACAGGGAGTCAACGTAAAATTAGTTGTTGTAGACAGCTTGACAGCACACTTCAGAGCAGAATTCATTGGCAGAGGAACACTGGCGGACAGGCAACAGCGCATCAACAAACACATGCATGCCCTCATAAAATTGGCAGATAAGCACAACGTAGCAGTTTATGTAACAAACCAAGTCATGGCAAAGCCAGACCAGTTCTTCGGCGACCCAACAGAAGCAATTGGAGGCCACATAGTCGCGCACAACAGCACATACAGACTTTATTTGCGCCGGGGCAAAAAAGGCACTAGAGTCGCGAAAATGGTAGACAGCCCTTGTATGCCGGAAGGAGAAGCGGTCTTCCAATTAACCGAAGCAGGCGTCAAAGACGCATAATTTTTTCTTTTAAATTTAAAAATCGTAAGGAGGTGAAACTATGGCCAAAAAGAAAGAAGTGCAACCAACAGAACCGCAGCAGCCGTGCTGCTGATTTTTTTTATTTTTTCACAAAGCTTAAATACTATCGTCAGAGAATAAGACGTGTATGCATCAATTGCATGCAAAATACTTTGGGTAGGTGAAATAGAATATGTACGGCGAAAGAAGATCAAGCGGAGGAGGCTTCCGACCACGCGACGGAGGCATGGGAATGTCAACCCCACCAGTTAAAGTTGGCGACGAAATGGACGTAACAATAGAAGCAGTCGGCGAAAAAGGCGACGGACTCGCAAAGAAAAACGGTTTCGTTCTGTTCGTACCAGGAGTCAAAGAAGGACAACAGGTAAAAATTCGCGTGACGAAAGTCCTGCGAAAAGTAGGATTTGCAGAAGTTGTCGGACAAGGCTCAGCGCCCGCAGCAGAAGCGCCCGCAGCAGAATCTGAAAGCTTCGGCGAAGAAGCTCCAGCAGAGGAAGCGCCAGCTGAAGAAGCTCCGGCAGCAGACTCAAAAGACTCTGAAAGCTTTGGCGAAGAATCAACCGAAGAATCCGAAGAGCCAGCGGAAGAATCAACTGACGAACAATAAATTTTTATTTTTATTATCTTGATTTTTTTAACATGTCGGAAACCCCCTGTGCAAAGATTTTTAGTTTTAGCAAATTTGATGACTGTTGGGTTCCCGAGCATGATCAAGAACCGAGGTTCTTGATATGAGACTCTTCATAGCGTTCGATGTTGCGGAAGAAGCGCGCGAGCATATTCTAAAACTTCAAAAACAGCTAAAAGGAGCTAAATTAACTTTAACAAAAAATTTCCACTTAACTTTGAAATTCTTGGGAGAAGTAACGCCGGTGGATGCCGAGGATGTTAAAAAAAGACTGGCGAATGTCAAATTCAAGCCATTTACCGCAAAACTTGATGGCACAGGAATATTTCCATCAGACAAAATGATAAGAGTAGTGTGGGCGGAAATAACGCCACACGACATAATCCGCGAACTGCAAAAACAAATAGATGACGCGCTTCACGGCATGTTTCCGAAAGAAAAACAATTCACGCCACACTTAACAATCGCAAGAGTAAAAACAGTGGAAGATAAGGAACAATTCGCCGCGCTCATCAAAAATTTGAAAGTAGAGCCGATTACTTTTGAAGTAACAGAATTCAAGCTGATAGAAAGCCAGCTTACTCCTGAAGGGCCAAAGTATAGGGACGTTGCCAAGTACTCTTAGAAACCTTTATAAACCACCCTTCTCGACGATACATTGCGCCAGACAAAGTCTGGCTGATGTCATAAACGATTGTGCATAAAGCACAATACTTCGTTTACGACACATTGCCAAAAGTTCAGCCCGGCTCGGGATGAACAATTCGGTGTGAGGCGAGAAAAATCACCGGAGGAACAATAATGACATCAGAAACAACATTTTTAGTACCGCAAGACATCTACCTGAAATCAGGCATACACATAGGAACAAAATTCCGAACAAAATACATGGACGCGTTCATCTACAAAACAAGACCAGATGGATTATCAGTTCTGAACTTGCAAAAAATCGATGAAAGAATACGCTACGCAGCAAACCTGCTATCACAATTCGCGCCGGGAGAAATACTCGTCTGCAGCAGGCGAGAAAACGGCTGGAAAGCAGTCAAGGCATTCGGCAAACACACCGGCATAAAAGTCTTCGCAGGCAGATACCCGCCAGGCATTTTGACCAATCCGAAACTCGACACATTCATCGAAGTCAAGGCAATACTCGCGACAGACAGCTGGCCTGACAGAAACGCGATTAAGGACGCAATACAAATTGGCCTGCCAGTAATCGCTTTGTGCGACACGAACAACCAAAGCAACCAAATAGACTTGGTAGTACCGTGCAACAACAAAGGAAAGAAATCCTTAGGACTGCTGTTCTACGTACTCGCACGCGAATACCTGAAATTGCGCGGAGCCATTTCAGCAGACCAAGAACCGCCATTCACACTGGAAGAGTTCACGGAAGAATAAATTTATTTTTTTATTTAGTTCTTATTATTGTACAATTCCCTGAAAACGTGCACGAACACGTTAATCATCTGCTCAGAAGGATTATCACCGAGTTCCAAGGCGCACTTCCTGACAAAATCAACGAATTCGGGATGGTTAACAAATTCAAAGTCGATTAAATCGTGAAAGGCAACTTCATCCTGTTCATGACGCGCAATATAATTCCTGACTTCATCCTCAATGCCTGCATAAACTTTATTCGCCCATTCGTACGTGATGCCTTTCTTTCGTCCAGGTCCAGGGCGGCTTTTAATTTCGAAAGATTCGGTCAGTATTAATTTCATTCTTTTCAAAAGCTGTTTTTCCTTAACGTCCATCCTTCCGATTATCTGCTCGCCTTTCACCAAAGCCAAAAACATTTCGTGGAAAGTCTCGCGCGCTTCAATTTGTTTCAAAATTTCCTGCTCGATTGCAAACTCTGATTTTAAATGAGAAATTAAAACAGCAATTTCTTTTCCAGATTCCAACTTTTCAACAATATGCATCTGTACCGTCAATGTGTACAGCAGTTTTTCCAGCAAAACGTAAATGTACTTGTACCTGTTTTCAGCATAACACAAGCGGTCATACAACCTCTTCACTCTCTGCATTCTTTTATCGTGTTCGATAGAGTTAAGAACGACAATGAGCCCTTTCTCAGTTATTTTTTCGCTTTCAATATCAGATAATTCCAGAGTTAGCAATGCCTTCAAGCGTGGCACAAAGTTCTGGCAATTATCGACTGAAATGGCATTAATCAGTTCTCTCTTCTCGTCTACAGTCTTGTGATAGTCCTGCCAGATTTTCAGAAATTCTTCATCTTTCAGTTCAAGATTTTCAGCATCACTTTTTTGAGACTTGAAAAAACGATTCAATAGGCCCATAATCTCCAAAGTCGGGCTGGGAGTAAATAAACTTTTCTTTTACATTCTTTTGAATCCATAATTTTATAAATGGAAAGTTCTGACTAAGTGACATGCCCGATTACGAAGCGATTTGTTCCGTTTGTCAAGCATCATTCAAAACGCAGGTGCCGCCTCAGCCCGGCACGGGAATGCTGTGCGCGGAATGCTTAATTTCGCAACAAAACTTAAGCCAGCACCCGTTTTTTATTGGACTTGAAGCATTTCTCAGATTAAAATGGGGAAAGGCGGTTGAAGCATTCCAGGTGGTAAAATTAAAAGGCGATTATAATGTTCTCCTACAATTAAAAGGTGAGAAAGCTCCGTTAATTGCCAAAGTAGAATTCTCATCATCCACAGGACACGATATTTCAAATACTGTTCCAGCGCCGATGACAGCCCTTATAACAACAGGCGACGCAGAATTTAAAGTATTTTTAACAGAATTTATTAAAAAAATAAAGCAATTCACCAAAAAAAGCGGAGAGTTAACCATGCTCTTTAGCTAATTTTATCCAACCTTAACTTCCTTCACGCCTTTCTCAACAATTTCAAATATCGCTTCCTTCTCGCCAGCAATGCTTCTGTGCTTTTTCAGAATAATTCTTCTCCTGCCGTTATGCAAAGACTCAAGCTCAAGCAAACATTTGCTGGCGTACAACAAAATATCACCGCCAACAATCTTGACACCCTTGTTCTCAAAAGAAGCATACACCTGAGACGTTAACAAAATAGGAATATTGTACTTGCGAGCGATTTCGTTCAACGCAAGCATCTGCAAGCTCAAATCACGATTAAAATTATCATCCTCTTTGAAGCTGCGCTGCAAACGGTACAGCATAGTCATAGTGTCAATAACAATCAAGCCAATCTTAGGGTTGACCAATTTTTTCAACAGCTCAAAAGACTTGTTCTGCTCATCAAAAGACATAGGGCGCAAAAACACAAAACGGTCAAGCAACTTCTTGTACTCAGGCAAAATCTGCTTCAAACGGTCGACACTAAAGCCGCCTTCAGTATCAACAAAAATGACTCTCTTGCCAGCTTTGGCGGTCTCAACAGCGGCAAGCAAAGCAAGATTGGTCTTGCCGACTCCAGCAGGACCGTAAATGGTTGTAATGGCATCTGCCTCATAGCCGCCTTCCAAGAAATCATCGAGGAAATCCACCCCTGTAGACACCCTTTTTGTGTTCATACCCACAGTATCCAAAGTCAATAACCTTTATAAAGGCTCCCCTTTCCAGTATATATATGAAGAAATGGTGGATGGGGCTTATAGTCGTATTCCTCTTCGTATTAGGCGCGCGCCTGTATTTCGCCTTTCAAACACCCTTTTACAGCTCAGACAGCGCTTACCTGGAAGTCAGGTCAACAGAAAGCCTATTGCAGGGAAAACTACTCCTACACGACTCATTAGGATACGGCGGAAGAACACTAATAAGAAGCCCGATATTTGACTCGATTCTAGCGTTTTTCGGGCTATTCATGCCCCTGCCATTAGTATTCAAAATCATCCCAAACATATTCGCCAGCCTGCTCGTCATACCAGCCTTCCTTATTTCATACCTGCTCACAAAACACAAGTTTTTCTCGCTATTCACCGCCCTCATAACCTCGCTCGTGCCAGCCTATTTCGCGCACACATTCAACCAAGTAACGCCTCTAACTTTGGCAATACCCTTATTCTTCTTCCTCGTCTACGCCTGGCTTAGAGCCCCAAAAAAATCTTGGACACTCATCTTCCTCACCCTGCTCCTGCTATTTTCGTTCACACACCCATTGTCAATCGTTTTCGTGCTAAGCATAGGAGCATACCTGATACTCCTTTCACTCGAACACCTAAACCCAAAAGTATCCGAATACGAACTCGGGCTTTTCGCGATATTCTTCGCCCTTTGGGCGCAATTCCTAATATACAAAAAATTAATCCTCTTCCACGGACCGGCAGTCATCTGGCAAAACGTTCCAAAAGAACTCCTGTCAGCATACTTCGCAAAAGTAACCATACTCGGCGCGCTATGGCAAATCGGCGTATTTCCACTCATCGGCGGAACGTACGCACTTTACAAAGCCTCATTCAAGGAACCACAAAGAGAAACACTCATATTACTGTCAACAACACTCGTCGCCAAAATACTATTGTGGTTCAAACTCATAGATATTTACACAGGCTTAATGATTTTGGGAATCAGCCTCGCATTCTTATTCGCAAAATGGGTCATGTTCTTTGTAGCATTCCTAAAAGAAACAAAAATAGCGTCCAGCACCTGGATTTTCACGACAATAGCGATATTGCTCGCGTTATATACAACGGCTTATCCAACTTACACTGAAACACAAGCACAGCTCGACCACACCATAACGCAGGAAGAAGTCAGCGTGCTCGAAACGCTCGGCACTACAACGCCGGAAAACGCTTCAATAATAGCGCCAGCGTCATATGGAAATTACATCACTGAAATAGCGCACAGAAAAAACATAATTGACAACTATTTCTTCTTACAGCCGCGAATCACTGAAAGATACCAAGACGTGATGAGATTATACAAAACGCCATTTGAAACCGAAGCGGTAGAACTGTTTGACAAATATGGCGCCAGCTATCTGGTAATTCCGCCTGGAATGAAAGACATCGAATACGGAAACAGCGTGTGCTTCAAACGCATCCACGCCACAAACGTGCTCGTCTACCAGAAAAATCCAGACTGCAAAGTCAAGGTGGTAGCGTGAAACGCCACCTGCTCGCAATATTCGTGCTGGTAATCTTCATGACCGTGCTGCCAACGCACTTAAGATTCGCGCACCACAATCCAACACTCGCTGGAATAGAGCCGTACTACCACAGCAGAATGGCGATGGAACTCCTGAATGGCATTCCCAAAGAAGACACGGGCATCGCCAATGGAAGACCGTACATTTTACACCCATACCACGTCGTACTGGCACTTGGATACAAATTAATTGGGCCACTAGCGTTCAACCTGCTGCCAATCATCTTCGCAATAACGGGTTTTGTGTTCTTCTGGCTTTTGCTCAAAAAACTAGGCATTCCAAAAAACACGCGGCCATGGATACTGCTCGCGTACGCGCTTTCACCGCCGATGATCGCGACAGCAACCATAGGAACCCCGCACGCCTTTGTACTCGCATTGCTAATGGCGGGCACGTGGCTGCTGCTCACCCGCTGGTGGATACTCGGCAGCATATTATACATTATCGCCTCCCTGTCAGGCTTAATTTACAACATAACCGCAATAGTATTCCTCATAGTACTTCTGCTGGCGTTCCCCAAAAAAACCCATTCGTGCATCGCAACAGCAATCGTATGCATAATAGCAATAGTCATCGGCCATTATCCACCTGCAACCGAGATGCCAAGAGGAATAGCCCAATACCTCAGCGATTTCGGCGGAGTTTACGGCTTTAGCATATTCGCATTCCTGCTGGCAATAGTTGGAGCAGTACTTGTCTGGAAGCACAAACAAAAATATTACGGCGCGTACGCCATAGTAATAGCATTCCTTATCGCGAGCTTTTTTCTCCCACGCCTGCTCGTATTCGCTAACGTCATCGTCTCAGCCCTCGCGGGAACCGCGCTGGCAAAACTATCACAGCGAGAATGGGAGCTCGGCTTCCTCAGACAAGCAGCACTTCTCGTCCTCTTCTGCGGATTATTATTCAGCAGCATATCACACGCCGTAACACTCGCGGACACTCCGCCAACGCCCGCGTTTTTCAAAGCGCTTGAATTCCCCTCGGGAACCGTGCTAACACACGAAAATTACGGATTCTGGGTTGAATCGGCGGGACACACGGCAGTCATCGACCCCCTCTGGAAAGAACTAGCGGCGCCGGATGACCAAAACTGGGATGTGGAAGCGCTCTTCAAATCGACAGACCTGATAAAAACAAACCTTCTACTGAGAAAATATAACGTCACTCACGTTCTCATCACGCCGGAAATGGAGCACGGACTAATATGGGAAAGAGAAGAAGAAGGGCTAGATTTCCTCGTTAAGAACAGCGAAACGTTTAAAAAACTCGAAACAAACTCGAGCATAGGGGTATGGCGCACAAGATGAAAAACCCAATGCGATTGACTTTTTCAATATTTCAGATGAAAAATAGCGGCAAGCTAGGGGGCATCTGAAACAGATGAAAAAACAAGTTCTCTTTACAACAATACTTCTCGTGATAGTGGTATTCTCAATAGGGGTGCTCCTTGGAAACCAGTGGAAATCAGCCGGAGCGGATGAAATATCAAAAGTACTCAGGCAATCAGAACTCGACGCGGAAAGCTTCCTTGTAGAACAAGAACTGTTCGAAAGCTTTGAAACAAACTGCCCGCTGGCAGAAAAAAGACTGGGCTCGCTCAGCGAAGAACTATGGAAATTAGGAAAAGTATTGGGAGCATCAGACGCAAAAGAAAAATTAGGAGCGGAAGATTACGGCTTCCTGAAAAGAAAGTATCATCTCATGCAGATACGCACTTACGTGCTTGACAAAAAACTCCAGACGGACTGCGGCAGCCAAACAAACGTAATACTGTTCTACTTCAAGCAAGGAGATAACGCGAGCGAACAGCAAGGAAAAATCCTTGACGGGCTTGTAGGAAAATATAAGATGCACGTATTCGCAATCGAGTACAAGTATTCAACTGAACTGCAATTTATCGAAGACTATTACGAAATAAAGAACGCTCCAACACTCGTAGTCAACTTTGACCACGTAATGCCAGGACTGGTAACAAAAGAACAGTTAACGCCTCTTCTATATGGATGAACGCACAAGCATACTCTGGAGAAGCCTTCTACTCACGATACTCATATTCGCAGTTGGAATACTTATCAACCACTTATTTGACACATTCAGAATATCAATAATAGAGAATGTTATGGCGTCTCACGAAATTGACAGCGACGCGTATAAAGTGGAAAGATTTTTCACTGAAAACTTCGGCGGGGAAAAATGCGAGATAATGGAAGCGCGCATATCTGACTTAAAAACCGAAATAAGAAAAGTCGGAGAAGACTTGGGAAGTTATTCAAGATTCAGCTTTTTCAGGCAAAAAGATTATGATTACTTAAAACGAAAATATTTCCTGCTCGAGTTCAGGTTCCTCGCGCTCATAGAAACACTCAACAAGGAATGCGACAAGCCATACCTTCCAATAATATTCTTCTATCAAATAGACCAAGACGCGAGCGAAAGACAGGGATTTATTTTGCAGGACCTTAGCAAGGAATACGACCAGCAATTAGTAGTCCTGACGCTGGACAAAGATTACAAGGACGAGCCTTTAGTCAGCCTGCTGGCGGCAAACTACAACGTAACAGAAGCGCCAACACTCGTCATTGACGGCAAGCCGCTCACAGGCCTCGTGTACCCGGGCGTGCTAAACGCGAGCATTCAAAAATTCCTCAAAAGAGCCGACCCCTACGCCCAGGACATCAACTTCAAAATCACGCCAGAAGCAGCAGACATAAGCTTTGACGCAATCATTTCAGAAACGCAGAAAGCGCTTTCAAACGAAACAGCAGACGCTTTCGCGCGCGGCGACGCGCAACTAGCCATCGGCAGGCTTACCGACAATGATACCGCCATTTGCGAAAGCTTACGATACTATGATCAAATAAACAGCACCAACCACGAAGAAATGGCGCTAGTTTACGAAACCAGCGCGTCATTAGGATGCGGAAGAAACAGGGCGGCATTCCTCAGAGCAGCGGCAAATGAATGGAAACAAGTTGGCAACACATACCGCGCGCAGCTGCTATCCGATTTGTCACAAGGAAAAAGGGCGCGACTCAAGTTTGACCAGCACGCAATCACAGCAAACGATACTGTGATAACAGGCTACAAAACACCCATTACGCCCGAGCTCTCAGCAAAAAACGCAACTACAGTGATAATAGGAAGCTCATCGCTTGTCCTAACTTCAAACAGCACCCTGCTCTCACAAGACGACAGAGTTTACCGCGACTGGCTCAGCGGGCAAATGGCCAATCCATACGGACCTGAGCTGCTAACAACTTTCTCTGAAAGATTAACGTACAACCAAAGCGACTTAAGACCAGATATCGGCTGGCACGAAGGCGGAAGAATACGAGAACTTGAAAAAATCAATCTTACGCACGAAGTGGCTGTCGGCAGCCTTGTCGCGCGAAACGGCAATAGATGGTTTGCGGTAGACGACAATGGCACATTCAGGTTTGAAGTGCCGATAGACAAAATTTCGTATCCAACAACGCGATTCCTGCGAAGAGATTTGGCAGTCGTCATAGACACGCACGGCGTCAATATGCTGGTGGAACAAGCAATAAGAACAAACGCGACAGCCGTCATAGGATGCTGCGACCACCCGGGCAAAATTTACGCGGCAGAATACCTATCACAGCACAATATCACATCAATATGCTATCCAGACAAGTACTTGTACTTAGCGCTGGGGCATAACATCAGCGCGCTTGGAAGCCCCCCACAGCTAATAACTGACAGCAAAGCAGTGCTTGGCAACAGGCCGATGAAAATAACACTTAAAGACAGAATTGTCGCGGCAAACTCGAGCGACACAGCCTACGCGCTATGGTATTATCAAACACCCGCGTCATACTTTGACGCGCTAACAAAAGCGATTCCTCTCAATGTCACGTACGTCAGCATTGACGAATTCGGGCAAATGGACAGAATAACAAGCAAAGCGCGCGCTATCAACGCCACCATAATCGCGACAAGAGTGTTCAACAAAAGCGATTACGACGCGATAAAAACCTGGCTGGATGAAGACTCAGGCAGAAAAGCAATCCTGTTCCACAGCGCGCCATATCCGTTTGGGCAAAAAATATTCAGAGAATACCCGGACAGAACATCATTCGACGACCCTAACCCAAAATTCCAATGAGAAAAAATTACCCGCTCTACGCAATACTCGCACTCGCATTAGCAATAAGATTACTCTTCGCATTTCGCTGGCACGAAATATGGTGGGACTCAGGAGTCTACATCGGAATGGGAAAGTACATCTACAGCGTAGGGCACAGCGGATTATGGGAGCACATACGCCCGCCACTTGTTCCGATATTTTTAGGACTATTCTGGAAACTCGGGCTTAACGCAGTTCTTTTAGGAAGACTGCTAGAAACAGCCTTGATGCTGGGCATCGTATGGCTGACATACCAGCTCGCTTTGAAGTGGTTCGGCGAGAAAACCGCCATATTAGCGGCATTAATTATCGCATTAAGCCCAATATTCTTTTATTTAAGCTTTCACCAATATACAGAAATACCAAGCACATTCTTCGCATTACTTGCTTTGTGGCTGTTCACAAAAGAAAAATATCTCTGGGCAGGAATTGCATCAGGAGCGGCATTCCTCGCAAAATTTCCAGCAGGCATGTTTATCGCCATAATCCTGATAACCCTGGCATTCAGCAAAAAATGGAAAAACGCCTGCCAGGCAGGAATAGGATTCATATCAATCCTGATTCCATACTTTTTATGGAGCTGGACAATCTATGGAAACCCGCTCGCCACTTTAACGGCAGCGCAAAGCGCCATATCAAGCGCGCTAGGGTGCAACGTGCTAAGACACGCGCCTTGGTGGCAGTACTTTTTGTGGGCGCTAAGCGAGACAAAACTCCATTTATTGGCGATAATCGGCATATTCGCGCTCTGGAAGCGGAAAAAAGAATATTTAGTCTTCGCGCTAAGCCTAATCATACCAGCAAGCTACTTCATGCAGCTGAACTGCAGGGAGTACAGATACCTGACACTGTTCCTGCCATTCATCGCAATTCTCACCGCGCTTGGCATCGCGTGGATTTACGAGCAGTTTAAAGTAAAGAACAAATGGGTGTTCGCGATTGCCGCAATACTTTTGGGCTTGTGGATGTTCAACACCAGCATAAGATATTATTATGAAAATGAAGCCCGACAGCCAAACATTGCCGCGGAAAAATACTTCAGCTTTTTGGACGGAAAAAATATCGGCGGAGAAATATGGACGGCAAACCCAATAATTGCCGCTTATACGGATAAAAAACTTGAAAAAATTTACTATCCAATATTTGACTCGAACTTGTCAGCTAATTTCACAGAATATGTGGCATTGCATTCTGATGAAATAGGAGCGGTATTTCTTGACAATTGCGGAGGAGGCATCATTTGCGCTCCAGAAGATACCTTGTGCCCTGAACGAACACGGCAGCTCATACAAGAACTGGATGCGAAATTCACAAGAGCAATGAACGAAACAGAAGGCAGATGCTGGTATAGAGTATGGATTACTTCTGCAACTTAGACGCAATAATGTCGCCAATGGTTAAAGGGCCAGAGCCCTTCTTTCCAGCTTCAATTTCTTCCTCTTCTTCAACAACAACAAGCTTAATGTGCAATAATTTCTCAAGCTTTCTGGCCATACTTATAGGAGGAACAAATTGGCTGTTTTCAAGCTTGTGAATGATACTTTCCTTTTCGTTCAAATGCATCGCAAAATCCTTTTGAGTCAAGCCAGCCTTTTCCCTCGCTGAACGAATAAGCTGAGCGTAATCAGAAACAACAACTTCCGCAACTTCAGGCTCTTTGGCAATAGGAACTCTTCCAATAACTCCCACAGGCTTTTTTATGACTTTGCCAAACCTGGCGCAAGCCTGGCAGACAGTCATTTGGGAACCCTCAACAATGGCGGTTATCACAGGACCCTCCTTACCACACAATTCGCACACAGACATGATAAGTTGACATAATCTACCATATAAAAAGATTGTTGGTATTTAGGCTACGCAATCATACCGAGGGGGCCTTAGCGCCCGCCCCCCTTGACCCCCGACGTCTTCACTCTCGAATAGTTGCTTTTGTTTTTAAACAAACTAAGGCATCATACGCCTATGGACGACGCATTGGCAGAGCACATACAGCTGACAGCCCAACAAGGTATGTCCAGACAGGAAATAAGGCAGCTCCTTCTCAAATCCGGCTGGCCCGAATCACAAGTAAATGATTATCTGGGGAAAGCGTTCAAAAAACTCGAAAAAGGCGTACTTATCCGCGTGCACGGCCTGGCGAAAAGTTTTGGAACAAGCCAAATACTGGAAAACGTGGAATTTGACGTTAACAGCGGAGAAATATTCGGCATAATCGGAATGAGCGGAGCAGGCAAAACAACACTGCTAAACCTTCTCGTAGGATTTTTAACACCTGACCAAGGAGACGTGATGTTGGCGATGCCAGACGGCACAACACAAAGCGTGTTCAAGCACCCCGAACTCATCAAAAGCCACGTAGGATTCTCGACCCAAACACCAAGCTTCTACGGAAAGCTCACCGTAAGAGAAAACCTCGAGCACTTCGGAAGATTGTACCAGCTGGCAGAGCCGGACTTGACAAGAAGATGCAACGCCCTCATGGACCTTGTAGGCTTACGAGACGCGAAAGACGCGATATCATCACATTTATCGGGAGGAATGCAAAAAAGACTCGACATAGCGTGCGCGATTCTGCACGACCCGGCAATACTCATACTAGACGAGCCAACAGCGGATTTAGACCCAATACTCAGAAAACAATTCTGGGACTTAATCAAGCAAATCAATACAAAAGGCACCACCATCATTCTCGCGTCACACTTTCTCGCGGAAATCGAATTATTGTGCACCAGAATAGGCATTCTGCAGAACAAAAGAATGGTGGAGCTTGGAACAGCAGAAGAACTCCGCAACATATACTCGCGCAATTACGAAATATTCTTTGAAACACTGTCGAGAAATTACGACAGCATACTTAACGAGCTTCAAAAGCGAAAAAAATATTTCACTAAAGTAACCAAAGAAGACGGAGAACTCGTAATTGAAACGCCGGTGCCGGAAAGAGTGCTGCCGTTCATAACAGCTTATCTTGAAAAAAAGAGAGACATACAAAGCCTTCACGTGGCGCGCCCAACACTGGGAAGAGTATTTGAAGCCGTGGTTAAAAGATGAATTTTTCAGAAGTATTAGAGCTTGTACGAAAAAACCTCAAGAACCTCATACGGGCCAAAGCGGGCTCAATGGTCATAATACTTGGACCGCTACTTGTAATCTTTTTAGCAGGACTAGCGTTTGACAACAGCAACGTTTATTCTGTAAAGGTCGGCGTTTACCGGCCGGATGTTAACAATATCACAACAGTATTTCTCGACCAGCTAAGGCAAAAATTCCGAATCATGGAATATGACGAGGAACAGAAATGCATAGACGCGATAAAAAACACGAATGTCAACACCTGCATGATATTCGCAAAAAACTTCACAATAGGCAAGCCCGTACAAAACCAAATCACGTTCCACGTTGATTACTCGCGCGTAAACCTTGTCTGGACAATCCTGCAAGCGATGACAGAACAAGTGCAAGAACGGTCTCTTCAAGCAAGCCAGAATTTGACGAAGATATTGATACAAACACTTGACTACGCCCACCAAAGAATAGGCGCGGAAAGAGCAGTTGTCGTAAGATTAACCACGCAAAACGACCTGATAAACAAAAACGCCCAGGATTTAGCGGCGGAACTAGGAGATGTTGACTTAACATTCGACGAAAGCGCGTTCCCCATCGAGAATTTGACACGCGCCAATACACAAGTCAAGCAATGGGTGGATGACGCGCTTTCAATCAGCGGCAAAGGACTAAGCAGAGCAGTAGCATTCATAGGCACGGCAAACGACCTGGTGAAAGCGTCAAGCGCAGGGGCACAAGTCAAAGACCAATTGCAGACAACCTTCCAAAAAAGCGTTGATGACATAAAATCAATACAAGACAGCATGGCCACAACTAAAAATCTCACACTCTACTCATTTAACAACTTTCAAAAACAAATAGACGCTCTCAGCGCAACACTCACCCAGACAAAAGGCAAACTGCAGGAAGCGGACACGAGCAGGCAATTCAGCATCAGAGTGCTTCAAGCAGTAGCGTCACTACTTGACCAAAGCCTGCTAAACATACTGGAAGTCCAACAGGCAATGAATGACGTGGACAACAGGATAGGCGCCATTGAGATAAAAGACCCCCAAGCCATATCGCAGCCAATAGTCACGGCGATAAAACCACTAGTGCAGGAGAAGACTTATTTGAACTATTTATTCCCAGTTCTGATAGTGCTTGTAATCATGTTTACAGCGCTTCTGATAACGCCGACATTAATAATGCTGGATAAACACAGCCCCGCGAGCTTCAGAACATACATGACGCCAGTAAAGGACAGCAGCTACGTCCTGGCAAACTTCATAACAGCGTTCATACTATTGTTCATACAAGTGATTGTAATACTCGCAATCGCCAGCATCTTCTTCGAAGGACAAATAATCTCAAACGCGCCTGAAGCAATTGTTTTACTCCTCATAATCAATTCATTGTTTATCCTGATAGGAATGATAGTGGGCTATGCATTCAACAACGAAGAAACAGCGACGCTCTCAGCAGTAAGCCTCGGAGCAGTTCTTTTGTTCATCAGCGACGTCATCATCCCAATAGAAAGCATGCCACAAGCAATAGCGGCAGTAGCGCGCTTCAATCCGTTTGTAATTGGAAGTTCGCTACTTAGAAGATCGCTGCTTTACAACGCATCACTACTGAGCTTGCTGCCAGACATACTCATCATGCTTGGATACATTGTGGCAGCGGCGTTTCTCGCAACAGGAATCTACATGCTCATCAGAAAATACTCAATAGAACAAGTCATG
>Ga0315281_10002976_pt1 | contig 24955 bp, 21 predicted proteins | sample YL17G07_0_MG_FD_204540 | JGI IMG/M metagenome (GOLD analysis project Ga0315281, IMG submission 204540) | Sediment microbial communities from Yellowstone Lake, YNP, Wyoming, USA - YL17G07_0 | ecosystem: Environmental > Aquatic > Freshwater > Lake > Sediment | place: USA: Wyoming | collected... | reverse complement strand
AAGCGGGAAACCCACCTCAAAACGAGTTCTCCCTTGAGAGCCGTGGAAGACCACCACGTTGATAGGCCGGGTGTGGAAGCGGAGCGATCCGCGTAGCTAACCGGTCCTAATAGCTCGATCGGCTTGATCAGAGTTCGGAAGCCAGAAGACAGGCTTTCCGGTATCAGAGTTCTGCCCGCACACAGTGACTGGATCCGATCCCCGATCTCTCTGGCCTTGATTCCCCGGCCTGGATGATCTGGTGGTTATAGCGAGGGGCCCAACACCCGATCCCATCCCGAACTCGGCCGTGAAATCCCTCAGCGCCGATGGTACTGCGTCTCAAGACGCGGAAGAGTAGGACGCCGCCAGGTCTTCCAGGCCGGGGAACCAGGGATCGGGGATCAGGGATCAGGAGCCAGAGCACATGCCAATCTCCTCGACACAACCCGCCCCAGGTTAGAACGCGCTACCAGCCGATAGCCGGCAGCTCGATCGCGGGGTGCGGCCGCCTCGCCAAACGTCCCCCGAGGACCAAGCCACAAAACAACCAACCGGGCCCCAAGACCGGCTATAATCATCATCGCGGGGTGGAGCAGCCCGGTAGCTCGTCAGGCTCATAACCTGAAGGTCAGAGGTTCAAATCCTCTCCCCGCAACCAACTCCCCGACCCACGCCGCCCTTGCGGCCCACGAAAAAATATGACAAGCGAGAGGCCGCGAACCCCTTAGGCCCCGCCATGCAGCTCAGCCGCGCCGAACTCCTCAAAGCCTACCGCCTGATGCGCACCATCCGCGTCTTCGAGGAGCGCGTGCATGACGAGTTCGAGGCCGGGCATATCCCGGGCTTCGTCCATCTCTACGCCGGCGAGGAGGCCTCGGCGGTGGGTGTGTGCCTGAACCTTGGCGACGCCGATTACATCGGCTCCACCCATCGCGGCCACGGCCACTGCATCGCCAAGGGCTGCGACGTGCGCGGCATGATGCTGGAACTGTTCGCCCGCCAGGGCGGGCTTTGCGGCGGCAAGGGCGGCTCCATGCACATCGCCGATTTCGACAAGGGCATGATGGGCGCCAACTCCATCGTCGGCGCCGCCGTGCCGCTGGCACTCGGCGCGGCGCTCGCCTCGAAAACCCTCAAGCGCGGCACCGTCGCCGTGCCCTTCTGCGGCGATGGCGGCGCCAACCAGGGCGGCGTGCTGGAAAGCCTCAACCTAGCCTCGGTGTGGAAACTGCCGGTGGTGTTCGTGTTCGAGAACAACGGCTACGCCGAGACCACGGCCTCGTCCTGGTCCATCGGCGGGGGCTCCATCGCCGGCCGGGCGGCGGCCTTTGGTATGAAGGGGTTGGCCGTGGACGGCACCGACTTCTTCGCCGTCCAGGCGGCGGCGGCCGATGCCATCGCGAGGGCCCGTGCCGGCGGCGGCCCGTCGCTGATCGAGGTCAAGCTCGACCGCTTCTTCGGCCATCACGAGGGCGACACCCAGACCTATCGCGGCCCGGGCGAGATCGAGCGGGTGCGCCGCGAGCGCGACTGCCTCGCCATCTTCCGCCGCCGCGTCGTCGAGGCGGCGTTGTTGGAGGCGGCCGAGTTGGACGCGCTCGACGCCGCCGTGGCCTTGGGCGTGGACGGCGCCGTGGCGGCGGCGCGGGCGGCGCCACCCCCGGACGCTGCCGAGCTGCATACCAACGTTTACGTAAACTATTGAGGGGGAAACCGGCCATGGCCCGAATCCTCTCCATGCGCCAAGCCTTGAGCGAGGCCTTCATCCAAGCCATGGAGGCCGATCCGACCGTCATCATGATGGGCGAGGACATCGCCGGGGGCCAGGGTGCGGCCGGCGAGCGCGACGCCTGGGGCGGCGACCTTGGCATCACCAAGGGCCTGATCGGGCGCTTCGGCGAGGAACGGGTGCTGGACACGCCCATCAGCGAGACCGCCTTCATCGGCGCCGCCGTCGGCGCGGCCACGGCGGGCTTGCGCCCCATCGTCGAGCTGATGTTCGTGGACTTCATCGGCGTCTGCTTCGACCAGTTGCTGAACCAGGCCGCCAAGTTCCGCTATATGTTCGGCGGCAAGACCATGACGCCGCTGGTGGTGCGGACCCAATACGGGGCCGGCTTCCGGGCCGGAGCCCAGCACTCGCAGAGCCTCTATTCGCTGTTCGCCCATATCCCCGGTTTGAAATGCGTCATCCCGTCCTCGGCCTACGACGCCAAGGGCCTGATGATCGCCGCCGTGCGCGACGACGACCCGGTCGTCTTCTTCGAGCACAAGGTCATGTACGACAGCATCCGCGACGAGGTGCCGGAGCGCCCCTACGCCATTCCCTTCGGCGAGGCCAATGTCGTGCGCGAGGGCGACGACGTCACCATCGTCGCCATCGGCCGCATGGTGCATCTGGCCCGCGAGGCGGCCGTGGCGCTGGCCCGCGAGGGCATCGAGTGCGAACTCATCGACCCGCGCACCATCTCGCCCCTGGACGAGGACACCATCCTCGATAGCGTGCGGCGCACCGGGCGCCTAGTGGTGGTGGACGAGGACTATCCGCGCTGCGGCATGGCGGCCGACATCGCCGCCCTGGCGGCGGAAAAGGCGTTCCCGTCCCTGAAGGGTCCGATCATGAAGGTGACGCCGCCGCATACGCCGGTGCCGTTCGCGCCGGCGCTGGAAGACCTCTACTTGCCCAACCCGGAGCGCATCGCCGCCGCCGTGCGTAAGACTTTGACATGAGCGGGGCCGCGATCCATGCCGCCATCCATGCCATCGTCATGCCGAAATGGGGTATGGCGATGGACCAGGGCACGGTCACGGCCTGGCTGGCGGCCGAGGGCTCAAGCGTCGCCACCGGCCAGGAGATCGTCGAGATCGAGAGCGCCAAGGCGGCCGCCGCCGTCGAGGCCAAGGTGGCGGGCGTGCTGCGCCGGGTGGCCGAGGTTGGCGCCGTGCTGCCGGTGGGCGGGCTGGTCGGCGTCATCGCCGAATCCGGCGCCTCGGACCAGGCCGTCGCCGACTACATCGCCGCCCACAAGGATGAGATCGCCGCGACCGGGGCCGAGCAAGGCCCGGTGCCGCGCCTGATCGAGGTCGGCGGCCGTCGCCTCAACTGCCTCGATGTCGGTGCCGGCGGGGAAGCGGTGCTGCTGGTGCACGGCTTCGGCGGCGATTTGCGCGGCTGGGGTTTGGTCCATGACCTTCTTGCCGGTGCGCTGCGGGTCGTCGCCTTCGACCTGCCGGGGCATGGCGGTTCCGATCCCGAACTGGGCGAGGGCACGCCGGCGGCGCTGGCGGCGCTGGTGCCGGAACTGGCGACGGCTCTTGGCCTGAAGCGGGTTCACCTGGTCGGCCATTCGCTCGGCGGCGCCGTTGCCATCGCCGCCGCGGCGGCGGCCGGTCCGGGCCTGATCGCCTCGCTGACCCTCATCGCCAGCGCCGGGCTGGGCGCCGAGATCGACGGCGGCTACATCGCCGGTTTCCTGGCGGCCAAGCGCCGGCGCGACCTCAAAGAGGTGGTCGAGCGCTTGTTCGCCGATCCGGCCTTCGTCACCGGGGCAATGATCGAGGACATCTTGCGCATGCGGCGCATGGATGGCGTGGACGAGGCCCTGCGCCGGCTGGCGGCGCGCTGCTTCCCGGATGGCCGCCAGGCCGAGTTCGGCTTGCGGGCGGCGTTCCTGGGCCTACCCCAGCCGTCCCAGGTGATTTGGGGAGCCGATGACCGTATCATCCCCGCCGCGCATGTGGCGGGCCTGGCCAAGGCGACGGTTCTCGCCGGCGCCGGGCATATGGTTCAGATCGAGCGCGCCGACGAGGTGGCGCGGCTAATCCTGGAACTGGCGCGGAGTTAGGCCGGTGGGAGGGTCCGAGATGCCGCCACACTTCATCCACTGCATGATGCATGTGGCCGACCTCGGGCGCTCCATCGCCTTTTACGAGGCGGCGCTTGGCTTCAAGGTCGTTGACCGGCACCGCTACGAGGGCCACCAACTCGTCTATCTGCGCAACCAGGCCGGCGGCATGGAAATCGAGCTGGTCCAGCCGGATGCCGGCGCCGTCGGCAACGTGGCGGCCGGGCGGCTCTGGCACCTGGGCTTTCGGGTCGAGGATGTGCGTAAGGAATACGCCCGCCTCGGGGCGCTGGGCTACCGGCTCGATCCCCTCGACGCCTACCACGCCAACGGCAGCTTCATGTGCGACTACTTCTACGTCTATGATCCCGACGGCCACCAGATCGAGATCTTACAAAGCTTCGGGCGCTATGCCGAAGCGGCCTCGGCAAACCAGGGATGGCGCTGAATGAGCGAGAGCTTCGACAGACAATCGGCGGCGCCGGGGTTCTCGGGCGATCCGACCCGCTCGCTGACGCCGAGCGGGGCGTTCTATTACAGCCCCGAGATTTTCGAGCTTGAGCGCCGGCGCATTTTCCATCGCCACTGGGTTTATCTCTGCCACGAATCCCAGGCGCCGAAAACGGGCGATTACCTGGTGGGCGACATCGTCGGCCAATCCGTGGTGGCTATTCGCGGGCGCGACGGGGCCTTGCGGGTCTTCTTCAACGTCTGCCAGCACCGCGCGCACCAGATCTTGAAGGGCAGCGGCAACGTCCAGGCCATGATCCGTTGCCCCTATCACTCCTGGACCTACGACCTCGATGGCCGCCTGCGGCATGCGCCCGAATGCGAGGCGGTCAAGGACTTCGACAAGGGCAAGATCGGGCTACAGGCCGTGCGCGGCGAAAGCGTCGGCGGCTTCGTGTTCGTCAATCTCGATCCCTCGGCGCCCTCGCTCGACGAGGCGGCGCCGAGCTTCCGCCGGCGTCTGCTGGCCATGGCGCCGGAGGCGGCGCGGCTCAAGCACGCGCGCACGCAGGAATTCGAAATCAAGGCCAACTGGAAAGTGGTGGCCGAGAACTTCCTCGAAAACTACCACTCGATCTATTCGGGCCTGGCCCACGCGCAGCTATCGACCATCATCGACCAGTCCACTTATGGCTGGGAGATCGACGGCAAGGTCGTTCAATTCGTCGGCCGGGGCGGGGCGCCCGACACGCTGCCCTATCGGGGCAACGACAAGCGGACGCTCACCGGGCGCGACGAAGGTTTCCTGATCGTCTATCTCTGGCCCAGCGTCGCCTTCGTCATGCTGCCCGGCGCCGATGTGGTGCTGGTTTTCCTGATGACTCCGAGTGGCCCGGAGACGACCTTCGAGCCGCTGCTCTATTTTACGCCCGATGGCTCGCTCGACCAGGGAACCAACGCGGCGGTGGACTGGTTCAACGTCGTCCTTGGCCCGGAGGACGTGGAAATCTGCGAGAGCGTGCAACGGGGCCTGCATTCGCTCGGCTACCGCGCCGGCCGGTTGATGGTGGACCCTGCCTGCCAGGCCATTTGGAGCGAGCATTTTCTCCATCATTTCAACAGTCTCAACATCGGGGCTTTGGAAAAGGCCGAGACGCCGGCGCGCTAGCCGGATGCTTGGTCGATAAGTTGTCCGAGCAGTAAATTACCCGGCCGGGCGAAGGTTTGACTTTAACTTTTGGCGGGTGCCGCTAGAGTAGGGCCGGGCGGCGCGGTCAAGGGCGTTGTCGAGAAGAAACCAAGGTAACGGAGGCAGGAGGCTAAATCATGAAAATGCGTAAAACAGGCATGCTGGCAGCGATCGCGGCCAGCGCCATGCTGATGCTCGCGGCGCCGGCGGACGCGGGCTCGGTTCCCGAATCGAAGGATCCAATCAAGGTCGCCCTCAACGAATGGACCGGCCAGCTTATTTCCGCTTACATCTATGGCGGTCTGCTCGAAAGGATGGGCTACACGGTCGAATACGTCACCGCCGGTGCGGTGCCGCAGTACACCGCCATGGCCGACGGCAACCTGACCGTCAATCCCGAGAATTGGGACAACAACACCGGCGATGTCTATCCGAAGGCGATCGCCAGCGGCGACCTCGTGTTGGTCGGGCCGCTCGGCCTGCAACCGCGTGAAGGTTGGATGTATCCGACCTATATGGAAGCCAAGTGCCCCGGCCTGCCTGACTGGAAGGCGCTGCTGAAGTGCGGCGAGGCCTTTGCCACGCCGGAGACCTCCCCGAACGGCCGCGTCATCGATTACCCGGCCGATTGGGCCGCGCGCGCGGCACCGATGATCGAGGGCTTGGGTCTGCCTTTCGTCGCCATTCCGGGCGGCAGCGAAGGCGCCATGATCGCCGAGTTGAAGGGTGCGGCCGCGGCGCAGGAGCCGATGATCATGTTCTTCTGGGCGCCGCATTGGATCCACTCGGAGATGGAGTTTCATTGGGTCGAGTTCCCGCCCTATGAAGCCGGTTGCGACACCGATCCGAAGCTCGGGCCCAACCCGGACAAGGTCAACGATTGCGGCCCGATGCAGGCCAACATCTCCAAGGTCGCCTGGAAGGGCATGAGCGCGACGTGGCCGGGGGCCTATAAGCTGCTCGAAGGTTACACGCTCGATAACACCACCCAGAACACGCTGATGCTCGAGGTGGATAACAAGGGCCGTGACGTGAAGGAAGTCGTCAAGGAGTGGATCGACGGCAACCAGGCGACGTGGCAGCCTTGGATTGACGCGGCGGCGCAGTAATCGGGCTGGCGTAAAAAGGGGCGGGAGCCATGCGCTCCCGCCCCGCTTGTTTCTAGGTTAGGCTAAGGTGTTGTGGCTGGCGTCGGTGCTGAAGGTGGGGGCGGCATGACGGGTGAGGGCGGGCAGGCCAAGGCGGTCAAACTTTCATGCCGTAACCTGTGGAAGGTTTACGGCCCTTCGCCGCGGCAGTTCTTTGCCGGCGGCAAGCTCGGATCGGACGATCCGGTGGATTTTGCCCAGCATATTCGAGGCACCGGCCATATCGTCGCCGCCTGCGATGTCAGCTTCGATGTCCGGGTCGGCGAAATCTTCGTCATCATGGGGCTATCGGGCTCCGGCAAGTCCACGGTGGTGCGTTGCCTGTCGCGCCTGGTCGAGCCGACGCATGGCCAGGTCGTGCTCGACGACCGCGACCTGCTTCAGGCCTCGGCCAAGGAGCTGATCGAACTGCGGCGCCACAAGATGGGCATGGTGTTCCAAAATTTCGGCCTGTTGCCGCATCTGAACGTGCGCGACAACATCGCCTTTCCGTTGAAGTTGCAGGGCGTGGCGGAAATCGAGCGCTACCAGCGGGCGCAAAGGGTGATCGACCTGGTGGGGCTGGGTGGGCGTGAAGACGCCTTTCCGCGCCAGCTATCGGGCGGCCAGCAGCAGCGCGTCGGCATCGCCCGCAGCCTGGCCGTGGATCCCGAGTTGTGGTTCCTCGATGAGCCGTTCTCGGCCTTGGATCCGTTGATCCGGCGCCAGATGCAGGACGAGTTCCTGAAGCTTCAGCAACTCCTGCACAAATCCATCGTTTTCATCACCCACGACTTCCTTGAGGCGATACGGATCGCCGATCGCATGGCGATCATGCGCGACGGGCGCATCGTGCAGATGGGGCTGCCGGCCGAACTGGTCTTGAGCCCGGCCGACAGCTATGTCTCCGAGTTCACCCGCGAGGTGCCGTTGGCGCGGGTTCTGACCGCCGCCGATGTGCTCGACCCGGTGGCTTCCGCGCGCGACGGGCCGCGGGTCGATGGCCGCATGAAGATCGAGGAACTCCTGCCTCGCCTGGTGGGGCAGCCAGGGGGTCTGGCTGTGCATGACGCCGATGGGCGTTGCCTCGGCATGGCGACCGCCTCCAGTGTCGTCGCCGGGTTGGCCGGTGGGCGGCGCTGATGCGGCGGGGCCGGGCATGAACAGCGCCACGGTCGGCCGCACCATGCTCTGGCTGCTGATCGCGGTCGCCATCGTGTTCGGCCCATTCGCCAACGACGCCGTCCCCTGGCTCAAGTCCTACCCTCAAGAATGGGTGATGCCGGTCACGCCGTTGTTGAACGAGTTCATGACTTGGTTCGTGGCGGTGTTCGGGTTCGTTTTTCGCGGCCTCTCCTGGCTGCTGACGTGGCCTATCGCCGGCGTGCAGAAACTTTTGCATTGGTCGCCCTGGGTGCTGACGGTGACGCTCTGCGTCGTGGTGGCTCACGCGGCGCAAGGCTGGCGCCTGGCGCTCTTCACCGCCGTGGCCATGTTTTACATGGTGGCCGTCGGTTATTGGGACGAGAGCATGAATACGCTCTCCCTGGTAGCGATCTCGGTGCCGCTATCCGTGGCAGTGGGTTTTGGCACCGGTGTGGCCGCCTTCGTCTCGCCGCGCGCCGAGCGGATCATCGCGCCATCGCTCGATTTCCTGCAAACGGTGCCGACGTTTGCTTATCTGCTGCCGGTGCTGCTGCTGTTCGGCTTCGGCCCGGTGACCGGGCTCATCACCAGTTTGATCTATGCCTTTTCGCCGATGGTGCGGAATACGCTGCTGGGCTTACAGCGCGTCGCGCCCGAGGTAATCGAATCCGGGCTCATGTCCGGGGCCACGCCGACGCAACTGTTCTGGCAGGTGCGGGTGCCGGCCGCCTCGCGCCAGATTCTTCTCGGTGTCAACCAAACCACCATGGCGGCCCTCAGCATGGTCATCGTCGCCTCCATCATCGGTGGCACGCAGGACATCGGTTGGGAGGTTCTCTCGACCATGCGCAAGGCGGCTTTCGGCAACAGTTTACTGGCCGGACTGGTGATCGCGCTCATGGCCATGATCATGGACCGGATCAGTTGGGGTCTGGCGACCAGAAGCGTGGCGCCGGCCGGGGGCAGGAACTTTCTGGCCCGCCATCCGCATTTCGTGGCGGCGGCGGTGTTGACGGCCGTGTCGTTGATCCTGGCCGAGGCCTGGCCGGTCTTGCGCAGCTATCCGCGCGACTGGTCGATCTATGCAACCTTGGCCGCACCGCTCAACGACGGCGTTGCTTTCGTGGTGACGCATTTCAAGACCTCTATCGAGGGGATCAAGCGCGTCGCTTTTTTCTTTTTTATGATGCCGGTCCGCATCGGCGTGGTGGCCTCGGCCAGGCCCATGACCTGGGGCTTCCAGTGGGCGACGATCCATTCGCTGATTTACCTGGGGGGGATGGGCCTTGTGGCGCTCTATGCCGTGCGCCGCTGGTCCCTCATGGCCGGGTTGGCGGTGGCGATCTGGTCGGCGATCTTCTATTTCGGCCTTACCAATATTCCCTGGCCGGCGCTGATCGCGCTGTTCACCGCGCTGGCCTGGACGACCGGCGGCTGGCGGCTCGGCCTGGGCACGCTTCTGGGCTTTGTCTATCTGACCACGACCGGCATCTGGCTCGACGCGCTGTTGTCGATCTATCTCTGCGGCATCGCCGTGTTGGTATCGTTCGTGTTCGGCTCCATGCTGGGCATCTGGGCGGCGCATGACAGCCGCGTCTCGGCGGTGCTGCGGCCGATCAACGACACGCTCCAGACCATGCCGCTCTTCGTCCTGCTCATTCCCATCGTCATGATTTTCAAGATCGGCGAGTTTACGGCGCTGCTGGCGATCTGCGCCTATGCCATCGTGCCGGCGATGCGCTATGCCGAACATGGCTTGCGTAACCTGCCGGCCGAAGTAATCGAGGCGGCCACGGCGATGGGCTGCACACCTCGCCAATTGCTGCTGCAGGTCAAGCTGCCGTTGGCGCTGCCGGAACTGATGCTCGGCCTCAACCAGACCATCATGTATGGCATTTCCATGCTGGTGATCTCAGCCCTCGTCGGTACCAAGGAATTGGGCCAGCGCGTTTATATCGGCCTCAGCGACGGTGACTTCGGCGTTGGCATTATCGCCGGTATCGGCATGGCGGTGCTGGCCATGATCGCCGACCGCATGACGCAGTCTTGGAGCGCCCGCAAGCGGGTCGAACTGGGACTGGCGTAACTAACTCGCGAAGAATCGCCGCAGCCGCTCGTTGAGAAGTTCCGACTTTTCCAGCATCAGGAAATGCCCGGCCTCGGCGACGTATTCCATGCTGAAATTGGTGTACCAGCGGGTCACTAAATCCGACCATTTCGAGGGGATGCAGGGGTCGGCCAGGCCCTGGAGAAACATCATCGGCATGGCGCTGATGGTGCGATCGAGATCGTCCCAGGGCTGGGGCGGGCGATAGAAATTGAAACCACCGCGGATATTGCCCGGCTTCATGTAGTTATCGACATAGGTTTCCAGCAGATCGCCATCGAACAGCGTCCGGTCGTGAGACCAGTGATTGAGGAAGTGTCGGAAATAAATGCGGCAGGCGTCACGGCTCGATGAAACCAGGTCCACCGCCATGTCCAGCATGTGGAACATGGCGTACCAGGACTCGTGAAAATTGCCGGAGCTTAGATAGAGTTCGTCGAAGCCGGGGACGATGGGGTTGATAACGGCGGCCTTGACCACCCGCGAGGGGTAGCGGCGGATAAACTTGTGCACCAGCACGGCACCGAAATCGTGCCCGACCAGGGCCGCCTTTTCGATGCCGAGGTGGTCGAGCAGCCGGCGCGTGTCCTCGACCGCATGATCCATGTGGTAGAGGTCGAGGCGCTCGACGGGCGGCTTGTCGGACTCGCCAAAGCCGCGCATGTCGGGAACGATGACGTCGAAGTCGCGCGCCAGTTCGCCGATGTTGCGGTGCCACTCCCACCAGAATCCGGGCCAGCCATGCAGCAGCAGAACGGGCGCGCCCTGGCCCTCGCGGACATAGTGGATGCCCAGGCCCTCAAGGCTGGCGCGGGCGTGACGAAAATCGGTGGGGCGTCGCATCGTGGCCTCCTCATGCCTGGACCATGAGTATGGCTTTCGCCGGGCTGGCTCCAGGGGGAAAAATCACAAAAGGCGGCGCCGAGGTTTTACTTGCGAACCGGGCAGGCGTTCTTTATACAAGTTCAATTGTCTGAATTGGCGTTCAGTTATTGTTGGACAGGTTGAGGGGAGGATGGAGCCATGAATCTGATGAAGGCCTTGGCGGACGAACAAAAGGACAAGTTCAACGCCATCCCTGACGAATCCTACACCTTGGCGGCGCCGTATTTCTATGACCCGGTGCTCTACGAGCGCGAGAAGGAACGCCTCTTTGCGCGCAACTGGCGCTTTGTCGGTCACCAGTCCGAACTGGCCACGGCGGGCGATTATCTGACCCTGGACCTGGCCGGCGAAAAAATCCTGGTCATGCGCGGTCAGGACGGTACCATCCGCGCCTTCTACAACGTCTGCCGCCACCGCGCGGCCGAGTTGGTAAAGGGGCGGGGCAACCTCAAGGCGGTGGTGACCTGCCCCTATCACTCCTGGGCCTACGATCTCGAAGGCAATCTGCGCAGCGCCCACAATTGCGAAAACGTGAAGGGCTTCCGCAAGGAGGACTTCTCGCTGAAGTCGGTGCAAGTAGAGGTCTTCTGCGGTTTCGTGTTCGTGAACCTCGACCCCAAGGCCGTGTCGCTCAAGAGCCAGATCGCCGAGATGGAACCGCTTATCCGGCGCGAATGCCCGAATGTCGATGCCTTCAAGCTGGCCTCTCGCCAGGAGTACCTCGTTAAGGCGAATTGGAAGGCCATCGTCGATAATTTCATCGAGAGCTATCACCTGGCGCTGTCTGGGCCGGCGCACAAGGCTTTCACCGACCTCGTGGATTGCAACAAAAGCACATTCAAGGTCATGACCCATAACATCTGGTCAAGCCATATCGGGCCCAGCGGGCCGAAACACAACACGGCCTACGACTACGAGAAGCCGCGCGACATCGGCGGCAGCAACCAGTTCGTGTCCATTCATCTGTTCCCGGACATCGGCTTGCTGTTCTTTCCCGGCGCCAGCGCCGTCGTCTCATTCATCATGTCGCCGGCCGGGCCGGAAACGACGCAGCAGATATTCAGCTATTACACGCCCGACGGCGCGGCGGACGAGGCGACCAAGAAAGGCATCGACTACTTCAGCTATGTCCTGGGGCCGGAGGACAACGAACTGTGCGAGGGCGTGCAGCGGGGTTTGCGGTCGCGGGCATACTATCAGGGTCGCCTGATGGTGGATGCCGAGCACAGCGGCATCAGCGAGCACGCCGTGCATCATTTCCATGCCCAGGTCATGAAGGCGATGGGAGATTAGGCGGCAGGATCGCGGAAACGGCATCGTCGCCCGAGAGAGGGAGCCATGAACCGACCAGTCGAGAGTAGCGCCGCCGTGGGGCAAGCCATCGGCGGCAAGCGGATTCGGGTCAAGCGTTCGATCGAGGCCATCCGTCGCCAGGACTTGATCGAGGCGGCCTATGAGACTTTCCTCGAACACGGCGTGACAGGGGCCACGGTGGCGCGTATCAGTCGCGCTGCCGGCATGTCTCACGGCATCGTCAACTACTACTTCAAGAGCAAGGACGAGTTGCTGAACGGGGTGGTGCGATATGCTAACCGCTTGGTCACCGAGGAAGTAGCCGAGTTACTGCGGCGCGCGCACACGCCCCGCGAGCGAGTCAGCGCCATCGTCAAGGGTAACTTCACGGCCAAGGCCTTCAATCGGCAGACCGCCAATGCCTGGATATCGTTCTACGCCATGGTGCCCCTGAACAAGGAATTCGAGCGGCTTCAACGGTTGGTCTATCGACGGCTGAATAGCAACCTGATGCATGGTCTGCGGAAACTCTGTGCCGACAAGGATGCTCGGCGAATCGCGGCGGGCATAGCGGTCATGATCGATGGGCTGTGGATGCGCGTCGGCATGGATGGCGGCGCCATGGACCGCAACTTCTGCATCGCCTTGATCGAGGACTATATCGAGAAGTCCTTGGCCGTCTCGGCCCCCGGGAACTGACCAACAAGCAACGGAGAACGAGCGTGGCGAAGAGCACGATGTGGGCGGCGGTGGTGACCGAGTACGGCAAACCGCTTCAGATACGCGAGATGGCCGTGCCGGAACCTGGGCCGGGTGAACTGCTGATCAAGCTCGAAACCTGCGGCGTGTGCCACAGCGATCTCGACGTTCGCAATGGCTCGACCGCGCCGGCAAACCCCAAGTTTCCGCTGGTCCTGGGGCATGAAGGGGTCGGTCGCGTCGTCAAGCGCGGGGTCGGCTGTAGTTTGATCGAGGAAGGCATGCGGGTTGGGCTGCCCTGGATGCACGACACCTGCGGCCAGTGCCGTGAGTGCCTGACCGGCTACGAATCGTTCTGTACGCGGCATCGCGGGCATGGCTTCAGCGTTGACGGCGGCTTCGCCGAATTTGCCATTGTCAAGGAACTCTACACGGCAGTTATTCCCGACGAGCTTACCTCGGTCGAGGCGGCGCCGTTGCTGTGCGCGGGTGTTACCGCTTATGGCGGCCTCCTGAAGGCGGAGCTGGCGCCGGGCAAGGTTTGCGTTATTTTCGGCTGCGGTGGTCTTGGCCAATACGCGATTCAACTAGCCAAGGCATCGGGTGCCACGGTCATTGCCGTCGAGGCGAACGAGCAGAAGCTGACACTGGCGCGCCGGTTGGGCGCCGACCATGCCTTGCCGGCCAATGCCGAGACCGGCGCCCGCATTCGGGCGCTGGGCGGCGCCGATGCTTGCCTCAACTTCGCACCGTCCAACAAGGTCTGGCCGGCGATTCTCGAAGCGGTCAACGCGCGGGCCTGGATCATTTCCGTGGCTCAGGTGCCCGAGCCGGTGCAGTTGAACCTGGAATGGCTGCTCTACACCGGGGCGCGCATCACCGGCACTTCTGTCGGTTCACGCCAGGAATTGCGCGACCTGCTTCGCCTCGCCGTCGATTTGAAGTTGAAGCTCAATATCGAAACGGTCTCCTTGCGCCAAGCCGACGAGGCCCTCGACCGCTTGGCCAGGGGCCAGGTCGAAGGACGTTTGGTTATCGATTTCACGAAACACTGACACGGTTGGGCATGGCTCCAATGTTCGGACTGGCGGCAGGGGCGCCGTGGTAACGGGGCTGCAATTCCATGACCTGAGCGTGGCCCGCGTCATCGTCGAGACGGCGGATGCATCCTCGTTCGTCTTGACGGTGCCGGAGTCTCTACGCGCGGCCTTCGCCTACCGTGCCGGTCAACATCTGACTTTTCGCGTGACCGTCGCCGGCGAGGAGTTGCTGCGCTGCTACTCCCTGTCCAGCGCGCCGGAAACCGAGCCCGAGATCAAGGTTACGGTCAAACGGGTGGCCCAGGGCAGGGTCTCGAACTGGTTCAACGACCGCGTCGTGGTGGGCACCGTCTTGAGCGTGGCGCCACCGATGGGGCGCTTCGTGTTACGCGATCACGCTGGGTCGCTGTTTCTGGTGGCCGGCGGCAGTGGCATCACACCCATCATTTCCTTGGCTAAGAGCGCGCTCGCCACTACCTTGGGGCGCATTCGCCTTGTTTACGCCAACCGCGATCGGGCCAGCATCATTTTCGCCGACGAGTTGGCGGCGGTGGCGCAACGGGCGCAAGGACGCCTCGACATCGTGCACCACCTGGATTCGGAAACTGGCTTTCTCGATGGTGCGTGTCTATTGGCACTGGCGGCTGGCTGGAGGCAGGCTGATTTCTACATCTGTGGGCCAGAACCCCTGATGGTGCTGGCAGAGGAGACGGCGCAGGTGGCTGGCGTGAACGCCGACCATGTCTTCGTCGAGCGTTTTCTTGCCCTGGCCCCCCAGGTGTCGGAGCCGACTGTTGCCGCCGATGAGATCTGCCCAGAGAGCATCATCGTGATTTTCAATGGCGAGGAGCGGACCATTCCCTATCGGCGCGGCCAGAGCGTCCTGCAGGCGGCCGAGGCGGCCGGGCTCAACCCCCCGACGGTCTGCGGCCAGGGCATCTGTGGCACCTGTATGGGCACCGTGCGTGAGGGAAAAGCGCGCATGCACCAGAACGAGGTGCTGACGCCATCCGAGGTGGCGAGCGGACTCATTCTCACTTGTCAGGCCGTGCCGGTGAGCGAGCGTTTGAAGGTCGAGTATTAGAGGCGACCCATGGCGTTACAGCGCACCGCGCCCGAGACCAGCAGCGAGTTCGTAACCATCGACCGCATCGTCGAAAGTGGTCTGTGCATCGGCTGTGGCCTCTGCCAAAGCATAGCCGGCCCTGATCGCCTGCGGGTGGAGATGACAGCGCAGGGGCGCCTGCGTCCGGCCGTCTTTCAGGAGTTGGACAGCGCAACGCTGGCGCGGATCGATGCGGTCTGTCCTGGCCTTCAGATAGCCGGGGCCGAGATAGAGCGCTTGCCGGCCGATATCGACATCGACCTGCTATGGGGTCCGGCGACGAGCATGGTCATCGCTCATGCCGGCGACCCTGAAATTCGCTTCCGTGGCGCATCCGGCGGGGTGCTGTCCGCGCTTTCCGAATTCCTGCTGCGCAGCGGGCAGGTCGAGTTCGTGCTCCACGTTGCCGCTTCGCGCCAGCGGCCGATGCGCAGCGAGCGTCAGGTCAGCTTTGATCGCGTGCAAGTTCTGGGGGGGGCGCCGGCTCTCGTTATGGGCCGGTCGCGCCACTGATCGATTTCTTGCAAGTCCTGGATCGTGGCCAGCCTTTCGCGTTCGTCGGCAAGCCTTGCGATGTCAATGCGGTTCGCAACCTAGCCAAGCATGACGTGCGCGTGGACAGGTTGATGAAATATGCGCTGACCTTGATCTGCGGCGGCGAGTCGGAACTGGGCAAGTCCCAGGATGTTCTGGACGGATTTGACCTTAGCGAGGCCGCTCTACGGCTCTTTCGTTATCGCGGCTACGGCAACCCAGGTCCGACCCGGGTCGAGACGCACGATGGTAGGGCCTTTGCTTTGAGTTACCGTGACATGTGGGCCGATGAGAGCGGTTGGCGGATACAAAGCCGTTGCAAAATCTGCCCTGATGCCATTGGCGAGGCTGCGGATATTGTCGTCGGAGATTGTTGGCCTGGCTGCGATCCGGTTGGCGAGGATGAGGGATTCAACAGCATCATGGTCCGCACTCAGGCGGGAGGCGAGTTTTACGGTGCCGCTATCGCCGCCGGCGCGGTGGTTGTCGATCGCCCGCTCGGTTTTCGGGACTTCGACCATTTCCAACCGCACCAGGTTCGTCTCAAGAAGGCGTTGTGGGCACGGCTTGCGGCCCTGCGTGTCGCTGGGCTGGTCGCCCCCACAGTGGCGCGGCTGCGTGTGAAGAAAATCGCGCGCGGAAATACCGTGGTGGAAAACCTGGCCGAGGGACGGGGTACTCTGCAAAGAATCAAGGCTGGGCGCGTGGGTGAGTGCGCCGTGAACTCAGCCGGTCCAGCCGAGCCCCGAGGCAACGCAATTGAGGGACAACATCAGCGGAGCTAGATCGCGCTGGCGCTGGGCCGTGCCCTGGGCGGCGCGAAAGGCGCGGATCAGGTCCACTTGGGTCAACCCGACCTGACGGAGGGCCGGCAGCACTCGGCCCAGCCGTTGGCTGAAGGCCGGAAAGCGATCAGCGATCTGCGGGGCGCCGGAAATAGTCAGGCAGGCGTTTACGGTACGGCGATATTCGGCGTTGATCAACTCGAACACCTTGGAGCGGGCCTGCTCGTCGGTGACGAGGCCGGAATAGGCCCGCGCCACCTCCATATCGACGAGAAAAAGAGATTTCTCGACTTCGTCCAGGATCAGGCGGAACAATGGCGAGCGTTGAAATATGCGGCGCAGTATGGCTTGGCCGTCGTGCCCACGAGTCTTGAGCAACGATTCTATCGCCGAGCCGACGCCATACCAACCCGGTACCATGTGGCGATTCTGGCTCCAGGCAAAGACCCAAGGAATAGCGCGCAGATCGCCCAGCGTGTCGGCGCCGAAGCGTTTGGCGGGCCGCGATCCAAGGTTGAGAAGCGCCAGTTCCTCGACCGGGCTGGCGGCGCGGAAATAGGTCACGAGGTCCGGATGCTCGGCCAGGCGGCGATAGGCCGCCAACGACATTCCGGCCAGGGCCTCCATGGTTTCAGAGGTCTCGGCATCGCCGGGTTCGGCGTGCTCGGTTGCGCCGCGAAGCGTGTGGTCGAGGACGCTCGCCGCCAACAACTCCATTTGATAGAGCGCGCCGGCTGGGTTGGCGTATTTCGATGATACTACCTCGCCCTGCTCGGTCAGGCGCAGATGTCCGTTGACCGATCCTGGCGGCTGCGCTGCAATGGCGCGGCCGGTGGGCGCGCCGCCTCGACTGACCGACCCACCGCGACCGTGGAAAAAGCGGATGGGGATCTTGCTTTTCACCGAAAGCTGCATGAGTTGGCGCTGGACCCGTGCAAGCTCCCAATTGGCGCAGAAAAACCCGCCGGCCTTGTTGGAATCCGAGTATCCGAGCATGACTTCCTGAACGCCGCCATGCTCGCGCACCGTGCGCCGCACCAGGGGAACCGCCAACAATTCACGCATGATGGCGGGGGCGTGCTGCAAATCGGCGATGGTTTCGAACAGGGGCACGACCAGGATCAGGCATGACTCGGTGCCTTGGGCGTCGGCGAACAGGTCGGCGTATTTGGCCAGCAGATAGACCGCGAGGACGTCGCTGGCCCCTTGCGTCATGCTGAGGACAAAAGGCCCGATGGCATCGCGATCGGGGCCTTCGCGCGCTTCCCGCACGACCCGCAGGGTCTCGATCAAGTCCAAGGCCTCGGCCGGTATTCGCTGGGGCAGGTGCAGATCTTTGCGCGGGCGGCGCAACTCCTCGACGATCCGCTCGGTCCAGGCCGGTGTGCCGGGCTCGGGGATGGCTTTCTTATCGCCCCTACCGGTGCCGCGCCAGAGCGCCGAAAGTGCGCGGCGAACAGCCGTCGTGTTCTGCCTCAGGTCAAGGCTGACGGTACGAAAACCAAAAGCCTCGACCCCACGACGCAGCGGCTGGACCAGAGCCTTGGCAAGGGCGGATGCGCGCATCGAGGAGAGGGCCCGCTCGATGGCGCCCAAGTCCTCGATCAGTTCAGCTGGAGCGCGATAGGGTATGGCGACTGTCTTGCGTTGCCTGGGTCGCCCGCGTTTTTCACCGCTACGCTCGGCATGCTCTCCCGTGGCGGCGAGGCGCAGCGAAAGACAGCCGACATATTGTCGGAAAAGTTCATGGGGATTGCGCGAGGTTATGGCTTGTTGCGCGCCGCTGGCCTCGAGTTGGCGGGCGAGGCGGCGGCGAAAATCGGCGGGAACGGGGACGTTATTTTCGTTGATTCCGAGCGTCTTGGCCAGTTCGATCAATCCCTGGCGATGGCGGGCAATCGCCGCTTGTCGATTGAGGGTGATGGCCAGCCGCGTGGCCGCGGCGGTGACGAAAGGGTTGCCGTCGCGGTCGCCGCCGATCCACGAGTCGAAATGGAAAAAGGACTTAACCGGAATGGTCGATTCCGGAAAGTGCCGCCGCAGCGCGGATTCAAGGTTCCCGATCAGCTCGGGAACGGCGTCGAACAGCACTTCGCGGAAGAAATGAGTGCCCCAGGCGACTTCTTGTTCGATCGTCGGACGCTCGATCCGCAGTTCGCCGGTCATCCACAACAAATCGATGTCGTTGCGGATATCGTGGAGGAACTGGTCGCGTTCCTGGGGCGTCCAGCCTGGCGTTTCGAACTCCATGAGATGGCGATGAATGCGGCGATGGATTTCCAGGACCGTGACCCGCTTGGCCTCGGTGGGATGAGCGGTCATGACGGGGCGCACGTCGGCCCGGGCCAATACCTCGCGCAGCGTCTCGGGCGAGAGGCCGGCGGCAGCGCGCCCGGCCAGAACCTGGGCAAAGGTGCCGGCGACATGATCGCGCCCAAGTTCGACTTCGAGGCGTCGGCGGGTGCGCGAGGCCAGCACATCCTCGGCGATGCCCAGAAGCTGAAACCAGATGCCATAGGCCTGCAAGGATGCCTGAATCAGGTCCGGCTCGCCCTTCAGGGACGGCGCTTCCCGGCGCAGGTTCGAGGCCACGGCGGGATGGCGGACCTTGAGAACGTCAAGCAGCAGGCCGAACAACAGGTCCACGATCTCGTGCATGAGATCGGTGTCGCTGCCGGCGCCATGCGGCTCGGCCCGCGGGCGGGTCGGTTGTCCCTTCTGCTTGTCGGCACCGGACATGACGCGCGCCCCCTAAGACCCTCGTTGCCGGCGTCGATTATCGCATGGCGCTTAGGCCCTGTCAGGCTTGCTTGCGCAAGACTTGCCGCACCGTCTCGCCCAGCGCCGACGGGCTGGAGGCAACTGTCACCCCCGCCTCGCGCAGGATACCCACTTTCTCGTCGGCGCTCTCGCCGAAAGCCGAGATGATGGCGCCGGCATGGCCCATGCGGCGTCCCTTGGGCGCGGTCAGTCCGGCGACGTAGGCGACGACCGGCTTCGACATGTGATCGCGCACATAAACGGCGGCCTCGGCTTCCTGGGGTCCGCCAATTTCGCCGATGATCATCACGGCGTCGGTATCTCTGTCGGCCTCGAACAGTTCGAGGATGTCCTTGAACGAGCTGCCGTTGACGGGGTCGCCGCCGATGCCGACGCTGGTCGAGACGCCAATGCCCAGTTCTGACATTTGCGAAGCGGCCTCATAGCCCAGCGTGCCGGAGCGCCCGACGATACCGACCCTGCCGGGGCGGTAGATATGGCCGGGCATGATGCCAAGCAGCGCCTTGCCGGGGCTGATGACGCCGGCGCAGTTGGGGCCGATCAGGCACATGCGCTGGTCTTGGCGATAGCGGCGCATGTAGCGTTTGACGCGGATCATGTCCTGGGCCGGGATGCCGTCGGTGATGGCGACGCAAAGCCGCATGCCGGCGTCGGCCGACTCCATGATGGAATCGGCTGCGAAGGGCGGCGGAACAAAAACGATACTGGCACTGGCGCCGGTTTTCTCGGCGGCTTCCTTCATGGTGTTGAACACGGGCACGCCGGCTTGCGTCGTGCCGCCCTTGCCCGGTGTCACGCCGCCGACGACGCGGGTGCCGTAGGCCAGCATTTCGGCGCTATGAAAGGCGCCGATGCGCCCGGTGATGCCCTGAACGATGACGCTCGTGGTCTGATCGAGAAGAATGCTCATGACAGCTTCGTCCCTTTCTTGTTCTTGCGCGTCGAGCGGTCGTTCCGCCAGGCGGCCACGACCCGGTCGGCGGCCTCGGCCAAGGTGTTGGCGCGGATGATGGGAAGTCCGCTGGCGGCGAGGATCTTGCGCCCTTCGTCAACATGCGTGCCGGCGAGGCGGACCACGAGCGGCACGTCTACCGTCATTTTCTGCAAGGCCTGGACGACGCCCTCGGCCACCCAGTCGCAGCGATTGATGCCGGCAAAAATGTTGACCAGAATCGCTTCGACCTTGGGATCGGACAGGACGACGCGAAAGGACTTGGCCACGCGGTCGGGCGAGGCGCCGCCGCCGATGTCGAGAAAGTTGGCCGGTTCGCCGCCAGCATGCTTGATCATATCCATGGTGGCCATGGCCAGGCCGGCACCGTTGACGATGCAGCCGATGTTGCCGTCGAGCCCGACATAGCTGAGCCCACGATCGGCGGCCTGCGTCTCGCGCGGGTCTTCCTGGGATTTGTCGCGCAGCTCGGCTACCGCCGGGCGGCGGAAGAGGGCGTTGTCGTCGAACGACATCTTGGCGTCGAGCGCCAGCAATTGGTGTTCCGATGTCACCACCAGCGGGTTGATCTCGACCATGGTCGCATCGAGGTCGCGGAAGGCGCGATAGCAGCCGAGAATGGCGGCAACAGCCGGCTGCATCAGGGTCGGATCGAGGCCGAGGCCGAACACCAATTCGCGGGCCTGGAACGACTGCATGCCCACCGCCGGCTCGACGCTGACCCGCAACAGCGAGTCCGGCTTGCTGTGGGCGATGTCCTCGATTTCCATGCCGCCGGCGGCGGAGGCGACAACCATGACCCGTTCGGTTTTGCGGTCGAGCACGAAGCCTAGATAAATCTCGCGGGCGACGTGAACCGCGGCCTCGACATAAACACGGTGCACGATCTTGCCCACCGGCCCGGTTTGCGCCGTGACGATGCGCTTGCCGAGCAGGGCCTCGGCGGCTTCGGAGACCTCGTCCTCGCTGGCGCAGAGCTTGATGCCACCGGCCTTGCCGCGGCCGCCGGAATGAATCTGCGCCTTCACCACCCATTTCTCGCCGCCGATTTCGCGGGCCCGATAGGCAGCCTGCTCGGGGCTATAGGCGAGCCCGCCGGGCGGCACCGGCAGGCCGAAATCGGCGAGCAGAACCTTGGCCTGATACTCGTGAATATCCATGGCGTGCCTCGGCTTGCTACTGGTTGCTGGTGCGGTAGTACTCCTCGGCGGCGGCCACACCGCTGCCAGGAGCGATGCTGGCGCCGAGGTCGCGCAAGGTCATCTCGGTGCCGGCCAGCGCGCTCATGAGCATCAACTCGTTGAGGTCGCCCATATGGGCGATGCGGAAGACCTTGCCGGCGACCTTGCTGAGCCCGACGCCGAGCGAGAGGCCGTAACGCTGATAGGCGTGGCGCACGACCAGCGCACTATCGAGGCCGGCCGGGGCAAGGATGGCGCTGACGGTATCCGAGTACCAATGCGGCGCCTTGGCGCAGAGCGGCAGGCCCCAGGCCGCTGCCGCCCGGCGCACACCCTCGGCCAGGCGATGGTGGCGAGCGAAGACGTGATCGAGGCCTTCCTCGAACAGCATGTCCATCGATGCGCGCAGGCCGCGCAGCATGGTCAGGGGCGGGGTATAGGGGAAGTAGCCATCGCGGTTGGCCCGCTGCATGTCGGCGAAGTCGAAGTAGCAGCGCGGACAGGCGGCGGTCGCGCCGGCAGCCAGCGCCCGCTCGCTGACGCACAGGATGGCGAGCCCGGCCGGCAACATGAAGCCCTTCTGCGAGCCCGACACGGCGACATCGACGCCCCATTCATCCATGCGAAAATCGATGCTGGCGATCGAGCTGACGCCATCGACGAACAGCAACGCCGGGTGCTTGCTGGTATCGAGCGCGCGGCGTACGCCGGCGACGTCGCTGGTGACGCCGGTAGCGGTCTCGTTGTGGCATACCAGCACGGCCTTGATGGCGTGGCTGGAATCGGCGGCGAGCCGGCGAGCGAACTCCTCGACCGGCACGCCTTCGCCCCACTCGACATCGACTACATCGACTTCGATTTTGTGGCGTCGGCACAGCTCTATCCACAGATGCGAGAACTGGCCGAAGCGGGCGGCGAGCACTCGGTCGCCCGGTGAGAGCGTGTTGGTGATGGCGGCTTCCCAGCCGCCGGTGCCGGAGGAAGTGAAAACGAAGGGGGTGCCGGCGCGCGACTTGAATATCTTCTTCAGGTCGGCGAAAAGCGGGAGCGTGAAGCCGGGCAGGTCGGGTGCCCGCTGATCTTCCATCGGGCAGTCGATGGCTCGGGCGACCCTGTGCGGGACATTGGTTGGGCCGGGAATGAACAGCGCGCGCGTGCCGGGCATAGTTTGTCTCCCCTCTGGCTAACCGTTTTCGCCTTGACATGGGTAGTCCAAATAGAGGACGACTCAATCTCTGAAACGGCCTATAACTTAATGGATTATATTGGTTTTGACATTTTACACACACCCGGAAGGATTATCGTTCATTACCCGAAGGTATGGGTATAAACTACCCTAATGGGTCGTGGTTCAAGGAATAGCACCGTGAGTGGGAGAAGGGCCGACGATTTGTCGCGCCGGCCTCGGCCGGGAGAAAACCGGGGCCGCCGGGCTATCGAGGTGGCGATTGCCGACCGGAACCCGCTGGTGCTATCGGCGCTCTCGGACATATTCGAAAAGGACGGCCGCTTCAGCCTGGTGTTCGCGGTCAACTCGACCGACCGTTTCCTCGACGCCGCCGGCCGGGCCGAGGTTCAGGTCGGGGTCGCCGAGTGGTCGCTGCCGCCGCGTGGCGCGGTTCCGCTGCTCGAGGCGCTGCGCGGCCTGCCGAACCCGCCGAGGATGATCGTCATCGGCACCGGCGGCGAAGCCGATCTGCCGCGCAAGGCGATGATGCTGGGGGCCGCCGGTTATTGCTCGAAATTGGATCCGACCGACCACCTGCTCGATGTCGTGGCCTCGGTGGCCGCTGGGCGGATGGTTTTTCCTTTCGTCGATGTGCGCCAGATCAACCACGATCCCTTGCAGGAACTGACCGGGCGCGAGCGCGTGTTGCTGGCGGCGCTGGCCAAGGGCCGGACCAACGGGGAATTGGCGGGCGACCTCAACATCTCCGTCAACACGGTCAAATATCACCTGCGAAACCTTTACCAAAAGCTCTCGATCGGTAATCGGGCCCAGGCCGTGGCCCTCTATTATTCGATTCGCGACGAAACAAAACTCGATTAACATCAGCTCGAACCTAGGGAGATTTCCACACCATGAGCTTCAAGATCGTCGAGCAGGCGCCCGCGCGCCTGAACCGCAGCGAACTCGCCGTACCGGGCAGCCAGCCAGCGCTATTCGAGAAAGCGGCGAAATCGGTGGCCGATGTCGTGTTCCTCGATCTCGAGGACGCAGTGGCCCCGGACGACAAAGCGCAGGCACGCAAGAACGTCATCGCCGCCATCAACGACATCGATTGGGGCACCAAGACCCTGTCGGTGCGCATCAACGGCCTCGACACGCATTTCATGTACCGCGATGTCGTCGATGTCTTGGAACAAGCTAGCGACCGGCTCGATCTCATCATGATCCCCAAGGTCGGTACGCCCGAGGATGTCTATGCCCTCGACATGCTGGTGACTCAGATCGAGGCGGCAAAGGGCCGCAAGAAGCGCCTCGGTTTCGAACTCATCATCGAGACCGCGCTCGGCATGCAAAACATCAACGCCATCGCCAGCGCCAGCAGCCGCCTCGAATCGCTGCATTTCGGCGTCGCCGACTATGCCGCCTCGACCAAGGCCCGCACCACGCGCATCGGTGGCGCCAATCCCGATTACGCCGTCCTGACCGATCCCGACGCCGCCGGCGCCCGGGCCACGCATTGGGGCGACATGTGGCACTACGCCACCGCCCGCCTGGTGGTGGCCGCGCGCGCCAACGGCCTGCGCCCCGTTGACGGTCCCTTCGGCGATTTCACCGACAGCGACGGTTTCCGCGCCCAGGGCTTGCGCGCGGCGGTGCTGGGTTGCGAGGGCAAATGGGCCATTCATCCCTCGCAGGTCGGGCTGGCCAACGAGTTGTTCAGTCCATCGGCGGCCGAGGTGGATCGGGCCAAGCGCATCCTCGTCGCCATGGCCGAGGCGGCGAGTGCCGGCCGTGGCGCCGTCGCCCTCGATGGCCGGCTCATCGACCTCGCCTCTATCCGCCAGGCCGAGGTGCTGGTGAAAAAGGCGGAACAGGTGGCGGCGGCGAAGGCCTGAGATCGTCATGGGGGAGCGAATAGGGGATGGACCGCACCTATAACGAGGCGCTGACGCCGCTCACATTCCTGACTCGTTCCGCCGCCATTTTTCCCGACAAGGTGGCGATCATCGACGGCGAGCGGCATATCACCTATCGCCAGTTCGATGACCGCGTTCATCGCCTGGCGAGCGCCCTCCAGGCCTCTGGACTGAAGCCGGGCCAGATGGTGAACTTCCTCTCGCCCAACACCGCCCCGATGCTGGCGGCGCATTTCGCCGTGCCGCTGGCGGGCGGTGTGCTGGGAGCCATCAACTTCCGCCTCAACCCGGCCGAAATCGCCTACATCCTCAATCACTCCGAAAGCGCCTTCCTTTTCGTTGACCGCGAACTGGCCGGGCTGGTGACGCCGATCCGGCACGAGGTTCCATCGCTGCATACGGTCGTGGTGATGGACGAAGGCGTGCCGGGGCCGGAAATCGAGGCCGTGACCTACGAGGCGTTCTTGGCGCGGGCTGGGGATGAGCGCGTCGTCCTCGATTTGGCCGACGATGACACGACCTACAGCGTCAATTACACCAGCGGCACCACCGGCAAGCCCAAGGGCGTCATGTACACGCACAAGGGCGCCCATATCCATGCCGTGGGCGAAGTCATGGAGATGGGGTTGAATCAGTATTCGACCTATCTCTGGACTCTGCCGATGTTTCACTGCAACGGCTGGGGCTATACCTGGGCGGTGACGGCGGCCGGCGGCACGCATGTCTGCCTGCGCAAGGTCGATCCGCCGCTGGTGTTCGACCTGATC
>Ga0315281_10002975_pt1 | contig 24956 bp, 23 predicted proteins | sample YL17G07_0_MG_FD_204540 | JGI IMG/M metagenome (GOLD analysis project Ga0315281, IMG submission 204540) | Sediment microbial communities from Yellowstone Lake, YNP, Wyoming, USA - YL17G07_0 | ecosystem: Environmental > Aquatic > Freshwater > Lake > Sediment | place: USA: Wyoming | collected... | reverse complement strand
AGATCTCGGCGCTGCACAAATCGGTGCGCGGCTCATCACCGGACGGTGCACTTTACTGGTATGCGCGCATGCTGGATGGCGGCTGCGACCCGCTGTATATCGCGCGTCGCGTGGTGCGTATGGCAAGCGAAGATATCGGCAACGCCGACCCGCGTGCCTTGACGCTGGCACTCGAAGCCTGGGACGTGCAGGAGCGCCTCGGAAGTCCGGAGGGTGAGCTCGCCATCGCTCAGGCGGTGGTGTATCTCGCAGTCGCGCCCAAGAGCAATGCCTTATACAGCGCCTTCAATGCCGTCATGCAGGACGTGAAGCGCGAAGGTTCGCTGGAAGTGCCGGTGCATCTGCGCAACGCGCCAACGAAACTCATGAAGGAACTCGGTTATGGCAAGGCCTATCGTTATGCGCACGACGAGCCGGAGGCATACGCAGCCGGTGAAACCTATTTACCGGAAGAAATCGGCGAACGGCGCTACTACAAGCCGGTGGCTCGTGGAATGGAAATAAAAATAGGTGAACGTCTTGCCTGGTTCCGCGAGCTCGACAAGCAGGCCAGGAAGAAATGAACCAGGTCATGGTCATCGCTGCAGGCGGCGCACTCGGCAGCGTCATGCGCTACATGCTTTCCATGTGGGTACACAGCTTCGCTGGACGCGGGTTTCCCTATGGAACGCTTGCCGTGAATGTGCTCGGCTGCCTGGCCATGGGCTTTCTGTTCGTGCTGCTGGTGGAGCGCATGGGTGAAAGCGCCTTGTGGCGTGCCGGCTTGCTGATCGGCGTGCTCGGCGGCTTCACTACGTTCTCGTCGTTTTCCATTGAAACCTTTAACCTGATCGAGCAGGGCGCGCTGCTGAAGGCTGCCGGCAACATGGCCGCAAGCCTGTTCCTGTGCCTTGGCGCGACCTGGCTCGGCGTCATTCTCGCGAGGCAGCTATGAAACACAGCGACGTAACCATGGTACGCGTCTATCTCACCGAAGGTGAAAAGCTCATGAAGCCACTGCTGTCAAAACTGCACGACGAAGAGAAGGTGCGCGGTGTTACGGTGTTTCGCGGTATCAGCGGTTTTGGGCGCTCAGGCGTAGTGCATTCCGCAATGCTGCTCGATATGTCTCTCGACCTGCCGGTGGTGATCGAGTTTTTCGATGCTCCCGACAAGGTGCGCCGCATTCTGAGCCACCTGAAGGCGTTGCTCCCGCCCGGACATGTCGTCTCCTGGTCGGCTCAAGTGAACGAAAGTTAATATTCATCTGTGACTGAACAATAATACTTAACAAAATAAAACCATGCTTGATCCAAAACTATTCCGCGCCGATCTCGACAATACTGCCCGGTTGCTTGCACGCCGCGGGTTTACGCTGGATGTGGCAACGATTAATCGCCTGGAAGAAAAACGCAAGCAGGTCCAGGTGACCACGCAGCAGTATCAGAACGAGCGCAACACTAAATCCAAGGCCATCGGGCAGGCCAAGGCGCGCGGCGAGGATACGAAATGTTTGATGGACGAGGTTGCAAGCCTCGGCACGGCGCTCAAACAGGCTGAGACCGAGCTCGAACAATTACAAAACGACCTGAACGCGATTACTCTCGGCGTTCCCAACATTCCGCACGCGAGCGTTCCGGATGGCAAGGATGAAAACGGGAATCAGGAAGTACGCCGCTGGGGCGAGCCCAGGAGAATGGATTTCGTGCCAAAGGACCACGTGGATCTGGGCACAGACCTTGATCTCATGGACTTTGAAGTCGCGGCAAAAATATCCGGCGCGCGCTTTGTGGTGTTGCAAGGCGCGCTGGCGCAGCTGCACCGCGCGTTGATCCAGTTCATGCTCGACCTGCACACGCGCGAACATGGCTACACCGAGACCTATGTTCCTTACCTGGTGAATGCCGACAGCCTGCGTGGCACTGGCCAGTTGCCCAAGTTCGAGGCCGAGTTGTTCGCGGTGCGCAGCGAGCAAGGCTTCTACCTGATTCCCACGGCCGAGGTGCCGGTGACTAACCTGGCGCGCGACACCATTACCGATGCCGCGCGGCTGCCACGTAAACATGTCTGCCACACGCCATGTTTCCGCAGCGAGGCCGGGTCGTACGGCAAGGACACACGCGGCATGATTCGCCAGCATCAGTTCGAGAAGGTCGAGCTGGTGCAGTTCGTGCGTCCGCAGGATTCGTATGCGGCGCTGGAGGAGCTCACCGGCCACGCCGAGAAAGTCCTGCAACTGCTCGGGCTGCCGTATCGGGTCATGGCGTTGTGCGCCGGCGACATCGGCTTCTCCGCCGCCAAGACTTACGATCTTGAGGTGTGGCTGCCCGGCCAGCAGAAGTATCGCGAGATTTCTTCGTGCAGCAACTTCGAGGACTTCCAGGCGCGCCGCATGCAGGCGCGCTGGCGCAACCCGGAAACTGGTAAGCCGGAATTGCTGCATACCTTAAATGGCTCGGGACTGGCGGTCGGGCGCACACTGGTGGCGATACTGGAGAATTACCAGGAACAGGACGGCAGTGTCACGATACCGGCGGCGTTACGCCCCTATCTCGGTGGCCGGGAGCGTGTTCAGCCGGGCGTAATATGACTCCGGTCAACTCCGCACCCCGTGGGTTAGGCTATATTTCCCTGTAATTACTATATTAAGTCAGGGCCAATCGCCAGGGCCGATGAGTGCTGCTTCAGGGCATGGAGCGCGGGGTTTTAGGGGTGCAATCGTGCGACCAGGGTCACGTCTGGCTTTTATTGCGGTTCTCATGGCTTGGGGATTTAGCCTGCCAGGATGGGCAGACGTTGTCCCGGACAGGATCGAGACCACCTACGCCGAACATACGCGTGGCGTGAACCTGGCGCGCAGCGGGCGGCATGACGAAGCTCTGAACGTCCTCCTGCCGCTGCTGCAACGTTTCCCCGACGATTATCCGCTGCAACGCGATGTCGTGCTCATCAGCGCCTGGAAAGGGGATTGCTCCGGCGCCCTGACGCGCTTCGAACGGTTGCGTCATTATCCTGATCTTGAGCCGTATCTCATCGTGGCAGTGACAGACTGCCTGCTGGACGCCAATCGCCCGCAGGAGGCTCGTCGTTTGGCGCGTCGCGCGCGTGAACGCTATCCGGAAGACGAAAGCCTGCGCGATGCCTTTCTCAAGGCCGACTTCGTGTTGCGCGTGGATCAGAACCGCGACGAGGAGCGGCCGGCCATGGAGGCGTCGTTACACAATGACACCTCCGATCAGGGGCTGGCCGAATGGATCGGTCGCCTAGAAGGAAGTGTTCTTATTACCGAGGCCACGCGTCTTTACGCCCGTTACCGCTTTACACGTTCCACCGAGTCACAATATCGAGACGGCGATCTGGACCGGGTGGGCGCGGGTTTACGTTACCGCTACGACGAAAATTTTCTCATCGACCAGGAGTTCTCGGCTGACGTCTTCGCATCCGGGCAGGGCGGTTCCACCACCCGTGTGGTGTTTGAACCACGCGATGCCTGGCGTTTTACGGCAGCCTACGCCTCATTCGCCGAGACCATCCCGCTGCGCGCCCGCGCCGCCGGCATAGACGCCCGCCAATGGTCCGCCAATGCGGCCTACGAACGCCGCGACTACCGCTGGGAAGGATTGGCCGGTATCGATTACTTCGACTTCTCCGACAGCAACCAGCGTACCGGTATTTACGCCAGCGCTGGTTATGCATATGAAATGCGCGCGCGCCGCGAACAGCGTTTATTCCTGGAATGGTCGCTGTCGCGCAACAGCTTCGATGGCGCCGTGTATTTCAACCCGTCACGGGACAACAGTGTCGGTCTCGTGCATCGCACTGACTTTGTGTTTGACTCGTCCTACCGGCGGCACGTGGATCATCTGTGGGTGAGCGCCAATGCCTATACCCAGGATGGGTTTGGCACGCTTGGCCGCTGGTCACTGCGCTATGAGCAGGACTATGACTTCGACGAGTCGCGGGCTCTTGCTGTCGGCGCCGGTGTCGCGCGCAATGTTTACGATGGCAAGTATGAGACCGAGGCGCGCTTCTACCTCATCTACCAGCAGAGATTCTGAAGATGCCACGCCTTCTGATTCTGATTGGATGCTGTCTTCTGCTCAACACGGGATTGGCGGCTGAGATTCCGGTGCTCGTGTACCACGATATCCGTGACGATCCGGGTACGGACGAGTATGTCGTGACCAGGCAGGCGTTTCGTGACCAGATGGCGTTTCTGAAACAACAGGGGTACCAGCCGATAAGTCTTCTGCGCTTTGCCGAAGCTGCTGCCGGCAAATCCAGCCTGCCAGAAAAACCGGTCGTGCTCAGCTTCGATGATGGTCTTGCCAGCTTCCGCGATATCGCCATGCCGATACTCGAGGAATATGGATTTCCTGCAGTTCTGAGTGTGGTAACCGGCTGGATCGATGGGCGACAGGTCCCTCCAGATTACCGCGATCGCCTGCTGAGCTGGGAACAGTTGCGCGTGATCAGCCGTTCACCGCTGGTCGAGATTCTGTCACATACCGATAACCTGCATCACGGCATCCGTGCTAATCCGCAAGGCAACCTGACACCGGCATCAATCACGCGACGCTATGATGCCGTGACCGGCCGGTATGAAACCGAGGCAGCCTTCCGTAATCGTATCCGTTCTGACCTGGTGCAATCGGCGGACCGCCTGCGTGCCGAACTCAACAAGAGTCCGCCAGGCATTGCCTGGCCATATGGCTTCTACGACCAGGTTCTGGCAGAGGAGGCCACGGCTCTGGGGATGAACTATCAACTGACATTGAGCGAAGGGCCGGCACGCCTTGAGCAGTTTCCGCGCATTAACCGTTTGGCCCTGCGCGCCATCACGACGATAGCAGCGTTTGAAAACCTGTTGCGCTTTGAACGTGCACGCCAGCCGTTGCGCTTTGTCGAGATCGAATTGGATGAGATGGCCAGCAATTCAGCCACCGAGCAGGAAAAATGGCTCTCGTCATTGCTGGGCCGTTTGCAGCTGTTGCGGGCGAACGCCGTGGTCGTAAATCCGTTCACGCGCGATGGTCGTCAGGCCTTTTTCCGGAATGGTCATATCCCGCTGCGCGCCGAAGTTTTGCATCGAGTCTTGCATCAGGTGCGCACGCGCGCCGGTATCGATTTCCTGCTGCTGCGTATACCGGTCACTGCCGCCGCGGCCCAAGTCGCCACTGAGCTTGCGCGCCGCCATCCCTATGATGGGATCCTGCTCGCTGCGGGTTATAGCCACGCGGATGCGACGGCGCTGCAAAAACTGTTCGATTATCATCAACCCGGTGTCCGGTGCGGACGTGAGCAGGGCGTTGTGTGGCCGCTGTGCCAGGACTTCACGGCCATATGGGTGGATTCGTCGCCTACTGCCATTCGTCCTGTGATTGATGGCGCTGCAGCGGCACCCGTCTATTTTCTGCTGCAGAACCGCTCAGATGCGGATGGCACGCAGGTGGCCAGTGTGTTGCACGGTTTGCGAGCCGCCGGTGCGCGGAATTATGGAGTACGCGACGGCAGTTTTCTGGAAAAACCGGTAAACCTGCGGCGCGTGGCTATTGAGATGGCCGGGCACAGCTCCGGCGGATCGAGGCACTGACCATGCAGGCCATTTTCCTGTACGTCTTTTTATACCCCTTGTTTATGGCGTTCTTCTGGATGATTGGTGCCTTGCTCTTCTTCTTGCGGCATGAGCGTCGCGCAAAGCAGCCGCCAAAGCTCGCGGCGTACCCGTTCGTGTCGATTCTCGTGCCTTGCCATAACGAGGCAGAGAACATTCGCGCCACCATTGAGCGTCTGGCCGGCAACCGCTATCCCGATTTCGAAATTATCGCTATTAATGATGGCAGCATCGACCAGACCGGCGCCATTCTTGATGAACTCGCGTCGCAGTACGCGCGTCTGCGCATCGTTACGCTCGAACGCAACTTTGGCAAGGCCATGGCGCTGCGCGCCGGCGTGCTGGCCAGCCGTGCCGAGTTCCTGATGTGCGTGGATGCCGACGCGCTGCTGGCCGAGGATGCGTTACTGTGGATGATCCCGCATTTCCTGCAGAGTGGGCGCGTGGCGGCGGTTACCGGAAATCCACGGGTATTGAACAAGCGCGGGCTGCTGGCGCGTATCCAGATCGGTGAATTTGCCTCGATTATTGGCATGGTCAAACGCAGCCAGCGCGATATTGGCCGGCTGTTCACGGTTTCCGGCGTGCATGTGTGCTTTCGCCGGCGCGCCTTGCACGATGTGGGTTATTGGTCGCCCAGGACCGTAACCGAGGACATTGATATCAGCTGGCGGTTGCAGATGCATTATTGGGATATCCGCTATGAGCCGCGCGCCTTGTCCTGGATTGTGGTGCCAGAGACGATGCAGGGTCTCTGGCGTCAGCGCCTGCGTTGGGCGCGCGGCGGTATCGAGGCGGCTCGCAAGCATGCCTATCTGCTCGGTCGCTGGTCGGAACGCCGCATGTGGCCGGTATTCATCGAATACCTGCTGGGCGCTGTCTGGTGCTATGCCTGGCTGCTCACGGTCATCTTTTTCCTGTGCACATGGCTGCTCCCTGACATCTGGCCTGCCGAGTATGCCGTGCGCACGCTGTTTCCACGCTGGACCGGCGTGGTGCTGGCCATGACCTCGCTCCTGCAGTTTTCGGTTGGCCTCTATTTGGACAGCCATTACGAGAAGGGTATTTTCCGCAACCTGTATTGGGCGATCTGGTATCCAATGGTCTACTGGATGCTGTCCAGCATTACCACGGTGGTGGCTATTCCGCAGGTACTGTTGCGGCGTGGACAGCCACAGCATGCTCGCTGGCAGAGTCCGGAACGGGGCGCGTCATGACACGCCAGCGCCGGCTGCAATCAACCAAGTGGCGTCGTGCCACAGAATTTACCATTACCACATTGTTCTGGTTCGCCTGGCTTTACCTCATCATGCCGTTCGTGAGTCTGCTGTTGTGGGCCTTGGGTGTGCGGTTGTTCGTGGACGAGATGATTGTGCGCGGCGGCTATGAGGCGCTGATCGCTGAGTTGGGGCACTACAGTCTGGTGGTTCTCGTGATGCTGGTTGCGACGCTTGTCTGGGTGTACTGGAATGTGCGTCGTTACGGCGGGCATGAGAAGCGCACGCAGCAGCCTGCGCCAGTGAGCCTGACGGAGATCGCCGCTGCTTCCGGCCTGTTGCCAAGCGCAATCCAGGATATCCGCGCTGATCGACGACTGTGGATCACGTTTGATGACGATGACCGGCCCGTTGTTCAAGCAAGCGGCAAACTCTGAAAAAGAAAAGGCCCCGTACGGGGCCTTTTCTTTTTCGTCTGCCAGCAGGCATAGATCAATCGTCACCGCCGAATACGCCGAGCAGGTGCAGCAGGCTCGTGAACAGATTGTAGATGGTGACGTACAGCCCGACGGTGGCCATGATGTAATTGGTTTCGCCGCCATGCACGAGATTGCTGGTTTCATACAGGATCAGCCCGCACATAAGCAGCATGAACATGGTCGAGACTGCCAGCGCCAGACCCGGCATAGCGAAGAAAATGTTGGCAATACCGGCGATGAAGGCAATCAGGATGCCCGCCATCAGGAAACCACCCATGAAGCTGAAGTCCTTGCGCGTGGTTAGCGCATAGGCGGACAGGCCGATGAAAATAACGCCAGTCCCGCCGAGTGCATAGGCGACTAACTGCGCACCGTTGGCATAGTGGCCGATATAGGCGTTGAGCAGGGGGCCGAGGGTGTAGCCCATGAATCCAGTCAATGCGAACACCGCCAGCAGCCCCCAGGCGCTATTGCGCAGCATGTTGGTTGCGAACAGCAAGCCAAAATAGCCGCCCAGCACCAGCCAAACGTTCAACATCGGGGCATTGGTTGCCATGGCCACGCCCGCCGTCAGCGCGCTGAACAGCAGGGTGAGGGAGAGCAGGAGATAGGTATTACGGATGACGCTATTGGTCGCCAGCGTGGACTCAAGCGGTCTGGTGAGTACCTGGGGATTCTCGGCCATAATGTGAAGCGCTCCTCGTTAGCATATGTGGAAACTGAAAGTACTCTACTCAAGACAACTGGTGTGCGCAACGGTTCAACTGGCCTGCCTTGAGTGCCTCAGGTATCCTTATAAACTACTGGAGAGGTGGCCGAGCGGTTTAAGGCGGCGGTCTTGAAAACCGTTGAAGGGCGACCTTCCGGGGGTTCGAATCCCTCCCTCTCCGCCAGCTTGTGGCAAAATGACCTGTATTCATCGTGCCGATACGTAATAGTATTCCTCATTAATTATAATGCATAACATATTGTTTTATAATAATTATAATTAATCCTAATGGAATTTCTCCCCATTTTTCTAAATGTTCGAAGCCAGCCGGCTCTTGTTGTTGGCGGCGGCGACGTGGCGGCACGCAAAGTCGAGCTGCTGCTCAAGGCGCAGGCAAACATTACAGTCGTTGCGCCAGAGCTGTGCACAGCGCTCACTGTTTTGAGTAAGGCGGGAAGGCTCACGCATGTTGCCGCGTCATTCTGTGACGATCACGTGGACGATCAGCGCGTGGTGATTGCCGCCACCGATAACGAGAACGTGAACCGTGCTGTGGCAGAGGCGGCGCAGCGCAAAAACATACCAGTGAATGTGGTGGATCGCCCGGAACTGTGCACCTTCATCATGCCCGCGATCATAGACCGTTCTCCAGTGATTGTGGCGGTATCGAGTGGCGGTGCGTCACCGGTTCTGGCGCGTCTGTTGCGCGCCCGTTTGGAGTCGCTTGTTCCGGCATCGTATGGGAGGCTCGCCAGTCTGGTCAGTTCGTTTCGCGACAAGGTTAAAGCGCGGTTCGCCCCCGGTGCAGACCGGCGCGTTTTCTGGGAGCGCGTGTTGCAAGGTCCCGTTGCCGAGATGGTGTATGCCGGCAGGGACGATGAGGCGCGTGCGGCGCTTGAAAAGCAGTTGGCGAGCGCGCAGGGCGGTGTTGCGCAGGGTGAGGTATATCTGGTGGGCGGTGGACCTGGTGATCCGGATCTACTCACCTTTCGCGCCTTGCGCCTGATGCAGCAGGCCGATGTGGTGGTGTACGACCGGCTCGTGTCCAAACAGGTTCTGGAACTGGTGCGACGCGATGCCGAGAAGCTCTATGCCGGCAAGGAGCGCGACAATCACGCGATTCCGCAGGAAGACATTAATCAGTTGTTGGTGCGCCTGGCGAAAGAAGGTAAGCGCGTATTGCGTTTGAAGGGCGGCGATCCATTTATCTTTGGCCGCGGTGGCGAAGAAATTGAAACCTTGGCAGCGGAAGGCATCGCATTTCAGGTGGTGCCAGGCATCACGGCGGCTGCCGGCTGCGCAGCGTATTCAGGCATTCCGCTTACCCACCGTGATTATTCGCAAGCAGTCGTGTTCGTTACTGGTCATTTGCAGGATGGCACGGTAAATCTTAACTGGAAGGCGCTTGCCCAGCCTAACCAGACAGTAGTTTTCTACATGGGTCTGCACGGCGTGCCGGCGATTTGCGAGGGACTTACCAGTCATGGTATGCCAGCCACAACTCCGGTGGCGCTCGTTCAGCAAGGCACAACACCGAATCAACGCGTGTTTGTCAGCACGCTGGCAGGGTTACCGGAACTGGTTCAGAAAGAGAGCATCAAGCCGCCGACGCTCATTATCGTCGGAGAAGTTGTGCGGCTGCAGGAAAAGCTCAGCTGGTTCATGCCGCATTCTGACAAGGCAGTCTGAATTCAACCACCTGCCCCGGCTTTTCGTCCGAGACCATGCCCCACGGCCAGCACGGCGGCTTCAACGCGCGAGCGCACACCGAGCTTGCGCAGAATGGACTTCACATGCAGCTTGACTGTGCCGTCCGTGATATCAAGCGCACGGCCGATAGTCTTGTTGCTCTCGCCCTCGGCGACATGTCGCAGGATTTCCAGTTCACGCGGGGTGAGATCTGCAATCAGGCCGGCGGATGTCGCCTTGGCGGCAGTCCGGCCATTTTGACCCTGCACGAGGCGAGTGAGTGAACCGATCAGCTCCTTGGCCACAACGTTGTTGCCGCGCAACGCATCCTGTAACGCTGGTACCAGGTCCTCTGGATCCATATCCTTGAGCAGATAGCCTTGCGCCCCGTTACGTAGCGCTGCCTGCAGGTCCTGTTCATCACGGCTCATGGTCAGCATCAGGATCGGCACCGTCACGCCCGCGGCACGCAACTGCTTGAGAGTATCGGTGCCGCTCATCTCCGGCATCTTCATGTCCAACAGCACAATGTCCGGACCGAGGGCGAGTGCCTGGGTAATTCCCTCGGCACCGCTGCTGACGGACGCCGCAATTTCCACGCCGCGACTCTGGAGCAGCTGTTCCAGCCCCTTGCGCACCAGGGTGTGATCGTCGATCAGGAGTACGCGCATTTACCGGTCCCCGGAAGTTTGCGGAAGACTGGAGGGAGAAGCAGCAAAGGTCAGGCTCACGCGCGTACCTTCACCGGCATCGCTTTCGATCTGCAGCGTCCCGGCAAGCCGTTCAGTGCGTTCGCGCATGATGGCGATGCCGACATGCTCGCCGCGTACCCCGGGAGTGACCGGCGCCATGCCGAGGCCATCGTCTTCAATCAGCAGGTGGTAAGTTTCTCCACCTTCGTTGCGCAGCAGAATACGCGCTGTGCGCGCGTCGCTGTGCTTGCGGATGTTGGCGAGTCCCTCCTGGATAATGCGGAACACCTGGATTTCACGCATCGGAGCAAGGATCACTTCGCCGCATTCATTCTGGAAGTAGGTGGCAATTCCGGTCTCTTCTTCGAAGCGCATGACCATCTCCTCGATGGCGGGCACCAGCCCGCGCTCGTCCATGCGTGAACGGAAGTTGGCGAGCAATTCACGCAGGCTGGTGTGCGCCTCCTCCAGAGCGACGTGCAGGCGTCGCACTTCATGCTGGGCGTTGTAGATGTCCTTGCGGTACAGCATTTCGCCGAGCAGCTTCACGTGCAGGCGCATGCTGACCAGCGATTGCGCCAGAGAATCGTGCAGCTCGTTGCCGATGGTGTTGCGCTCTTCGATGATGGCAAGCCGTCGGGTATCGTCATCAAGGCGTGCTTTTTCAACCGCCATGCCGAGGTGCCGGCCGATACTGGTCAGCAGATCGCTCAGGTCATCGCCAAAGTCAGATATCGGTTTGTCCAGCACCAGGTTATAGACGCCCAGCGTCTGGTCATGGTACTGGATGGGCACGGCCACCAGTTCGTGGCAGTCATCCTTCAGTAGCGGCATGCCAAGAATGGCGGCGCAGGCTGCCGCACCTTTCTGAATATGTACGGCTCCGCCCAGCGCGGTTTGACCGCACAGACAGCGGTCCATGGGCATGAGTTTTTCGCGGCCAATGACCTGCGGGTCGAGACCGCGGCTGGCGACAAGTTGCAACTGACCATTTTCGGTTACGAGTCGCACCATGGCAGCGCGCGCATCAAACAACTGTACAAATGTATCGAGAAAATTCTCGAGCAGCTCTTCAAGCGTACGCGATTTACTCAGACTCGAAGCAACGTCATAGAGAATTTCCAGAGACCGGGTTTTGCGGGCCAGATGCTGGGTATGGCGACGGACGCGAGCGGTCATTTCGAGGTTGAGCGAGCGCAGCTCGTCACCCAGATCGTTCAGGTCGTGGGCGAGTTGCGCGAAACCGCCTTGCATGTCTTCGGGAATACGTGCTGTATAGCGGCCGCTGCGTACGCGGGAGGCCCACTTTTGCAGCTGGGAGATCGGTTTGAGCAGTTGCGCGCGCAAGCGCAGCAGCAACAAGGCGATGGCCAGGAACCCGGTAATGGTCAGGCCGATCAGCGTCAGCAGGTAATCTACCCGGTAGTCAGGCGCGATCAGCGCCATGATTCCGGTAGCGGTTGCCAGCAACAACGTTGCCAGTATCGTGAGCGACGGCCACAGGAAAAGTTTTCTGAAAGTGGGCGTCTCACCGGCGGACAGCGCCGATACAGCCCCCAGTTTCTGCTTCAGGCGCCGCCAAGTGGATGGTTCTTTTGTCTGCACGTTACGTACGAACAGCATGAGTCATCGTCCTGTCGCGGTGTAGGTTGCGGCTATGGGCCTTGTTCGGATCATCATAGCAAATACGGACCTTCAAGAGGCGCTACTCTGTCGATGCCGGTAGAGCAGGTGCAGATGGCAAAAATACCGGGGCAACCTTTAAAAGCCGCGGTCTTCCTGGCGGCTCTATTCAGGTTTTGATGCCTGATGGCGGGTGTCGTTGGGATTCACGAAGATGAATTCGTATTTACCAGCGCTGATTTCCACATAGTCCAGCGTGGCGCCGTTCAGCAGATCCTTGCACGAATCTGAAATCAGCACATCGATGCCTTCCGACGCGTAGATCTGGTCTTGGCCACCCATATCGTCAAAGCCCATGCCGTACTCGATGTCACCGCCTTCCTCGCGCTTGGCCGCCAGGCGCAGGTACATGTCTTCGGCGTCGGCCTGCTCGGAGGCTTTGCGGATCTGTTTCGCGGCATTGGGGGTAATGGTGATCATGGATAGTATTCCTCGTCAGAACCGGTGATGTTTTAAGCGGAGGCATGCGCCTGTTTGCAGGCGGCCAGCTGCTGGCGCACGAAGCCAATAAAACGAGCAGTCCAGTGGTTTTCGCCGACATCGCGCATGTGGGTGTAGCAGGCCAGTACATTATGATGCACGATCCCGTCGTGCTGGCCATCGATACCGGTGCCACGCATTACCTCGTAGGCATAGTCCAGATTGTCCGGAACATTCTCCAAGGTTGAGTAATGGAACTCATGGGCACGGATTTCAACTGTGGCGCCGTCGGTGCGTGGCCATGGCGATTTTCCAGTCTCACGCAGTTTCACGTAACCGCGCCCCTGAGGACGATCGTGCATCACGGTGTCGCCAGGTATGGCGCCCACCATTTCACACCGCCTGTCTTGCCAGCGGAGACTGCGACTCAGATACATGAGACCGCCGCATTCTGCGTATACCGGGAGGCCGGACTCAATCGCCTGGCGAATATCCGTGCGCAGACTGCGATTGGCTTCCAGTGCCTTCATGTGAACTTCGGGAAATCCGCCGCCAATGAACAGTGCGTCCACTTCCGGCAGGTGCGGATCCTTGAGCGTATCGAAGTACACCAGTTCGGCACCATGTCGACGCAGGGCATCTAGATCTCCAGGATAATAGAAAGCAAACGCCGCATCGCGTGCGATGCCCACCTTAATGGGGATGTTGTCCAAGTCCCCTCTCCCGCTTAGCGGGAGAGGCTTGGGAGACGACTGCATGGATGCAGGAGGTAGAACCGCGCCGGGAGCGGCGGTCGAGGGCTCCTTCTCTTTACTGTCCGGATCCCCTCTCCCGCTAGCGGGAGAGGCCTGGGAGAGGGTTCCTTCCAGGCCTGGAGGAACTGACAACGGCGGGGCAGAGGCCGCGATCGCCAACAGCTTGTCCAGGTCTACCTGGCTTGCGATTGCTGTCGCGATGACATCAATTTTGGCGCGCGCTCCGCTAGCCTCGTTGCTCGGCATCAGCCCGAGATGGCGCTCGATAATCGCGAGACGGTCGTCATGATGGACGGCGCCGATCACGGGCACGTCAGTGTAATGTTCGATGACGGCACGCAGTTTGCGCTCGTGGCGCGCACCGCCCAGCTGATTCAGGATGACGCCAGCGATGCGGATGTCACGGTCGAAGGCCTGGTAGCCGAGAATCAGCGGCGCCACGCCGCGCGTCATGCCGCGTGCGTCAATGACCAGGATGACCGGCGCAGCAAGTAGTTTGGCAAGCGCGGCATTGCTGTTGCTGCCATCCAGGTCGAGTCCGTCGTACAGCCCTTTGTTGCCTTCGATGAGCGCGATGTCAGTATCGCGCGAATGGCCGGAAAAGGTCGCGAGAATTTCCTCATTCGGCATGAGGAAGAAGTCGAGATTGTGGCAGGGTCGACCGCTCGCAAGGCTCAGCCACATCGGGTCGATGTAGTCTGGACCTTTCTTGAAAGGCTGTACTTTTAATTGGCGCTGCGCGAGTGCGGCGCACAGACCGATGGTCAGGGTAGTTTTTCCCGAGGACTTGTGGGCGGCGGAGATGAGGAGGCGGTTCATTGGACGGCCTTCAGTCGTGAGTCAGGACACATCATGCGAAGTGCTCCAGACCCGCAACCGACGACGGCAGACCCGCAGCCTAAGTTGCCTTGTAATGCGGATCGACGTCAGCGTCCGCCAGGCTCTGCGGCAGGAACGGCAGTATCTTAATGGCGAATACGGTCAGGCCGAGGGCAATGCCGATACCGCCGACACCGAGCAGGATTTCCGGCAGGCTCGGTGTGTACGGCGCGACCACACCGTCAAAGAAATTGCTGCTGGCTTCCTTGCCCGGGAACAGCGGCATGGGGAAAGCCTGTCCGCCGATGATGGTGACATACATCTGCGCCAAGCCACCGATAATGACCAGGATGGCGGCGAGCGAGATCATGCAGCGCGACCGGCCCAGCTTTGTGTACAACAACACCAGTGGAAGCGCCCCGCCAATCAGAACCTGGCCGATCCAGAAGAGGCGCGTGTAGACACCGCCATCGAGCAGGATGAAGCGCTCCAGGTCGTGCTTGCCGGTCATATAAAGGTTGGTGAGGTGATAGGCCACAACAAAATACAGCGTGCTTGCCACGAACACGCCGAGCAGATTCTTGAGACGTATGACCATGACGTCGCCGAGCGGCCGTCCGGTCCAGCGCGTCGCGGCAAACAACACAAGAATGAAGATCGCCAGTCCATAGGCGAACGACAGAATGATGAACATCGGAGCGAGCAGGGCGCTGTTGTAGGCCTCGCGTGCTACCAGGAAACCGAAGATCGAGCCGGTACCGGTGGTCAGGGTCAGGCGCCACAGGAATGCCGCCATGCCGGCGGTCTTGGTGTAGTCATTGAAGCGGCGCTCGAACATCATCCACAGGTAGACCGCAACGATACCCATGAAACCTATATATAGGATGATGTTCCAGGCAAAGATCGACTTGAAATTGTAATAGGTCATGGCCACGATCAGCCGCTCTGGCCGGCCCAAGTCGAGCACCAGCACGGCGAGTCCGCCGGCCAGCAGGGCGATGGCGAGCAGGCCGGACAGACGCGCGAGCGGCTTGTACAGCTGGCGGCCGAACACCGAGGCGATCGAGGCGACATTGAGCGCGCCGGACGCGGCGACAATCAGGAACACCGCGAACACATGCGGCGTGCCCCAGATCACCTGGTTGCTCATGCCCGTGACCCAGTGGCCATTATGCTCCATGTACAAGGCGGCGCCGACGCCGGTGGCAATCAGCGCAGCCAACAGCGCGAGCAGGCCAAGGAATCCGGCGCTGCGACCTTCAATCTTCAGGTAGTGAACATGTGCCATAGCGGTTCAGTGCTCTCAGATGCCCTGGTAACGGACGCCGGTGTTGAGTTTGAGATCGGCACGCAGTTGCGTGGACGGTTGGCTGGCGAGACGCTTGCTGATCTCGCTGCTCGGGTCCTTCAGGTCGCCGAACAGGATCGCCTGATGACCTTCCTTCTTGCAGGCATCGGCACAGGCGGTGCTGCCATCACCGCGGTCCACCTTGTGTACGCACAGCGTGCAGGATTCGACCGTGCCCTTGCCGCGCGGCGCATGCGCCTTCTGGCCGGTGGTGACTTCGTGGATGAACGAGCGCGCCTTGTACGGGCAGGCCATCATGCAGTAACGGCAACCGATGCAAATGTGCTTGTCCACCAGCACAATGCCATCGGCGCGCTTGAACGAGGCGCCGGTCGGGCAGACGTCCACGCACGGCGGTTCCGCGCAATGCTGACACATGAGCGGCAGGGTCTGGACGTGACCGGTCTGCTTGTCCTTGAGCGTGACCTTGCGAATCCACTGCGCATCGGTGGCCGGGCGGCCATGACTCTGTATACCGTTTTCGTCGGCGCAGGCGCTGACGCAGGACGTGCAGCCGTCCGCGCACTTGCTGGAATCAATGAGCAGGCCCCAGCGGTGCAGGGAGGTTACCGCTTCTTCCGGTGAACGCGCCTGCGCGAGTTCGATGAGTCGCAGGCCCGGTACCAGTGCCGTTGCAGCAACGGCTGCTCCGCCCAAACCCAAAAACTGCCGGCGATTGATGCTCATGGTTTCTTGCCCTTGGCCGATTCACTGCCCTTGGCGCGTACTGGCGAGGCGGCGGGTATGGCGGCAGTTGCGGCCTCACGTGACGCGGAATGGCATTCAAAGCAATCGAGTTTCACCGCTGCGTAGGCATGGCAACTTTCGCAAAATCCGTCTTTGCCCAGCACGCTTCCGGTCTTGGCATCGGCATGGCAGTCGACGCAGTTCTTGAGGCTGTACTGCGTGGTGCGGATGCCCTCATGCATCGTCTTGTCACGCTGATGCAGAATGAACTTCATGTGATCGCGGCGCATGACTTCTTCCGGCCGCACACATTTGTCGCCCTTGTCGGCATTAACGCTGTGAACCGGCATGGGCACGCGCCCGGACACTCCCGTCGCATGGCCCTCCTTCTCGTGCGCCAGGGACGAAGAAGAGGCCAGGATCAGGCCCGCGGCCAGCATGAAGCCGGTCAGAGTGCGGTGCAGATTTACGGTGCGCATGACGTGGGTGTGGCCTCGCAGATCAATGGTCGCCCATGCCCATCTTGATGTAGCCAGTCGGGCAGACGTCCGCGCAGATGTGGCAACCGATGCACAGGTTGTAATCGGTATACACGTAGCGGCCCATGGTGGACTCGGCCTTGGGCGTGCGCTTGACGGCGGTCTGCGGACAGTAGATCACGCAGTTATCGCATTCAAAGCACATGCCACAGCTCATGCAGCGCTTGGCTTCGGCCACGGTCTGCTTTTCGTCCAGGCCCTGCATGCGTTCCTCGAAATGACCCAGCACCTCGGTTGCGCTTGGCACTTTTTCAGTGCGCTTGATGCGATCGAGAAACGGGAAATGCGCGAGGAACAGTTCGTTCGATTGGCAGATCTCGGCCTCGGCACGGTCTTCGTAGTTGTGCACGGCAAACCCGCCGACCGCCTTGCCCTGCTCGGAGGTGCCACGCAGGCCCTGATCGATTGGACGCGGACCTTCCGCTTCGGAGGGCTTGAATTCCTTCGGCGACAAACCGGTTTCTTGCAGTTTGGCCAGCAGATTGAAGTGATGCACATCCACTTTCGGACGCTTGGCCATGTCCTGCTTTTTGAGATAGTGGTCGATGCTGTCCGCGGCGATCGAGCCCTGGCCGATGACCGTGGTGAGCAGATGCGGACGGATAATGTCACCGCACACGAAGAAGCCCTGCTTGCCCGGCACCTGGTAGAACTTGTCGGCGTTGATCAGACCCTTGCCGTTGTCGAAGCCATCAAGGCCCTCGAAGTTGCCGGCCTGGCCGATGGCGGAAACAATCAGATCGGCTTCCAGGTCCATCTCGCTGCCCGGGATCTCGACCGGCTTGCCGCTCGTGTAGTCGAGCTTCACCACACGCAGTGCTTTGGCGCGGCCCTTGTCATCAAGGATGACTTTGGTCGGTGAGAGTGCGCCTTGAAGAACAATGCCTTCACGTTGTGCGTCGTCGATTTCATGCTTGGCGGCGTTCATCTTGTCGATCGGCTGGCGCGAGATCAGCATGACCTCGGCGCCTTCCTTCTTGGCGGTCACGGCCACGTCGTGCGCGGTCTGGCCGAGCACGATGTACTCGGGGCGCTCCGATTCCTTCATGTCCTTGATGTAGCCGAGGCGGCGCGCCACCGAGGCGACGTCGATCGAGGTGTCGCCACCGCCGATCACCACCACGCGGCCGGACACGGCCTTGAGACGGCCCTGGTTGAAGGCTTCGAGGAAGGCCACGCCGCTGATGCAGTTGGAGGCATTGCCGCCATCGATCGGCAGCATGCGACCGGCCTTGCAGCCGATGGCGAGCAGCACGGCGTCGTATTTGGCTTCGATGTCCTTCAGCGCCACGTCTTTGCCGACGCGCGTCTTGAGTTTTACGTCAACGCCCATGGCGACGATGCGATCCATCTCGCCGTTCAGCGATGCGCGCGGCAGGCGATAGCCCGGCACGCCGTACTTGGCCATGCCGCCGAGTTCGTCGTGATCGTCGAACACGGTCACGCCGTGACCCATGCGACGTAGCTGATAGGCGGCCGCGAGTCCGGCCGGGCCGCCGCCGATGATGGCGACTTTCTTGCCGGTATCCGGACCGGCCGTGAAGGTGAGCTTGTTGGCGAGCGCGTAGTCGCCGATGAACTGTTCGACGGCATTGATGCCGACGTAGTCCTCGACCGAGTTGCGATTGCAGCCGGTCTGGCAGGGCGCCGGGCACACGCGGCCCATCATGGACGGGAACGGGTTGGCGTCGGTGGAGCGGCGGAATGCATATTCCTGCCAAGCCACGCCCTTGGGTGCCTTTTCGATGCCGCGCACGATGTTCAGCCAGCCACGGATGTCTTCGCCGGACGGGCAGCTCGCCTGACACGGCGGCGTCTTGTGCACGTAGGTCGGGCACTTGTCGGTCGCGTCGGCCTTGAAGATGACGTCATTCATCCGGCGCCAGGTGTGGTCGCCGTCTTTGTAGCGGCGCCAGGTTTGGCCCTGGGTTGCGTCTTTGGTCTTGTCAGCGGGAGTTGCCATCGTCGGATCTCCTGAGTATTCGCGTTTAGCGGTAATTGAGTTAAGGAATTTGTTATTTGTCGGCAGGCGGCGTGAGCCGTATCGCCTTGCTGACGAGTCCATGGACACTCTGGATCATGTCCATCTGGAATTTGTAGTAGGGCAGGACCTTGGTGAACTGTGCCTTGCAGATGGCACAGATTGCGGCCATGTGGGTCACGCCTTTTTCTTCGACCACTTCTTTCAGTGCCTGCATGCGTGGCATGGCACCCTTGACGCGCAGCTCCATGAGGTCATCGGTGAGCAGGCCGCCGCCGCCGCCGCAGCAGAAGGTGGCTTCCTGGGTCGTCTCGGGCGACATGTCCACGAAATTATTGCACACGGCCTTGATGACTTCGCGCGGAATGACGAACTGGCCGCCCGGCATGTCGCCCATGCGCGAGGCACGCGCGACGTTGCACGAGTCGTGGAAGGTGACCACCTTGTCGTCGTTCGCGGACTTGTCAAACGTCAGCGCGCCTTTCTGGATCAGGTCGTAGGTGAACTCACAGATGTGCTGCGGAATCGGGTAGCGCGGGTCGAGGAAGTCAAACGGCCCGATCAGCGTGTTCCAGAAACTGTAGGCCACGCGCCAGGCATGACCACATTCGCCGACCACAATGCGCTTCACGCCCAGATCTTTTGCGGCCTTGCGGATGCGCATGGCCACCTTGTGCAGGTTGTCGTGCGAGCCGATGAACATCGAGAAGTTGGCGGCCTCCGAGGCGTACGACGATATCGTCCAGCTGACCCCGGCGGCATGGAACACCTTGGCGTAGCCGATCAACCCGTCGATATGCGGTTCGGCAAAGAAGTCGGCCGACGGGGTAATCAAAAGTATATCGGCGCCTTTGACGTCGAGCGGGAACTTCACGTCCACGCCGGTTTCATCCTTGACGTCTTCTTCAAGGCCTTCAAGCGTGTTGCGCAGGGCCGGAGCCGGCAGGCCGAGGTTGTTGCCGATTTTTTGCAGCTTGCCAATGATTTCGTTCGAGTAGCGCTGGCCGACGCCGACCGAGTCCATGATCTCGCGCGCGGCCATGGATATTTCGGCGGTGTCGATACCGTACGGGCAGAACACCGAGCAGCGCCGGCACTGTGAGCACTGGTGGAAATAGGTGTACCACTCGTCAAGCACGTCCTTGGTCATGTCGCGCGCGCCGACCAGCTTGGGAAAATACTTGCCGGCGAAGGTGTAGTAGCGGCGATAGACACTGCGCAGCAAATCCTGGCGCGCCACCGGCATGTTTTTCGGATCATCCGTGCCGAGGTAGTAATGGCACTTGTCGGTGCAGGCGCCGCACTTCACGCATGAGTCGAGGAACACCTGCAGGGCACGTGACTTGGAAACCAGATCGCCGAGTTTGGCGACGGCCTTCTGCTCCCAGTTTTCTACCAGTTCACCCGGAAAGCCGAGTGGCGTCTGGTACTCGGGCTTGGCAAGGAATGTTTTGCTGTGCGCCATGGTGTCGGCGCGCAACAACGGGATGATCGGGTACTCGCGCAGCGCGGGGGTTTCGAAAGTGGCCATGACTTATGCGTCCGACTTGCTGTTGTCGATTTGCGCGGACCAGCCGGCAACGTGGCGCTTTTCGCGCGGGTTGTCCGCCTGGTTGCGGGTCGGGCTGAAGAACACGCCGGGCGCGTGCAGCAGTTTCGACACCGGAAAAATAATCATGAGCGTGGCCACCAGCGCGAGATGCACGAGCAATGCCGGATCGTTCGGCAACGGCTGCCAGCTGAAGCGGATCAGTCCAAGGAAAAACACCTTCAGCCCGATAATGTCGGTGTGCGCCAGATAGCGCATGGCGATGCCACTGCCGCCAATGGCAACGAGCAGGGCGAGCATCAGGTGATCCGAGGGGCCGCTGATGTAGCGCACCCGGTCCACCAGAAAACGCCGTGACCACAAACCCAGCAGGCCGGCGACCATGCCGAAACCGGTGAAGGTGGTGAACCAGTGCAGCAGCGGCACAAAAAACCAGACCGGTTCCGTGAAATAGCGCAGATGCCAGAGCAGCTCGACCAGCAGGCAGGCGTGAAACACCCAGCCGAACAGCCAGGTCCACTTGTTGGATTTGAACAGGCTCTCGAACACCGTGACTTCACGCGCCATGCGCCACGCCACGCCCAAACGCGTTGTGGGGGCAGGGGTGGTCGGAATCTTGAGCGGCTGTGGTGTGCGCGCATAGATGACAACCTTGCGCGTCACGCCAATGACGAGAATCGCCGTGGCGACGTAGAACAACAGCGCGTAAATAACGGTCACGGCTGACATCACGTTACCCGAATGTGAACGATGTTACGCAGCCACGCGGGGCAACCAGTGCGCCCCGCGTGTTGCGACAGAAATTACTTCAGACGCAGCCAGTCGGCTTCGGCAGACCGGCGTATTTGCACGCCTGCTTGGCCGGGCCGTACGGGAACAGTTCATATAGGTACTTGCTGTTGCCCTTGTCGGCGCCAAGCTTCTTGCCGATGGCCTTGGTCAGCACGCGCACGGCCGGAGCGATCTGATACTCCTCGTAGTACTCGCGCAGGAAGTTGATTACTTCCCAGTGGCTCGGGGTGAGCTCGCAGTTGTCGATCTTGGCCATTTCTGCGCCAATCTCTTCGTTCCAGTCGGTACGGTTGACGAGATAGCCTTCCTCGTCGACTTCCACGGTCTTGCCCGATACGGTAATCGTGCTCATGTGCTATCTCCTGTTGAGTTATACGTGGATCTGCAGCGTTTACAGCCAGGATTGGACGGTCGGATACTCGGCCGCGAGGTCCACGAACCCGCCGTAGTCCACCATCTTGACGCCGTCGAGCACACGCGACTGCATGCCGCGCGCCTCGACATCCGGTTGCAGAACATAGACCGGAATGGTTTTCATCATCTGCTCAAGCTTCTTCGCCGGAGCCGTGCCCTTCATGGCGGCGTACACGCCGTCCTCGATCAGGAGGATGGCGCTGCCTTTCTTCACGTGCGCCAGGCAGGTGTCGAAGCTGTTGCGCTCGAAGGGCGATTTGTTCACGGTATGGAGCATGCTTGTTCCCCTTGAATCAGAAGCTCATCACTACGTCTTGGCTTTCCATGAGATCGGACATCTCGGCGGCGGAAATGACTTTCACCTCCACCAGCAGATCGGCCTGCGTCAGTCCACGGGCTTCCATCGACTCTTTCGCCACATACAGCTTCTCGATGTCGTAGCCTTCGAGTGCCCGATAGGTGGGTGAGAAATTCTTCACGTCGATGCCCTTGGTGGCCTGACCCTTGACGATCTGGTACACGCCGTCGTCGATGAACGCGAGACTCACGTCCTGGTCGAAGGCCGCAGCAATCAAAACTACTTCAAGAGATTCGAGCGCGTAAATCGTTCCATACGGTGCCTTGCGGTTCACGTACAGGAATTTCTTGACGACGCCGCTCGTCTCCTCGTCCATATCAATACCGCCGGTCGATTCAGTCATGTCGGTTCCCCTTAATCGCCGAAGGTCACCAGGCGATCCGCCTGGATGCCTGACTCAACAAGTTGCCCAAGGCCGGAAATACGAAAGCCCTCCGCCAGATTCTCGTCCTTGATGCCGCGACGCAGCGCTGCCGCCACGCACACCACGAGGTCGAGCTTGTGGTCAGCCGCAAGTTTCTGCCAGCGTTGCACGATGTTGCGGTCGTCTTGCGGCGGCTCGGTGAGCCGCGTCGAGTTGTTCACACCATCGTGGTAGAAGAAGACACGATGAATCTTGTGTCCCTTCTCCAGGGCGGCCTTGACGAACTGATATGCGGTGTCCGAGGCCTGATGTGTATACGGGCCCTCATTCACCAGAATGCCGAACTTCATGATGTCGCGTCCTCTTTTAATAGGCCGGTTGAATGTATGCCTTTATAGCGCTTGTCGCCGATCCGGATCAAGACTTAGAAACGGATATGCGTCGAGGCATTCAATGTGGCACGCGCACCACGCCAGTTGTCGATGTGGAACTTGGTGAACGGCAGTTCGGTAAGCTCGAAGAAGCGCGGCCAGCCAATGCGTTCCACCCAGTCACCCACGCGCTCCCAGTCCTTGGCGTCCTGCTTGTAGACGCGCAGGATTTTCTTGACGATGGTGTTTACTTCCGGCCAGCGCGGCGGATTGTTCGGGATGCCGGCCGCCACGAGCTTGTGGAACATCGGCTTGGAGCGGGCATTGGAGTTCTTGCCGCCGACCCAGATCGCGAGCTTGGAATGATCCGGATCGTTGATCTGCATGGGCGGGCAGGGCGGGAAGCAGGCGCCGCAGCAGATGCACTTCTTTTCATCCACTTCGAGCGACGGCTTGCCGTTGACCATGGCCGGGCGGATGGCCGCGACCGGGCAGCGCGCGACGACCGACGGACGCTCGCAGACGTTGGCGACGAGGTCGTGGTTGATCTTCGGTGGCTTGGTGTGCTGTACGTTGATGGCGATGTCGCCCTGGCCGCCGCAGTTGATCTGGCAGCAGGAGGTGGTGATGTGCACGCGGTTCGGCATGTCTTCCTTCACGAATTCTTCGTGCAGGTCGTCCATCAGCGCCTTGACCACGCCCGAGGCATCGGTGCCCGGAATATCGCAGTGCAGCCAGCCCTGGGTGTGCGAGATCATGGTGACCGAGGGGCCGGTGCCGCCGACCGGATAACCGGCGTCTTCGAAGGCCTTGATGAGCGGATCGACCTTTTCCTTCTTGGAGACCATGATCTCCATGTTGGAACGGATGGTGAAGCGCACAAAGCCTTCGCCGAACTTGTCGATAATGTCGCACAGCAGGTTCAACTCGTAAGCACCGAGCTGGCGCTGGGTGCCGACGCGCACGGACCAGATTTCGTCGCCCGACTTGGCAACGTGGTGCAGCACGCCAGGGCGCGGACGATCGTGATACTTCCAGTTGCCGAAGTTCTTGATCATCAGCGGGTGCATGTACTGGAACGGATCCGGGCAGCCGGATTCAATCGGGGGACGCATGTCAGCCATTGTTGTCTCCAATAAACTTCAAATGTTCAGTCGTTGTCGCGATCCGGGAAACCGCCCCGCAGGGCGGATCCCGCTCAAGCAGCCTTAGCCGGCCTGCTTGCGCTCATTCCACTTCGCCGCTTCCTGGTCCCACTCGTCCATGCGCAGGTAGGAGCCGGTACGCGGGTGGGTGATCATGTTCGGATCGACGTCGATGCCGATGCCTTCCAGGAAGTTCACCAGGCCGATGCGCTCGATCATCTCGCCGCAACGCTCATGCTCCAGGCCGTTCTCCGCCCAGAAGTCGATGATGGTGTGGGCGAGTTCCTTGATCCACTCGTAGTCTTCGTTGGTTTCGAGCTTCTTGAACGGCACCACCACGGTGCCCATGGTGTCGCCGATCTTGAGGGTGCGCTTGCCGCCGATGAGGATGGTGACGCCCTTGTCGTCGCCCGGGGACAGGGCCTTGGTCATCACGTTGATGCAGTGCATGCAACGCACGCAGTTGCGGTTGTCCACGGCCAGGGTGTCGTCGTCGTTCAGCGACAGAGCCTTGGTCGGGCAGCGGTTGATGACGTTGTCGATGACGTACTTGCGACCCTTGCCCTTCACAAAGGTCTTCACTTCCTTCTGGTCGACCTTCATGTCGTCGCGCCAGGTGCCGATCACGGCCATGTCGGCGCGCTGGATCGAGTTCATGCAGTCGTTCGGGCAGCCCGAAACCTTGAACTTGAACTTGTAGGGCAGGGCGGGGCGGTGCATGTCGTCGAGGAAGTCGTTCACCAGCAGGCGGTGAATCTTCTGCTCGTTGGCGCAGGACTGTTCGCAACGGGCCGCGCCGACGCAGGACATGCCGGTACGCACGCACGGGCCGGCGCCGCCGAGATCCCAGCCGTATTCATTGATTTCATCGAAGAAGTGCTGGGTCTTCTCGGAGGTGGTGCCGATGAACATGATGTTGCCGGTCTGGCCGTGGAAGGCGATCAAACCAGAGCCGTACTTGTTCCAGGAGTTCGACAGCTTGCGCAGCATGTCGGTGGTGTAGTGGTTGCCCGGGGCCGGCTGCACGCGCAGCGTATGAAATTCCTTCGACTCGGGGAACATGCTCGCGACTTCCGAGAAGCGCGGGATGATGCCGCCGCCGTAGCCGAACACGGACACGGTGCCGCCCTTCCAGTAGCCGAGGCGGGTTTTATAGGAGTGTTCCAGCTGGCCGAGCAGGTCGACCATCATGTTGTTCTCGAGCGCGATGCGCTTGAGGCCGGTGACAAAGGACGGCCACGGACCGCTTTCGAGCTGGTCGAGCATCGGGGTCTTGTGGAACGCCTTCGTGGATTTTTTCTTGTCCAGCGGCAAATAGGTGGAGTGCTTTTCCGGGTTCTTCGGTGTTTGAG
>Ga0315281_10002973_pt1 | contig 24960 bp, 22 predicted proteins | sample YL17G07_0_MG_FD_204540 | JGI IMG/M metagenome (GOLD analysis project Ga0315281, IMG submission 204540) | Sediment microbial communities from Yellowstone Lake, YNP, Wyoming, USA - YL17G07_0 | ecosystem: Environmental > Aquatic > Freshwater > Lake > Sediment | place: USA: Wyoming | collected... | reverse complement strand
CTTACAGGTCGCTATAATTGGTATGAGGTTTGCACAAACTCTATCAAGATCCTTTTTGAGGAGCGAAATATGTTCAGATTTATCAACAACGCTAAGACGGCCATGTTGCTCGCAACGCTCATGGCTCTGTTCGTCGTCATCGGCTCCCGCTTCGGGGGCCCGCACGGGATCATTCTTGCCCTGATGTTCGGCGGGGTAATGAACCTTGTCGCCTATTTCTACAGCGACAAGATCGCCTTGGCCACCATGAGGGCTCAGCCGCTCGATGAAAGACAGGCCCCGGAGATCTATGCCATCGTTCGTGAACTGGCCGCCAAGGCCAATCTGCCCATGCCGAGGGTGTATATCGCGCCAACGACGACGCCGAATGCTTTCGCTACCGGGCGCAATCCGGAGCACGCAGTGGTGTGTCTGACGTCCGGGATCGTCCAGATGCTGGGCCGCAACGAACTGGCCGGCGTGATCGCTCACGAGCTGGCACACGTCAAAAACTACGATATTCTGATCAGCAGCGTTGCCGCCACCGTTGCCGGAGCCATCAGCGCCTTGGGCTATCTGCTCTGGTTTGTCCCCATCGGCAGCAGTGACAACCGAAGGGGCAATCCGTTCGCCGCCCTGGCGATGATCATTCTGGCCCCGATCGCCGCGGCACTTATTCAGGCTTCGATTTCGCGAAAGCGAGAATACAACGCGGACAGCTACGGAGCCGAACTGGTGGGTGATCCGATGCCTCTGGCGCTGGCACTTGAAAAACTGGAGCACGGGAATAAGAGATATCCGATGGCGTTGGCCAATCCGAATCAGGCCAATATGTTTATTGTCGAGCCGTTCAGCGGACAAGGACTGGTCGGCCTGTTCGCGACGCATCCGAGGGTGACCAAGCGGGTCGAGAAGTTGATCGGCCGAGAAAAAACCGGGCTGGTCTATTAGAAACGTCCTCGGCAGCGAGCATTCGGCAATCGGGGTTGTCGCAGTAGCGACGAGCGGGAGATAACCACCCACGGTTGGTGACCGACCCGAGGAATCCTGCTATGGCAACGTTGGACAAATTCACCGTAAAGGCTCAGGAAGCGGTGGCCGGCGCTCAGGCGCTGGCGACAAACCGATCGGCGTCTGCGCTCGCGCCGATACATCTGCTGGGCGCGTTGCTGGATGAAGGCCCATCGGGCCTGACGGGCATGATCCTGAGCAGAATCGGCGTGAATTTTTCGCACGTCCGATCGGCGGCCGATGCCGAGCTTAACCGCGTGCCGACGGTCAGCGGGGCGACACCGACACCGGATCAGGAATTCATGCACGTTATCGCCGAGGCCCAGGGCCAAGCCGCCAGCCTGAAAGATGCGTATGTCAGCATCGAACATCTCTTGCTCGCCTTGGCCCAGGTGCGCAGTTCGGCGAAGGAAATCCTCTCGACGTTCGGCGCCGATCGCAACCGCATCCTGGCGGCTATGAAAGAAATACGCGGCACACAGCGGGTGACCGATCCGCATGCGGAAGACAAGTACAACGCACTCGAGCGGTTCGGCCGGGATCTGGTCGAAATGGCCCGGCAAGGCAAACTCGACCCCGTAATCGGCAGGGACGACGAAATTCGCCGATGCATGCAGGTGCTCTCACGCCGGACCAAGAACAACCCCGTGCTGATCGGCGAGGCGGGTGTAGGCAAAACGGCTATCGTTGAAGGTCTGGCCCAGCGGATCGTCAACGGCGACGTGCCGATCGGATTGAAAGACAAGCGGGTCGTCGCCCTGGATATGGGCGCGCTGATCGCCGGCGCCAAGTTCCGCGGCGAATTCGAAGATCGGCTCAAAGCGGTCATCCGCGAAGTGGTTGAATCCGACGGCAAGATCATTCTTTTCATCGACGAGCTGCATACCGTCGTCGGGGCCGGTCGGGCGGAAGGCGCGGTCGATGCCGGCAATTTGCTCAAGCCGCCCCTTGCCCGTGGCGAATTGCGAACCATCGGGGCGACCACCCTCGATGAATATCGCAAACACGTCGAAAAGGATGCCGCCCTCGAACGGAGGTTCCAACCGATCTACGTCGCGGAACCGTCCGTCGAAGATACGATCGCCATCCTGCGAGGCCTCAAGGGCCGATATGAAATGCATCACGGCGTAAGGATACTTGATTCCGCGATCATCGCCGCCGCTACCGTTTCCGATCGTTACATTACCGACCGATTTCTGCCGGACAAGGCGATCGACCTGATCGACGAGTCGGCGGCTCGTCTGCGGATCGAAAATGATTCGATGCCTGCCGAACTGGATCAGATCCGACGAAGGATCATGCAGTTGGAAATCGAGCGCGAAGGGCTGAAGAAAGAAACAGACCCGGGCAGCAAAGAAAGGCTCGAACGGCTCGAAGAACAACTGGCCGACTTGAAAGAAAAGGATGTCGAACTGACGGGCCGGTGGGAGCAGGAATCGAACGCGTTGCGCCAAATCCGCGAGTTGAAGGAAAAGCTCGATCAGGCCCAGGTGCAGTTCGAAAACGCTCAACGTCAGGGAAATCTTGAAGAGGCTGCCAGGCTGCGCTACGGAACGATGGTGGAATTGCACCATCAGCTCGATCAGGCCCAGACCGACCTGGATGCACGAAAGAAAAGCGGACAGAGCCTGCTCAGCGAAGAAGTCACTCCCGAAGAAATTGCTCAGACCGTCAGCAAGTGGACCGGTATTCCTGTAGCCAGGATGCTCGAAAGTGAAAAGGAAAAATTGCTGCGTATGGACGAACGACTTAACCAGCGGGTCGTCGGCCAGGATGAAGCAGTGACCGCCGTTTCCAACGCGATCCGGCGGGCACGGGCGGGCCTGAGTGATCCGCGCAGGCCCATCGGCAGTTTCCTGTTTCTTGGGCCGACCGGCGTGGGCAAGACGGAGACGGCCAAGGCCTTGGCAGAGTTTTTATTCGATACCGATGAAGCGGTTGTACGAATCGATATGAGCGAGTTCATGGAGCCGCATTCGGTGGCACGCCTGATCGGTGCCCCTCCGGGCTATGTCGGCTATGAAGAGGGCGGCGTATTGACCGAGGCAATTCACCGCCGGCCTTATAGTGTGATCTTATTTGACGAAATCGAAAAGGCCCACCGGGACGTATTTAATGTCCTCCTGCAGGTGCTTGACGACGGGCGACTCACCGATGGACAGGGCAGAACCGTCGATTTCAAGAATACAGTTGTCATTATGACCAGCAATATCGCCTCGGATTCCGTCTCACAGTTGGCGGAGGAAGACGCACAGGACTGGGAAATCGAAGCGCACGTCAAGGATGCCCTGAAACAATACTTTCGGCCGGAGTTTTTGAATCGGTTGGACGAGATCATCGTATTCCACCCGTTGACCCGAGACGACATGCTCAAGATCGTCGACATTCAGACCCGGTATCTCGCCCAGCGACTTGAACAGCGTCACCTGGGCATCGAGCTGACCGACGCGGCCAGGAATCTGCTCGTCGAACTTGGCTACGATCCGGCCTACGGCGCTCGACCCCTGAAGCGGGTTATTCAGAAACACATCGAAAACCCCTTAGCCAACGAAATCCTAGCCGGCAAGTTCATCGACGGTGAAATCTCGATCGTCGACGCCCAGGCCGGGCGGTTTATCTTTCGCAAAGCAGAATCGGGCGAGCCAAGGATTCACCACCAAATTACCTGACCGCGTAGATTATCGGACGGTATTTCCGGGTGGATCAGAGTGCCCTGCCACATCCTAACTATCTTACCTGCCTTATGTTCTTACAAATAGCCCATAACCACCCCTTCCCGCAAAAACGGACCATTTTCTTAAGCCTCGCTGTAGTCTGTGCCGATAAGTGACTAGGCTTATCGGACTGGAAGGATCCAGTCTTCTACTGCCGGGTGAACCTGTTTGTTAGGGAGAACAAATGTGGTTGCGTCGCACAGACCGCGTAAGTCGCTCATGAATACCGGACTAAGACTGCTTTTGATTGTTGGCCTCGCGCAGCAGATCGGCTGCAACCAATCAACCCTCGGACCGTTCCGGGGCACTGCCAAGCCCGCCTCCTCCGAAAAAACGACCGAGCATCCGGTTCTGTCCACCGGAGAAGTTGCCCAAGAAGGGCAAGGGGCAACCACCAAGTTCAATTTTGCCCAGGTTTCGCTGTTCGGCGATCTGCCCGGGCTTCCCACTGCCTCACATAACCAAAGTAATGGCACAAGCTTAGAACAACATACCTTCGTGCTCGAAGGAACGAGTTTTGATCCGACCGTCTCCTCTGACGGCAGGATGCTCGCGTTCGCGTCAACCCAGCATAACATAAAACCGGATATCTATATTAAGACTGTAGGGTCGACCATGGTCACCCAGCTTACCAGCGACCCGAACAGTGATGTTCAACCGACGTTCAGCCCGGACGGCAAGCGTATCGCATTCTGCTCCGAACGTACGGGGAACTGGGATATATTCCTTATTGATTCCGACGGAAGAAACCTTCAGCAATTGACCGATGATCCGACCCCCGAGATGCATCCAAGCTTTTCGAGCGACGGCTCGGAGCTGGCCTATTGCCGATACAACATGCGTTCAGGCCAGTGGGAAATATGGAGTATGACGCTTCCCGGCGGGCAGAAGCGATTCATCACTGCCGGCCTGTTCCCCGCGTTTTCACCGACCGAAGCCAAGATTGTCTATCAACGAGCGCCTGAGCGAGGCTCGCACTGGTTCAGCCTCTGGAAGGTTGAATATCGCGACAACGTCTGGTCCAAACCGACCGAGCTGGCCAGCGGACGCGATCACGCCTTGATCTGCCCTCACTGGTCTGCCGACGGACACTATGTGGCTTACTGCGCCGTTAAAGGCAAAGAAAACAGCCCAACCAACCCTGCCGTCGAAGATGCCCAGATATGGATGGTTCGCGAGGATGGAAACGAGAAAATGCCCCTGACTGATCCCGGGATAGCCTGTTACAGCCCCGTATGGAGTCCGAACGGCAGCGTTTACTTCTGTTCCAACCGGGGCGGGTCGGAGAACATCTGGTCTGTCCTGCCGATCCTGGGAAAAAACAGTGAATCTGCTGAGGCCAATAAGCCTGTCAAACTGGATATCGAGGCCAATGAGCCGGCTGCGACTCGTGTCGAAGCCACTCATGCCGCGAGAGACACACAGTAGCTGGCGCGCTGAGGATAAACGCATCATGCTCCGTCAGATCGGAAGAAAGCACTTAAGTCGATCCAACTGCCTTGTTTTGAAGGCATTAAGCCTGACGGGTCTGCTTGTCGGGTGCTCGAACGCCCACAAGCAACCCCCCCTGACGGCCCCCTACAGTGGACAGGTAACCATCGCCGTTGCCCCGGTGCTTAACTACAGCGGAACAGCCGAGTTGGACACCCTCAAGGTGACGGATATTCTTTTCAGCGAGCTGCAGCAGGTCGAGGGTCTTGCGGTGGTCCCGGTAAACCGTGTCCTGGCCCAGATGACTCAGGACGGCATGGATTCGATCCAGTCGCCGCAGCAAGCAGTGGAGCTGGCTGAAAAGCTGGGGGCGCAGGCAATCGTGGTGGTGGCCATCACCGAATACAGCCCTTACTATCCTCCGATAGTTGGAGTGGCACTGCAACTCTACGGCTTCGGCAACGAGGACGTCGTTCACTCTGCATTTGATCCGGTGACAATGGAACGGCTCCCCAGCCCAATGAAGGTCCATCTGGATCTGGCACACAAGTACTGGCCGAAAAGCCAGGTACTGAGGATATACAACAGTCGGGACCGGCGAACGGTCGACGAGGTCAAACAATTCGCGAAGGAACGCGGGACAGGCACCAGCCCCTACGAATGGGAGCTTTACCTGCGCACACAGACGGACTATCTGCGATTTGTCAGTCACCGGGCAATCCGCGAATTGCTCGAACAGGAAACGGACCGAATTAACGAGACCTTTCTATCGGACCGTCGGGAGTACAACTGATATGGAACAGAAACAACTGTCGCTAGTCAAAGGGCCTCACCGATACATCTTCAGGTATGACACCGGAGGAGAGACGCAGATCATCAGCAGCTTTGCCGATCTTGCCGACGACAAGGAAAGCGGGTTTGACTGGTTCGATGCCGCCGTGTTGAGCTACCAGATGGGCAAACAGTTGGACCAGGACGTGGAACGGCTCAGTTCCTCTCCCCCTAGAGAATAAAGAAGCACCAGCAGGCTCATGCCCACAGCCATTGGTGAAACAAATAGGAAGAAAACCCCGGGCAAGCCAGGTTGATATTACTTCGGCCCACTGGAGGCCGATGAGGAAACAACAAAGCCATTAGTCTTCGCCGACGTGGTAAAAAAAAGCGATGAGTACCTGTGATCTTATTAATGAGTTTATTGACTACTTGCGTTTTGAGAAACATTTTTCGAACTACACGGCTCGGTGCTATTCCGCTGACCTTCGACAGTTCCTTGAGGTCACGTGGGGCGAAGAGCACGGCGAGACCGGCGGGATGACCGGCAGCTCGGGCGGCACCCAGGTGGCCACCCTGCCGAAAACGGAACTGCGGGATAAGGTTCTCGCGGTCGGGCCGGAAGAAATTCGGAATCTCCTGGCCTATCTGCACGGACAGAACTACTCCCGGTCGAGCACGGCCAGGAAATTGGCGACGCTGCGATCGTTTTACAAGTTCCTTGTCCGGCGCGGGTATATCAGCGTCAATCCGGTCGCTGCCATCCGCACGCCCAAGCAGGACCGCCGCCTGCCCAAATGCCTGACCCTTGAGCAGGTGCAGTTGCTGCTCAACGCGCCCAATGATTCGGACATGCTCGGCGCACGCGACCGGGCCATGCTTGAGACCACGTACTCGACGGGCGTGCGGGTCAGTGAGCTTGTGGGGCTGAACGTCTCGGACGTTGATTTCCTCGGAGGAATGCTTCATGTATGCGGAAAGGGCAAGAAAGACCGTCTTTCTCCCATCGGGCATAGCGCCATGCTGTCCATAAAGAAATATCTGCAGATGCGTCAGCAACACACACGGTCGGAACAGTTTGATCAGCAGGCGCTCTTTGTCAATAAGCATGGCAAACGGCTCAGCACGCGGAGCGTCCGCCGGAAACTCGACAAATATCTTCTTCAGGCGGGGCTGGACCCCAGCATCTCGCCGCACACGCTTCGCCACAGCTTCGCCACGCACCTGCTGAACAACGGCGCGGATCTCCGCAGCGTCCAGGAACTCCTGGGACATCAATCGATATCAACGACACAGGTGTATACGCACCTGACAACCAATAAACTGAAAGAAAGCTACGACCAAGCCCATCCCCGCCGCGACGAAGACACCTGGCGGGCAGAACAAGCCAGCGAAGAAGCCCAATGGCGGACCCTGGGCACGAATGGCATTTGCGAAAAGGGTGGCAGCTCGGAGCCTATCACCAACTGATATCCGCCCAATATATCGGCATCAGCGCCGGAAACTCTTCGGCGAGCAGATCGAAGGCGACCTGGCTGAGACCCAGCCGGGTCGTCTCAGTTTTTACGATCGGCGTCGCACACAAATCTTTCGTCTTCTGACACGAGGTGGCTGAATCGAGGAAAACCCGATATTCTTGTAAACGACGCGTGGTTTTGCCGCTCTTTAATGATAGAGATACTTGGCTGCAGCCTGAGATAGCGTTGGCAGGGACAATTTGGCCATTTGCCGGGACACGATTGTCAAAGCAAGAGTTTGAAAAACTGGTGGCCGAATTCAGCCCGCAGGTGCTGAATGTGGCGGCGCGGATCCTCGGCGATACTTCGTCGGCACAGGACGTGCATCAGGAGGTATTCCTGGCCATTTGGCGACGGTGGCATGCATTTGACGGCCAGACCAACTGGACAGGTTACTTGTACCGAGCCACCGTGCGAAAGGCGATCGAACTGGCCAAGAGAGGACGCGCCGGTCCGAAAACGGGTCATTCTCTGTCCGAAATGCCGGCGCAAGGAGATCCGCTGGAGCCGCTACGGCTGGCGGAGTTGCAGCGCCGCCTCGCTGAGTCATTAGGCCGGCTTCCTGAACGTCAGGCGGCGGTATTTGTTCTGTCCCGGCTCGAAGGGTTACGCCACGACAAGATCGCCGATCTTCTGAGCTGTTCTCCAACAACTGTTCGCGGGCATCTGCATCGGGCTATGAGACGCCTGGCCAAGGAACTCGGTGATTATCTTGAGTAGAGCGGGTTTAGAAAACAGCAAGGTGTCATATGTGGTCGCATAAAAAAGCGAACAAGTTGCTGGCAAGTTTGGCGGCCGACGAGTTGTCCGCCAACCAGGCTGCTGAGGTACAGGCCCATCTGGCCGACTGCCAGAAATGTCGAAACGATTTACACCGACTCAAGTCGTTGCTTTGCCACACCGATCAGTTGCGAGAACTCTCTGCCGGCGCCGAAGCCGTTGACACAGCGACAACGGCATTGCTTAAGACCATCAACAGCCAATCGTCGCAGACACAGTTTGCCAAGAGCGAGACAGAATCAATCTGGAGAACAATTATGAAAAGCAGAATCACAAAATTCGCCGCGGCGGCTGCGATCATCATCGGGACCGTTGGCTTGATTGGTTGGTTGATGCCAGGTGACAGGCATTCGGGTCTGGCCTTCGCCGATATTGTCCGGCCGATCCTCACCGCCCGGACAGCAACGTGCAAAATGACCATGAACATCGAAGGCAGACCACCCGTAATCTGCGAAGGGATGTTTATGACGCCCGGGCATGCGCGTATTTCCTTCCCGAAAGACACAATGGGAGGTCAAATTATGATCTGTGACGAGCAGGAGGGAAAGACACTGTCACTCATACCTGGACTCAAGAAAGCCTTCATTATGGAGCGTAAGAACATCCCTGATGATCGATCTCAAATGGATCCCTTTACGCAGCTCAGAGAGCAAATCGAAGAGGCCCAGAAACTCAAAGGTGGATCCGCTGAGTTCCTGGGGGAAAAGGAAATCGATGGACAGGCTGCCATTGGTTATCGTATGAAGGACACGGCAGCGGATATGGATATGACAGTCTGGGCTGATCCAAAAACCAAGCTGCCTATACGGGTGGAGACGTCTATCCCGACGGGTTCGCTAACGGCTGCTCCGATGAAGGGTATCGTGAGCGATTTTCGGTTCAACGTTGAGATTGACAAATCGCTCTTCAGTCTGGAGATACCGGAAGGCTACACCAAAACGACGATGCCGCCAATTGACCGCTCAAAGACAACGGAAAAAGATATGCTTGAAATGCTCAGAATATGGACGGACGGAATGAATGGAAGCTTCCCTTCAAGCTTGAAAGGCTTCTTTTTTATGGAATATATCAAGTCTCAGAAAGAGAAGATAGAAGCCAAGGGTCACAAAGCGACTGAAGAGGACATGTTGCCCATGCAACAAGATATGATGAAAATAGCCCGTGGCGCACTCTTTGCCCGACAGATGCCCGCCGAGAGCGATTGTCATTACGTTGGCAAAGGCGTGAAACTCGGCGAGGCGGAGAAACCGGTGTTCTGGTATCGGCCCAAGGATTCGCCGACTTATCGCGTGATTTACGGCGACTTGAGCGTCCGAGATGTGCTTCCGAGCGAGTTGCCGGCGGTTCCGGATACACAGCCATCGAAGCCAATTGGCAACAAAAAGCCCTGACGACGTTATCTATTGCTCGGCGGGCGGCTCGGATTGCAGATCGGTTGGTGCGGGTTCGACATCGAGCGTGCCGTCGAGATTTCGGCTGAGGGTTTCGATGCGCTGCTCGGCACGGTTGAGGATGTCCCGGCAGTGCCGGATCAGGTTGCAGCCAAGTTCGTATTGCCGGATCGATTCTTCAAGCCCCACCTGACCCGCTTCGACCTTTTCGACGATTTCGCGCAATTTCTGAACGGCCTGCTCAAAGTTAAGCTTTTCGACATCGCTCGTTTTGGGGGTCGTTTTCGCCATAGCCTCCATCCTCTGATCCTGAAATCTTCAATCGTACCCTCTCTGCGATTATACCACTCGAAGCCCGTGGTGGTTAGCAGATTCACTCCTGGAATCGCGCAGGAGTGTGACCATTTCTTCCGGCAGGTGGGCATAAGGACGTTTTGAGCAATATGGGGTGCCACAACGCAGCGACCAGCGGTCGCTGCTTCATGATCATTCAGAGGGCGATTCACGAATCGCCCCTACGAATCAGGAACCCAGTCAGGGCTGTTCGCGAATCGCCCCTGCCTTCGAAGGAGCCAACCCGTCCAACAGCCCTATCCCATGCCAAACAATAGTCACACCCTCGGCAAGCTGGGCAACCTCTTGCAACCGTGACGTGCAGCTTCGATAATGTACCCATGATATATGCCGAACCCAAAAAGACCTATCGCATCCGGTTTATTAACCCTCGCAGCCCCCTTTCGACGATTACCATGCCGCAGGTCGTCCAGCGGATGACGTTTGGCCGAAAGTCACTGTTCGCGCCGTTGAACCTGACGATTTGTGCTTCGCTCGTGCCGCGCGACTGGCAGGTGGAAATCGTCGATGAATGCACCGACGACGGCGTCCATGTGCCTCGGGCCGACTGTGATCTGGTCGGCATTGGCGCGATGACGACGCAGGCAGCGCGGGCGTATGAGCTGGCGGACGGCTATCGGCGCGTGGGGGTGAACGTGTTGCTCGGCGGGATCCATCCTTCAGCGATGCCCGACGAGGCGTTGGAGCATGCGGATATGGTTGCTGTCGGCGAGGCGGAAACGACACTTCCGCCCATTCTCGATGATTTTCGAGCCGGCACACTCAAGAAAATCTATCATTGGCGGGATTATCCGACCGCCCCGATCGCGACGCCGCGAAAAGACTTGCTTGATCCCAAAAACTATCTTGTCTTCAATCCCATTCAAACGACGCGAGGCTGCCCCCACGGGTGTTCCTTCTGCACGACGCCCGCCATTTTCGGGCGCAAGTTCCGACAGCGGGCGATCGGAGACATTATCGAAGAAATCCGTCAGGCAAAGGAACTTTTCGGCTCGAAGGTATACATCTTTTCCGACGACAATTTTGCCGGGAATCGCCAATGGGCCTATGAGCTGTGCCGTGAACTGGAGAAACTCAAAATCAAGTGGGCGTCACAGTGCGATATTCTCACCAGCGAGTCGGATAAACTGCTCGATGCGATGCGGGCCAGCGGCTGCATCGGGCTGATCCTGGGCCTGGAAAGTGTGCGGAGCGAAACGCTCCGCGAAGCGGGCAAGCGATTCGTCTCACCGGAAACGTATCTGCAGCGAATCAAAAAGATTTCATCCTATGGCATCAGTCTGTGGGGGGCGTTCATCTTCGGGTTCGATCATGACGACTGGCAGACCTGTCGCGACACATGCCGATTCGCCCAGCGGGCGGGATTGGCTATGGCATGTTTCCCGATCCTGACACCCTATCCGGGAACCGAAATGTATCAGCGATTTGAAAAGGAAGGGAGACTTCTCACCCGCGACTGGACCCGCTACAACGGGGCGGGCGTGGTCTTCGAACCAAAGAACTTCACCAGCCAGCAACTCCGGCACGCCCAGATGTCGGCGTTTTGCGAGTTCTATCACCCGCGATCGGCGCTGAGGCGATTGAAATTTCTGCCGCTCAAGAAACGGGCGTGGATGGCCAATCTGGCCAGTTATTTCGGCCTGTGGTTTTACCTTAACCGAAAAAACCGCCGGATGCCGCAATTCACTGATTTTCTGGATCCGAGTTCGCCAGGTTGGAACTATCACGAACCCGAGCCACAACCATTCACTCCTGCTTTTCCGGCAATTGGCTGACCTTTTGGATCAACCCATCGGAAAGCTGATTCCAGCGGGCCTGATAGATGGCGTCGAGCACTTGTGATTTCTCAGCGTCGGTCAGATGCAATTGCATGATGCGCTGACCCAACTCTTGACCCAGGCTCGGGTTGCCTTCGAGACGAGCCTGGATTTCGTCAAAATGACGCGCCTGTAAAGCAGAGACAAAGAATTCCCACGTCGTTTGCATAGAGGTAGTCTGCGCAGGTGGTTGCGAATCCCGGCCGGTCGACAAACTGGCTGCATAGCCGACTGATGCCGCAACGTACAAAACGCCCATGTAAACCACAATCACCAGCGCCGATCCGAGGACGGTCAGTTCTCTGCCGCGGGCCAAACGCGCTCTCGTCCGGCTCCACAGAACGGCGATGATAAACATCATGAACTGACAAAGAACGATCGTCGGGCCGGAGGGCAAGTCCTCGATGGTGTCCGAAAGCATCAGGCCGCCCAATACGGCCAGGAACCCAAGAATATTGGCCAGAATGAAAATATTGCGATAATGATAGGTCAGCAGCCGAGCCGTCGCCCCGGGAATGACCAGGAACGCCGTCACCAACAGAACGCCGAGAACCTTCATCGAAATGACAATCGTCAGCGCCAAGGCAGAAAGCAACGCATAATAGATCAGCCGAACGGGCAGGCCGGCCGCGGAAGCAAGTTCTTCGTCGAGACTGAACAAGAACAGTTGACGATAGAACAGCAACACGCCGGTCAGGATCACTCCGGCCAATAGGGCGGTAATGTAAATATCACCGGTCGTCACGGCGAGAACCGAACCAAACAGGAACGCAAACAAATCGGCAGTATACGCCCGCCGCAATGCGATAAGCACGACGCCGAACGCCATCGATGCGACAAAGAAAATGCCGATGGCGGCGTCTTCGCTGATGATGCGTTTGTGCGAGGTCCAGCCGATCAGCCAGGCGACGATCAGGCAGAATACCGCCGTCGTAACGTCGACACCGAGTTTGGCCGCCGGACCCTGCGCAAACATCGGCCCGCTGACGAACAGCAGGACGCCCAACGCAATGCCTCCCAGAGCGGAATGAGCGATGCCCTCACCGATAAATGCCAGCCGCTTGAGCACCACGTAGACACTCAACGTCGAACAAACCAGCGAAACGAGCACCGACGCCCACAACCCGCGCCAAAGCACCGGCAGGGTCAAGATGTCATGATATACTTTGTCGAGAATGACTGTGGGGTCCATATCTAATGGTGATGTCCTTCTGTGTGGTAGTGGTCGATGTGTGCGCGAAGTTCACAGCCATAGACTTCTTCGATCATATGCAGATCGAGCGGCCGTTTGGTATCGTGCCAGTGCAGCGTCCTGTTCAGGCAAACCAGATAATCGGCGTGCCTGGCCAGTTGGTCGATATTGTGCGATACCATGATGACGGTGAGAGCGAACTCCTTTCGCAGCGATCCGATCAGTTCGAAAAATCTCGCCTGCCCGGCGATGTCTACGCCGCTGGTCGGTTCGTCAACGATCAGCAATTGCGGATCGGCAACAAGAGCGCGAGTAATGAAAACCCGCTGTTGCTGGCCGACCGACAGGTCTCCGATGGGCTGATCCGCATAAACCGAAACGCCTGTAAGGTCCATCAACTCGCTTACCCGTGCCTTTCGCTTTGCCGGCAGTCGTTGGAACATCGCCAGTTGGCCATAACATCCGCTGATGATGACATCCTTTACACTGGCGGGAAAGTTCATATCGATGCCGAGGCGCTGCGGAACATAGCCGATCTGACTTCGCAGCCTGGCCAGCCGGGTGGCCCGCCGGCCAAGAACATCAAGTTGGCCGGACGTTGGTTCGAGCAGACCGAGTATCAACTTGAGAAGCGTCGTCTTGCCCCCGCCGTTCGGACCGATGACGCCTACCATGCACGTTCGAGGCACACAGAAGGTGATCTTCTCCAGGGCCAGCTCGCTGCCGTACGCAAAGCTGACGTTGCGCACACAGACAATACCGTCGGGACAGGTGCAGCGGTCGATCCGGACGCAGTCACACGATTCAAGTTCTGCCGCCGTACCGACACTTGCCTTGGGATCGGATTGTGAATTATTCGCCATCACCACCGCCCTCCCGAACGCTCGTCGGGGCCAGTTGGTCGAGGTTGTACATCATCAGCTCAATATAGCTGCCACGCCCAGGCAAACCTTCGCCACCGTTCGGATCGACGCGAATGAGCGGCACCTTCAACTGTTCGGCCAGAACCGCCGCCGGCTTGTCCGAAAGCTGCGGCTCGGTCAACACCCCGCGAACGGGCTTCCCGGAAACTCGCTCGGTCAACTTGCGAATGTAATCCACCGATGGTTCCTTGCCCGGATACGGCTCGACCACACCATATAACTGAACGCCGTAACGATGAAAAGGATACACGAACGCCTCGTGAAACGCAATAAATCCGCCCTTCACCGTCGAGAGCCTCTGCCGATATACCTGATCAAGACGGTCGAGCAAGCTCCAGTAGCGATCGGCCTGAGCGTAGAAATGCGCCGCATGATCGGGATCGATCTGCGAGAGATATTGGGCGATCAGGTTGACCATTTGTACCGCCCGCATCGGGTCAAGCCACATCCCACACCCGGCGATGTTGCCGTGATGATGACCCTGATGTTCGGCCTGATCTTCATGATGTTCGTCTTCGATCAACTTCGGCACTGCCACCGGTGGAAAGTGATCGGCCAGAACGAGCTTTTTCAAATCCTGGTTTGCCGAGGTCTCTACCAGCCGCTGCACCCAATCGTCCAGGCCCTCGCCGTTACTGATCACCAATTGGGCCTCTTTCATGGCCTTGGCGTCTCTGGGAGCCAGCTCGTAGGTATGAGGACTTGCGCCCGGAGGTAGCAGGCACGTTACCTCTACATACGGGCCGCCGACGAACCTTGCCCAGTCGGCAAAAGGAAAAAGCGTTGTGACAACCTTGATTTTCTTGACCGACGGTTCAGTTTTCTTCTCGTTCCCTGCCGCAAATACGATCATCGGCACAATCACCGCCGCCAGCACCGCGATAATCAACCCTCGTCGATTCATGAGGTTGCCCCTTACTTTTGCGTCTCCAACTCTGATACAGGTTCTTCACCAATTCTATGCCCTTCTACGGCCGGACTTGCAGATTTGTTCATCTGACGTATGATCAAAAAGATACCCACCGCCAAGGCAAGTACAACCATCTGGTAGGTCCCCAAGGCCCGAGCATAATCGCTGGCGGTAGAGATACAGCCGAGAATGTAGATCGCCCCCAGTCCTGCCAGTGAGTAACGCATCGACGACATCGTTTCCCGCCTCTCGATAATCGCCCAGATCAGAATCACCAGGGCGGGCGTGATCAGTGTCATATAATAGCTCATCACATGCGGACTGAACCAGATCATCGCCAGCGGCACCAGCGCAAACCGCACGTGCTCACCCCCCGGCCAATCGGACGACCTTGGCCAGATAAGAATCACCCAAAGCAACCCGCTCGTCACTGCCAGACCGAGCCAAATCTTGAGGATTAACGATTGCGAAAGACTGGCGATATTGACATAGAACGGCTTCTTCTCGTGGCCGGCGCTCACCGGGTGAAGCGTTCGCAGAAGAATGTTCGGCCAAGCCTGGTTCATGAACGTTGCCCGGTCGCTGTCCATGATTGTGTGCCTCGCCGTGCGAATACTCATCGCATGGTCATACCAGGTTTTCCAACTTGCGATAAAGTCCGCGCGGCCGAAGATCAGCACCCCGGGAAGGATGCCTACCGCAAGCGTGCATACGATGGTCATCATCGAGACCGTCCACCGACGGCGGACGAGATAGAACACCAGCAGAAGAATCGGAAGCAATTTCGTCACGATCCCGATCGAAAGCACCAGCGCCGACGGCAGAACATATCGTTTGCGGTAAAGAAAATAACTGACGACCACGCTGGCCAGCACCAGAGACGAGACATTGCCGACCGCAAGATCGCTTACCAGCCAGACCAGAAGCGCAATTAACGCGGCCATGGCCAGTCTTACGCGGCTCGAACATTTGCCGGGCAGCAAATGCCGCACAAGCAGGTAGATGCACAGACCATACAAGCCGGCGGAAATCGCCCACCAGCAGACCGCGGCGATCCAGGGCGTGTGGCTGATCGCCAGAAGCATGAGGATCGGCCGGCCGCTCGGCGGATAATATCCCACCGAAAGCGGATCGCTCAGGCGGCCCGTTTCGATGGCGTGCCTGGACGCCTCATACAACGCAAAAAAATCGCCTCGGCTGTCCAGGGCACGAACGTAACTGCTGTAGCCGGCCGACACCGCAGCAATACTAATAACCACGGCAGCAATGCAAACACCTGTGTCAGGGCCTCGTTTGGTCATAAGAAAGAAGATACAAAGAATGAATCGAAGTTGGAAGGTCCAACTTTGCTGTCACCGCGAAATGCGACTCAAGAAGTCAAGGCGATTGAGAGAGAAGCCCGTTGAGAAACTCCCACTGCGTTTGGGTGAATACCGCGGGCCTGGTCGCGTCAAAGCCGCCAAGCCCACCCAGTTGACAGACCGCCGTTTCAATCTGATCCATGTGCTCGCCTGTCTTGGCGGAAACTTCAAACGCGGGCAGTAACGTCGAAAGCTCATCAATGGCGTGCAGACGGTCGGTCCGATCAATCTTGTTGAGCACGACCAGAGCGCAGGTCCGACTGATCAGGCGTTCGACGGCTTCGATCTGGACCGTCTGTTCAAATTGACCGCTCAGGCTCAACTGATTTGTCGCGTCGAGCACGATGATCGCCAAGTCGGCTTGCTCGCAGGCAGTGATCGTCTTGCCACGGACTTGGTCGGCCAACGGATCGTCGGTTTGGCCCAGACCGGCCGTATCGATCAGAGTGACCGGCAGGTCTTTGATGTCGATTTCCGCCTGAACATAATCACGGGTCGTCCCTGGAATATCAGCAACCAACGCCCGCTCATGGGCGGCGAAAAAGTTGAGCAGTGTGCTCTTGCCGGCATTGGCCGGCCCGACGAGAACAACCATCAAGCCAAAAAGAAGATGCCTGACCGCAGGCCAATAACGTATCGCATCGGCCAACTCACCTCGGTCCACCTTGCCTGACTTGATCTTTCGATACAGCTCGGACAAACCCTGATGAGCCTGATGAAGCAGAAACGTTGCCGCCAACGGCGTTCGGGCCTGAGGCAGCAGATGATACGCCTCGCGCGCGATCGGGTCGTCCAAGCCGTAGACGTAATCCGCCAGAACCTCTGACGACACATGCTCGGCCCCGTCACTCTTGAACGTTTCAATGATTCGCTGCACAACCCGCAAGCCGCCGTGACAGGTGATTTCGTAGATGACGGGAGACTCGCACACGCAGCTCAAGAGAACCTGATCGATCGACCGGCCGTCGTTGTCGACGAGATAATCAAGTATGATACGCCCCACATCAGGCGCACTGGCCGTTCGGACGTGTTTCTGCAATACTTCGCGGGCGCGGAGACCGGCGAGCTGGATTACCCCGACGGCTGCGGTCGCCGCCGGCGAGGCCAAGGTTACGACCGTTCTTCCGGCGGCGATATTATTGGCTCGGGGATGTTTGGCAGACGTCATAGGCCAGTTCGATACCCATCAGGACAAGATCGGGCACCACCGCGTGGATGAAATCACAATGTTTGGCAATCAAGGGCGCATCCCCCCCCGTAGCGATCACCTCGGGCCATTGACCGAGCTGTTCCGCGTAACGCTCGGTGATTTCTCGCAACGCCCCCAAAGCACCGAAGATTATTCCCGCAGAAATCGCTTCGGCGGTGTCGCGGCCCCACGGCGTTTCCGGCACGGCCAGTTCGACCAGCGGCAGTGCGGCGGTCTGATTGGCCAGGGCCGACGCGGAAAGGTTCAGCCCCGGCAAGATCGCCCCGCCCAGGAAAATCCCGTCGTTGCTTACACAGTCGATGGTGATTGCGCTGCCAAAATCGGCCACGATCACAGGCCCACCCATTCGCTCAAAAGCCATCGCTGCGGCAACGACACGATCGGCGCCCACTGTATCGGGGTTGCGAAGGTCGAGCTTAAGCGGCAGAGGAATATCCTCGCCGATGACAAGCACGTCGCTTTCCACCGTTGCCTCCGCCCGGCGAGCGACTTTGGCGGTAAGGTCTGGCACGACAGAGCAGATCACCACCGGCGTATTCACCGGATCGGCCAGTTCCTCGATCAGCGGAGACGCTTTCTTGCCAAGCCAATCGACATCGTCGGTGGCGAAGGTAACTCTCTCGAGAATCTGCCGATTCTCGACGATCCCCAAATGGATGTTGGTATTTCCGATATCAACCGCAAGAATAGTCATGTGTTCGTCCTGGGTTTACGATCAGACTTCCGGCTTCGTCTTGTTCGTCGTATTATACGTTTCTTTTTCGAGCAGGCGCTGCTGTTGCACGAGTTCATAGGCCCGTTCCATCAACTCGTCGAGCCCCTGGCCCGTAACCGCCGAGATGGTCAGGATCTCGCCATCGCCAAGTTCATCTTTCAGACGCTCGCAGGCGAGCTCGGCATCGGTCAGGTCCATTTTGTTGGCGACGATGATTTCTCGCTTGGCGGCAAGTTCCTCTGAGTATTTTTCAAGTTCGGTGCGGATAAGACGATAGTGCTCCGCCGGGTTACCCACTGGCGGCAGGATATCCAGCAGATGAATAAGAACGCGCGTTCGTTCGATGTGCCGGAGAAACTCATCGCCCAGGCCCACCCCCTCGTGGGCCCCTTCGATCAGCCCGGGAATGTCCGCAACCACAAGTCGCCGATGGCCCGACAGTTCGACGATGCCGAGCACCGGATGCCGGGTTGTGAACGGATAGGCGGCAACCTTCGGCCGAGCGGAGGAGACGTGCGAGAGCAGCGTGGACTTGCCTGCGTTGGGCATGCCCACGAGACCGACTTCGGCGATCAGTTTGAGTTCAAGCCTCAGATGGCGTTCTTCGCCAGGCTCGCCCGGATCGGCCCGACGCGGGGCCTGTTCGGACGCTGTGGCGAAAGCCTTGTTGCCCCGCCCTCTCCGCCCGCCTCGGGACACGCAGACCTGCTGGCCGGGTTCGACCAGGTCTTTGAGCAACAGCGAGCTGTTCTTGTCATAGATCAGTGTGCCCGGCGGTACGCGGATGATCTGATCGCGCCCGGTTCGGCCGGTCATGTTCTTGCCTCGCCCTGCCTGACCTGCCTCGGCCCGCCAGTGATGATGGCCGACCAGGTCCATCAGCGTGTTGAGGTTTCCGTCGGCCTCAATATAAACACTGCCGCCGTCGCCGCCGTCGCCGCCGTCCGGCCCGCCCCGCGGGACGTATTTTTCGCGACGAAAGCTGACGCATCCCGCGCCGCCGTCGCCGCCTTTGACATAAATTTCCGCTTCGTCAATGAACATTGTTGACACACAACAAACGGTGATTTAACTATCGAATATGAAGCGTTATTATTATATCCGCACACGGAGTAAATCATGCACGATATTCAACGTCGATACGAAAAAGTTTTGGCGCAGACCACCGCGATCCACCAGGCACATGTTTTGAAATTCTGGTCTCAACTTGGCCAAGCGGAAAAGATCCATCTCCTGGAACAGCTCGAAGCCCTCGATTTCGGGAGGATCGACCACCTGGCCAAGGAACACGTGCTTCAGGAAAAGGATGTGCTGTTCGTGTTGCCGGAAAAGATCGAACCTGCGCCCTGTTACCCTGCCGAACCCAGAACTGATAAGCAAAAACGTCTTTATACCCGAGCGTGGAAGGTTGGCGAGAAGGCACTGCGTGAAGGCAAGGTTTGTGCGTTTACCGTCGCCGGCGGCATGGGCACTCGTCTGGGTTTCGACGGGCCAAAGGGCTGTTTTCAAATCAGTCCGGTTCAGCAGAAAACTCTTTTTCAATTGTTTGCCGAAACCATCGCCCACTGCAAGCGACGATATAACCCACAGATACGCTGGTTCATCATGACCAGCCAGGGAAACCATCGTGCAACGGTTGATTTCTTCAAACGAAATGCTTTTTTCGGACTGCCCGAAGAGCACCTCGTCTTTTTTCAGCAGGGAATGATGCCCGCCTTCAGCCCGGACGGCAAGCTGCTGCTGGATCAGAAACATTCGCTCTCATTATCACCCGACGGCCACGGCGGATCACTGCGAGCTTTGCGCCAATCCGGAGCACTCGACGAAATGAAGCGGCTCGGCATCGAACACATCAGCTATTTTCAGGTCGATAACCCCCTTGTGCGGCTGCTCGATCCGCACTTTATCGGGCTGCACCTGCTCTCGAAGAGCGACATGTCAAGCAAATCCATCCCCAAATCGCACGACAAGGAAAAAGTCGGCGTTTTCGTACTGGGCGATGCGACGTTGACGGTCATTGAATACAGCGATCTGCCGGATGAGTTGGCCACACGGAAAAATACAGAGGGTTCAAGGATGTTCGACGCCGGCTCGATTGCCATTCATATCATCTCACGCGATTTTGCCGAGCGAATCACGGACGGTGATTTGCAGTTGCCCTACCATCGGGCCGTCAAGAAAGTGCCGTTTGTCGATGAAAGCGGGCGGCGGATCGAGCCTGAAAAACCGAACGGGGTCAAGCTTGAGCAGTTTGTCTTCGATGCAATCCCTTTGGCAACAAATCCGATCGTCGTTGAGACCGTCCGCGATGAGGAATTCTCGCCGGTTAAGAATGAAAGCGGACCTGACAGCCCCGATACCTGCCGACGCGACTTGATCCAGCGGGCGATTCGCTGGCTCGAACGGGCTGACGTATACGTGGGAAACGATAATACGAGCGGAAGCCTGCCGCCGGTGGAAATCTCACCGCTAAGGGCAATCTTTCCGGAGGATCTGACCTTGCAGTAAACACCGAGCATTGTGTTCGCAAATACGCAAACGCACATCGTAAGCTGTCAAGATGCCCCGGCTGAGCGGGGGGCTAATTAAGTTGTTAGCCCGTCTGTTGATAAGAGGAAGGACGGTGGTGTGCGCGGACAGAAGTCCGCGTCACCGCACGTGGAAGGGCAGACAGCGAATGAAGGTCACTATTACTATCATTGTAATTGCGTTACTAATGCACATAGCCCCCGTTCGTTCGGCCTATAATGGCGGTCTAGCCAGCGATAATGCGATCGTGGGAACCGGTCTATGGATCGACCCGCTTCTACCGGCGACAATGTCCTGGCGTGTCAATTGGACCGCAACTCACTTCTGGCACTATAGTTATGTGTTGGACGTTTTTCAGAAAGACATCAGCCACCTCATCATCGAAACACCGGAAGAGTTCGACATGGCCGACCTTTTGAATCTTCAGGGGGGACTTCGATAAGATCGAAATCGGTTGGTCCAAGCAGGGAGAAGGCAGCCCGTTCATGCCCGAGCCGATTCATGGCATCAAGTTTGACGGTACGGAGAGCACCGCACTCACAATCGCTTTTGACGGCATGTTTGAGCCGACGTGGGGCGATTTCTATGCCAAGGGCGACAAGACAGATCACATAGCCAATACCGTATGGAATGCCGGATTCACACCTGACGATGATGATCCGTCCGGTTTCGACGGCAGCGGCGGCGGTGATCATATTCCGGTGCCGGGCAAGTACACGTCCATTCCTGAAGCCAGCACGGTGGGCCTTTTTCTGAGCGGCCTGACCGTCTTGGCCGTAAGACACTTGCGTCGCCGACGAGTGATGCACTTGCCCGTGAACCCAAGCGCCCCCGTAACCACATCGAATTGACCTTTCCCCATTGCCGGTCCTCCCCACAGCGCCGTGGACCGATGACCGTCTTATGTCTTGCCGGTTTCGCCGGTCAATGAATCAACTTCGATTTTCTTGAACAGAATCTCGGGTTTGCCGATCGGCGTGCCTGAGGGAATCGATTCGGCGGCTCGGTCCCAGTCGAAACACGCGGGTGTATCAAGATTCAGCATCCGTGCCGCCTTTTCTGCGGCGAAGGGCAGGAACGGCTGCATGACGGTGGTAAACGTCCGCAACGTTTGAATGCAAAGGTTCATCGTCGTGTTGCAGTCGCCCGCATCGGTTTTCCGGGTCGACCAAGGCTGTTTTGTGTCAAAATACTTGTTGGCCGACCGTGCCGCCGACATCAATTCATTTTGCGCCGCCTTGAAACTGAATTCCTCGATCAGCCGACCGACTCGGCCGGGGAGTTCCGCCAGCAGCGCCAGATGCTGCTTGTCAATGTCGGACAGATTTCCCTGCTCAGGCACCTTTTCGTCGAAATACCGCGAAACGAAACTCAGCGCGCGGTGAAAGAAGTTCCCCAGCGCAGAGACGAGTTCCTCATTATTGCGTTTGATGAAATCTTCGAGACTAAACGTCGTCCGTTGCGTTTCCGGAGCAATCGCCGTCAGATAATACCGCAGCGGGTCGGGGTCATATTGTTGGAGATAGTCGTTGATCCAGACCGCTGTGCCCCGGCTCTTGGAAATCTTTTCCTCATTCTTTCCGGGAAACTGGATATTGAGAAAGCAATTGGCGATGACATAGTCAGGTACCCGGAACGTGCCTTCCGCCATAAGCATCGCCGGCCAGATGACCGCATGAAAGACGGTGTTGTCTTCACCGATAAAATGGATGATCGGACAATTTTCGTCCTTCCACCAACGCTCATAGTCCTGCCAGTTGCCCGATTCCTGCTGGCAATATTGGGCGGTAAACGAAACGTAGCCGATCGGGGCGTCGAACCAGACGTAAAGAACTTTTCCGTTCGCGTCGGGATCGTCCAGAGGCACCGGAACACCCCATTCCAGATCGCGGGTAATCGATCGCGCCGGCAGTTGCTGATCGAGCAGCCCACCGGTGAAATTGAGCACAACCGATCGCCAATCGGTCTTGCTCGCCAGCCAGGTCTTCAGCTCCGGTCGGAATTTTTCCAGTTCGAAAAACCAGTGGGTCGTTTCTCGCACTTCCGGCCTGGCTCCGCTGATCACGCTGACCGGATTGATCAGCAGTTCGGCATCGGTCGTCTTGCCACAATTTTCACATTGGTCGCCATAGGCTTCGGCTGCGCCGCAGTGATGGCAAGTTCCTTTGACATAACGATCGGGCAGAAACATCTGCGCCTGAGGATCGTAAAGTCGGCGAGTCTTCCGTTTGGTCAGAAAGCCATTGTTCCAGGCCTGGAGAAAAAAATGCTGACTGAAATGATTGTGGCGCTCGACGTCACGGGGGCTATGGGTGCCCCCGTAAATATTGAAATTGATGCCCAGGCCGTCAAAGGCCTGTTTCTGTGCGGCGTTGTAAAATGCGACGACTTCGGCCGGGGTTTTATTTTCCTTCCGAGCGGTCAGTGCAATCGGCACGCCGTTGTCGTCGCTGCCGCATACAAACAAAACCTCGTCCTTCTTCGCCCGACGATATCGCACATAAATATCCGCCGGCAAATAGGCGCCGGCGATATGGCCGACATGAAGATGGCCGTTGGCATAGGGCAGCGCTGCGGTAACCATGAATCGCTTAGACATGGGGGTTGCTGTGCCTCGTACTCTCAGACATCCACGAACCGAAAATCGCCGACGCGACGCCGGCACAGATATACTCGATCGGCAAGATCGCTGCCAATGGATTGGGCGCTATTTGCAGAACTTGTTCCAATACTCCCGGTGGCCGCTGTGGATGCCATGAGGCGTAGATAAACGCCGCCAACCCCACCAAAGGCACAGCCGCCACCTGCCAGACCGGATGGCGATTCCTGCTTATCCAGTCGCCGGCGAACGACGCCAGAAAAAACCCGGCACTGACGGCAAATATCACCTGACCTTTGTGTCGAGACGCACAAAAAAGAAGGATCAGCAATCCCGCCCCGACCGCCGTCACAAAAGTGCCCAACAAACCGGAAAACCAATCGACCCGATGGGCGACGGTCGTCACCGGCTTCGGCTCGCCTCCGGCCGGCGGCAAGATCCGTTCAGTCTTTAGCCAGCGTTCGGTCAGCATGGCCCCGGCGACGGAGACCACGAGAGGAAAGGCCCATGCCAGCATTTCAGACGACAACTGCCGCCAAAGCACGGACATCGCCGCGGTGTCTTCAATATCGATTCCCGCCTGCATTCGCGTCATCAGGCCGGCCATGCCCGCCGTCTTGACCACCGGATAGGCCAGACCCACCATGGCGGCAAAAACACCAAACAGACTGAGCCGGGCATCCATGATAATCGTGCTGAGCACCGACACCGCCAGAAGCATCGCCGTCACTCGAACCAGCAGATACACCTTACTGCCAGCCAGCAGCAGGCTGATCGCCCCTTCCAGATCCCACGGCTGGAGCACGGAATATCCGATCGACCCGAAAAGCACCAGACCCAAGGCGACACCCGCTGCAAATCGTAGTCGGGTCGGCCAATCCAGATGTCCCACAATATATGCCGGTACATTGTCACTCATGCGGGTCAAGGGTATCAAAAGACGCACCGGGCTGCAATTGATAAATGACCTGATTGCCTGTTAAAAGCAGATAAGCCCAAGCCGGCTGAATGCCGCCGAATCAACAAGGGGCGGGCACGGATAACCGCACCACCCCTTGGCTCACGTATTCCACGCTGCATTCTTTCTTCCGGCTCCGGTATTATCACCTCCGTGACAAACGCATCGCCATAGGCGTTGGCAGTTGTGTCCTGGAAAATCAGTATTCTGTCCCCGGAATAAGTCCTGTCCGGAATAAGTCGGAATAGATCGACAATGATTCTAACCGTAAATAGAACTTAGGTGCCGCACTTTTCTGCCGACACCCGCCGCACTTTACTCCGTTATTTACAGGATCCCATACATAGGGTAAAATAGTTGATAGATGACCCATGGCGGTCGTGTGTCAAAGGGAAAACCTCAGCTTAATATAATGATTGCCGTTAGATCATCAAGGAAGCAGAACAAATGGAGCCAATAGCGAACAGGGAAGATTTGAGTGAAAAACCTGGGAACGAACCACAGGGAGGACTGCCGTGGCATGATGGGTTTGTCGTTTGGTCCTATGGCAGTGGGATGTGCGGCACTGGAGACCGTCAGCTGCATGGTCCTCACATGGCAGAGGAAAATCCTTTTAATCCGGACGAGATTGTGGTGGCTGAGCACTACGGCTGTGCTATCTTGATAGTCAACCGCAAATCCGGAAAGGTGCAGGTTCTTTATGGAGAAAGGGGGGTCTCCGGAAGCGACCGACGATTGAACGCACCCCACTCGGCCCACTTCATGCCCGCGGGTCCCTATCAAGGACAGGTGTTGATA
>Ga0315281_10002972_pt1 | contig 24960 bp, 23 predicted proteins | sample YL17G07_0_MG_FD_204540 | JGI IMG/M metagenome (GOLD analysis project Ga0315281, IMG submission 204540) | Sediment microbial communities from Yellowstone Lake, YNP, Wyoming, USA - YL17G07_0 | ecosystem: Environmental > Aquatic > Freshwater > Lake > Sediment | place: USA: Wyoming | collected... | reverse complement strand
ATCGCATGAAGGACAGCGCCCGAACGGCGCGCCCCGAAGCCTATGAGTCAGTCCGCTCGGCGACCACACCATGACAGTGAGGCGAGTCTAGGTGCGTTTCGCCGGTTGCTCCGCGCCGATGGAGAAGAGGGACTCGAGGTCGTGGCGGGAGTACATCTTGAACGCCACGTGCGTGTCGGTGCGCACGACGCCCGGCACCTGCCCGATCCGGCCGGTCACGATGTCCGCAAGGTCCTCGTGTTTCCGCGCGCGGACCATCGCGATGAAGTCGACGTCGCCGGTCACGGAGTAGACCTCGGACACGCCGTCGACCGCGGCGAGGGCCTCGCCCAGGCTCGGGATCGCCTTGCGGTCGGCGGTGATCAGGACGACCGCCGTGATCATCTGCTCACCCCTACAGGCTCTTCACGTCGATGTCGTGGAGCGCGGACTTGAGGTAATGGGCGGCCTCCTGGAAGGCCATCGCCTTGCCGCGGTTGAGCGCGGCCTCGTAGCCGTCGAGGGTGTCGGCGCTCGAGCGCTCGTCGTAGCGGTGGAACGCCTCCTCGAGCTGGTCGACGGCGAGCTTCACGCGGTCGCGAGCGGCGGAGCTGATCACGGACACCCTCCCGATGGCTGCGTCAGCGACGAGGATATCGGGAGGGTGTCCGGGTCGTTGACGGGGACGCTCGCCGGGTGCCGGTCCTAGCCGCCGATCTCCAGCTCGCGCGTCCGAATGCCGAGGTCGATCTCGACCACGCCGTCGCGCACGCGGACGGGATATGTGTTCACCGGGTAGACGGCGGGAAGCGCTTTCACCTGCCCGGTGAAGAGGTCGAACTTCGCGCCGTGCCGCGGGCACTCGACGCAGTGGTCGTCCAGCTCGCCCTCGCCGAGCGTGCCGCCGTCGTGGGTGCAGACGTTGTCGATCGCGCCCCACGCGCCGTCCATCGTGCGTCCGAGCGCGAACGACCGTCCTTCGGCACCGACGACCATGACCTCGCCGGGTGCCAGGTCCCCTTCGCCGGCGACGGGCCACCAGCGCGGGCCTTCGATGCTCCCGGCGGGACCCGCGTCGATCATGCGGCGTCCTCGAGCTCCGCGATCCGCCCGATCCGCGGCGCGAGCGCGGCGAGGACACGGGCACCGACCTGCGGGTCGGGGATCTGGTTGATGACGCGCTGGAAGAAGCCGCGGACGAGCAGCTGCTCCGCGCTCGCGCGGTCGAGGCCGCGCGACATGACATAGAACAGCTCCAGGTCGTCCAGGCGGCCGGCCGTCGCGCCATGGCCGCAGCGCGCGACGTCGTTGGTGAGGATCTCCAGCACCGGGATCGGATCCGCGCCGGCCTTGTCCGAGAGCAGCATGTTCCGGCACTCCTGGTAGGAGCCCGTGCCGTGCGATGTCGGCTCCACGCGAATGATCCCGTAGTACGTGGCGTGGGCGCGCTCGTAGAGGGCCGACAGATAGAGCAGATCGCTCGTCGAAGCCCTGCCGTCGAGCCGCTGGAGCGAGTTCACGTCGATGCGCTGGTCCGCGCCCGCGGCGACGAGGCCGTAGAGCTTGACGGTGGCGCCGTCGCCACGGATGTCGGATTCCAGGCCGAGCTTCGTCTTGTGGCTCCCCACGAGCACGTTGAAGCTCGCGATCGTGCTGTCGCGGCCGGAGACGTACCGCTGGAAGCCGAGATCCCACACGTCGTCGCCGAACCGCTGGATGCCGACGTACCGGACCTGGGCGCCATCGCCCGCGATGACCTCGAGGTGCGGGATGGCGACCCGGCCCTTGCCGCCGCCATCCGAGGTGACCTCCTCGACGAGCGTGACGCTGCTGCCCCGCTCGGCGACGACGACCGTGCGGTACATGATGGCGCTCGTGCCCGCGGCCCAGTGCTTCTGCACGTGGAGCGGGAGCTCGACCGCGACGCCGGCCGGCACGTACACGAACGTGCTGCCGTGGGCGAAGGCCGCGGCGTTGAGGGCCCGGAAGGCCGCGTGGCTCGCGAGTCCCTCGTTCGTGCCGAGCGCGCGATGCACGAGCTCGGGATGCTGCGTCATCGCGTCGAGCCAGCGGTCGAAGACCACGCCCCTGTGGGCCGCCTCGACGGGCATCGCGCTGAAATGGGATGGCGGTCCCGGCGGCTCGTCGACGACGAGCGGTCCGGCGGGAAGACCCCGCAGGGGGAACCGCCGCCACTCCTCCTCGGCGCCGGTCGGCCAATCCTCAGGACGGAGCTTCGCCAACGCCGCCAGGCGCCACTCGAGGAGCCACTCGGGCTCGCCGCGCCGGCGCGAAAGCCGCTCGACCGAAGAGCGGTCGAGCGGCAGGAGTGCCGTGGGTGCGAGCGCGACTGCCACTAGCCGATAGCGCCCTGCATCTGCAGCGTGATGAGGCGGTTCATCTCGATCGCGTAGTCCATCGGAAGCGTCTTCACGATCGGCTCGATGAAGCCGTTCACGATCATCGCGGTCCCCTCGGCCTCGGTCATCCCGCGGCTCATGAGGTAGAAGAGCTGCTCCTCGCCGATCTTGGAGACGGAGGCCTCGTGGCCGATCGTCACGTCGTCCTCGTCGATCTCCATGTACGGGTACGTCGAGCTCTGGGCGGTGTCGTCGAGCATGAGGGCGTCGCACCGCACCGTGCTCTTCGCGCCCTTGCAGCCCGGGTAGATCTTCACGAGACCGCGGTAGCTCTGCTTCCCGGTGCCCTTGCTGATGCCCTTGCTCGTGATGAGCGACGTCGTGTGCGGCGCCGCGTGGATCATCTTCGCGCCGGCGTCCTGGTGCTGGCCGTCGCCCGCGAACGCGACGGAGAGGACCTCGCCGTGCGCGCGCTCGCCGACGAGGTACACGCTCGGGTACTTCATCGTGACCTTGGAGCCGAGGTTGGCGTCGATCCACTCCATCACGCCGCCCTCCTGGACCACCGCGCGCTTCGTGACGAGGTTGTAGACGTTGTGGCTCCAGTTCTGGATGGTCGTGTAGCGCACGCGGGCGTCCTTCTTGACGATGATCTCGACGACCGCGCTGTGCAGCGTGTTGCTACTAAAAACGGGCGCAGTACATCCCTCGACATAGTGCACGCTCGAGCCTTCCTCGGCGATGATGAGCGTCCGCTCGAACTGGCCCGCGCTCTCGCTGTTGATCCGGAAGTAGGCCTGGAGCGGGATCTCCACGTGCACGTTCTTCGGGACCCACACGAACGAGCCGCCGGACCACACCGCGGTGTTCAGCGCGGCGAGCTTGTTGTCGTTCGCCGGGATGATCGTGCCGAAGTGCTCGCGGAAGATCTCGGGGTGCTCCTTGAGCGCGGTGTCGGTGTCCATGAAGACGACGCCTTGCGCCGCAAGATCCTTGCGGATGTTGTGGTAGACGGACTCGGAGTTGTGAACGATGAGTCCTTCGGCCACGAAGTTGTGTGGACCGTCGACCGTGATGTCGTACGTCTCGGCCATTCCCACGGGCGTGATCGATTTGATCTGCGCGTAACCCACGAACTCGGTCGTATGCGATTTCAGGCTGGAGCCCCAGGCGCTGCTGTCGTTGTGGAAGAACTTACGCTTGTGCATCCGATCGATGCGCCGTCGCGACCGGCACGAGATGCGGTCAAAGTCACCGGAAAAGCGCATGCGATAGCCGGTGATAGTCCGTGACCGATCGTGCGGATGCCGCGACGTGAACGAGAACACGTGGCTCGTGCGCACACCGCAGCTGACGGCAAGCCGTCGAGCGTCCTCGAGAAGGAAGGCATTCCCACTCGTGAGGCCCATGTCCTTGTTCGCGGGAGTGCTTCGGACATCGCCGTCCGCGTCCACATAACCACCGAGGAACGCGAGGCGTTCGGACTCAGGCGCGGCATACACCCACACCGGGATGCGCTTGTCGAGCGCCTTCCCACCGAGACCCATTGACTCGACGAACTCAGCGAGACGAACTGAATGCACGAGGACACGATCGTCGTCGGGGGTGACGGCCTCAACACCGAAGAGGCGTTCGGTCGCTTGGATGAGTTCATGACGCAGATCAGGCTGTGACGCCGGAATGGCGAACCCGATGTTCTTCTTCGCTCCGTCGTGATGCACATAGCCGTCGCCTATGTACAGCCCGCTCCACCACATCAACTCCTCGCTGCTCGCAGCGGGGAATCGAACGGGCTTAGAGCGCACGCGCTCAGCGGGCGCGGCCGGGAGCGTCTGGGTGACGCCGGCGTCGGGAGTCTTTCGTGCGACGGCGACGACGTCGCCGACCCTCAGGCCACTCAAGTAGCGCCACTCACGCTTCAAACGCCTCCGCTCGCGACCGGGCTTGCGGGCGTCAACGAGCGTCAGGAACGGATGGTTATCTGTAGCCCTGATCGTTCGAGTTCCGACCTTGACCGCGAAGACTTGCTTAGGCCCTTTGTGGATCCGGGCCGCGACCTTGGCAGGCCGCATCTCATTCGTGGCTTCGTCGAAGGCGAACACGGTGTCGCCGGCCTCGACCTCTTTGATCGGGACCAGGCCTCTCGCGGTGTGGACCAGGGTGTCCTCGTGCAGACAGTCGTATTGCGCTCCGACTCCCGCGAGGTACTTCTGCTCCGCCTGCGGGATGCCGAGCTGGTCGAACGTCCGCTTGATGTAGTCGGGGACGTCGTTCCAGTCCTTCATCGTCTTATCCGACGCGCGCAGGTAGTAGTAGATGTCCTCGAAGTCGATCGCGGAGAGATCGGCGCCCCACGTCGGCATCGGACGCGAGCGGTAGTGCTTGAGCGCCTTGAGGCGCCGCTGGAGCATCCACTCCGGCTCGTGCTTGTAGGTCTGGGAGATCTCGCGAACGACGTCCTCGGAGAGGCCCTTCTTCTTGACGTTCCGGTAGACGGCGTCCTTGTCCTCCCAACCGAACTTGTAGTTGTCGGGAAGCTGCTGGACGGCGGGATTCACTGCCACGCGGTTAATCCTACTCCCGGAGTCGGAATTTCCAAGGCCCGTTTCACGACGTTCTCGCTTCTTCGCCCGGCCACTCGTGGAGCCCCCAGGCGCTGCCTTTCAGGGCTTTCAGGCTGAGGAGCGCGCACTTGAGGCGAGCCGGGGTGAGGGTGATCCCGAGGTTCGCGATGACGTGATCGCGGTCGATGGCCTTCAGCTCGTCGAGCGTCTTGCCCCTCAACTCGTCGGTGAGGATCGAGGCCGAGGCCTGCGAGATCGCGCAACCCTTGCCGCTGAAGCTTACGTCCAGGACGCGATCGTCCGCGCCGATCTTGAGGTACATCGTGATCTCGTCGCCGCAGAGCGGATTCGTGTCGTGGTACTGATGCGTCGCGTCGGCCAGCTCGCCGAAGTTGTGCGGGTTCTTGTAGTGGTCGAGGATGAACTCGCGGTAGAAATCGTCCACCGCTACACCTTGAACAGCCGCTTCGCCTCGTCGATCGCGCGGACCAGCGCGTCGATCTCGGCGAAGGTGTTGTACAGGTAGAAGCTCGCGCGGGTGGTGGCCGGCGTCCCGAGCCGGTTCATGAGCGGCTGGTTGCAGTGATGCCCGGCGCGCACGCAGATCCCCTCGCTGTCGAAGATCTGCGCGACGTCGTGCGGGTGGATCCCGGCGATGTCGAACGAGATGACCCCGACGCGATCCTCGATCGTCTTCGGACCGAAGACCGTGACCCCGGGGACCGCGAGCAGCCGTGGGAGCGCGTACGCCACCAGGGCCCGCTCGTGCTCGTGGATCTTCTCCATGCCGACGGCCTCGAGGTAGTCGACCGCGGCGCCGAGCCCGATCGCGTCGACGTACGCCGACGTCCCGGCCTCGAACTTCCACGGAAGCTCGTTCCACGTGGTGAGGTCGACCGCGACGCGCGAGATCATGTCGCCGCCGTACAGGAACGGCCGCATCTTGGTCAAGATGTCGGCTCTGCCCCACAGCACGCCTGACCCGGGTGGCGCGAGCATCTTGTGTCCGCTGAAGGCGAGGAAGTCGCAGTCGAGGTCCCGAACGTCGACCTTGGCGTGCGGCACCGACTGCGCGCCGTCGATCACGACGACCGCGCCGGCGGCATGGGCCTCGGCGGTCAGCTCCTTCGCCGGCGTGATGGTCCCAAGGCCGTTGCTCGTGTGCGTGATCGCTACGAGCTTCGGGCGCTTCGCCATCGCAGAGGTGAATTGATCGCGCCGGAGGCGGCCGTCGTCGTCGATGTCGACGACCACGAGCGTCGCGCCGGCCTGCTGGGCGAGCTGCTGCCACGGCACGAAGTTCGAGTGGTGCTCGAGCACCGTCGTGACGATGACGTCGCCCGACCCGATGTGCTCCCGGCCCCAGGTGTGCATGATGAGGTTCAGACCCTCGGTCGCGTTGCGGCAGAAGATGACCTCACGTGTCTGCGGCGCGTTGATGAACTTCGCGACCTTCTCGCGCGCACCCTCGAAGAGGGCGGTCGTCCGCTCGCTGAACTCGTAGACGCCGCGATGGATGTTCGCGTTGTGCTCTTCGTAGACGCGCGACATCGCGTCGATGACCGCCTTCGGCTTCTGGCTCGTGGCGGCATTGTCGAGATAGACGAGCGGCTTGCCGTGCGCGGTGCGCGACAGGATCGGGAAGTCGGCGCGGATGCGCTCCACGTCCAGCTGCGTCGCGGCCTCGCGCGCGGCGATGGCGGCCACTACCCGATCGCTCCGGCGGGTGCCGCCGCAGGCTCGTTGTAGAGCTCCTCGCGAACGAAGTCGTAACCCTTGCGCTCGAGCTCGGCGGCGAGCTCGCGGCCGCCGGTGCGGACGATGCGGCCTTCGACGAGCACGTGCACGAAGTCCGGCTGGACGTAGCGGAGGATCCGCTCGTAGTGCGTGATGAGCAGGATGCCGATGTCCGGCCCGCGGAGGGACTCGATGCCGGTGGCGATCGTCTTCAGCGCGTCGATGTCGAGGCCCGAATCCGTCTCATCGAGGATCGCGAACGTCGGCTGGAACATGTGCATCTGGAGCGTCTCGAGGCGCTTCTTCTCGCCGCCGGAGAAGCCGTCGTTGACCGCGCGCTTCAGGAAGTCGTCGGGCACCTGCAGGAGCTGCATCTTCTCCGCGAGCATCTTCCGGAACTGCGGGATCGGCATGTCGTTCTTCTTCTCCACGCCCGGCGTCGCGCGACGCGCGTTGATCGCCGTCCGGAGGAAGTTCGCGACCGACACGCCCGGGATCGCGGAGGGGTACTGGAACGCGAGGAACAGGCCCTTGCGGGCGCGCTCGTCGACCGGGAGCGAGAGGACGTCGGCGCCATCGAGGAGCACCGAGCCGCGCGTCACGCGGTAACGCGGGTGCCCCATGATCGCGAGCGACAGCGTGCTCTTCCCCGAGCCGTTCGGGCCCATGATCGCGTGGGCCTCGCCGCTGCGGACGACCAGATCGATGCCGCGCAGGATCTCCTTGTCGTCGACGTTGACGTGGAGGTCCTTGATCTCGAGCGTTGACACTGCGTCTCCCCTTACGTTGCGTCGGGCCCTACGGCGCGACGGCTGACTTCTGCGGCTCGGCGTGGCGCAGGACCTGGTCGAGCGTCATCCCATCGAGCGCTCGGGCGATCGTCGCTTGGAGCTTGTGCCACACGGCTCGGGTCCCGCAGTCCTGCTCGCGGACGCAATTCAGCACCGGGTCACCTTCCGCGGTGCAGACCTGCGGCTCGATGGGTCCCTCGAGGGCCCGCACGACGTCGCCCACGGTGATCTCCGCGGGCTCGCGCGCCAGCGTGTAGCCGCCGCCGGCGCCGCGCTTGCCGTTCACGAGCCCGGCCTTGCGCAGGGCCGCGACGAGCTGCTCGAGGTATGCCTCGGGCAGCTGCTCGCGCTCGGCGACCGTGTGCAGCGAAACGCTTCCCTCGCCGTAGCGACGGGCAAGCTCGACCATGAGCCGCATCCCGTACTCCCCACGGGTCGACACGTGGAACGCGGCCGGGGTCAAGGGCGTGAGCTGATTTCCGAGCACTCTTGTCGGAATTCTACCCCGACCCGTTCCCTGCGGCTAGAGGTCCGTACGCTCCGCGGGTGATCCTGCGATTCGCCCGCGCGGCCATCGGATCCACGAATCCGGCCAAGGTCGCGGCGGTCCGTGCGGCGCTCGCGACGCTCGCGCCGGGCTGCGCGGTCGTGCCGCTCGACGTCCCGTCGGGCGCCGGACGCCAGCCCTTCGGCGATGCCGCGACGCGCGGCGGCGCGCTCGCGCGGGCGCGGGCGGCGCTTGAGGCGAGCGGCGCCGACATCGCGTTCGGCCTGGAGGGAGGCGTGGAGCTCCAACCCGTGGACGGCGCGGCCGCCGGCGAGCGGGTGTGGCTGCTGTCGTGGGTCGCCGCGATCGATCCGGCGGGACGGGAGGGCTACGCGAGCGGCCTGCGAATGCTCCTGCCGCCGTCGCTCGCGGCCGACCTCCGCGCGGGCCAGGAGCTGGGCACGCTCGTCGACCGGCTCTTCGGCGTGCGGGACAGCAAGACCGCGAGCGGGGCGATCGGCCTGCTCACCGACGGCGCCGTGTCACGCACGGACGCGTTCGCCGACCTGGTCGCGATGAGCCTCGCCCCCTGGATCCATCCCGACCACTATCGGTAGGCCGTCCGCCGGCGGGGCATCGGTGGGCCGGTCGTCCTTGAAGGCGCGCGTGTACAGCCGCCAATACAAGGCCTCGCGGGACATGAGCTCGGCGTGCGTGCCATCCTCGACGACCCGGCCACGATCGAGCACGAGGATGCGGTCCGCCCGCTCGACGGTCGTGAGGCGGTGGGCGATGACGATCGTCGTGCGGCCGAGCATGAGCCTGGCGAGCGCCTCCTGGACGAGGTATTCGCTTTCGTTGTCGAGAGACGACGTCGCCTCATCCAGCAGGAGGACGGGCGAGTCGCGCAGCAGCGCGCGAGCGATCGCGATGCGCTGGCGCTGGCCGACCGAGAGCTTCACGCCGCGCTCGCCGACGATCGTGTCGTACTTCTCCGGGAGGCGGTCGATGAACTCGGTCGCATTCGCGGCCGCGGCCGCGGCATGGAGCTGCGCGTCCGTGGCATGGAGCCGGCCGTAGCGGATGTTCTCCGCGACCGTCGTCGCGAACAGGATCGGCTCCTGCGGCACGACCGCGATCTTCTCGCGCACCGAGCGGACGGTCAGGTCGCGCAGGTCGTGCCCGTCGAGGGTGACGCGTCCGGAGGTCGGGTCGTAGAACCGCGCGACGAGGCTGACGAGTGTCGTCTTCCCCGCTCCTGACGGCCCGACGAGCGCGGTGGTCTTCCCGGCCTCGAACGTCGTGGCGACGTCCGTCAGCACGAGCGGACCCTGCGCGTATCGGAACGAAACGTCTTCGAAGGCGATCCGCCCATCCGCTGCCGGGAGCGCCGTCGCGCCGGGACGGTCCGCGATCTCGGGCACCGTGTCGAGCAGGGCGAAGATCCGGTCCGCCGCGCCGAACGCCTCCTGCACCTGGGTCCATTGGGACGCCAGCGCGCCGACAGGCCCGGCGACCATGCCCGCATACAGGAGGAACGCGACGAGCTGGCCGGTGGTCGCTTCGCCACGGATCACCTGGTGACCGCCGTACCACAGCACGACGATCGATGCGGCGAAGCCGAGGAACCCAATGAGCGGGAACAGCGTGGACGAAAGCCGCGCGCGCTCGAGGACCTTCGCGAGCGTCACGAGGAGCTTCGTCCGGAACCGCTCGGATTCGTATTCCTCGCGCGTGAACGCCTGCACCGTGCGGACCTCGGCGATCGCCTCCTGCAGGACGCCGACCGCCTCACCTTGCGCGTCCTGTGCCTCGCGCGAGATCGTGCGGATCTTGCGGCCGAGGAACTGCCCGATCAGCCCGATCGGCGGCGCGACGACGAGCGTGAGCAACGCGAGCCGCCAGTTCATGACGAAGATGACGACGATGCCGCCCACGAGCGTCAGGACCTGCCCGAGCACCGAGATGATCGTCTGCGTGATGATGCCGTGGACGAGCGTCGCGTCGCTCGTGACGTGCGACATGAGCTCGCCGGTCTTGCGCCGCGTGAAGAACGAGAGGGACAGTGACTGCAAGTGCCGCACGATCTCCATCCTGAGGTCGAAGATCACGCGCTCGCCGGTCCAGGTCATGACGTAGCCGCGGACGCCGTCGATGGCCGCGCGGACGAGCAGCACGGCGATGAGCCCGAGCACGAGCTGGTCGAGAAGCGCCGAGTCCTTCAGGCCAAGGTCGAGGACGCGCAGCACGACCTGCGGCCACACGAGGCCGAGCACGGTCGAGAGGATGAGGAGCGCCGCGGCGAGGACGAGGTTCCCGCGATACGGGCGCACGAACCACAGCAGCCGCCGGTACATCGCGATGGACGGCTTCTTCTTCGGCTGACCGCTCCCGCCCATCATCATGAACCCGTGCGCGCCGCCACCACCGCCACCGGAGCTGACCCGCATCATCATGGCTTCAGCGTACCGTCACTTCCCCATCCCGACGTCCGCGAACAGCCCGCCCTGCGCGTTGACGACCTTCTTGGTCGCGGCCGCCGGTGGTGAGCTCCACGCGAGCGGGATCCGCGGGATCTCGCGCTGAACGATCTTGGACACCTGCTTGTAGAGCTCGGCGCGCTTCGACTGGTCGGGCTCGCTCTTCGCTCGACGGAGCAGGCCCGCGACCTCCTTGTTGATCCAGCCGCCGGCCTCCGTCGGCTGGTCCTGCCCGTTCGCGAGCGGCGGGATGAACGCGGCGCCGAGCAGCTCGTCGGGATCGAACGTCGCGGTCGTGGCGAGGCCGACCCACATCGGGTAGCGATTCTCACGCACGCTGACGCCGAACGTGATCGGATCGATCGTCCTCAGGTTGGCGACGACCCCGGCCGCGGCAAGGTCCGCGGCGATGGCCTCTGCGGTCTTTCGCATGTCGGGCACCGTGACCGTGCCGTCGAGGACGTACCAGAGGTCGATCTCGAAGCCCGCGTGCGCCGCGTCGGCGAGCAGCTTCTTCGCCGCTGCCGGATCCGGTTTCGCGAACTCCATGACCGAATCGTCGTAGCCGAGCATCGCCGGCGGCGGGAGCTGCGACGCGGCGGCCCCGGTGCCGGAGTACAGCCGGTCGACGAGGCTTCGCGGGTTCAGGCCCTGGGCGATCGCCTGGCGGACCCGGAGATCGTCCAGCGGGGCCAGCGACAGGTTGAGCCCGAGGTAGAGCACGGTCGTCTCCGGTCGGCTGACGAGCTGCAGGCTCGGATCCGCGCGGATCGTGCCGATGTCGGCAAGGGCCAGGTCCTGCACGAAGTCGACGTTCCCCGCCCGGATGGAGGCGAGCCGGGTGCCTGCATCAGTGATGGCCGTGAAGCTGAGCTTGTCGAGATACGGCAGCTTCTGGCCGGCCGCGTCAGCACGCCAATAGCGATCGTTCCGCTCGAGGACCAGCGGCCGGGCGCCGTCCGCGCCTCCGGGCGGGACGCGGAACGGGCCGGTGCCCGACGTGCGCGACGCCGGCGAGACGACCAGGTACGGCGTCGTCGCGAGCGCGCTCAGGAACGGGCCATACGGCGCGCGGGTCACGAGCACGACCGTGCGGGCGTCGGGTGCCTCGGCCTTCTCGATGAGCGGATCGTTCGGGCGCGCGAGGCTCTTCGCGGCGGCGATCGCATCGAGCGGTGTCCCATCGTGGAACGTGACACCGTCGCGCAGCGTGAACGTCCACGTCCGGCCGTCCGCGCCCACGAGCCACTTCGTCGCGAGCGCCGCGAGCGCGCCATTGGATCCGCGCGCGACGAGGCCCTCGAAGATCTGCCCCGCGACGAGCGGGTTCGTGTCGGCGATCTGCGGATCGAGCGACCCGATCGGCGTCGAGAGCGCCACGCGGAGCGTCCCGCCGAGCGGCGTTCGCGGTGTCGGCGCCGGGGTCGGCGGCGCGGTCGACGGCCGCACGACGGGCGAGGGGCTCGCGGTCGGGGCTGGTGACGTTCCCTGACATGCGGCGAACACGACGGCCGTCGCGACGACGAGCGCGAGCGATCTCATCTTCGGATAGTCATACCACCCGGCTCGTGAGTGCCGGTCGCCCGGGACGAACCCCCGCGTTGCCTGGATCGGAACGAGTTAACGGCGCGCGCGGGAGAGCCCGGCTGCCTGGACCCGCGCGGACCTCGGCGCGACTACGCGCCCGGGAAGTGGCAGGCCGCCCAGTGACGCGGCGCGTGCTCGATGAACTCCGGGTCGACCTCGCTGCAGATCTCCTGCGCCTTCCAGCACCGCGTATGGAAGCGGCAGCCCGTCGGCGGGTTCACCGGGGACGGCACGTCGCCGGTGAGGATGATCCGCTTGCGCTTCACCTCGACCGTGGGGTCCGGGATCGGGACCGCGGAGAGCAGCGCCTGCGAGTACGGGTGGAGCGGGTGCTCGTACAGGTCGACGCGGTCCGCGAGCTCGACGATCTTGCCGAGGTACATCACGGCGACGCGGTCACTGATGTGCCGAACGACCGAGAGGTCGTGGGCGATGAACAGGTAGGTGAGCTTGAACTTGTCCTGCAGCTCCTCGAGGAGGTTGATGACCTGCGCCTGGATGGACACATCGAGGGCCGAGATCGGCTCGTCGGCGACGATGAACTCCGGCTCGACGGCGAGCGCGCGGGCGACGCCGATGCGCTGACGCTGGCCACCGGAGAACTCGTGCGGGTAGCGGTTCGTGAAGTACGGGTTGAGGCCCACGATCTTCAGGAGCTCCTGGACGCGCTCGGTCTTGGCCTTGCCCGACGCGAGGTTGTGCACCTCGAGCGGCTCGCCGATGATGTTGCCGACGGTCATGCGCGGGTTGAGGGACGCGTAGGGGTCCTGGAAGATCATCTGCATCCGGCGGCGCATCTTGCGCATCGCCTCGCCACCGAGCTTCGTGAGCTCGACGCCGTCGAACTTCACTTCGCCGGACGTCGGCTTGTACAGCTGGAGGATCGCGCGGCCGGTCGTCGACTTGCCGCACCCCGACTCGCCGACGAGGCCGAGGGTCTCGCCCTTCTCGACGAAGAAGTCGATCCCGTCGACCGCGCGCACCGCGCCCACTTGGCGCTGGAAGATGATCCCCTGCGTGAGGGGGAAGTGCATCTTGAGGGCCTTCACGTCGAGCAGGTTCTTGCCGCTGTCGAACGTCGCCGTCGACCGGCTGCGCTGGATGAACTCGTCCGACTGTTGCGGTGGCGTGACGGCCATCTACCTATCCTCCTCTGCCGCCTCGGCGCGCTTCACCTCAGGCGGCAGGTCCGCGACCTCCAGCTTGATCGCCTCGAGCTCCTGGATGCTGCCGATGTCCTTCCGCCAGTCGGTGTCCACGAGCCAGCCACCCTCCTGGGTCCCGAAGCAACGCGCCTCGTGGTCGGACTTCGAGTTCGGGATGTGCTTGAGCTCCGGCACCTGCTGCGAGCAGATCTCGCGGCGGTACTGGCAGCGCGGCTCGAAGCGGCAGCCCGGTGGCGGGGCGATGAGGTCCGGCGGCAGCCCTTCGATCGGGAGCAGCTTGGCCTTGCGCGATTCGTCGAGCCGCGGGATCGAGCGGAGCAGGCCCCAGGTGTACGGCATCTTCGGGTTCGCGAAGAGCTCGCCGGTGTCCGCTTTCTCCACGATCTGGCCGCCGTACATGACGTGGATGCGCTGGGTCATGCCCGCGACCACGCCGAGGTCGTGCGTGATGAGGATGAACGCCGTGCGGAACTCGCGCGCCAGGTTCTTCAGGAGGTCGAGGATCTGCGCCTGGATCGTCACGTCGAGCGCGGTCGTCGGCTCGTCCGCGAGGATGAGCTTCGGGTTGCACGACAGCGCCATCGCGATCATCACGCGCTGCCGCATGCCGCCCGAGAATTGGTGCGGGTAGTCGTCCGCTCGCTTCTTCGCGCTCGGGATGTTCACCAGCTCGAGCAGCTCGATGGTCCGCTTCCTCGCCTCGGCCTTGTCCATCTTCAAATGGAGCTCCAGGGCCTCGGAGATCTGCCGGCTGATCGTGAGCACGGGGTTCAGGCTCGTCATCGGGTCCTGGAAGATCATCGCGATGTTGTTGCCGCGGATGGCGCGGACGTCGTCGTCGTCCATCTTCAGGATGTCCTGGCCGTCGAACATGATCGAGCCTTCGACGATCTTCCCCGGCGGCATCGGGATGAGCCGCATGAGCGAAAGGGCGGTCACGGACTTACCGCAGCCCGACTCCCCCACGATGCCGAGGGTCTCGCCGGCCGCGAGCTCGAACGACACGCCGTCCACCGCATGCACGACCCCGTCGCGCGTGAAGAACTGCGTTTTGAGGTCCTTGACCTCGAGCAGCTCAGGCACGTGGTCTCCCCTTCCCTAACGTCACTGCGGGTTTCATGAGACGCGGAGTCTACGCAACGTCGGCTAGATCTTCATCCGGGGGTCGAGGGCGTCGCGCAGGCCGTCCCCGAGGAACGTGAAGGCGAGCATGACGACCGAGATGCAGATCGCCGGCAAGAGCACGGGCCACGGGCTCTGGGCGAAGACCGTGTAGCCCTCGTTGATCATGACCCCCCATGTCGCCGTCGGCGGCTTGATCCCGATGCCGAGGAACGACAGGGTCGCCTCCGCGAGCATCGCTCCCGGGATCGCGAACGCCAGCGACACGATCACCGGGGCCAGCGCGTTCGGGAACAGATGGCGGGCCATGATGCGGGGCGTGGGCACGCCGATCGCGCGAGCGGCTTCGACGAACTCCTTCTCCTTGAGTGACAGCACCTGTCCACGGATCAGCCGTGCGAGTCCCACCCAGCTCACGATCGCGAGGGCCATGAACATCAGCATCAACCCACCGAGCACCGAACCGAGCCCGGTGTTGCGCAGGGCGGCCATGATGATGATCAGGAACAGCAGGTCGGGGAACGCGTAGACGATGTCGGTGAAGCGCATGAGCAGGTTGTCGACCCAGCCGCCGTAGTACCCGGCCAGCATCCCCAGCGACGCGCCGATGACGAAGATCAGGGCGGTCGGGATGAAGCCAACGACCATCGAGACCCGAGCGGACCAGATGAGGCGGCTCAGGATGTCACGCCCGAGCTCGTCGCTGCCCAGGAGGTAGCGCGAATTCGTGTATTGCGTCCCGGTGAACAGCGGATCCATGTTGTTCAGCTTCGTGTTCTGGGCCGCCGGATCGTACGGGGCGATGAGCGGGGCGAAGATCGCGAGGATCCCGGCGAAAACGATGATCGCGATGCCCAGCATCGCCGCCTTGTTCCGCCGGAGCCGATAGAACGCGTCGCCCCAGAGCGAGCGCTGCTTGCGCAGAAGGACATTGGCGTCGATCGCCCGTTGCTGCGCCGAGGTGGTGACCGTCGCCACTACTTCGCCAGCTTGATGCGCGGATCGAGCATGCCGTACACGAGATCCACGCTGATGTTCGCCACCATGATGAGGAACGCATAGAGGAGCGTCGTCGCCATGATGACCGGATAGTCGCTCTGGTTGATGCTCAAGACGTACAGCCGGCCGATGCCCGGCACGCTGAACAACGACTCGACGATGAACGATCCGGTGATGAGCCCGGCGGTCGCAGGTCCGACGATCGTGGCGACGGGGATCATCGCGTTCTTCATGACGTGCGACACGATGACGACCTGCTCTCGAAGCCCCTTGCTCCGCGCCGTGCGGACGTAGTCCTGGCGAATGGCTTCGAGCATGCTGGCGCGCGTGATCCGCGTGATGAACGCTGCCGGCCCGAGCGCCAGCACCACCGTCGGCAGGATCATGTGCCTGATATCGCCCCATCCGACGATCGGGAGCAACCGCAGGTCGACGGCGAAGATGAAGATCAGCACGATCGCGATGACGAACGACGGAATGGTGTACCCGACGGTCGCGAAGAACAGGCTCCCGTAATCGACCAACGAGTTCTGCTTCAGCGCGCTGATGACGCCGAGCGGGAGCGAGATCGCAAGCGAGAGCAACAGGGCCTGGACCCCAAGCTGCGCCGTCACCGGGAGGCCTTGGCCGATGATCTCGGTGACCTGACGGTCCTTCACCAGGCTCGAGCCGAAGTCGAATCGCACCGCGTTCCCGAGGAAGAGCACGAACTGCTCGGTGATGGGCCGGTCTATCCCGTAGAGCCGGTTCAGCCGATCGATCGCCGCCTGCGGGAGCGGCCGGTTCTCGTTCCGGTCGAAGGGCGAGCCTGGCGACGCCCGGGTCAGCCCGAACGTGATGAGCGCTACGAAGAACATGGTCGGGATGATCAGGAGGAGCCGGCGGATCGTGTATTGGAGCACCTGTGGCTGCTAGCGCCTCCTGACGAAACGAAGTCGCCTCTTCGCGAGTGTATACCGCGACGCAGTTCGTCCGGTTCGCGTGCAGGCTCGATCCAGGCCCGCGGGAACGTCGCCGGGCCGGCCTCGCGGCCGGCCCGGCGTTGACGTTCGATGACGCGCGAAGGGCTACTGCTTCTTCGACACCGAGATGTTCGTCAGATCGAAGATGCCGTACTCGAAGTCGAGCGCGGTGTCCAGAATGCCGTGCACGTATGGCTTCAGGAGGTACTTCGTGGCCGACGAGAAGATGAACGCGACCGGAGCGTCGCCGGTCAGGATCTTCTGCGCCTGCAGGTACGTGTCGTCACGCTTCTTGGCGTCCGGCTCCTTGTCGGCCTGGCGAGTGAGCGTGTCGAACTGGGTGTTCTTCCAGCCGACGTGCGAGACGGTGGAGGTCGACAGGAACACGGTCGTGAGCCAGTCCTGCTGGTCCGGGTAGTCCGCGCACCAGCCGAGGAAGAACAGCTGCGGGGTCGTCTCCGGCTTCTTCACCAGCTGGGTGTAGGTGGTGCCAGCGACCGGGTCGGCCGCGATGTCGATGCCGAGGTTCGTCTTCCACTGGGCGAGGACCCACTCGGCGCGGGTCTTGTTGCGGGCGGAAGCCGAGTAGGTGTACTTGATGCTGGTCAGCTCGGGCTTGCCCGCGAAGGTCGAGCTCGCGAGGAGCGCCTTCGCGGCCGCGACGTCGAAGGACTGGGTGTGGTCGCTCGGGTCGTACCCGGGGAGGCCCGGCGGGAGGAACGATTCGATCGGCTTGCCGATCCCGCCCACGACGTCGGTGACGTACGAGGCCCGGTCGAACGATTTCGCGAACGCCATCCGCACCTTCGGGTCGGTGAACGGCGCCTTCTGGGTGTTGAAGCCGTAGTAGAAGGTGCAGGAGCCGGGGACGTCCCGGACTTGCGACTTGAGATCGGCGTCGGCGTTGACCGTGCGGAGGTCCTCCGCGCCCACACCGACCGCGTCGAGCTCGTTGTTGCGATATGCGGCGAAGGCGACGGCCCCTTCGCTGATCATGACCTTGGTCCACTTCTTGAGCTTGGCCGGGGTCCGGTAGTTGTCGTTGCGCTCGTAGACCATCTTCTCGTTGTGCTTCCACTCGGTGAGCTTGAACGGCCCGTTGCCGATGAACGTCGCCGGCTCGGTCCACTTGTCGCCACCCTTGGTGACGTCCGACTCACGCGAGGGAACGCCGACCCACAGGGCGGCGATCGAGTTGAAGTACGGGGCCTGCTCGGTGAGCTTGAACGTGATGTCGCTGCCGCTGGTGGTGACGCCGAGCTTGGCCTTCGCGGCCGCGAGCTCCGCCGGCGTCGCCTTCTTCGAGTCCATGTTGCTGTAGTCCTCGCACCCGACGATGATGTAGCCGGTGAACGCGTAGTCGCCGGTGACGTTCGGGTCGCAGAGGCGGGTGAAGCCATAGGCGAAGTCTTTGACCGTGAGCGGCGATCCGTCCGAGTACTTGAGGCCGTCACGGAGCGTGTAGGTGTAGGTCAGCCCATCGGACGAGACCTTGGGCGCGTCCTTCGCCGCGCCGGGGATCGGCTTGAGCGAGTTCTTCGGGTCGAGCGCCATCAGCGCTTCGAAGACCATCATGGTCTGGCCGACCTCGCCGACGAACGACTCCTTCTGCGGGTCGATCGTGTCGGGCTCGCTACCCATGTTCGTGTTGAGCTCGCCGTTGGGGTCGACGGCCGCGGCGCTGGCTGTAGTGCCTCCTTGGTTGGCCTGGCAGGCCGTCACGATCATCGAGACCGCGACGAGCATCACCAGGATCGACCACAGGCTTGAACGGCGCTGGATCATTCGCTCCCTCCAATGTTGTTGCGTGCGACGCGTGTAGAAGTTGACGACGAGATACGGGGGTCGCCACCGCGACCGATGCGGGTCACCGGACCCACCTTCGAAGCCGGGCTCCCTCCGCCGCCCTTCGCCGGCCCGCACACGCCCGACGCCGCTGGGCGCGGCCGGATCGCGCGGGACCGCGTCATTGTGTGGTCGCCCGCCGCGCAGCGTCAATTACGCGACAGTTCGACCCGGTCACTCCCCTCTACCCGGCCCAGACGGTGGCGGTTCAAGGGCCTGGTCGGAGCGCGCCGAATCCCCAGTCGTGGACGTTCCAGGTGAGCGGTGCCCCTGCCGATGCGGGCTCGACGCCGCCGAGGGCCCGCGGAGCCACGTCCACCAGGAGCTGCTGGTACAGGGGCAGCGCCGGCCGAGCCTCGTCCCAGGCCCGTTCCAGGGCGGCGTAGAGGAGCCGCTTCTCGGCTCGATCCGGGCCGGCGGCGGCCGCGCGGGCCAGCGTGTCGAACCACGGCCCGGCCGTCCCCCGGTAGCGCTCGGTGGCCCGCTGGGGATCGCTCTCGTCCTGCGGCTCGATCGCGAGGTCGAAGGCCCCGCTCGCGAGCGCCGCGGCCGCCGCCTCGGGCGCGTCCTCGCGGACGTCGGCGGCGATCCCGATGGCCGCAAGGTCGCCCGCGACGAGGCGGGCGGCATCGCTGCGCGCGACCGAGCCCTTCGCGACGAGGATCGAGACCGTGAACCGATCGGCGCCGTGCTCGAGGATGCCGAACGTCCCCCAGGTATACCCGGCGGCCTGGAGCAGCGCGCGCGCCGCTTCGCGATCGATGCCTGGCGCGTCGCCGGCATCCGACGCGGCCCAGCCCGGCGCGACGAGATACGTGCGCGGCACGATCGCGCGCCCTTCGAACAGCGTCACGCTCAGCTTGTGGCGATCCACCGTGAGCTCGACGGCGCGCCGGAGCAACGGGTCCGCGAAACGTGGGCCGTAGCGCAGCATCTCGATCGATTCGGCCTGCTTGTAGAACGTCTGCAGCGTCGTGCCATCCGCGAACCGGTCGAGCGTTCCCGCAAGGTCAGCCTCGAGCCCGGGCGACGGGACCACGTCCACCTCGCCGCGCCGCAGCGCGTCGAGCAGCGCGGCGCGGTCGGCGAAGAATCGGATCTCGAGCCGTCCGAGCGCGGGCGCACCGAGCGCGTAGCCCTTGAACGCGGACAGCGTGATGCCGATGCCCGGCAGCCACGCCGCGACCGCGAAGGGTCCGGCGTGCACGGGCTCGCGCGCGTACTGCGCGCGCTGCGCGGCGCTCGCGTTCGCGAGCAGATGCTCGGGGAGGACGCGCGCGGCAAGGGCGTAGCCGTCCCACCGCTCGTTCGCTCGGTAGGTGACGCGGACGCTCCGATCGGTCACCATCTCGACGCGCTCCACCCGGTCCGCGGTCCAGCGGGCCTCCGTCCCGAGCGGCGCGCCGCGGTCGGTCTCCCAGGCGAAGCGCACGTCGCTCGATGTGAGCGGCGCGCCGTCCTGCCAGGTCAGGTCGGGGCGCAGCTCGAACGTCGCCACGAGCCGCCCGTCCGGCGCGACCGGATCGTCCGTCACGACGGAGAGCCCGCCGTTCTCCACCGTCGGCACGCTCACCGCGAGCCGCGGCACGAGGTCGTCGTGCGCGTCGCGCCGCACGAGCTGCTCGGTCACGGCCGCGGCGATGATCCGCGCGTTGGGATCGTCCGCGAACACGGACGCCGGCTCGCCGACCAGCCCGATGACGACATCGCGCCGGACCGGGCGCGACGGCGCGCACGCCTGCAGGACCACGACGGCGCCGATGAACAGGAGCGCGACGGGCCGCGAACGCACCCGGCGAAGGCTACGGTCTGCCGGCGAACGGCTCCGAATCGCGGACGGTGTGCGCCGGCGCGGCTGCTTCGGGACGTCGCGACGTCGCGCCGTTCGCGGCGCCCTCGCCGGCGGTCGTGCGGAAGTCGGCCGCGTGCGGATCGATCGGAGGCTGGTACGCAAGACGGCCGTTCAGGACTCGCGCCGCCGACACCGCCGCGTCGCGGGTGACGTCCGGGACCGCCGGGACCGCGTCGATCGAGGCGACCGACCCGGCGAACAGGAACGCCGAGATCGCCGCGGCGACGGTGACCTCGGACACGCGGGTCAGCAGCGCGAGGCCGCGCAGCGGGCGCGGCTCCGCGGGCGCCCAGCGAAGGGCGGCGCGGACACGCGCCGGCCCGACGTTCGCCATGCGGGCGCGGAGCGGCGCGAACGCCTCATCGAGGGCGGCGTCCACCGGAAGCCGGTGGTCCGGCGCGAGCGGGGCGGAGCGGACGAGCCTCATCGGACCTGCCTGTGCATCTGCTGTTCCTTAGCGTCGAAGACCTCCGCGGGTTCGAAGTCCAGCCCGGGGTGTGCCGAAAGCCGCACTCGGAGCTTCCGCAGCGCGTAATGGAGGCGCGACTTCACCGTCCCGATCGGGACCTCGACGATCTCGGCGATCTCGGCCATGTTGAGGCCGTTCAGGTAATGCAGGACGACCACGATCTTGTGCTTGTGGCCGAGGAGGTCGACGGACTCCAGGACGACCCGGCGGCGCTCCGCGCGCTCGGCGGCCTCGCTGGGCGTCTCGCCCTCGGCGGCGAGGTCAAGAGTGCCGTCGTCGAGCGAGCTGAACGTCACGCCCTTCCGCGGACGGCGGTTGTACGAGAGGTTGACCGCCACGCGATACAGCCACGGGCGCAGCGAGTCGTCCGGCTCGAGGCGCTCGATCGCGCGGTGCGCGCGCGCGAACGTGTCGACCACGATCTCCTCGGCCGCCGATGGATCCTTCGTGATCGCGAGACCGAGGCGGTAGATGCCGTCGCGGTAGCGATAGAAGAGGCCGTCGAACGCCTGGACGTCGCCGGCGCGCGCGGCGTGGACGAGCTCGCGATCGCCACGAGGCTCGGCCTCGGAGCCATCGCCCTGCGGCCGCGGCCGGCGGGTCACGGGAGATATCGCCGGATCGCGCGGAGGCGCGCCACGTCAGACGGATCGGTGAGCCCTCCGCGCTGGACGGTCCTGCCGGACTCCGGCGCGTGGATGAACGTGCGCTCGCCGGTGGCGATCGCGGTGTGCGTCACGCGCTCGGCCCCGAAGAAGAAGAGGTCACCCGGACGCGCCTGATCCACCGGCCTGCCTCCCAGCGCCTGCTGGTCCGCATCGCGGTCCAGCCCCACACCGTTGAGACGATAGACCCGCTGGGTGAGGCCGGAGCAGTCGATCCCGCGGGCGGTCGTGCCTCCCCAGAGGTACGGCACGCCCAGGAACGACTCTGCCGTCGCGACGAGATCGGCGGCCGTCGGGTACCGGTGCGGGATCGCGTCGACGTCGACGGTGTCGCGGATCGCGACGTATGCGGACTGTGCGACGCGCCACCACCCGCCCTCGCGTTCGTGCCACAGGAGCGGCGCGCCGGCCGGCAGCTCGTCGACGGCGTCCGCGTCCTCCGCGGGACGCGAGCGCACGCGCGCGAGCGGCACCGACACGACGACCCGATCCGCCTGATCCGCCTGATCGGCCTGATCTGGGCCGTCGCCGAGATCGCCGAGGTGCGCCGTGCGGATCCAGCCGAAGTACAGGTCCGGACCTTGGACGTAGGTCCACTCGCCGCGAGCGGCGAGCCGGGTCAGCTCTTCGCCGTACTGGGCCTGGTCGACGAGCTCCGACCCGTCATCCGGCTCGGCGCGAAGCGGCGTCACGCCGTGGATCGCGATCCCGCGGGACGGGCGGACCATCGCCACCGGCGCCACCGGGGCCGCGGGCGCGATGCTCACGCCGGCCGGTACCGCAGCCGGGGTTTGCGCGCGGCCGCGACCTCGTCGAGACGGCGGAGCGGCGCCGTCACCGGCGCGTCGCGGACGCTCGTCGGGTCGGTCTCGATGCGCTTCGCGATCCGGAGGAGCGCGTCGGCGAACGCGTCGAGCGTCTCCTTCGGCTCGGTCTCGGTCGGTTCGATCATCAGCGCCTCCGGGACGATGAGCGGGAAGTACACCGTCGGCGGATGGAAGCCCTCGTCGATGAGGGCTTTCGCTATGTCGAGGCCGCTCGCGCCCTGTCGCTTCTGCTTCGCGGCGGTGAGCACGAACTCATGCATCGGCGAGCGTTCGTACGCGACGTCGTACCGCTCGCGGACGAGCGCGAGCAGGTAGTTCGCCGCGAGGATCGCGTCCCGGCCGGTCTCCACGAGGCCCTCCTCACCGAGCGTTCGGATATAGGCGTAAGCGCGTACCAGCACGCCGAAGTTCCCGATGAACGACCGGACCCGGCCGATGCTCTTCGGGTGCAGGGTGGCGGTCTCCCGGCGGTATGTGCCGCTGCCGTCCCTGATGACACGCGGGACCGGGAGGAACGGCTCGAGATGGCGCTTCACGCAAAGCGGGCCGGCGCCCGGCCCGCCGGCACCGTGCGGCGTCGAGAACGTCTTGTGCACGTTGATGTGGACGCAGTCGAAGCCGAGGTCACCGGGCCGCGCGACGCCGAGCAACGCGTTCATGTTGGCGCCGTCGCCGTACACGAGCCCGCCGGCCCGGTGCACGGCGTCGCAGACCTCGCGGACGCGCTCCTCGAACAGGCCGAGGGTGTTCGGGTTCGTGAGCATGAAGCCGACGACGTCGTCGCCGAGCGCCGCCTTCAGCGCGTCGAGATCGACGTTGCCGCGCGCGTCGCTCTTCACGGTCGTCACGTCGAAGCCGCACATCGCGGCGGACGCCGGGTTCGTGCCGTGCGCGGAGTCGGGAACGATCACCCGGCGCCGCTTCGTGTCGCCACGGGCCTCGTGGTACGCCTTGAACATCAGGATCGCGGTGAACTCAGCGTGCGCGCCGGCCGCGGGCTGGAGCGTGACGTGATCCATCCCGCTGATGCCCGCGAGCAGCTCCTGCAGCTCGTACAGGAGACGGAGCGCGCCCTGCACCGTCTCGTCCGGTTGATGTGGGTGGATGTCCGAGAAGCCCGGCAACGACGCGGCGCGGTCGTTGATCTTCGGGTTGTACTTCATGGTGCACGAGCCGAGCGGATACATCCCCGCGTCGACGGAGTAGTTGAGCTGCGCGAGGTGCGTGTAGTGCCGGACCACCTGGGGCTCGGAGAGCTCCGGGAGCGGCAGCGGCACCGTGCGCTTGAACGCGGCCGGGATGAGCACGTCGGCCTCGTCGGCGCCGCGGACGTGGCGGCCGGTACGTCCCGGCTGCTGGAGCTCGAAGAGCAGTGGCTCGAGCGCGGGCATCTCGGTGACCGCACCGGTCTCGAACCGGACACGACCGCTCACGACGCGGCCACCGGCCGGCGAGCCGTCATGCGTTTCACCGCGCCGACGAGCGCGTCGATGTCGTCATCGGTCACAAGCTCGGTGCACTGGATGGTCACCCCGTCGCCGCACCCGGTGTAGTGCCGTCCGATGCCCTCGCCGACGAGGATCCCGTCCGCGAGGAGCGCGGTGCGCAGCTCGCCGCCGAGCGGCGTGCGCAACGCGAAGCGATCGAAGAACGGTCCGCCGGCGCCGATCGCCACGTCCGGGAGCCTCGCGAGCCGGTCCGCGAGCGCGTGCGCGCGGGCCACGCCGGTGCGGGCCGCGGCTCGGAGGGACTGCGGACCCATGAGCGAGAGGTAGACCGATGCGGTGATCGCGGCGATCGCTTCGTTCGTGCAGATGTTGGAGGTCGCCTTCTCGCGGCGGATGTGCTGCTCGCGCGTCTGGAGCGTGTTCACGAACCCGCGCATGCCGGTCGCGTCGACGGTCTGCCCGACGATCCGTCCGGGCATCTGTCGCACGAGGGCGTCGCGGCACGCGATGATCCCGAGGTGCGGCCCGCCGAACGACAGCGGGATGCCGAGCGGCTGGCCCTCGCCGACCGCGATGTCCACGCCGAGCGCGCCGGGCGGATCGAGGAGCGCGTTCGCGTGTGGCTCGGTCACCTGCACGCACAGGCCACCTGCCGCATGCGCGGCATCGGCGATCGTGCGCACGTCGACGAGCGTGCCGAACGCGTCGGGGTGCTGGACGATGAGGCACGCGGCGCCGGCGGCGTTCGCCGCGAGCTCGCGAGAAGGGACCTCGACGATCTCGAGCTCGGGTCCCTTCGCATACGTCGCCAGCGTCTGACGGAACTGCGAGAAGACCTCGTTCGCGACGACGACGCGGCGCCGGCCGGTGAGCCGGACGGCCATCAGCGCGGCCTCGGCGACGGCGGTGGAGCCGTCGTACATCGACGAGTTCACGACGTCCATCGCGAGCAGCTCGGACATGAGCGACTGGTACTCCCAGATGGCCTGCAGCGTGCCCTGGCTCACCTCGGGCTGGTACGGCGTGTACGCGGTGAGGAACTCGCCGCGGAGCGCGAGGGCAGGCACGGCCGCCGGGATGTACCGGCGCTGCACCGGGCCACCAATGAAGAATGGCCCCGAGCCTGCCGTGCGGTCGAGCGCGGCGATGCGCTCCATGAGCGCCTGGACCTCGAGCTCGGACAGGCCCTCTGGCACGCCCATCGCCGGGCCGCGGGCGTCCTCCGGGACCGCGGTCAGCAGGTCATCGACGCTGGTGATGCCGACGCGCGCGAGCATCGCTGCGCGGTCCGCGTCGGTGTGCGGCGAGTAGGGGTTCTGCCCCATTCAGTCGCCGGCTGCGGCGGAGCCCTCGCCGATGTGCGAGCGGTAGTCGGCGGGACTGAGGAGCGCCCCGAGCTCGCCCTTGTCGGCCAGGCGGACCTTGATCATCCATCCGTCGCCGTAGGGCTGCGCATTCACGAGCTCCGGACTCTCGATGACCTTCACGTTGCGTTCGAGGACCTCACCGGAGATCGGCGCGTAGACGTCGCTCGCGGCCTTCACCGATTCGACGACGCCGAGCGATGAGTGCTGCCGAACGCGCGCCCCCTTCTCGGGGAGCTCCACGAACACGACGTCG